>Ga0180435_10000737_pt1 | contig 34758 bp, 20 predicted proteins | sample SS_ome_3_FD_132467 | JGI IMG/M metagenome (GOLD analysis project Ga0180435, IMG submission 132467) | Hypersaline lake sediment archaeal communities from the Salton Sea, California, USA - SS_3_S_1 metaG | ecosystem: Environmental > Aquatic > Non-marine Saline and Alkaline > Hypersaline >... | reverse complement strand
ATATGATAAATACTTCAATGGGGAACTGAAGGATCATGAGCTTTCCGAGAAGGATTTCAATGAGTTTACCGCGGTGTTAAACAATCATCCCTCGCCAGTAAAATAGTGCCCAATGCTTAGTTTTGCAGGGCTGACCATCGAAAGAGGTCAGCCCTGTTTTATTTCAAAGGGATGCTATCTTTGATCTATGGAAAAGATTGCCGTATACTGTGGGTCCAGCGCCGGCCCAAACGATCTCTACAGAACGCAGGCAGCCCGGCTGGGCCGTTACCTGGCTTTGAATAATATGCATGTCATATTCGGAGGAGGAAAGGTGGGCATGATGGGAATACTTGCCGATGCTGCTCTTGAGGCGGGAGGGGAGGTGACCGGTGTGATTCCCGCCTTTCTGCACGTGAAAGAGGTGGCTCATAATGGACTGTCAGAACTGATTACGGTCGAAACGATGCACGAGAGAAAAGCACTTATTGAGCTTATGTGCGATGGTGCCATAGCTCTGCCTGGCGGATATGGAACCCTGGATGAGCTCTTCGAGATGCTTACCTGGGGACAATTGGGATTGCACGATAAACCGGTGGGCATACTGAATACCAATGGCTACTTCGACCAGATCCTGCTGGCCATTGAGCGCATGGTCGAGGAGGGTTTTCTGAAAGATCTGAACCGGGATATGTTACTGGTAAGTGAAAACATAGAAAAGCTGGTAGCTCTGATGCAGAACTACCAGCCTCCAAAAGTTCGTAAGTGGATCATGAATGGTGATCCGGAAAAGGATATACCCTTTACAGGAGATTCGCTTTAAGCTTGATATCTGCTGCAGCTACCAATCTGGAGATGGGACATTTTTCCTTGGCAGCAGCACTTAGCTCTTCAAATTTCTCCTGAGAAAGTCCTTCACACTTTACCTGGCAATCCAGCTCAATGGTGGTGACCACGGGCCCCACATCGTCTTTTCCCAGGTGGACTTTAGCTGTGGTTTCCACACTTTCAGGAGTGAGTCCTTCGCCACTGATCAATGCGGCAAGGAACATGGAATAACATCCCGAATGGGCAGCTCCCACCAATTCCTCAGGGTTGGTTCCGCTTCCCTCTTCAAAACGAGATTTAAAGGTGAAGGGACCGCTGTAATTACTGAAATTCATAGTACCCTTACCATCAGCGAGGGTTCCGTTCCATTGTGATTTTGCAGTTCTGACTGACATCTTGTATGAGTTTTATAAATGAAAAATCCGCTGTCCTTACAATAACCGTAAGAACAACGGATTGTTCAACGCCCTGCTGACTGCTGGGGTGCAGGCGCATTTAACTTCTTCCACGGCCCCGGGTTGGCCTCTCGGCAGGTGCTTCCCCGTCGGATTCGCGCTGCTGCCGCATTTCGCTTCTGCGCTGTTCCTGGATCTCGGTAAACTTCTTATACTGGTCAGGGCTTAGGATCTCTTCGTACTTGGCGTTGCGCTCATCCCTGATCTTCATCATTGTGCTGCGCATTTCCTCACGGTCGAACTGTCCGCCGGAATTTTGCATTTTTTGCCTTTCAATCTGCATCTTATTGTAGAAATCCAATTCATACTTTAGGACCTGTTCGTGCTGCTTATCAGTCAGCTCCAGGGATTTGGAGGTGCTTTCCACCCTCTCTTTGATATCTTCCTCAGTCATTTGAAAGCCGCGTCCACCACCCGGTCTCTGTGCAGATACCTGCAAAACGAATAGCAGCATTATAGTTGCTGCACATCCAAATTTCAAAGTTCGTTTCATGATTTGATCGAGATTTTTTATGATTTAATCGAAATATTTAATGTTCTGTCTGATATATGGACCACCACCCTGTAAAAAGGTTTAATTTTAATCGTGCAAATCAGTAACGTGATTAAACCCTGATACGTCTTATGGGTCAAAGCTCACAAGAAATGAAATTAAGAACACGCATCCTTGCAAATAGAAATTAAAAACCTGACCAAGACTTATTCCGGGGGATTTAAGGCCCTGGATACGGTAAATCTAACCATATCAGACGGAATGTTCGGCCTGCTGGGTCCCAACGGGGCCGGCAAATCTACCCTCATGCGAATCCTGGTAACGCTGATGCAGCCCACAGAAGGAGAGGTGATGGTCAATGGCCGCGATCTGGCTTCCTACCGGAAGGAGATACGCCAGATGGTAGGTTATCTGCCCCAGGATTTCCGCTTCTTTGCCAAGTTAAAATCCTGGGAATTTCTGGACTATGCGGCCAGGCTGGGAGGTATGTCGTCCCGAAGGGAAAGAAGAGAAAGGGTGGACGAAATGCTCGAAAGCGTGGGTTTGTTTGAATTCCGAAACCGCATGGCCAATAAGCTTTCAGGCGGAATGAAACGGAGGCTGGGAATCGCTCAGGCCCTCATTGCACGCCCCTCCATAATAATTGTGGACGAGCCCACTACCGGCCTGGACCCCGAGGAAAGGATCCGTTTCAGGAATCTATTATCGGATCTGGGTCGAAGCGAAACCATCATCATCCTGTCCACCCATATTGTGGGTGATATCTCAAGTACCTGCAACCAGATGGCTCTTCTGAATGAAGGGTCGCTTATTTACGAAGGCACACCCGACAGGCTGGTGGAGCTGGCCAAAGGACATGTTTGGAGGTCGGAAGTAAGCCAGGTGCAATATGAGCAGCTGAAAGAAGAGGTGCCAATCATCTCTACCATTCCCTCCGGGAGCGGATGGGAGATTCAATTTGTGGGAGAGAAACCTCGTGAATTGCAGGCAACACCCGTAGATCCGAACCTGGAACATGCCTATGTGCACTATATGGATAACAAACTAGAACACTGGGACCTCTGATGAATCTGCTCAACATATGGAACGTGGCCACCTATGAAAGCAAAACGCTTTTCAGAAGTTGGTTCTTCAGGATTTTCTCTATTCTGGCCCTGTTCATCCTCTTTGGCACCAACATGGGTATTTTCGGCGAACCCAATGCCCGATGGACCTACCGGGCCATTGCAGCAAACCTTCCCTACATCAACATATTATTTATCAATGTAGCCCAGGCAGTGATCGCTGTATTCCTGGCTTCCGATTTTCTGAAAAGAGACAAAAAGCTGGATACGACTGAAGTCATCTACGCGCGGCCCATTACCAACGGGGAATATGTGGTGGGAAAAACACTGGGGATTCTGGTACTCTTCCTGGCCCTGGTTCTTATGGCTCTTTCCATGTCGCTCATCTTTAATCTGGTGAAACAGGATGTTCCGGTAGTGTGGGAAGCCTATTTATATTACCCGCTGCTGATTACCCTGCCCACTCTGGTATTTATCCTGGGCCTTTCCTTCTTCCTGATGATCCTCTTCAGAAGCCAGGCAGTGACCTTCCTGGTATTGCTGGGTTATATCGGGCTTACTCTTGCCTATTTCCAGGACAAGCTGTACGGAATGCTTGATTATATGGCATTTAATTTCCCCATGGTCTATTCGGATTTCATAGGATTTGCTGATCCACAAAGGATCTATCTGCACCGATTGGCCTACCTCTTGCTTGGCCTGGGATTTATTTTTGCCACCATTCGCTTTCTGAACCGGCTCCCACAGACCGGACGATGGAATTTTTTAAACCTCTTTTTCTTTGTGGGCTTTATTGCCGGCGGCCTCTGGTTCGGCTACCGTTACTACGATAGCTACCAGGATCGGGCAGATCAGAGAGAAGCTTACCTGAATCTGAATAACCAGTATGCCGGCTTGCAGGTGGTTGATGTGCTCTCCCACGAGATTCTGGTGGAACAGGAGGGCAGACAACTTCAGCTGGCATCTTCGATCTCTTACCGGAACCCGAACACCCAGGCCCTGGATACCCTCGTGTTTACGCTGAATCCGGGCTTTGAGATTGATAGCATACATGGCAGGCTTGGGCCCATGGAGTACCTCCAGACAGAACAAATCCTGCAGATCTTACCGGAAAGCTCATTGATGCCCGGAAGCAGGGGGCGAATGGATATTTATTATTCCGGAACCCCCGATGGATCTGTGGCCTACCTGGACATACCCAGGGAACAGGTCGAAGCACTGAAAAGAGCAGCTGTGGCCACCTTTGATAAGGAGCCTGGTATCATTCATCCCGATTATATGCTGCTGACTCCCGAACTAAACTGGTACCCCAGGGCAGGAGTGGGTTTTAATATGCACAATTTCCAGCCCCAGGAGCTTGATTTTTCCCGTTTTGAGTTAAGTGTTTTACCCGACTCTGGTCTGACGGCTATTGCTCCGGGCCAATTGGATACCATAGCAGGAGGCCTGCGTTTTACTCCGGAGCAGGATCTGAGTGTTTTGCCGCTGGTGATTGCGCCCCTGGAACGAAGGAGCCTGACCATCGACGGGGTGGATTATAATCTCTACCTCGATCCAGACCACGATTATTTCTCCCAGTATTTTTCAGAAATAGGTGATACCATTGAGGCCCTAATCAAGGAAGAAAAAGACAACTACGAACTGGACGATCTGGATCTTTATTATCCCTTTAACAGGATAAACCTGGTGGAGGTTCCCATCCAATACCATGCCTATGAAAGGCCCTACATCCAGACTGTGGAGACCATCCTGCCCGAAATGATCCTGATGCCGGAAAAAGGAGCAGGAATCAATACACTGGACTTCGCCCGCTTTAAAAGGGCTGAAGAAAGGCGCGACAGGGACCGCGATAACAAACGAAGTCCGCGTGAAATCCAGGTAGATCAGTTCAAACGCTTTCTCCAGAATACCTTTTTCAATACCGATATACGCACCCGGGGAAGATTTGGCGGAGGCGACGGGGGTGGAGAATACCTCACTGTGTACAACGATGATCTGTACTCCAAAAATCCCTATTCCGTATTCCCCCTATACTATAGTTATGTTACAGGTATCTCTTCCACAGAGTACCCGGTGTTGAATTCCATGCTGGAAATCTATCTGAAAGAAGGCTTTGAAGTATCTCCCAGACAGGGATTTACAGGAGGAATCACCGAAAAAGAGCGTGCCAACCTTGCGCTGCAGGATAATAGCATGATAAAACTCTTTGGGGAATGGGATACGGAACTGACCTCTTCGCTGATTAATCAGACAGGAAGTTTCATCATATCCGCCCTGAAAAACAGGGTTGGCATGAACGACTTTGATAATTTCTTCTATTACTATCTGGAAGATCATGCCTTCAGCGCAATTACTTTCGAACAGTTTTCCCGGGATTTCTTTCGCGAATTCGGCGTGGAGATCGAGCCCTATCTCGAGGTGATCAATCAGGGGAGCGGGATGGCCACCTTTAAAATATCTCCGCCTGAATACCTGCAGACCCGTGACGATATCGGTGAAGTATATCTGGTGCGCTACCTCATAAGCAACGTGGGTGACTCCAAAGGCCTGGTGGATGTAACTTTCAGGATCATGGGCCAGGGTGGTTTTGGCGGAGGAGGGGGTATGACCGAAGAAAAGAGGGTTCATGAAGTGGACCCGGGCATCACCCGTGATGTTCAGGTGGTACTTTACGACCGTCCCATGATGATGACCGTAAATACGCTGATCTCAGGCAACATACCTTCTTCCTACAACCATTTTTTACGCTCTGCCAAAGAAGTGGAAAATGCCCCTATGGAAGAATATGAACGCAGATCCGAAAAAGAAGTAAACTTCAGCTACGTGGATGAATTTGTGGTAGACAATGAGGATGATGGCTTCTATTCCTATTCGGTCTCGCACGAGAGCAAGCTCAAACAGTACATCGATTCCAGGAAGGAAAAGGAAGAAGGTCTGAAATACGAAAGTCTGAATGAATGGTGGACCCCTTCGAGGTGGACACCGGTGGCACATTCAGCCTATTACGGAGAAACCGTACGCTCGGCCATGGCCATCCGGAACGGAGATGGAAGCAATTATGTGAGCTGGAGTACCGTGCTTCCCGATAAGGGCTTTTATGACGTTTATGTATATATACCGGTATCAGCCATGTATAAGCGTCCCTCTCGCCGGGAACAGGGTGGGAATAGTCAGGGCGGAGGAAGCGGCCAGGGAGAAAGACGGGGATTTGGGCCTGAGTTTGCCGATAAGGGCGCCGACTACCACTATACCATCTCTTCCAACGAAGGAAGCGAAACACTGATCTTCGAACTGAATAATCCAGAAGATGGATGGAACCGTATAGGTTCCTTTCATTTCCCGGCCGATACGGCTACTGTAAGCCTGAGCAATGAGAGCGATGGCAGAAGAGTAATAGCAGATGCCGTAAAGTGGGTAAAAAGACAATAACGATGCAAAGGCAGAACCTATGAGAAACAGAAAAATACACAGAGGATATAAGGGCTTCCTGATAAGCGGGATCCTGATGGCCACAGCTTTTACTTTGCAAGCTCAGGCCTTGCTTACCATGGAACGGGCCCTGGAAATTGCAGAAAACAACAGTCCGGATATGAAACAAACCGAACTGGCCCTGGTCCGGAGTCAGGAAAGGCTTAATGCACAGCGTGCCAGGCTGAAATCGCAGTTTTCCGTTACCCTGGACCCCTTTCAGTATGAGAAAACCAATCGCTTCGATCAGCAGACCAGCGAATGGTATCTGAACGAGTCTGCCTCTTCGGGCGGAACATTCTCCATCAACCAGCGAATTCTTCCCACCGATGGTCAGCTGATGCTCGTGAACCGTTTCTCCTACGACTACAGTTTAACGGAATCGGCTTACGCTGCCGACCCCTTATCCAAAACCTACAGGAACAACCTATACCTTCAGTTTACCCAACCCATATTTACCTACAACCGCACCCGCATGGAAACGGAAACGCTGGAGCTGGAATACGAAGGATCTCTCCTGCGCTACCTGATCATGAGGCTGGCTCTGGAAAGGAACGTCGCTCAGCAGTTCTACGCGGTCTATTCCAACCAGATGAGCCTGGATATAGCCAAGGAGGAATTAAGCAGCAACCAGGAGAGTTATAACATCATTAAGAACAAGGTGGAGGGGGGCTTACTGGCACTGGAAGAACTATACCAGGCGGAGGTAAACCTGGCCACTAGCTCTTCGGGAGTTTTTAATGCGGAACTCACCCTGCAGAACAGCATGGACCAGTTTAAGGTACTCGTGGGTCTCCCCCTGGACAGCTCCCTGATGATTGCTGCTGAAATTATGGCCGACACGGTACCGGTAAACCAGGAGCTGGCCATAACACATGCACTCGCCAACCGGATGGAACTCAGGGAGAGGGAGATAGAGATTGAAAATGCCAACTTTGGACTGATCCAGGCCAAGGCAACCAACGAGTTTGCCGGGTCCATCACTGCTTCCTTCGGGGTACAGGCCTACGATGAGGCATTTGCCCAGATGTTTAACAGACCCACCAATACTCCGGCCATAGGTATTTCCTTTGACATCCCGATTTTTGACTGGGGCGAAAGGAAATCTGAGATCAAAGCTGCAGAAGCCAGCCTGCAAACTTCCCAGTTGCAGTACCAGGTGGAACAAACCGATATCGAAGTAAATATCCGTTCCGTGGTGCGAAGTCTGAAGAATTTGGAAAACCAGATCCAGATTCAGCAGAAAACCGTTGAGAATGCAACCCTGGCCTATGATATAAACCTGGAGCGATACCGCAACGGGGATCTGACCAGTCTGGACCTGGGCATTTATCAGAACCAGCTCTCAGAAGCCAAAATGAGTCTGACCAATGCCATAATCAACTACAAAATTGAATTGCTGAATCTGAAAATACAGACCCTGTACGATTTTGAGCAACAATTGCCCATTATACCCGAAGAATTACTAGCCGATGAAAACAAGAAATAGCTTAAGACCGGAAGCCATGAAACAAATTGTTCCCATACTAATTGCACTGATCAGTCCCCTGATACTGGTGACATCCTGTAAACAACCCGATATGGAGGTAGATACGACCATTGAGGTTCCCGTGGGTGTCATTGAAGTCTCCACCTCTACCATCGAAGAATTTGTGAGCACTACGGGATCGGTCTATCCTTTGAAGGAAGTCACCCTGAGTTCAGAGATCGCAGCGGAATACAGCCTGCAGAAGAATCCTGCCACCGCTTTGCCTTATGCGCTGGGCGACAGGGTGCGCAAGGGAGCCACAGTCATCAAACTGGAAGATGAAGAATACGTGAATTCCCTGAGGGCTAAATCCAAGGAAGTGGATCTGGAAATCTCAAAGCTGGAGTACGAGAAACAGCAGTCGCTTTATGAAAAGGGGGGAGCCACCCTGCGTGACCTGAAAAATGCGGAAATCACCCTGATTAACACCGAATACGATATTGAAAGCAATCGCATCAACCTGGACAAGATGGCACTGGATGCTCCTTTCCAGGGAGTCATTGCCGATTTGCCCTATTTTACAAATGGTACACGGGTCGCAGCCAATACAGAGATGATCACCATTATTGATTACGGCAAGTTGTACCTGGAAGCAAACCTGCCTGAAAAATACTTCAGCAACATTCAAAAGGGATACAAAGTCTATGTTACCTCCTACACTTCCGTAGAGGATACACTAACCGGCATCATTACCCAGATCTCGCCCTCCATCGATCCGGAAGCACGTACTTTCAAGTGTTTTGTGGAGGTGGACAATCCCGATCAGGTTCTTCTGCCGGGCATGTTTGTCAAAGCCGATCTGGTGGTCAACAGTGCGGAAGAAGTCCTGGTGATACCCAGAGACATCATTATGAGTCGCAATCGCAATCAGATCGTTTATGTGGTGGACAAAGGGGTAGCCACCGAAAGGACCATTACCACCGGTTTGCAAAACGAGGAGAGCGTGGAAGTGAAAATGGGATTGCTGGAAGGGGAAAGCATAGTCAATTCAGGCTTTGAAACCCTCAGAAACCAGAGCCGGGTAAGGATCCTAAGGTAAAATCATAAGAGAGCGATAATGTTACAAGCCATAACCAGATTTTCAGTAAGATACCCGGTCTCGGTGAGCATGATCATCGTGGCCACCCTGCTGCTGGGTTTCATTTCCTTCGACAAGCTGGGAATTGATCTCTTTCCCAACCTGCACAGCCCCAAGCTATACATTGAACTGGTGGCCGGTGAACGTCCCCCCGAAGAAATGGAGGAAAAGTATGTGGATCCTGTGGAATCCCTTGCCATCAGGCAAAGCGGGGTGGTCAATGTGAGTTCCACTTCGCGCGTTGGGGTCGCCATGGTGGAGGTGGAATATGCCTGGGAAAAGGACATGAATGAAGCCTTCCTGGACCTTTCCAAGGCCCTTTCGGCATTCAACCAGGAAGACGAACTTGAGGAGATCAATATCACCCAGTACGATCCCAATTCCACTCCGGTTATGCTGGTGGCTTTCCGTCACAGCGAATCCAGCGATCTTAACGACCTGAGGCTTACGGCAGAAAACTATGTGCGTAACGAGCTTATTCGTCTTGAGGGCATAGCGGATGTGGAAGTAGATGGAGCAGAAGAGCTTGAGGTGCTGGTAGAAACAAATGATTACCTGCTTAATTCCTTCAATCTGGATGTAAGCACTCTGGTCTCCAGCATCAATGCTTATAACCAGGACGTTTCCGGCGGATCCATTGTGGAAATGGGGAAGCGATACATTGTCAGGGGAATCAGTGAATTGCAGCAGGTCAGGGACCTGGAGGAAATCATCGTGAAAATGGGGCAGGCCACAGAAGAATCCCAGGGAGAACGGATTCCTGTACTCTTAAAGGATGTTGCCACTGTAAGCTACAGTCTCAAAGAACAGCAAAACTCTGTTCTATTTGACGGGGAGCCCTGTGTGGGTCTAAGTATTTACAAGGAGATGCGCTACAATACCGTACGTGCTGTCGAGGATCTGAAGGAAGCCCTGGATGAAATGCAGAAGGCCCTGCCCGGCTTTACCTTCACTGTGGTGGAAGATCAGGGAAATTACATCAGTTCGGCCATTGGAGAGGTGAGCAACAGCCTGATCGGTGGGATTATCCTGGCAGTATTTGTCTTATTTCTCTTTCTCCGGCGTATAGGTCCAACAGCCATAGTTAGTGTGGCCATCCCGGTTTCCATCATAGCCACTTTTGTGCTTATGTATTTTACCGGACTAACCCTCAATATAATGACTCTCGGGGGACTGGCACTGGGAGCCGGTATGCTGGTTGACAATGCCATTGTGGTGCTGGAGAATATATTCCGGAACCACGAACTGGGGGAAAGCACAGCCGATGCGGCGGTCAAAGGCACTTCCCAGGTGGGTGGGGCCATCATTGCCTCCACACTTACCACCATTGTGGTCTTTATTCCCATCGTATACCTTCGGGGAGCATCGGGAGAACTATTTAAGGAACAGGCTTTTACCGTTGCCTTCTCGCTGCTGGCATCCCTTGTGGTAGCTATTCTTATCATCCCCATGCTCTATTCACGGATTTATAAAAAACGTTCTCCCTTTGAGAAAGAGCGCAAAAAGTCGGTCCAGTTCACTGGTTATGGACGGTTTTTGAGCAGGGCACTTGATTTCAGGGCATGGATCCTTCTGGGGGCCGCTGCCCTGATGGCAGGCGGCTGGTTTATGCTCAGACAAACTGGAAGTGAATTTATGCCTTCCGCGGAAAGCCTTGAATTTTATGTGGATCTGGAGATGCCCGAGGGTACTCAGCTGGAACGAACCACTGGTGCGGTAAAAAGTCTGGAGAGCATCATCCGCGAGATCAGCGGTGAAGGCCTGGACATGATCTACAGCGAAATCGGTCCAACCTCGGGACTGGCATCGGGCGGACAGGATTTGTTCGATGACCAGAATATGGCCACCATCAAAGTGAAACTGAAGGAGGATGGGCCCATACCCGCTTCGGTCCTGATTGCAGCACTCGCTGAGCATTTTCATGAGAATCCCAATTTCACTGCCCTCTTCCGGCAGGAAGAAAGTGCCCTCGCCTCCATACTGGGTACCAATCAACCCCCTCTGGTAGTTGAACTCAGAGGTGAAGAAATGGAAGAGCTGGAAACTTTAAGTGTTTCCGTCATGCAACAATTGGGAGATATTCCGGGCATCCGGAACATCACCTCTTCGGTAGAGGGAGGTGCCCCCGAAGTGGTCATAGCCATTGACCGATACCGGGCCGGACTGATGAATGTGGATGTAAACACCCTGATTAACCGGGTTAGTGAAAAACTACAGGGTACGGAAGGGGGTCAGATGGAAGTGAAGGGAGAGCTGACCGATATTACGGTTAAGCTAAAGGAAATAAGTCTCAAGGAACTGGAATCCCTCAGTATTTCTGTAAACAATACGGAGATTCTCCTGCGTGAAGTGGCAGAAATCCGTATGGGGACTTCGCCCAGGGAAATCCTGCATAACAATCAGAACAGAATTGTGGAAATCACAGCCGACCTGGATCGGGATCTGCCTCTGGACCAGGTAGCCCTGGCCATTGAAAACAGGCTTAAGTCCGTGGAATTTCCTCCTGAATATTCCTACCAGATTACCGGGGAAGAGGCCATGAGGAAAGAATCCATGGGGAACATGGGCTTTGCTCTGCTTCTTTCACTTATCCTGGTATACATGGTGATGGCTGCGCAATTTGAGAGCCTGGTACACCCCTTTACCATCCTCCTGCCAGTACCTCTGGCAGTGGTTGGCGCGGTGGCCGTATTCTGGTTCCAGGGCACCGCCCTGAACATCATGGCCATCATCGGAATCATTCTTCTGGTGGGTATTGCGGTGAATGACTCCATTATCCTTGTGGATGCCATTAATCAGTTCAGAAGGGAAGGCATGAAGCTGAAGGAAGCCATAATTTCGGCGGGTCAGCGGCGGATCAGGCCCATTGTCATGACCTCACTGACCACCATTCTGGCACTGTTCCCACTCACACTGGGATTCGGGGAAAGCGCTTCCCTTCGGTCTCCCATGGCATGGGCAGTGATCGGTGGACTGGTCACTTCCACCATGCTCACCCTGGTGGTTATCCCCTGCATCTATATGTCGTTCGGAAAACTGGAGAGAAAAGGTGAATAAGCATTTTCTCATACAACGCAGGCTGCTGATCTCCATGCTCTTTGTAGCAGCAAGTATGCTGGGATATATCTCCTGGAAGCAGCTGAAAATGGAGATTTTCCCCAATGCTGAATTGCCCATGTTATTCATCCAGGTGAATTCCATGATTGAATGTACGCCTGAATACATGGAACAGGAAGCCATCATCCCGGTGGAAAGTGTGATTGCCGGCCTGGAAAATATCGAAAAGATAGAATCCAATGCCGGTCGGCGCATGGGATCGGTGCTGGTCTCCTACGAAGAGAGAACAGATCTGAAATACGCCTATCTGAAGCTGGACGAACAGATTGCTGCTCTCAGGGGGGACCTGCCCCCCGAGTTCAGCCTGATGGTGGTGAAGATCGACCTGGAAGATGCAGGTAATATGCTGATGAGTCTGCAGGCACTGGGTTCCGGAGGAGTGGACCGCGTCCGAAACTACGTGGACCAGAACATCACCCCGGAACTGGAGAACATCGAAGGGGTGGCAGCCATCAATGTATACGGAGGAAGACAGAAATCGGTGGACATCATCCTGGACCGCGCTGCCTGTGAAGCATACAATATTGCTCCCACCAGAGTCCGCAGCATTCTGTCCTCCAACATGAGCCTGCGGGAATTCGGGGGAGTGGTGAAGGAGGAAGGCCGGCGCTTCTTTATCTACCTGGATGCCGAGTATGAAAGCATTTCCCAGATCGAAGACCTGATTATCGGACAGGGCGATCATCCTGTAAGGCTTAAGGACATTGCGGAAGTATACTATGGTGCCAAGGAGGAGGAAACTCTAAGCAGGGTAAACGGCCTGGATGCGGTATCGCTGGAGGTAGTACATGATGCCCAGGCTAATATCATCGATTTGTCCCATAACATTGAGGCACAACTGGAGGAAATCAACCGGGAAGGACTTCCCTTCGATGTGCAGGTGACTGTACAGGAGAACAGTGCCGAAATGATGGAGGACAACATTGATCAGATCATTCGTCTGGCACTCACTGGAGCCCTGTTGGCCATATTTGTCCTCTGGGTCTTTTTGCGAAACATTCGTCTGGTTTTCCTGGTGGCACTGGCCATGCCCATTTCGATTTTTGCAGCCTTTAACTTTTTCTTTGCCTTTGATATATCCATCAACAGCCTGACTCTTATAGGCATTGCGCTGGCAGTGGGCATGCTGCTGGACACCTCCGTGGTGGTATTGGAGAATATTTACAGGCTCCGTAGTTTGGGATTTCCCACGGGAGAATCTGTGATCCGGGGTACCGGTGAGGTATGGAGATCGGTGGTGGCTGCCACAGGTACCACGGTGGCGGTTTTCCTTCCCTTTGTCTTCTCTTCGGAATTCCTGATCAGGCTGCTGGCCAGGCACATTGGAGTAAGTATAATTTCTACGCTGGTCGTATCCCTGGTGGTATCGCTGCTGCTGATCCCCATGGCCGTTCATGTGATTTTATCCCGAAGCCGATCGAGCAGCAGGAAGAAGGAGGTCTACCAGGAGGTAAGCATTAATATGCGCCTGGTGAGGGTCTACCTGAGCCTGCTGAAAACCGCTCTCAGAAACCCGGCTCCAACCATTGTAGGTGTACTGATCCTCTTTTTCGCCACCATTCTGACCACCCTTTCTGTTTCGGTGAATCAGCTGGAGGAGCTGGAAGCCAACCAGATCACCCTCTATGTCACCATGCCCACAGGAAGCACCCTGCAAAGCACAGACCAGGTGGTGGCAGGAATGGAAGAAGCCCTCATGAAGGTGGAAGAGCGAAAGGAAGTGATATCCCGGATCGAAGAAGAGGAGGCCACCCTTACCCTGATTCTGAAGGACGATTACCGCCAGATAAACAATCGCTCCTTCGGGCAGATTCAGTCAGAAGCCTACGAGATGGTAAAAGATATGCCCGCCTCTGATATCAGTCTGACTGCTTCCTCCGGAACTGGAGGGATGAGAGGTGGCAGCAGTGGAGGCGGAGCTGGAGCTGCCGGGTTCCAGCAATTACTGGGCATCGGGGAAGATGAAGAATACATTGTCCTGAAGGGACAGGATTTTGGCCTGATGGTGGAAGTGGCTGAAGATCTGCAGTCCTATCTGGACGAACTGGATAACATATCCTCTGCCCGGGTATCCATCAGAGAAAACCAGCCCGAGGTACATCTCGATTTCCACCCCCTGATTATGAGCAGATACGGCATCTCTCGTCAACAGGTCATGGGTGAACTGAATACCTTCCAGTCGGAAATCTCTACGGGTGTTAATTTCCAGCAGGAAAACGAAGAATACGAAATCATCATCAAATACGACGATGCCGATGAAGAAGGACGAGATGAGGATCTGAAACTGAGGGATCTGGAAACCCTTGACATACCCGACAGTGAAGACCAGAGTCTCTTCGAACTGGAGCAAATCTCCGATATATATTTTGCCAGTGGCCTGAGGGATATCTCCCGTGTGAACCAGGAAAAACAGATCGAACTGCGCTACCAGTACAACGAAGATGTTTACGATTCCAACGATTTGCTGGATTTTGCCCGAAGCGAAATCGAAGACCTCATTCAAAGTGCAAATATCCCCTCGGGCATAGCCGTGGAGCTGGTACAGGAAGAATCCCCTCTGGAGGAATTTAAATACATGTTTCTGATTGCCATGATCCTGGTATACATGATACTGGCTGCCATATTTGAATCCTTCGTCACCCCCTTTGTGCTGCTTTTCTCCATTCCCCTGGCAGCCATAGGATCCTTTTTCCTGCTGACGGTCACCGGTGAATCCCTCTTTAATGCCAATACCATCATGGGTTTCCTGATCCTTTTGGGAGTAGTGGTGAACAACGGCATCATTCTCATAGATTTTATCAACGAGTTAAGGCGCTGAGGATACAGGAAAACCAGGGCCATTATGGAAGCAGGCCTCTCCAGGGTACGCCCCATTCTCATAACGGCAGTAACCACCTGTGCTGCCATGATCCCGCTGGCCATGGGCAAGTCTGAATACGTGGAAGCCATTGGTCCGCCCTTTGCCATTACCGTAATCGGGGGATTGAGCCTGAGTACCCTGCTTACACTGGTATACATCCCTATGCTATACAATGGCATCGAGCAGGCGCTGGCCTGGATAAGGAGCCTGGCAACGGGAATTAAAATCGTTCTGGGACTCCTGGTGATAGCCGGGCTGTTTCTGGTCTTTTATTACACCCAGACCTTTGTCTGGAAAATGGCCGGAACACTTCTGGTAGTAGTTGGAATCCCCATTGCCTGGTGGTTTATATCCAGCAGTCTTCGAAAAGCTACTGAACGGATCATCGAGGATGAGGTAGCCATCCGGATCCAGGTATCCAACCTGGTGAAAGTCTATGGAAGAGATTCAAAAGCTTCGAGGGACTTCAGGGCGGGAAGGCTTATGGCAGAGTTGGCCAGGAAGGCCGGCAGATCCTTAAAACCAAAGCTGGAAGCACTTATCTGGCAAATACCCCTTCTGGGATTCCTTGTCTATTTCGCCTGGTTTTACCTGGTGGGAGGATTCTGGCAGCTTTTCTCATCGGCCGTGGTCTATTACTATATTCTGGCCATTGTGGCCGATTTCAGCCGAATAAACAAGTCCAGGCTACTTCGCCTCTTTACCATCTTATTCCGCTATCTGGCTCCCCTGCTCGTCCTGATCATTTTCCAGTTGCGCTGGGACCACCTTTCCCTGACCCTGGTGGCTGGAATAGCCTGGTACCTGGTGGTGCTTATGGGCAGGGCCTCTGTGAGGGTGAAACAAAGCGGATTTGAACTCAGGAGCATACGCTCCAGCATCCGTTGGTTTTTCTGGTTCGTATCCGTATTACCTGTGATAGGGAAGGAAAAGGAAAAGTTTAAGGCCCTCAAAGGAGTGTCGCTGGAAATCGGTACAGGAATGTTTGGCTTGCTGGGTCCCAATGGCGCAGGAAAATCCACCATGATCCGCATCATTTGCGGGATCCTGGAACAGAGCTACGGGAAGATATGGATCAACGGGATCGATACCCAGGAAAAACGCGAAGAACTGCAGGGTCTCATCGGATACTTGCCCCAGGAATTTGGCATGTATGAAAATATGTCCTCGTATGCCTATCTGGATTACCAGGCCATGCTAAAAGGCATTACCAACAGTGAAGCACGGTCAGCCCGAATCCGCGAAGTGCTGAATTCGGTCCATATGTGGGAGGAAAGGCATAAAAAGATTGGTGCTTACTCAGGTGGCATGAAACAGCGGATTGGTATTGCTCAGGTACTGCTTCACCTGCCACGGATCCTGGTGGTGGATGAACCCACGGCCGGACTGGACCCACGTGAGCGGATCCGCTTCAGAAACCTGCTGGTGGAATTGAGTGCCAGCCGGGTGGTTATCTTCTCCACCCATATCATTGAGGATATATCTAGCTCCTGTAACACCATGGCAGTAATAAACAGGGGAGAGGTCCTTTTTAACGGCACTCCAGGCGAAATGACTCAACTGGCCCGGGGCCGCGTCTGGAAAACCAGCCTGCCTTCTGAAACATTTGAAGAGGCCACCAGAGAAATGCTGGTGGTGCATCATATGCGGGAAGGGGACGAGATCCGTTTCCGCTGTATTTCCTCGGAAAAACCCTTTGAGGATGCTGTGGAAGAAGCTCCTCTTCTGGAGGATGCTTACCTCTGGCTGCTTCGTAAGGATAAGGAAAACAAGGAAAGTTAATATCATGTCAAAATCTTCATCCATACTTAAAAATATCTATAGCCTGGCCAGGTATAATATGCGCATTATTTTTGGCGGGAAGTTTATATATTTCATCCTGGCAGCCCTCATATTCTTCCTGGTGTTCGGAACCATAATTGCCCTGGACAACAGCTATATGCGTATTGAGGATATTTACGGTCTTCTGGCTTTCCCAGCCATCCTGCTGGTCTTCTTTCCATCGGTTTTCGGAATACAAAGCGATGCGGATGCACGAACCCTGGAAATCATCTTTGGCATTCCAGATTACCGGTACAAAGTATGGCTGGTGCGCTACATTATGATTTTGTTACTGGTCTTCCTGATGTTATTCCCCTTCGCCGGTCTGGCCTGGTATGCCCTGGTCTCCTTTCCGCTTATGCCCATGATCCTGCATCTGATGGTACTTGTGCTCTTTGTTTCTGCCCTGGGTTTTTGTTTGTCCACATTAGTCAAAAATGGAAATGCCACAGCTGTGATTATGGTCATACTGGGACTATTCTTCCTCATCCTGGCCGACGAACTGGATGAATCGAAATGGAATATGTTCCTCAATCCCTTTAATACTCCCCGGGATCTCAATGATATTGTATGGCAGGAAATCATCCGGCAAAACCGGCTCATCCTCGGTATTTCAAGCCTGGTACTGCTCCTTTTGGGCCTGCTTAACCTGCAGCAGAGGGAAAAATTCCTCCGTTAAGGAATAAAATCACTAGGTGCTTCCGGAAAAATGATTTACTTCAGGAGTTAATCCTTTGCAGAAGTAAATCATGAGCTCCTTTCGACTAAAATCCATTGACATTCTCAGGGCACTGACCATGCTGCTGATGATCTTTGTGAACGATCTCTGGTCGCTGACCGATATCCCCGGATGGCTGGGACATAAAGCTGCCACTGAGGATGGAATGGGATTGGCCGATGTGGTCTTCCCGGCCTTCCTGTTTATTGTTGGCCTATCCGTGCCTCATGCCATCCGCGCCCGAAAGAAAAAGGGTGACACTGATTTACAGGTTTTAAGACATATCCTGGAACGCACCTTGGCCCTCTTGCTTATGGGGGTATTTATGGTTAACCTGGAGAACATTGATGCCGAACAGCTTCTCTTCAGCCGCTACCTCTGGCAGATCCTTATGACCCTGGCCTTCTTTCTTATCTGGAACATTTACAGAGGACCTGTTTTAGGAAAAATTTCACCCTTTTTGCTAAAAGGACTGGGATGGGCCATTCTGGTATTTCTGGCCATTGTTTACAAGGGGGCAGGAGAAGGAGATTATCAATGGATGTCTTTCCACTGGTGGGGCATCCTCGGCCTGATTGGATGGGGTTATCTGCTCAGCGCCCTGGTATACCTGTGGTTTGGAAACAAACCCCTTTGGATCGGAGTGGTACTTTTGGTCCTGTTTTTTCTGAATATCAATGAGTTTTCGTCACCATTTCCCTTTACACTCAAACTGGTGGTAAGCGCATCCAATTATGCGCTGGTACTTTGTGGGGTGCTGGCCACAAGCGTAATGATTCGTCTGCAAAAGCTGGGCAAAATGCAATGGCTGGTGCCTTTCCTGCTGATATTTGCTGCGCTTCTGATGGCCTTTGGTTTCCTTACCAGGCCGGTCTGGGGAATCTCCAAGATACTGGCCACTCCTTCATGGACAGCCATATGTGCAGGGATTACAGCAGCGGGTTTTGCGTTGATGTATCTGCTGGCTGATAAGGCCGGATGGTTTCGTTGGGCCGGGATCATTGAGCCTGCAGGATCGATGACACTTACCTGTTACCTGATCCCCTATTACGTGTATGCATTCCGTGCCCTCTGGGATATATCCCTGCCGGAAACCTTTACCTCCGGAGGCATCGGCATCCTGAAATCCCTTCTCTTTTCCATCCTGATCATCCAGTTGACCGGCTTGCTCGGCCGACTGAAGATCAAACTGAAAATCTAGTGTTTAATAATCCTCAGCAGATATTGATCCTGATCAGAGGTCATTTTTAGCAGATAGGCACCAGGCAGCAAACTGGAAGTATTGAGGGTAGTCCTCAGCTTATAGCTTCGTTTTTGCTGTATCAACACCCGCCCATTCATATCCAGGAGTTCCAGGGTTCCACTAAAGGCTTTCTCAAACTCCAGATGAAGTTCCTGATCCACAGGATTCGGATAATATTTCACCTGATGATTATCTCCGTGCTCGCCTATTCCGGTAATCCTTACAGTCAATTGTATCGTAATGACGCTGTCGCATCCCACCGCATTGGCAATGGTATCCATATAGGTCCCCGATTGCGTGAAGATCTTTCCACTGGGTGAGGTATAGCTATCCTGACTTTCCACATCTATGGTGGATTCGGTACTCTTTAATACGGTCAGGTTCAGGGTCACCACACTATCGCAACCCACTGCATTGCTCAGGGTATGGGTAGCCGTGTTATTGCTTTCCTTATAGGTAATACCATCGATCCAGACCAGGGAATCACAGACAGTCTGAATGTCTGTACCTGCTGTGGATTGCAGGATGGTCAGATTCAGCGTAATTACACTGTCACAACCTGAAACATTGGTGAGGGTCCAGGTGGCTGTGTTGTTGTCGGCCGTGTAGGTCACTCCATCGATCCAGGTGTAAGAATCGCAGGCACTTATCACATCGGTACCCGTATTGTTTTGACCCATGGTCAGGTCCAGATGAACCAGGCTGTCACACCCTGCTGTACTTGTCAGTGTGATTGAAGCCGTGTTATTGGATTCCGTATAGGTATTCCCATCGATCCAGGTATAAGGATCACAGGCATGGATGTAATCGGTGGTCTCGTAAGAATCCACAATGGTCAGGTCGAGTGTGACCACACTATCGCAGCCAGCAGCATTGGTCAGGGTAAAAGTGGCTGTATTATTATCCGTCGAATAGGTCACCCCGTCAATCCAGGTATAAGGAATACAGGATTGTATGACGTCAATGCCTGTATTGGATTCCAGGATGGTCAGGTTCAGGGTCACCACACTATCGCAGCCTGCCACATTGGTCAGAGTATGGGTAGCCGTGCTATTGCTTTCGGTGTAGGTTACTCCGTCTATCCAGGTATAGCTATCACAGGCCTCAATCACATCGGTTCCCGTATTGGATTCCAGGATGGTCAGGTTTAAAGTCACCACGCTGTCACAGCCCGCCACATTGGTCAGAGTATGGGTAGCTGTGTTGTTGCTTTCGGTGTAAGTCACCCCGTCTATCCAGGTATAGCTATCACAGGCTTCGATCACATCGGTACCCGTATTGGATTCCAGGATGGTCAGGTTCAGGGTAACCACGCTGTCGCAACCGGCCACATTGGTCAGGGTAAAGGTGGCCGAGTTATTGCTTTCGGTGTAGGTCACCCCGTCGATCCAGGTATAGCTATCACAGGCTTCGATCTCATCGGTTCCCGTGTTGGATTCCAGGATGGTCAGATTTAAGGTCACCACACTGTCACAGCCAAACACATTGGTCAGGGTATGGGTGGCCGAGTTATTGCTCTCGGTGTATGTCACGCCATCTATCCAGGTATAAGAATCACAGGCCTCAATCTCATCCATTCCCGTATTAGGCTGATGAATGCTCAGATTAAGAGTTACCACGCTATCGCATCCGGCAGCATTGGTCAGGGTCCAGGTAGCTGTATTGTTGTCGGAGGTATAGGTGATCCCATCGATCCAGGTATAGGAAACACAGGCAGAGATCTCATCTATGCCGGTATTGGATTCCAGGATGGTCAGGTCCAGGGTCACCACGCTGTCGCATCCTGCCTCATTGGTCAGGGTCCAGGTGGCTGTGTTATTGCTTGCTGTGTAGGTGAGTCCATCTATCCAGGTGTAGGAATCACAGGCTTCGATGGTATCTATTCCAATATTTTCACAGGGTCCATAAACCCTTACATAGCCTCTGTTCTGGCTCGATCCACCCACAAAAACAGATCCATCGCCACTGATCTGGGCTCCACCTGCATACCCGTCAAATCCCGCTCTTCCGGTCATATCGAGGCCCTGCTGTACCCAATTGGTGGAAATCCACTCATATACCCTCATATAGCCAGCTGTACTGCCATTTCCAATGGCGCTTACCAGCAAGGTATTCCCGTCCGAATCCAGGCTCACCGAAGCGCCAAGCCTTTCGTTGGTTGCTCCTACGATATCACTGCCCATCTGGCTCCATGCGGATCCACTCCACTGGAAAACCCTGGCAAGACCCAGATTGTTCGTCCCATTACCATGGGTACTTGATCCCACCGATACGATACTTCCATCCTCATTGAGGCTTACAGAAATTCCAAAATTGTCGTTCACATCATCCCCTTCCAGGGCACTTCCCCGCTGGACCCAAGATCCATTGTCCAGGACAAATACTCTTACATGCCCCGCCTCTTCCGGAGTAGAATTATCAGCAGCATAAGATCCGATGGCCACCACATTGCCATCCTCACTGAGGCTTACGGAATAACCCGAATGATCCCCGGCCGCTAGGCCATTGATGGGAGACCCCACCTGGGTCCAGGTAAATCCACTCAGGCTGTAAATGGTGGTTTGTCCGGCGTCCGTCCCGCCAGCATCGTTGTTGGGTGCACCCACCGCCAGCATAGTACCGTTCGCACTCAGGCTAACCGACTGACCGAAATGGTCTCCGGCTGAAGCACCGTAGAAAAATGCCCCCATCTGCACCCAGAATTGTGAAGCGCGCTGATAAACCCTAACGTGGCCGGCATCTGTATCGGTATCGCTCTCCCCGTCAGAATTAATTGCACCCATGGCTATAAAATCCCCATTGGCACTGATGCTGACGGAGCTTCCCAGCATGTCCTGGTTTCTTTCACCGTAAATTCCACCGCCCAGCGGATTCCAGGTAAATCCGTTAAACTGGAAAACGTTTACCATCCCCATGCCCGAACTGGTCATGATAGGTCCGTCGTGATTGGGCGAACTGCTAATAATAATGCTGCCATCCGAAGAGACATCCATGGCATAAGCCATTTGATCATTGGCTTCCGCACCGTCTATATCGCTGCCCTGTACAGACCAGGGCTGGGCATTAAGTGTGATCACTGAGCTGAGGAATATCAGCATTAGGCCGGTCAGGGCATGGAGGGAGATCTCCCTGAATTGTAGATTTATATGCATAATAGGTGGTTTTGTGAAATGGAACTTTGCTGCTAAATCAATAGCAGACAGAAGTTAAAGGATTTTTTCTGCACGGTCAATACATTTTACACGAAGAGACATATCTTATATGCCAAAGGGGCCTGTAACCAGCATTAAGTTCAGGGCTCAGTTCCGTGAAAAGGTATTTTTAGAGAAAGGAAAAACTCGGAGCACTTGCTGTGCAGGCAAAGAAAAAATCCCTATTTTAGAGATTTAACCCTGAATACTACATGCGATTCTCCATTCAGCCTGAACAACGTCCAGAGCAAAGAATACGCACTGTTTCCATCGATGATGTGGTTCTTGCCTGTGAAAAAGCATCCGGAACCAGGCCACCGCTGGAGCATTATTTTTCACCCGGTAAGAAAGAATCATTTATTAAAAAATTTCTGCATTATCTGAATACCGGACTGCTGGATGCCAAACATGGCAAACTGGATGAAGAGCTCTACCTGGCCTTTGTACTTTCCTTTCAATTTACCGCACCGCTGTTGGAAATCCCTGCAGAAAAGGAGCTTGGGCTGTTTTACCGAATCCTTCAGCTAAACTACGGAGTAAAAGAATTGGATCTGAACCTCCATTTCGGCACCGATGAATATGATGGCAGGATGGTAGGTGAGAAAGAGGCCCTGGAAGCCTTTCGGCAGGAATTGGAGGAACACTATGAAGGGCTCAGGGAAGTAAAAGAAAGCGTTCGGCGCAGGCTGAAGAAAGATGCTATTTCGTCCATCTTCAACTGGCAAAGGGAAAAATCCATTCCCCACCTGGCAGAAGCTTTTGGACGGAGCATTGTCATTCCATCCTTCTTTTCCTTCAAGGACAAGAAACTGATTCAGTTTTACAGGGCAAATACCCGGGGAATTAGCTACCGGGTGGCAGTGCCTGAACTTTAGAAAATATCCCATATGATGAAAAAAAGACTTTTATTATCACTCCTGGCAATTATGAGTATACAATCAGCATCCCTGGCACAGTTCCGCGGACCGGCGGCAGGCTTTTTTGAAGGATTTACCAACGTAGGTGAGCCCGAACTGGAAGGATCGGTAACTTACAGTGAACCCGGACAATCATACCACATCAAGGGCTCCGGAGAAAATATCTGGTTTGGCAAGGATAGCTTTGCCTTTCTGTGGAAACAGATGGAAGGCGATTTTATTATTCAGGCCGAGTTGAGATTCCTGGGAGCGGGAACGGATCCCCACCGTAAGGCAGGCCTTATGATCCGCAGCGGACTTGATGAAGGAGCTGCCCATGTGAGCTGTGTGGTGCACGGAGACGGACTTACCTCCCTGCAGTACCGCAGAGAAGCGGGACAGGATATGGAAGAACTGAAATTTGAGACAGAAGGACCCCAGGTTCTTCAGCTTGAGAAAAAAGGCAGTTCATTTACTGTTTCGGTGGCCAAGGAGGGAGATCTTTATACACGGCAAAGCCTGGAACTGAGCCTGGACGGCAGTTTGGAAACCGGACTCTTCGTATGTTCACACAACAAGGATGTGATGGAAGAAGCCGTTTTTAGCAACGTCAGAGTCTTTGGCACAGTTCCGGACGATTTTCGCGCCTATGGAGATTATATCGGAAGTTTGCTGGAAGTACTGGACGTGGAAAGCGGTGCTCGCCAGATTGTGGGAGGCGACCCGGGATCCTGGCAGGCTCCCAACTGGACCCCGGACGGAAAGACCCTTATCTACAACTCGGACGGACTGCTATACAACTTCGACCTGGCCACTGGAAGATCAGAGGTGCTGGATACGGATTTTGCCAATCGAAACAACAACGATCATGTGATCTCCTTCGATGGAACTCAAATGGCCATCAGTCACCATCCCGAAGAGGATGACGGACAATCGGTGATCTATACGGTCCCACTCACGGGGGGTAGCCCCAAACGAGTCACTCCCCTGAGTCCGTCCTACCTGCATGGCTGGTCGGAAGACGACCGCTACCTGGTATATTGCGCCAGCCGGAACGGACAATACGATGTATATAAAATCCCGGTGGAGGGTGGGGAAGAAGTGCAATTAACCGATGAAGCCAGCCTGGACGATGGTCCGGAGTACAGTCCCGACGGGAAGTACATCTATTTCAACTCGGCCCGCACAGGCACCATGCAGATCTGGCGCATGGATCCCGATGGCAAGAATCAAACCCAGCTTACTTTTGATGAATACAACGACTGGTTTGCTCATGTTTCACCGGACGGGAAGTGGCTGGTTTTCATCTCCTACCCGCCGGAGATACCGGCTGGAAGCCACCCCTTCTATAAACGAGTATACCTGAGACTGATGTCCGTTGATGATCTGGAGCCCAGGGTAATCGCCTATTTGTACGGGGGACAGGGCAGTATGAATGTACCCAGCTGGTCGCCTGATAGCAAAAAGATTGCCTTTGTGAGCAACGGAATATTCGAATAAACAGTCACTAAGCAGATCCTAACCACTAAGCTATACCAAGATGAAAAAACCAATCACCCGAAGAAAATTTGTTAAGACTACTGCAGCAGCAGCTGCAACCATGGCCATGACACCGACCCTTGGGTGCTCGGGCTCTTCCCCCTATGATTCGAAAGGATTGCCCACTGTTGCCCTGGGAAAGACAGGTGCTGTGGTTCCCATACTGGGCTTCGGATGTGGCAGTCGCTGGATGTCGGTAAAGAGTAACGACCAGGCGCTGAAAATCCTGGAATCTGCCTTTGACCAGGGACTCTATTACTGGGATACGGCGGCCAATTATGGAAATGAAGAGATTTCCAGTGAGGAACGTATAGGCATGATCCTCAAGGAACGCAGGGAAAAGGTATTTCTGGTTTCCAAAACCGGGGACAGGGATGGTGACCAGGCTAAAAAGAGCGTGGAGCGCAGTCTGAAACGACTGCAGACCGATCACATTGATCTCTTGCATATGCATGCAGTATCTTCAGTGGAAGATGCAGAGCTTCTGGGTGAAAAGGGTCAGGTACTTGAAGTATTACATCAACTCAAGAGCGAGGGCGTTATCAAACATATCGGTTTTACCGGACATGCCTCTGCAGAAGGGATGCGCAGGGCCGTGGAACTTTACGATTGCGAAGTCATGATGATGGCCCTGAATCATCAAAGTACCGATGGAACTGAAAAGTTTGAAGAGCTGCCTGCACCCATAGCCATGAAAAAAGGCATGGGAGTGGTAGCCATGAAGGTGATCCGTCCCCGGGAAACCGTACACGGACTGGAAGCGGCTGATCTGGTGCAGTATGCCCTGAGCCTGAAGGATTTCCATATGGCCAACATTGGCATCGACAGTCAGGAAGTGCTCCAGGCCAACCTGGATATCATCCGGAATTTCACTCCCCTGGAAGAACAAAAGATGGAAGAGCTCAGACTGGCTTTGCAACCCTTCTACAAAGGGCAGAAGCTTGCCTGGATGCAGCCGGAATACAAGGATGGCTGGACCACGGGAATTCACATGGCCTGACGATCCCAGTCTTCAGCAGATCGGGTAAAATCTATTCGCTGTAGAACAGCGAGGCGTGTTCCTCAGCAATTCGGATCAGCTTGCTGGCTATTTCCGGATAATCGTCCAGCACATTGGTGCTCTCAAATGGATCCTCTTCCATATGAAAAAGGGCTGTATCGATCCTGGCTTGCTTGTACTTGCCTGCCATACCGCCATTTGCCGGGTAATCCAGAGTCCGGTAAGCATGGGGGAGGTGTAGTTTCCACTTACCGTCGCCACTCATTACCCCTTCAAAATTGCTCCCGTTGGAGAAGGCATAATACTCATGGGGATTTTGTGCTCCGTCCTTGCCCGTGATCAGGTCCCAGACATTTTCTCCGTCGATGTCATTTTCTGGCAGGGAGATGCCCGCCAGGTGGCAGAGGCTTGGCAGAAGATCTACAGTGCCCAGGGTTCGTTCCGATACTTCCCCGGCAGAAATCTCCGGCGGATATTTCATCAGGCAGGCAGACCGTACCCCTCCGTCAAAGCTGGTTCCTTTGGCTTCCCTGAAGGGAGTTAAACCCGCATGATCCCCGTATGAGACCCAGGGACCATTGTCCGAGGTAAGGATCACGATCGTATTGTCGTCCAGTCCCCTGTCCCTGAGCGCCTGATTGATCTGACCCACGCTCCAGTCAATTTCCAGCATCACATCCCAGTACAGGCCCTTGCCCGATTTTCCTTCAAATTCATCGCTGCAGTAGAGGGGTACATGAGGCATGCTATGGGGTACATATACCAGGAAGGGCTGATCCTTGTGCCTGTCAATGAAATCCACCGCATGTTCGGTGTACCAGCGGGTCAGGTTCTTCTGATGTTTATGATCCACCTCTTCAATGGTCACTTCCCCGTTTTCCCAATAGCTCAGAGGCCATTGTCCCCAGTATTCGGGCGATTCGGGATGGTGCTTCCACATATCGTTGGAGTACATCAACCCACAGGTTTCATCAAAGCCCCGGGAATGGGAACGGGTCTCGGGCTGGTCGCCGCAGTGCCACTTGCCGAAAGCAGCCGTCGCGTATCCGGCCTCTTTGAACACTTCTCCCATGGTAGCAAAAGTAGTATCCAGTCCCCAGGCATTGGGTCCATGGGCTCCAAAAACCTTGGTGCGACCCGGATAACAACCGGTCATCAAGGCCGATCGGGATGCAGAACAAATGGCCTGCGGGACATAAAAATTGTGGAAGGCTGTACCTTCCGAGGCCAGTTGACTCACATGTGGAGTGGCCAGCACTTCTTCCCCGAAGGGCTCAAAATCGGCCCAGCCCGAATCGTCCAGGAAGATGATAACCACATTGGGTTTGGCCTTCTGGTCTGTATCTGAAGTGCAGGAAGACAGTCCAAAACCAGTCAGGAACAGCAAGAGGATAAGGGATTTAGCTTTCATTTCGTTTTTAGGATTAATTTATGAATACCGTGAATTTGATGTGTCAGCAGGGATAAAGATACCAGAAAAGCTTTATTCATCCTTTTGTCTGAAATCAAAGCTAAGTTCAATGCGCAGGGCCCCGTCTTTCACCCTTTTGGGAGTGTAGTGATAGTACCTGGACTGGGGACCCAGTTCTCCGGCCTTCTTAAATTTGGTGCCAATGGCGGGAATGCCCAGCATAAAGGAAAGATCACCCGGAGGATGCGCCAGAGTTGTTCCGGCCGGTACGGGAGCTTCCTCAGGCGTAAAGAGACGGAGGAAGAGATCCTCCGTATGGCTGTATACCTTAAATCCCCTGCCATGCCGATCCTTAAATTCTGCCCAGTACAGGTTGGCATAATAGCCCTTAAATTCAGGATAATCGAAGCCGGAATGGCCTGTTATGCTGTTGTTGTAATCCTTTTCCCAGATAGAGAAATTCACTCCTTTCATGCGGTTCTTCCATACACGGTAGGGTCCCTGGCCCATGTACCTGACAGATTCAATTTCTTCTTCAGGAAAGAAAAAGGAGGCACCTGTATAAGGAATCCTGGATCCGTCGGGCTGGTATCTGAGCTTCATATCGAGCAAGCCGCTGCGATGCATCACCCAGACCAGTGAGCCGCTCCTGCCATAGTCCACTACCACGTGATGACTCTCGCCCGTGGAAAAATGCCTGAACTCCCTGACTTCCGGAAGCTCCTCCAGAAACAGGGGACCGTCCGCAAAGGGGATCACATGACCATCGTAACTGACCTGTTTCAGCAAACCGCTTTGTTTATCCAGTCGGATATTTAGTTTCAGGGAAGTAAAGCTCAGACTCTGGTCGGTCTCGGCGATGTCGAGATGAAGAGCTTCCTCGAACTGAAAGGCTTCTTTGCTCACCTGCTTTGGGGATCGTACCGGCCAGGTCCATCGATTTATTAGCCTTCCCTGAGGATCCCTGGCTTCCAGAAGAAGTACATCCGCCTCCTGCCAGCCCTCAAACAGAGGAATACTCAGGGTACCAAACTGTCCGGGTTTCAAGGCATCCACATCGGGAACACCCCGGTTCAACAGGGGATTCTTAGCACGAGCCTCTCGTTTTGGCAGGAGATCCTTATTCCTGATGCCATATTCGGAACCCGGGGAAAGTCCGGTCTCGGAAAGCCTGATCCACTGGTAGCTGAAACTGCATTGATCCAGTGAAGTGTAATGGAACCTGTTCTGAATACGGAACTTCCCGTTAAATTCAGGCGTGATGTAGCGTTTCTCAATATAAACGGGGGCCCAAAGCTCCCTGATGCTGTAGAAACTGCCTTCCTTCTCAAGGTAGGGGCCCAGTATGCCATCGGGAGCATGATTACCGTCCGAATCCAGCTCTCCCGTATCGCTCCGTTTAATGGCTTCATCGGCAAATACCCAGAGAAAGCCTCCTGCACTCAGCGGATCGTTCCACATCCGCAACCAGAAATCTTCCAGTCCGGCTCCATGTCCCCCGTCATACAATCCATGGATCATTTCGGTGGGAAAAAATATACTCCTGGGAGCAAAATGATCTCCTCCCAGGTAATCGTAGGTCACATAATGTGCCGTATTGGTCTTCTCGTGGACTCCCCAGGGATGGGTGACTTCCCGTTCCTGGATATCCAGTTCCTTAAAATCCTTGTCATAGACGGTATTCCAACCGCCTTCGTTGGCATTGTCCCAAAGAATCACACTGGGGTGATTCACATCGTGGGCAATCATTTCCTGCAATAATTTACGCCCGACCACCGAATCGTAGGAGGGCCGCTGCCAGCCTGCCAGCTCGTCCAGAACAAACAAACCCAGTGAGTCGCAGGCATGGAGGAAGTGATCGTCCGGAGGGTAGTGGGACATTCTTACTGCATTCATATTCATATCCTTAAGCAGGTTCACAACCCCAATACTAAGTCCTTTGCTGGACGTGCGCCCATGATCGGGATGAAAGCTATGGCGGCAGACTCCTTTAAACTTGATTCGTTCTCCATTCACATAGATGCCATCCTGCTCCCTCACTTCCACGGTCCTAAAGCCAATACTTTCACTCAGGCGGTGTATTTCCCTTCCCGAAGCATCCTTCAGGCTAAATAGGGCCTGGTAGAGGTGGGGGAACTCGGGCGACCAGGTCCTGACCTCATGCATTTTGCCCTGAACCCGGACTTTGCCACTTTCCTGTTCACGGGAAGCTTCAAATACACCGGCACGCCTTCCGTCCTGATCCAGGATCTCCACAAGAACCTGTCCGCCGTTCAGAGGCTCTGACAGATACACATCCGAAATAAAGGATCCATCTGCCCGGGCGTCCACAGCCACGCGTTGCAGGTGCCTGACGGGTTTGACCTCCAGGTATACCGGCCTGAATATCCCTCCAAAGACCCAGTAATCAGCTTTTCTCTCAGCCTGGTTCACCGACTCATTGTCTGAGAATTTTTTCACTTTCACTTCCAGGGTATTCTTCCTGCCATATTTCACCAGGTCTGAAATGTCATAACTGAAGGCATAGAAGGCACCCTGGTGGACCTCACCTGCCTGTTTTCCATTGATCAGCACCAGGGCATCGGTCATCACTCCTTCAAACACCAGTTCCAGGTGCTTACCCTTCCAATCTTTTCTCGCCTCGAAGCGGGTTCGGTAATGGCCTTCCTCTTTGAGTCGCTCACTGAAGGGTACATGACCGTAATTGTATTGTCCGAATCCCTTTTGCTCCCAGCAGGACGGAACTTCGATGGTGGACCATTCTTTGCTATTCATTCCATCGCTGCAATAAAAATCCCAGGTTCGTGTATCGTTAAATCCCGTTCCGGAGAGATAAAGGACCTGGCTCTCCTGAGCCGCAAGTGAAACAGACAAAACTTGCATAAGAATAAATACCGATAAGTACTTTGTTAGTGACATGTGGCAGATTTCTTTTGTGATCAGATAAAAGTAGCAGACAAAATCTACATATCAAATGCAATCCCCCAAGATTTTCCATGGGGACTATACTGTTCATTCTGGCAGGAATTTACTATTTTCAGGGATCCACAAAAGCCCTCGTTATGAATGTAAAAATCACGCTTCTGCTCTGCCTTTTGGCACTTACTGCTCTGTTCCCTTCCTGTGAGAACACACAAAAAAAATCCAGTTCCGACACTGCCCATTCCGCCGATGTGATTGTCTATGGGGGAACGTCTTCGGCAGTAATTGCCGCCGTACAGGTGGCCAAAATGGGTAAAAGCGTAATCCTGGTATCGCCCGACAAACATCTGGGCGGCTTAACGGCAGGCGGACTGGGATGGACCGATACGGGCAATAAGGCTGTGATCGGGGGACTGGCCAGGGAGTTTTACCATCGACTTTTTCTGCATTACGAAGATGAAGCCTCCTGGAAGTGGCAAAAGAAGAGCGAATATGGAAACAAAGGTCAGGGCAACGTAGCCATTGACGGAGAAAACCGCACCATGTGGATCTTCGAACCGGGGGCTGCCGAGCAGGTATTTGAAGACCTGGTAAAGGAATATGATATTCCCTTGTTCCGCGAAGAATACCTGGACAGGGAAGGGGGAGTGCAGCTTGAGCAGGGACAAATCCGAAGCTTCACCACCCTGAGCGGACAACTTTTTGAGGGCTCGGCATTTATTGATGCTACCTATGAAGGAGACCTGATGGCTGCTTCGGGAGTGAGCTATACGGTCGGACGCGAGGCCAATTCAACCTACGGCGAGGAATGGAACGGGGTCCAGACCGGAGTTTTACACCACCGCCATCATTTTATGAGCGACATCAGTCCCTATGTGGTTCCAGGAGATCCATCCAGCGGAGTACTTCCACGTATTTCTACCGGGCATCCCGGAAACTACGGGGAATCCGATCACAGGCTACAGGCCTACTGCTTCCGGATGTGCCTCACCGATCATCCCGAAAATCGTGTGGACATCACACGCCCTGCGGATTACGACTCCACCCAGTACGAATTGCTGAGAAGGATCTTTGCTTCGGGATGGAGTGAAGTATTCTGGAAGTTTGATCCCATTCCCAACCATAAAACCGATGTGAACAACCACGGACCTTTCAGTTCCGACAACATCGGAAGAAATTACGACTATCCCGAGGCTTCCTATGAGAGGCGTAAAGAAATCATCCGGGAGCACACCAGCTACCAGAAGGGATTGCTGTGGTTCCTGTCCTCAGACCCCGCCGTTCCGGCCGATATCCGGGAAAAAATGCAGCAGTGGGGTTATGCCATGGACGAGTTTACTGATAACGGGCACTGGCCGCACCAGATCTATGTCCGGGAAGCACGCAGAATGGTGGGGTCCATGGTTATGACGGAAAATGAGGTACTGGGAAAGACTCCGGTGGATCAGCCGGTGGGCATGGGCTCCTATACCATGGACTCGCACAACGTACAACGCTATATCAAAGAAGACGGCTTTGTGCAGAATGAAGGGGATATCGGAGTGCATCCGGGAGAGCCCTACCAGATTGACAGACGATCTCTTCAGCCCGTCGCCGGGGAATGTACGAACCTTCTGGTTCCGGTCTGTCTCTCCAGTTCCCACATTGCCTTTGGTTCCATCCGCATGGAGCCTGTTTTTATGATCCTCGGACAGAGTGCTGCCACCCTGGCTGTTATGGCGCTTGAAGCTGACAAAGCGGTACAGGATATATCCTATGAAAAACTGCAGCAAAAACTGCTTGAGGACGGACAGGTTCTTGATATGCAAAATTCGAACTGACACTTTAAGTGATTGCTTATATTAAATTGATAATCTAAAACATAAAAGATATGTTTACCTTATTGAAGAGCAGAACTTTTCTCTGGCTATCCCTTCCGCTCCTGTTATTGGCCAGCGGGTGCCACAAGGAAATTTTCGTGGAATGTGAGAGTTTTGAGAACAAGGGAGGCTGGGTAGTGGATCCGCAGTTTGTGGAGCAGATGGGATCACCTTACCTGATGGCCCATGGAATGGGTATTCCGGTGGAAAATGCATCCACCACCCTGGATTTTCCTTCGGGCGGGAATTACCACGTCTGGGCTCGAACCACCGATTGGCAACCCGGGCCCTGGGACCCGCCCGGACAATTTAAGGTCCGGGTCGGAGAGCAGGAACTGGAGAAGACCATGGGGCACTTTAAGGGCTGGGGTTGGAACTATGCCGGGAAAGTGCATGTGAAAGAAGGAAATAACCTGGTGGAGCTGGAAGATTTGACCGGTTTTAACGGAAGGTGTGATGCGCTCTATTTCAGCAACAAATACCGCACACCCACCAATCAGCAGGACTACCTGAAAGAGTTGCGCATGCGCCTCACCGGAAATACAGACATACCGGAACAACTACTGGAATTCGACCTGGTGGTGGTCGGTGGAGGTTTGGCGGGCTGCGCTGCTTCCATTGCCGCGGCGGAACAGGGATTAAAAGTGGCCCTTATACATGACCGGCCCGTTCTAGGGGGAAATGCCAGCAGCGAAATCCGGGTACATACCCTGGGTATTTACGGCTATTTCGAAAGAATCCTGAAATTGCTGGATACGGAACATTATCCCAACGGATCGCCACTTGCCTTTGAAGATGAGAAGAAAAGACACCAGCACATGGAAAGTTACGACAACATCCATATGTTTTTGAACTACAGGGCCTATAATGCCCCCACGCAAAATTCACAAATACAGGCGGTAGATGCCCGTCATACCTCACAGGGAGACCAGATCCGTTTTACTGCACCTTACTATGTTGATTGCACGGGTGACGGGTGGATCGGTTACTGGGCAGGAGCTGATTATTCCTATGGAAGGGAAGCTGTGTCGCAATATGGAGAAGCCTGGGAGGAGCATGGAGAGCTATGGAGTCCGGAGAAGGAAGACAATCAGGTCATGGGAGCCTCTGTACTCTGGAGGACCTACTATGCGGATTCGGACTACGTATTCCCGGAAGTTCCCTGGGCCATGCCCGTGGTGGAGGATTTTGCCGCCAGCTGGGGAACCTGGAACTGGGAGCTGATCAGTGATCGCTGGCACCAGGTAGATCATGCAGAGCAGATCCGCGACCACATGTTAAGAGCCATTTACGGCTCATTTTCCAACGAAAAGCAAAAACCCGGCATGGAAGCCCTGAAACTGGAATGGGTCTCTTATCTGCTCGGAAAACGTGAATCCCGAAGACTGGTAGGTGATTATATCTATACCTTCAACGACATGAGGGAAGCAAGAAGCTTTCCTGATGGCGTGGTACAGGAGACCAGGGAAGTGGATGTGCACTATTCACAGAACAAGCTGGATGATTCCAAACCCGATTTCCTGACCGATGCCATGTTCTACCCGGTCGATCGCTACTACATACCTTACAGATCCCTGTATTCAAAGAATATATCTAACCTATTTATGGCTGGCAGGTGCTTTAGCTGCAGCCACATAGGAATAGGAGGTCCCAGGGTGATGCGGACAACCGGACAGATGGGAGCTGCCGTAGGATATGCGGCATCGCTGTGTGCTTCCCATGAATGCAGTCCGCGGGAGCTCTATGAAAATCACCTGGAAGAGTATATGGAGCTTATAAAAAAAAGCAGCTTAGAGAATCCATAGATCCACTTTCAGAAGGTCAAAAAAGAAAACACCCTGTAAAACAAAACGCACAAGCCGTGCCAGACCAAAAAGCAGGAAAAGCCGGAAAGGATATTTGAACAGGGTAAGGGAAATAACCACCAGTGAGAAAGGTGTAAAGGGCAGGAGGGCGGCAATGATGATAAATGCGCCTCCCCACTTGCGGACAAAATTCATATACTTCTCCAGCCTCCGTTCCGAAAATCTGCGGATCCTGGGACGCGTGGCGATCCACTTACCAATGCCATAGGATATGATCCCTCCGGAATAAGACAGCATTCCCAGCAATGCTAACCAGGGAAGGGGAGAAGGAAATTTCTGTGTCCAGACCACAAAAAGATCTACGGGTATCATCCCTGTGAAAGATTCGGAAACAAAAAATAGCAGAAGCACAAATCTGGTGGAAAGCCGCTCAATGATACCGCCGAATACCGCGTGAAAATCGACCAGGTATTTACCCACCAGAAAGACCACAAGAACCACCAGGGCATATACCCCCAGGATCAATAGCAAATTCTTGCCGATGTACCTGAAGAAGCCCTTCTCCCTGAGTCGGCTAAAGGTGGATTTTCCCTTTGACAATGAGACTTTTAAGTTGGACATGGTCTGTATCCAGATCTGCTATAAAAATTACAAAGAAAGCTTGTGAATTCAAATATTCCCTGGAGAAAATGCGCTAAATAGGCTTAGATTTTGCAAATTGAAAGAGAATTCAAATTGTTCCCTTATGAAATTAAAACCTATTGTATTCTTTCTGGTACTTTCCTTTGTTTCCGTTTTTTTAATGGGTCAGAGCAAGTCTCCCAACATATTGTGTATACTGGTGGATGATCTGGGTTTTGGCGACCTGAGCTGTCAGGGCGCAAAGGATCTTCAGACCCCGAACATTGACCAGCTGGCAGAGCAGGGAATGCGAATGACCCAGTTCTATGCCAATTGCACCGTTTGTTCCCCCAGCAGGGCTTCCCTGCTAACGGGCCGCTACCCCGATCTGGTCGGCGTACCGGGAGTAATCAGACAGAATAAGGAAAATAACTGGGGTTACCTGGATCCTGCTGCCACCCTGATCCCGGATCCTCTCAACAAAAAGGGATATCATACAGCCATTATTGGTAAATGGCACCTGGGCTATGAAGCTCCAAACACCCCAAACGATCGCGGCTTTGACTACTTCAAGGGCTTTCTGGGGGATATGATGGACGACTACTGGACCCATCTGAGAGGGGGTAAGAATTGGATGAGACTTAACCGGGAAGTTATTGATCCCGAAGGACATGCCACCAATCTGTTCACCGACTGGACACTGGATTACCTGAAAAATCGGAAAGAAGATAAGCAGCCCTTTTTCCTCTACCTGGCCTATAATGCACCTCATTTCCCAATTCAACCACCCCCTGAGTTTTATGAAATGGTGAAAAAGCGTGAACCCGGACTGAGTGAAAAGAGGACTAAAAATGTGGCCTTT
>Ga0180435_10000736_pt1 | contig 34765 bp, 40 predicted proteins | sample SS_ome_3_FD_132467 | JGI IMG/M metagenome (GOLD analysis project Ga0180435, IMG submission 132467) | Hypersaline lake sediment archaeal communities from the Salton Sea, California, USA - SS_3_S_1 metaG | ecosystem: Environmental > Aquatic > Non-marine Saline and Alkaline > Hypersaline >... | reverse complement strand
TGACTGGGGCATAAGATTGAATTCCGAATACAATCCCACTACTGATCTAGGTCTAAAATTCGGTTACCAGTTTAATGAAATTGGTATTCGAAATCAGGATAATATTAATAAGCCAGGTTATTACAGAGATGTTAAGGATGTATTAACAATACATTCTCTTTATTCAGAAGCAGAAGCAAAAAAGTTAATCGAGAAATTATATCTACGTTTCGGATTGAGAGCAAACTATTTCCCGGAATACGATAAGTTTATCATAGAACCGAGGGGTGTGTTAACTTACACCATAAATAAACACATTTCGCTTGAACTTTTAGCAGAAAGAAAGAGCCAGCACACAACACAGCTAATAGATTATCAAACGGATTTTCTAGGCATTGAAAAGAGACGATGGGCATTATCAAATAATAACAGTATACCCATCATAGAAAGTCGACAGTTATCGATAGGGGCGCTGTATAATCGCAACAATTTTCTTTTTTCGATGGAGGGTTATTTTAAAAAGATTACTGGAATAATATCACCAAGCCAGGGATTTCAAAACCAGTATCAATACATTTATGCAATCGGGGACTATGACTCAAAAGGATTAGAGTTTTTAATTAACAAACGGTTTAATCACTCAAACATCTGGACCAATTATACGCTTGCCAGAAACGAATATCATTTCCAGGAATTTACACCTTCTTCTTTTCCAAATATCTTGGATATAAGACATACCTTATCATTAGGAGGAAGTTATAGTTTTAAGCAGTTTGAGATTTCAAGTGGATTTAATTATCACACCGGGAGACCATATACAAGACCTATTCAGGAAAATCAAAATGAGAGGGGTGAAATTATCTATGAAGAACCCAATAGCTCCCGACTTGATGATTATATCAGATTAGATATTTCGGCAAAATACAATTTCAATATAAAGAATGTTAGCGGAGAGTTCGGGGTGTCTTTCTGGAATATCCTTAACAGAAAAAATGTCATAAATACCTATTACGTACGAAACGACAACAATGAAATTGAAGAGGTAATCCAGTACGCATTGAATTTCACCCCAAATTTGAATTTGAGATTTTATTTTTAGTCGAATTACGAACGAGCTGAGGTAATTACAATAATAAGGGAAGTATTTGGAACAGAATTGGCCGAGATATTTGCTAAACAGGTGAAAGAGAGTTATTATAATCAGTTTATGAATAAACAAGTAACAGGCAAACCATCAACAGGATACGGAGATCCTTAAATTTTCACCTCATGTTATCGTTATCCTAGCTAACTCTGTTGCAATCAATTAAATAAAGATTTCAGCCCAATCATGCCTCAAATCGTTGGGGGCTGGTGGCATCCGCCAAACCGCGCAAGCCCCTGTTAGATCTTCGGATCGGCTGGGGCTTCGTTTTTTCAAGGAGTTGTCACTCTTCCATTTTCTGAATAAGATCTTTGAGTTGCCTGATTTCGTCCTTACTCAGTTTTTCCTCATTTACAATATGGGATACCAGGGATGCCGGAGAATTCCCAAAATAGCCCGACAATATGGATTGTATCCTGGCTTTGCGGTATTCCGACTTGCTGATCCTTGGAAAGTATTCATGGGTTTTACCATAGGCTTTGTAGTCCAAATAACCCTTTGAACTTAGAATTCTTACTACCGAAGAAATCGTATTATAGGGCGGTTTCGGATCGTCCGGAAGTTCTTGAATGACATCTTTTACAAAGGCCTTCTTCAGCTTCCAGAAAATCTGCATGATACGCTCTTCTGTTTTCGTTAGCTCTTCCATATCTCTCCTATTTTACGTTTAAGCGGAATTCAATATCCACTTTTCCAAATTCATCGCCCGACTTTGCAGGTATGGGCATGGGATTTATATGGATCTTCTCCTGGTCAAACATTCCCATAGCAGCAATTGCCCGAACAGATTCTATAAGCTTGCTTCTGCTAAAAAGCTCTCCCTCTTTTATGAGAATCTCCTGTAGAATATTTTCCTTGGGAATAGTTCCGTTTCCCTCGATGGTGATATGTCTAATATGGGACTGAATTCCCTCGTACAGGGTTATATTCAGATCCATGTAAGCATTTCCTCGGGGCTTTTCCTCCACCTCAGCATTGAAAAAGAGGTAGCCGTCGTCCATATAAAGCGACGACACTGCATCCATGTTCAACCATAGCCTTTCTTCCAGGTATTCTTTGGAATACATATCACCGCTTTGTATTCCGAGTCTGTCATTTAGTTGTGAATCCGTGTATAAAGTGTTGTTGATCCAGATAATTTGCCCCACTTTCAATTGGCTTTTGGAGCTGGCAAGGGGAACCTTATCAGTTCCGGATTCCGCATAGGTATCATACCTGTTTTCTACGGAGGAGAATGAAAGAAGTAAAAAAGCTGCCATTGGCACCAGAAGAAAAAATGAAAGCCGATACCAGGGAAGAGACCTGGATTTTCCTATCATTTTTATTCGACGACCGATCTGGGGAGCCGAAAAAGCAGAAGAAAGCCTGTACCGGGCCTCCTCTGTAGTCAGTTTAAGTAAAAGGCGGGAATAGGATTTTTTCATACCTGTATATTTTATGGTTTTAGCATCTGCAAGGTATTCGTGTACTTCCTGAAGGCGTTTTTTATATTGTGTAAGCAAGGGATTGAACCAAAAGAAGCCTATCAGGAGCTCGGTGAGGATTATATCCAGTGTATGCAGTTGTTTTGCATGCATACGTTCATGCAGATATATTTTCTCATACTCGTGGTCTGGAAGTTGCACCAATTGCTTATTGATAAAAATGCAACTGAAAAATGAAAAGGCCGGAGTCTCAGTTTCCAGGCTAATAATCCAATGCCCGTCCTTTCTTATCCTGTGATTGTTCCGGAAATTGGTTCTGATTGTAAGAAGTTTTTTTACCAGGAGGAAAAATTTGTAAACCACACCGCATATATAGGTTATAAGCAGGGCAAAGCCAAACAGGACTGCACCATTGGTTCCGGCTTTCTCCAAATTTCCTGCTACGCTGTTTTGAGCAAAAGCAGTCTCTGAGTTATTGATCGGGCTTGCATAAAAAAGATATCTGAGTGATTCGGAATCTGGAAGGGATGAAAACAGGGATACAGGCAGGGTGAACATGGGAAGTATCAGTCCCAGTCCCAGGCAAGCCAGCAAGTATATCCTCATCAGGGTGAAATGCGTTAGCCTGGAAAGGAAAAGCCTGTAAATGATAAGAAAGGAGAGAAGATATACGGCAGACTCAATCAGATATTGCAAGGTAGAAGATATCATGATGAGGGGTATTGGTTCGAATCAAATATAACGTATAATCCAGTTATAAAACGTAAACATACGTTATATAATTGAAAAATCAGTTAATATTTGTTAAAGGGCGATATTAATCCATGGATATTCTAAAGGCCCAGGCCTCTTTGCAGGGAGGATTGTTTATGACTGATTTTGGAATGTGAATAAGCATGCCGTTGCCCGATTTCTCCCATTTCATTTTGCCGTGTCCCAGCAGTTCCACAGAGGAGCTCTGCTTTGCCTGTATGGTGTTTAACCACACTTTGGAGGGCAGGGAAGTTTCGTTGTCGTCTGGCAGGTAAATGGCATAAACCATATCCTCTCCTTTCCGGGTCAGGCAAACTTTGCCGTCCTTATAAGGGGCTATAGCCCTGGTACCGTAGATGGCCTCACCATTTACTGCCATCCATTCACCAATCTCCTTCAAAAGTACATAAGCCTCATCGTGCCACTTACCATCCGGACCAGGAGCAAAATTTAGTAAAAGGTTCCCGCCTTTGGCAACTATATCCACCAGCATATGTATGGTTTCTCGACCAGTTTTGTACTTGGCATCCGGCACCCACGACCAGCCTCCTCCTGCTATGATGCAAGACTCCCAGGGGAAAGGCAGAGCAGCTTCCGGAACCTGGTTTTCAGGGGTAAGATAATTCTGGTTTTTGCCCGGCACCGCCCTGTCGACTACAATTAAACCGGGTTGCTTCTCTCTTGCCTTCCTGGCAAGTTCATCCATTCGAATATCCTGATTTACCTCTTTGCTTTTTAGGAAACCACCGGGAGACTGTCCAGGGAAAGCCTGGTAATAATTCCGGATCTGAGCACTTTCCTTTTTGGCCACCCAGCCGCCATCCAGCCAAAGTATATCGATCTTGCCGTAATCAGTCATCAGCTCCATAATCTGATTATGAGTGAATTGAACAAATTTCTCCCATTTCTCGGGATAGGCTTCGGGATCGTAATTTACATTTCGATCCAGCGGTGGAAAGTAGGGATCCCAGTAATAGGGGCTGTGCCAATCGGGTTTTGAAAAATAGGCCCCAGCCCACATTCCCTTCTCCCGAAAAGCGTCAAAGATTTCTTTGGCAATATTGGCTCTTTCGTGCGTTCGGAAAGGGCTAAGTGGCCCGGTCACTTTATAATCGGTCTCTTTGGTATCAAACATGCAGAAACCATCGTGGTGCTTGGTGGTAAACACCACATATTTCATACCTGCATCTTTTGCCGCTGCGGCCCAAAGGTCCGGATTAAAATCCACCGGGTTGAAGGTGCTTATCAGGTTTTCATACTCTTTTTTATATTCGAAGTAGTTGTCTGGATTAGAGCCTGACCTGCGCGCACACCATCCATAGTCTTCGGGGCATAGGGACCAGGATTCCACGATTCCCCACTGACTGTATGCCCCCCAGTGCATCAACATCCCAAACTTCAGGTCCTTCCAGTCCTCCAGTTTTTCCTGAACAAGCACATCTTCTACAGGGAAATAGGCCTGGTTATGGTCATGGACAGCCTGCCCACTCATATTCTCAGTTAATAATACAGTGCAGCAAAAAAACACCCACATAAATTTCCACGCATAATTTTTCATTTGTACCTCCGGCTTATCAGCTTATTATTCTTTTATCACTATGGCTTGATCCAATTAAAGATACAGCTTTAAACGTATCATAGTGATGCGAAAGCATTAATTGCAGGCCCATAAAGCAGCTAAATTATTTTTACATATTTTTAAGGTGAAATCCCTTGAATCACTATGTACTTTTGGTAGAATTTGGACAACACTCTCGCACATCCCTCTTTAAGAGTAAGTATCTGGATCCCGTATTAGGCAATGTGGATGAAATCGGTTCGGAAAGGTATTTTGTAACCATTACCTGCTTTGTCGCATCCCTGTTTTTATTTGTCCTTTGTCTCGTCCACGTATTTATGAACCTGAAACTGGCACCGGTTCTGATCGCTGGGGGAGGTTCCATTATGCTGTTGGTGCTGTATTTTATTGTCCGGTTTTCGACCTGTCTTTTTATCCCTAAGCTGATAATGTCTTTAGTTGGTCTGGTATTGCTAGACCTGACCTGGTATTCAAAGTTCCTTTCAAACGGGCCGGTATTGTTTTTTATATTGATTTTCGGGGCACTTGTGTTGTGGGTATGGGAAGGGCGATCCCTGTTATTGTTGTTGCTGGTATATTACATAAATATTGGCATCCTTTTCATCATCGACCTGAATGCACCTCCGGAAGCTTTTATGTATCCGGAAGGCCGGCTAAGAAGTGTGGATATATTTTTAAGCTTCACTCTGTATTCTGCTCTGCTGATACTCCTGCTTTATATCGTAAAAAGGGATTTCACCGAGAAGAAGGAGAAGGCCATCCGATCAGACACCTTAAAATCTGCATTTCTGGCAAATATGTCTCATGAGATCCGAACACCCATGAATGCGATTGTTGGATTCAGCAATTTATTGAAAGAATGCAAGGACCCGGAATTGGCAGCGAAATACATAGATACTATCCAAAGCAGCAGCAATAATCTGATTCATCTTATTGACGACATTCTTGACCTGTCTGTCATTGAAGCAGGGGCCTTAAGCCTGGACTACTCCCACTTTAACGTGAAAGAAATCTTTGAAGAATTGCTGAATACCTACCAGATAGAGTTGAGGTCTAAGGGGAAAAGCCATGTCAGTATTAGCTATGAAATTCAAGGGACAGACCATATTGCCTATTCTGATCCCATTCGACTAAAGCAGATTTTGGCGAACCTGTTGAGTAATGCAGTTAAATTCACTTCTGAAGGAGAAATAAAGTTTAGTTGCGAAAAGCAAAGAGATGAGTTGCTATTCTCTGTTTCGGACACAGGTCTCGGAATCCCCGACGAAGACCAGCATCGGGTTTTTGATCGCTTTACCACCTTCGATTATGAAGGATTGAATAAAGGAGGAACAGGAATAGGCTTATCCATTGCTGAACGGGTAGTGGCCATTCTTAAAGGAAAGATCTGGTTTGAAAGCAAAAGTGGCAGAGGATCGGTTTTCCATGTGAGCATGCCACACCAGAATGACGAATCCTATTTGAAATCCAAGACCTTAACTTTTCCCATAAAGGCAAAGCAAAAGGAGGCCATGAACCAGCTTATCTTACTGGTAGAAGATGATCCCTCGAGCCAGGAATTGATGCAGCTGATGTTAAAGCCATTAGATCTGAATCTAAGTTGTGTCTCCAACGGCAGGGAAGCAGTTGAATTTGTAGATAATCATCCACAAACCCGCCTAATTCTCATGGATTTGAAGCTGCCCGAACTTGATGGTTATGAAGCCAGCCGGACCATCAAAGCCAAACATCCCGGACTACCCATTGTGGCCCAAACAGCCTTTGCCATGGCAGGAGACAGGGAAAAAGCCAAGGCATCGGGATGCGATGATTACATTACTAAACCCATTCAAACAGAGGAGCTTTACGGCATCATTTTCAAATACCTCTCAAAATCTTAGAGGAAAAATCCTGTTTTAACGATTGTTGTTGTGAACAAATATTGTTCATGCTTGTCTTAATTCCTAATGAAAATTAAAGAGGACAATCAAACAATTCACGCTCTGGCCTATTTCAATCTCCTGAAGACCGGAAGTTGGCTGGAGGAAAGGATCAAAAAGGCTTTACGGCCTTTTGGCCTCACCCATGCCCAGCTGAATGCGCTATATATATTGTTTGAAAACGATCCCAAACCCGTATCTGCCAGTCAATTAAAAGAAAAGATCCTGGTAAATAACCCGGATGTTACACGTCTATTGGATCGCCTGGTTAATAAGGGTTATGTCCATAGAGAAACCTGTAGTGAAAACAGAAGGAAGATAGATGTGTCTCTGACTGAAAGCGGAAGGCTTTTGTTCATTGAGGCCCACCAATCGGCCAGGGAGGCAGTGGGGAACTTTTTTGAAAAACAAATTACAGAAGATGAGGCCAGAGAGCTCAGAAGAATTATGCATAAGTTGAGAGAATAAAAAATTTTTATTGACAATTGTTGTAAACAAATGATGTTTAAAACGACTTAACGAAAATCAGTCTTACTTAAATTTTAATAAAATGAAAACAAAAGAAATTGTATTTGCAGTAGCCCTTATATTGGCTGGGAATGGCTTGTTGGCTCAGGATAAAATGAAAGTCGACGCAAAAAAATCCAGCGTTGAATGGCAGGGAAAGAAGATCGGTGGAAAACACCATGGTATGATCCAGTTGGAAAGTGGATTCTTTGAGATCCAGGGAAATAAGATGTCAGGCGGGACTTTTGTCATCGACATGTCAAGCATCACAAATCTCGATCTTAAGGATGAAGGTACCAATCAAAAACTGGTGGGACATTTGAAGTCAGATGACTTTTTTGGCGTTGAGAAGTATCCCACTGCCACCTTTGTGCTTTCTGAGAGCAGCGATTTTGTGAATGGAAAAGCCACCGTTACCGGAGAAATTACCATCAAAGGCAATACGGAAAAGATTTCTTTCGACGTGATGAAGGAAGGAGAGGCATATACTGCCAAAGTGGAAATCGACCGTTCCAAGTTTGATGTACGTTATGGTTCCAAATCCTTCTTTGATAACCTGGGTGACCGTGCCATAAATGACATCTTCACTCTGGATATTAAGCTTGTAGTAAGCTAAAGCGCAGAAAATGGAAAAGTCAAAAGCAGCGGGCAAGGTCCCGCAAATCGAAAAATTGGATTCTGGACAGACCTATGCATGGTGCGCCTGCGGTAGGTCTTCCAGTCAACCCTGGTGTGATGGATCACACCAGGTTACCAGCATCACGCCCCATGTTTTCGTAGCTGAAAGCTCAGAAACAAAGGCTTTGTGTATGTGTAAGCAAACCAAGAATCCTCCTTTCTGCGATGGTTCTCATCTGAGTCTGGCTTGATCATTCCAACTAAAGAAAACCTGGATGAAAAATAGCCTTACCAGCCCATCGCCGTGGCCTGAATTGGATTTTAATCAAATGAAGGACACCCTGGAAACCCTGCATCAATGGATCCAAATCGTAGGGAAGATTCGCCTGAAGACCATGCCATGGCAGAACCATTCATGGCACACAACGCTCTATATATCCCCGGGGGGATATTCAACTCATGGCATACCTTATGAAGGAAGGATTTTTCAAATTGACTTTGACTTTATCAAGCATCAATTGATAATCCGCTGTTCAGATACGGAGGATCTAAGCATGGATTTATCTTCCAGGACCGTGGCGGATTTTTACGGGGAACTATTTGAAAAGCTGCATTCCATAGGTCTAAATGTAAAAATTCATCCCAAGCCCAACGAGCTGAAGGAGGCAATCCCTTTTAAGGAAAATACGGTCAATGCGACCTACGATCCCCGGGCAGCCAATACGCTTTGGCAGGCTATGCTGAAAGCCAATGAAGTTTTCTCGCAATTTCGCAGCGACTTCCTTGGTAAAACAAGCCCTGTGCAACTTTTCTGGGGTGCATTTGATTTAGCGGTAAGCAGATTCTCCGGCGAAGCGGCCCCCCTTCATCCCGGAGGAATGCCTAATATGCCCCTGGAGCTTATGCAGGAAGCTTATTCCCGGGAGGTCTGCAGTGCCGGCTTCTGGCCGGGCTCCCCGGATTCCCCCCAGGCAGTCTTTTATTCTTATGTCTATCCAACACCTGCTTCTTATCCGGAACAAAAGGTTCTCCCCGATCAAGCTTTTTACAGCCCCGAAATGGGGGAATTCTTTCTAAAATATTCGGATGTACAATCCTCCCCGAATCCTGAAAAAATGCTCTATGATTTTCTGAGCTCGACCTATGCGGCGGCGGCAAATGCAGCAAATTGGGATCGGAAGCAACTGGAGAGGTCTTATTGATATGCTCTACTCGGCCAAATAGTCATACGAGTATTCCACCACCATGGAATCCGGCCGGCTATCTTCAAGAAGCCTGAATTTTAATTTGCCGTTGGGTGGAGTCGGGTGATCGTTGTGATAGAGAAGATCCTCAAACATGATGTGATAGTCCCCACGATTCCGGATGATGGTATTTTCCTCTGCAGCATACAGCAGATCCAGATATCGAATGTCGTTCAGGTCGAAGTGGGTGGTATATCCAAAGTCCATGGGGTGCCAGTACCCGTTTTCATCCAGCATTTCTGCCCACTGGTGATGATTGTTATAGCCTCCCAATCCGTCATGTGCATGGACCACACCCCAAACACTGCGGGCGGGAATATTGACCGCGCGGCATAAAGCCACGAACAACTTGGACGAATTCATACAGGTACCATAGCCTAGTTGGTTGGTGGTGGAAGCTTTATCCAGGGACGCGTCGAAGTAGATTTTTAAATATACATGACCCACCACATAGACCTGGATGCGCTTTGCTTTTTCAATGTTTGTGTCGTAGCCCTCGGTGATTTCCTGTGCAATGCGCTTCAGTTCCTCATGGTCGGAATCTATGGTTGGCGAAGGCCGCAACCAATCCTGTTTATATCCTGATAATTGCGAAAATAATTGCAGCTCTTCCCTTTTTCTGGTAAATCTGATTTTAATCTGATCTCCGCTGGATAAGGCTGATTTGGGAATGTGCAGCCAGTATCCCCCACAACTATCGAAAGCAAAATCGGCCTCATATGCCTGTCCGGCTATACTGATATCGACAGAACTGGCAGAAAGAAAGGAACGGCCCACGGGAAAGCTTAAATGGTCAGCATGATTCCCTATGGGATCTTTTTCGCAGGAGGAAGTGAAGAGAATTACGAGGAAACAAGCGAAGCAGACCGGGAAATATTTTTTCATCTATCTTGATAAATGAGTAATATGGTTCAAGATAGGTTTTTCCATAAATTTCATGGCTAAATAAATACTCGTAAATTTGGCCATTCTAAGCATGAGCATGAAAGTATCCGGCTTTTCCTTTATTAAAAATGCCCTGATCTATGATTTTCCCATAGTGGAGGCCATCAAATCGATTCTGCCTATTTGCGATGAATTTGTCGTAGCGGTGGGAGAATCGGAAGACGATACCCTTGAACTAATAAGAAAAATTGATCCCCGGAAAATCAGGATTGTTGAAACCCAGTGGGATGAAAGCCTGAGAGAAGGAGGCCAGGTACTGGCCCTGGAAACCGATAAGGCCTTCGGCAAGCTTTCAGGGGATTCCGATTGGGCCTTTTACATTCAGGGTGATGAAGTCATTCACGAGAAATACCTGGATGTGGTGTACGATGCTATGCTAAAGTATAAAGACGATAAAGATATCGACGGCCTGTTATTTAAGTATCTGCACTTTTATGGCTCATACGATTACGTAGGAGCCTCGTCAAAGTGGTACAAACACGAGATCAGGGTCGTAAGGAATGACAGATCCATCTATTCCTACCGGGACGCACAGGGTTTTCGCAAAGGGGAAAACGAAAAATTGGTGGTTCAACCCATCAACGCCTATGTATACCACTACGGGTGGGTGAAAGAGCCTGAGACCATGCAAAGTAAATTGGAAAATAACAGCAAGTACTGGCATGATGATCAGTGGATTAATGAAAACATCCGAACCGAAAATAACAGCTATGCATATGACCGGCACATAAAGGAGCTTAAGCTGTTTCAGGAGGAACATCCTCAGGTGATGAAAAAAAGGATTGAAACAAAAAACTGGAAGTTTGAATACGATATTTCCCGTAACAGCAAAAGCACAAAAGACAAAATTAAGGGATTCCTGAACAAAGCTTTTGGTCTGGACTTTTCCTATAAGAATTACAAATTGGCTAAATAGGCAATGGGCAGGACGTGGAAGGTAAACATAAGGTCAAAGCGGCTTGTTGAATTAATAAAATTCGGCATTGTTGGGGGATCCGGCGTTTTGGTCAATATGGGACTGCTGTTTGTTCTGACCCGCTACCTGGAGGTCCGCCTGGAAATAGCCTCCGCCATAGCCATCGAGACTTCCATCCTGAGCAACTTCTTTCTGAATAATCTCTGGACATTTAAAAAGAGGGATACGCATGTTCCCTTCTGGACCAGGTTGTTGCGGTATCACCTGGTAACCGGACTGGCAGGGATTGTCAATTACCTGGTGCTTCTCCTGCTGGTTAACACCTTTGGATGGCACGACATGCTCTCAAACCTGATCGGCATTGCCATTGGCACCTTCATCAATTACTCACTTAATTCTCTGTGGACCTGGAGAGTACGCTCATCCTGACGGGCCTGTGGTGTATCCCGGCGGTCATATTCTTGCCTCCGAAAGAAAACATGATCTGGTATTCCCCGGGAGTTTCCGGAACCTTGATCTCCACCGGGAAGGGTGTTCCAGCACCCGGAGTAAGTGAAGGAAGGTCTTCGCTGTATATGGCGCGAAAAGAGAGATCTCTTTCCTCCTCAGAAAAGATGGTATACAAGAGCCAGGGTTCGTGAGTGCAGGAATCTGAGAATTCTATCTTCCTTACAGTTGGATTATACAAGCCCAGGTCCACTTCTATTTGTTCGCCCGCTTCGAATTCCCAGTGCAGGACAGGAAGTTCAATTTCCACACGATTAAAATGACAAAAGTACTCGGTGTCGTGGACAAGCACATCGCCCATATTTGTTTCCAGGGTGTCACTGCCCTGAATTTTCCGGTCGGGTAAATAAAGAACAGCCTTCCCCTGAAGCTCAGCTTCCATCTCCCAGAGATCGTATTGATTCTTACGATAGCGGTAGTTGTTATGGGTGAAAGAGGGTTCGCCTGTAAAGAACCAGTAGAGAGAAGGTTTCTGAAAGGAATTGGTAAACACCACCGGCCGACCCTCAGCCTCCTTTTGTATCTGCTCGTAAAACTCTTTTTTGTGATAGAAGCGGGCGCTGAGCTTTTCAGGCATAATTCCAAAATCGATCATAAGAGCAAGCCTGAGAAATACGATGAATGGAAGGGTTGCGTAACTAAGGGCGACCACCCACTTTCTCAGACGCAGCTTCCTGTCCACCTCAGGCACCGAGAGAAGCAACAAGGGAACAAAGGCGGCAGCGGTCCAATGGGGCTCCACATGCCCCTTAAGGCTGGAAAAAAGGAATACCAGAAAAAAGCCGACCAAATTAAATTTCAGGGCAAGTTCAAATCTGTTCTCCGTCTTTTTGCTTACTCCCAGGTAAAGTAGGAAAAGCCCGGCAAAGGGACCCATCATCAACCACTGGTTTCCTATGTATTCCAATAAGTGCTTGATTTCGAACGGACTGTTCCGGTCAACCAGGTGGTATCCGAAAGAAACGAAATCGTGATTATACTGCCACAATATATGGGGAAAGTAAAGTACCAGGGAAATAAGCACCACGATCCAGAAAGATCGCCGTGAAAGCAGCTTCAGGTTGGAAAATACGGTGAGTCCGATGACTAAGAGGGAATGGTATTTACTATAGAGCATCAGGACAATGGAAAGACTGAGCAGCAAAATAGTGGCTGGAGATTCCCTGTTCAGGTAGAGCTTGTAGAAAAAGAAAAAGAGAGTGGCAAAAAACACCAGTGGTAAATCCGGAATGGCAAGAAATCCACCCACATGGGAATGAAGCAAGGGGACGGCACAGAGGATAAGCATGGGCAAGCGAATATCCCGGACCGCATCCTTCAATAAAAGGAGAACAAGGAAAATGGTTCCCGCTCCCAGCAGGGAAGGCATCAGGCGAACACCAAGTTCTGCAGGGAATATGGCCGATCCCATTTTTATCAGCAAAGCGATCATGGGAGGGTGATCGAAATAGCCCCAGTCCAGGAAGAGTGAATACACCCAGTAATAGGCTTCATCATCAATGATTTCGGTAAAATAGGACTGGATCAGGCTAAGAATGAACCAGAGTAAGGAGAAAACAATCGCTTTTTTCATGGACTTGTGAAGGTCAGAGGGGCAAATATCGGGAAAAGTTCCAGGAAAACAACCTGTAAGCCCAGGCCAATCGGAATGTCCCATCTCTGCATTTTTCTTACATTAGTTTGAGAAATCGCAGCCAGTTTCTTATAGCAGTTGATCAAAGATTCTAAAACCATGAAAGCACTAAGACTTTGTTTCTGGATTTCACTTTGGATGATAGCGGCCCTTCCGGCAATCGCACAGGGAGAAATTGAACAGCTGTCAGGCTCCTGGATGGGGAGCCTGGATGCGGGCAGCACCTCTCTTCGCCTGGTTTTTAATCTCACTGTCGAGGAGGATGGCTCCATCTCCGCAACCATGGACAGTCCCGATCAGGGGGCCAAAGGCGTACCCATGGGAGAAGTTCTTGTTACAAAGGATTCGCTTCGAATTGAGGCCCCCATGTTACAGGGATATTATGTGGGTCGTATTTCCTCAGCAGAAAAAATCCTGGGTGAATGGCACCAGGTGGGAAGATCCTTCGAGCTTCATTTGGAAAAGTTGGATGGTGCCTTTGAACTTAAGCGCCCCCAGGAGCCACGTCCACCCTTCCCCTATAAGGAGGAGGAAGTTATATTCAAACAAAAAACCCAGGGATTTACCCTGAGCGGAACCTTAACCCTACCTGAAGGGGAGGGTCCTTTCCCATCGGTTTTACTGATAACAGGCTCGGGTAGCCAGAATCGCGATGAAGAAATATTTGGGCACAAGCCTTTCAAGGTATTAGCAGATCACCTGACCCGTAAGGGAATAGCGGTACTGCGTTATGATGATCGTGGAGTTGCAGCTTCGGGAGGATCGGCTTCAGGGGCAAACTCAGCAGATCTTGCGCTTGACGCCAGATCAGCCTTGGACTTTTTGCTGTCCAGAAGCGAAATTGATTCTAGCAGAACCGGTATCGTGGGACATAGCGAAGGAGGAATGATCGCTTTTATGCTGGCTTCAGAACATCCAGACATTTCATTTATAGTTTCTCTGGCCGGGCCCGGAGTGGATGGGAAGACCATCTTGCTGGAGCAGAGCGAGTATATTTCCCGGCTTAGTGGAATATCGGCATCTATCATCGAGGACAACCAGATTGTGATGGGAGAGGCCTACGATCTGCTAATAAGCAATGAAACACATCAATCATGGGGAGAGGAGCTTATTGATTTTACCTCACGTTATTATTCAGGTAAATCGGACCGACAATATAGTGAGGAAGAAATCGAAAGGGGAAAGGACAATCTTCTGAATTCTATTCCGGAATCCTCCTATGCCTGGATGCGATATTTTGTGAGCTTCGATCCCGCGCCTCTGTTTCAGACAATCTTATGTCCGGTTCTGGCCCTGAATGGAGCAAAAGATAGCCAGGTTCTGGCTGAGAAAAACATCAACGCCATCAAAGAAGGTCTGCAGTCGTCCGGAAACAAAGAGATAACCGCCATGATTTTGCCGGGTTTAAATCACCTCTTTCAAAATTGTGAAACCGGACTTCCGGCAGAATACGGTCAGATTGAAGAAACTTTCGATCCCACAGCCCTTGAATTGATCTCAGGCTGGATCCTGCAATTGCAGTAGTTTGATTCCTCCAGACTGGATTTCTATTCTTTTTTGCTTATAGAGGGAACCAAGGGTTTTTTTGAATGCTTTCTTGCTCATGCCGAACTGCGCGTAAATTTCTTCCGGGCTACTTTTGTCAGTGACGGGGAGAAAGCCCTGATTATTTTCCAGTTGCTCCAGAATTAATTCGCTATGTACATCATGACTCTTCCTGTAGCCTATGGGCTGAAGACTGATGTCGATTTTATTGTCTTCGCGGATCTTCTTTACATAACCCTTGAGACTGTCGCCCACATGAATATCCTGAAAAATTTCATTTTCATAGATCAGGCCCCTGTGCTGATGATTTATAATAGCGGCAAATCCAAGATCGGTTTTTTGCTGGATCACCAGAGCAACTTCTTCTCCCTCTTCCAGGTTCAGCTTTTCGTTTTGCAGGTAGCGCTCCAGGCGATTGCTGGCAAACAGGCGGTCGCTTTTTTGATCGAGGTCCAGGTAGACGATATACCACCTCCCTTCCTCCATTTTTTGTCTTTGCTCCCTGAAAGGGACCATCAGGTCCTTCTCAAGTCCCCAGTCAAGAAAGGCACCCACACTGCTAACTGCGCTTACTTTAAGGAGCGCAAATTGATGGAGTAAAATTTTCGGGCTTAGCGTGGTGGCCACAATTCTTCCTTCGGAATCGCGGTAGATAAATACCTTCACCTTCCCTCCGGGTTTCATTTCCTCGGTGCAATATTTGTTTGGTAGCAGCACCTCTTGCTCGGAATCGTCCGTAAGATAGAGACCCACCCCCGACCTCTTAAGGATATTCAATTCTGTTTGCTTTCCCTGTTCAATCATTCCTGCAAGATAAGGAATCGTAACAATCTCCATGACCTTTCTTATGCAAGGGATATATTGACTAAATTAGTCAAGGATCAAATTCAGGAAAGATGAAAACACTCTATCGGCACAGCTGGTTTATGCTGATACTTTTGGTAGCAATCCCCCTTGTTTGCCCGGCCCAGCAAACTCATACGACAGACTCCGGGGGAAAGCCCTATTACGTGGCAGCCTATGTGTGGCCTTCCTGTCATTATGGAGAACGGAATGCCAGTGTTCTATGGCCTGAGAAAACGGGTGAATGGGAAATAATCCGCAAGGGCACGCCCAGGTTCGAAGGACACTATCAGCCCAAAGCTCCCCTTTGGGGCTATGAAATGGACGACGATCCCAGGGTTATGGAGAAATGGATTGATGCGGCCAGCGATCATGGGGTAAACGTTTTTATTTTCGACTGGTACTGGTTTGACGGGGGACCCTTTTTGGAGAGCAGTATCAACAATGGATTTCTGAAAGCCAGGAACAATGAGAAGATGCAGTTTTATCTTATGTGGGCCAACCACGATGTGAAAAAGAATTACTGGAACCATTACAAATACGATACAGACTCCCTTCTGTGGACCGGCTCGGTGGATCAGGAAAACTTCCGGATCATAGTGGACAGGGTGATCACCAAGTATTTTCACAAGAAAAATTACTTCAAGATTGACGGAAAGCCCGTATACTCCATTTTCAATTTTCACAAGTTTGTGGAGGATAACGGCGGACTGGAAGGGGCCCGTGAGGCTCTGGATTATTTCAGAGCTCAAACCCGGGCTGCCGGATACCCGGGTTTGCATATCCAGGTAATTGCCTTCGGCGGTAATGAAAAGAATCCGGGTATTTTGCGAAGAGATTTGAGTGAAGGTAAGAGCAATCGGGAGATTGTTTCCCTGCTGGGTGTCAATAGCGCAACCAAGTACAACTGGGGGCAGGCAGAGGGCCTGGAAGATTATATTGTCTGGGGAGAACAGTCCATGCAACGAAGAAAAAACTGGGATGAGGCCCTCGACATTCCCTATTTTCCCAATGTATCCATCGGATGGGATGATACCCCCCGCTTCCCGGAAAAAGGCAAAAGCCACGTTATCCATTACCACAAATCGCCGGAAAGCTTTGCCGCCTATCTGCTGAAGGCCAGGGAGTATGCAGACCAGCATCCGGAACAAATACCTCTGATCACCCTGTTTTCCTGGAACGAATGGGTCGAAGGTGGCTATCTGCTGCCAGATATGCGATGGAACTTTGGCTACCTGGAAGCAGTGAAAAAGATAATGACAGACCTACCCTAAAAGTTCTTTTCGCTTAGCTTTTGGCGCCTTAGTTTCTTGAATAATATATACATCTGATTATAAGAGCATTATTAAAAACATTAAACATTTGGACTGGATTTTGGTTCGAACATATACTATCTTACCCCTTCAATGATTAAAGATCGAGTTATGAAAAGAAGGACATTTATCAGGAATGGTCTGGCCGGAGCGGCTTTGTTGTCGGCATTTCCTTACGAAGCGCTGGCCCTGCAAGAAAAGCTATATGCCCACGACAGGGTAAAGCTGGGTAATACGGGTATTGAAATGTCTCGTATGGCCATGGGCACAGGCACACACGGATTTGGAGGGGCGTCCAATCAGACCCGCCAGCTGGGTATAAAAGGGGTGGCAGATATGTTGATAGCGGCCTATGACGAAGGAATCAATTTCTGGGAGACGGCCGATCAGTACGGTTCTCATCCACACGTGGGCGCTGCTTTGAAAAAAGTGGAAAGGGAGAAGGTGGTGGTCCTGACCAAATCCAATTCGAAAACTTATAAGGACATGAAGAAAGACCTGGACCGCTTCAGGGTGGAACTGGGAAGTGATTATCTGGACATAGTTCTGCTTCATGCAGTCACCGATCCGGCCTGGAACGAGAAGATGAAGGGAGCCATGGAAGCCCTGTCCGAGGCAAAAGAGGAGGGAATCTTAAGGGCACATGGTGTTTCCTGTCACTCCATCGGAGCCCTGGAGGCAGCTGCCGACGAACCCTGGGTTGAGGTGGACCTGGCCAGGTTCAATCCGGGAGGAGCTCGCATGGATGCCGATGTGCCTACGGTTACCAAGGTGCTAAACCGCATGAAAAAGAACGGTAAAGCCATCATTGGCATGAAGGTATATGGATGCGGCCAATTGCTTGACAAGAAAGATGAGTGCCTGCAGTTCCAGACCGGAAGCGGATTGATCGACGCCTTTACCATGGGACTGGAAAACATTGAGCAACTAAAAGATATACAAAAACGGCTGCCGGAAGCCAGTGTCAGGGCCTAGAGATATTGCCACATGAACGAATTGAGCCTAACTACTCCAGCGCTTCTGTTTTCTGCCATCTCTCTGCTATTACTGGCATATACAAATCGCTTTCTGGCCTATGCCAATGTGGTCAGAAGCCTGCATGCCCGTTACAAGGAAAATAGGGATGCCATCATCGTGGGACAAATTCAGAACCTTCGAAAAAGGCTGGTCCTGACACGCACCATGCAGCTCTTGGGCATTGGGAGTTTGTTGCTCTGCGTGCTGTGCATGTTCCTGATATACATAGAACTTCAACTGGCCGCAGAGCTGATCTTCGGGATTGCCCTGCTGATGCTCATACTATCCCTGGCCATTTCTGTCAGGGAAATACAAATATCCGTCAAGGCGCTTGACCTGCACCTGGGCGATATGGAACTTTAGGTGATAGGCCTTTTTGCTCAGGCAGCCAGAGCTTTAAAAGCATCAAACACCAGGAAAGCAGGCCACACAATGGCTTTTAATACTCCCAGCAGACCCATCCAGAATCCGGTGGCTGTGGAAATAAAATAAACTGCTGATCCGATGAGGCCCAGTCCATAGACTGCACTGGCCGGCACATTGCCTGAATTTTCTTTTGGCATGATATTTTTTGTTTGGATGATTAAGGTCCCTCAATTTAAGTAAATTTAGACCGATATCATCCATATGGCCAATAATCCAAACAACTATGAAAATATATTTTTGCGGTTCGATCAGGGGGGGTAGGGACCTGGCTTTGAGGTATGAACACATCATAGCTATGTTGCAGACCTACGGACAAGTTCTCACAGAGCATGTGGGGAGCGACGAGGTGATCCAGAGCAAAGACAGGATGATGAGCGACCGGGAAATACACGATCGTGATATGGAATGGATAAGGGAGTCGGATCTTCTGATAGCCGATGTGACTGTCCCAAGCCTGGGAGTGGGTTATGAAATTGGCCGGGCCATTGAAATGGGCAAGCCTGTTCTTTGCCTCTACGATGCCACCACAAACAAATCCCTATCTGCCATGATTGCCGGCAGCGAAGGGCTGGACGTAAAACTATACAGAAGCGAAAAAGAGATCGAAGCTATCCTGGAGGAATTTTTCAATTTGTATGCTCCTCATCGTACTTCCGGATCTTCATAAGTGCGGTCTGTTCTGCCTGATCGTACATTTCCCGAATGAAGTCATCCCCAAAATTGAAAGTACGCTCCTCTACTGATAGGGAATCGATCCGGTCAAAAAGCATGGCTTTGGCCTGCTCAATATCACGACCGTAAATGTGGTAGGAGTCGGCCTGCCAGTTCATCCTTCCCAAACGCACCTCTTTTCCGCTTCTTCGGGCTATTTCATCAGCGATAACTTCCCGGTTGAAGCGGATAAAACCAAACATATTCATAAAACTGGCCCCCCAGGCATCGTTGCTTCTGAAGCGGATGTTGGAATTGAGCCATTGCACGCCGTCTTCATCTTCCATGATCCTGTACCATAGGGATTGCAGGCAGGGGGGATCATAGACCTGGAGGTCGTGGTTGGGCATCCAGGTTATCATTTGAGCCTGGCGGGTAAAGGGTTGGTCGACGAGCTTCTGAATCACGTGTTCAATCTGGTCCACCTGAAAACCCACGTCCTTCCTGTGCTCTTCACCGTTCTCCCTTACCTTCTCCTTCCACGATCCATAGCGCTGCAGCCTTCCGTGGTAGGTATATTCCCAGCGTGTATCCTCAGGGTCGTTCATATTCTTCACCCAGTGGTCCTTCAATCCTTTCAACTCCAGCACATACTCCTTCAGTTCATCAATTCCTCCGGGGAAAGCCTGATGGATCATGGGATCGGATTCCGGGTTCAGGATGGTGGCATTCAGGGTACAATCCATGCTTAGGGGATCGCCGGGTTTGTCGTACTGAGTCTTGAAACGGGTGCCTTCCTGATAGAGCTTAACAAGAGCTGCTTCGTAAGTAAGTGCAAGTGACTCTCCACTCACATGCAGAACGGGAATGTTATTCATTGGTCGAGGTTTTTCCTAAAGATATGGAACCCTCCACGGATAGCCCAGAGATGTTGACAGATTGTTCAATAATCGAAAGTTCGAAGGAAGCCTTAACTGTTCTTCAGTTTCATGACTTCGTGGTGGTGGGAAACCACCAGCTTTTCATATTTCTCCCGGGCACTTTTCCTGTACTCTGTAAATTCATTCTGGGTGACCTCCAGTTCGCTTTTTGTCTGACTGGTCACGGTATTCGATCGCCTGAACAAGGCAAGCATAATTATGGCGAAAGCAGCCAGGCCCAATACGATAAACCACATAACCGAATTGTACAGTGTCTTATTCATGTTGATACCGAGAAAGCTCAGAGAGTTTTTATTCTTAATGGCTTCATCCCTTTCATTTTTAGCTCTGTTCAGATCTGTATTGAGAGTTTCGATCTGAAAATTGCGTTCCGAAAGTCGACTGTTTAATTGGGCCACCTGCAGTTTTTCCGCCACCAGAGTGTCGATCACATTGTTCTTCATTTTAAGGAAAACATCGTCTCTGATGGCCCTGAAATTGTTATAAACCCGAGTATTTGAATGGACATAGTCCAATTGATTTTCCAGGGTGGCTGAGTCAAGTACCGCCAGGATACCAGACTGTGCATGACCTTTTTGTGGGATAGAAACAAGCAGGGCAAAAAATAGCATTAGGGCAGCAAGAGGTACAAATGTCTTTTTCATGGCAGTAAATTATCGTTCCACATTCCAGTTACTATAACGAATGTATGAAATATATATGACCCGTCACCGCTTTTTTTTCTTTAATGCCAATGACAAAACCCCGTAAGTGAGGGTGTTACGGGGTTCAAAAAATGAAGTCTGGGCTTACAGGTACTTATGAAACTCGGTGGGGAGGTCCAGATACTTACGGTATCTTTCGGCATCTGGCCCAAAGGCTTCTACCCTTTTCTCTTCAATTTTGTAAGTACAATGCTCTCCGATGATATTTGAAATATTGATTTCAAATTCTTTTCCGGAATCGTCGCTCATATGGACCTTGACCAGGTTGGGACTTTCCGCCTTGTTGAGCTTGAAATGGCATATGGGACAGTAGAATTTGTACTCTACCCCCTCCTGAAGAACAAATTCGGGGTGAGTCTTTTTGGAATAAGAGCCAAGCTCTGTGTCAAGAAAAATAATTCCTCTTTCATTGTCGGGCGACTTGGCTGAAAAAACAAGCGAGCTGCCAATGTTCATTTTACCATTGCACTCGGGGCATGAATAACTGTTGGACATAACTATCTGCTTTTTTGGTTGATCTTGTTCACAATTTCCCGGGCCGCAGCCCTGACAGGTGGAGATAATTCATCTCCGAAACTCACATCCTGCGGTTGAACCCCGAGCACAAAGGCCGGGAAGAGGAAAAAGTCACCCAGTTTCCCCAACGAAATGTTATGGGTATTAAAGGTGATGTCCTCCACATTCTCCAGCTCCATCAGGCGGTAAGTCCCCGGACCGCTTCCCAGCTCCATGCAATCCACTATCACAATTACCTCCGGTTCCAGGGAGTTGATCTTACCTATATAGTTTTCAATACTGACTTCTACTGTCAATGTCAATAAACCCTGCCTTTCAATGATGCCCTGACTGATGATCACACCTACGCCATCGTCACGTTTAAGCACATTGCCTACCCCAATAAATAATAATCGGTGGTTTTGTTCTAACAGCTTAGACAGGTCATGCACGGACGACTAAATATATTGAATTAGGACAGACCGCATACAATTGGGACAGATGATATTGAACATATCTTTGCGTTTTAATCCGTCCCTGATCTCCACATCAGTATCCTCTTTCCGGGCCAGTTCCAGTTTTTCATTGAGCAGATTGAGGTTAAGGGTTGAGGCAAAAGCCTGGGGCCCCAGTTTGTCGTGCATGTATTTGATGTGTTCGTCGGTGCTTATTATAGCCTGGCAACTTTTACAGCATACCAGGTTTTTTTCCTGCTTTTCAATCACCTTGGACCTGTCAAATACTGCCAGGTCGAATATTTTGTCTGAAAGCAGCACTCCTTTGCCGGTGATACAGTGCTGCTGGCACATGGCGCAGAATATACACTTTCCAAAATCACGCGTAATGACCCTCTTTCCCTTTACCCCATCATCCTGGATCGTTATGGCGTTGGAAGGGCAGACATTGGCGCAGGTTTCACATCCCACACAGTACTTCTCATCCACTTCAGGTTTGCCCCGGTAATTTTTAAAAGGAGTATGGGGTTTCCTGGGAAAGGATGAAGTATAAGCCGGCGTGACCAGGGATATGACCGCCTCTTTTAGTTCTCTGATCTTTGGGTACTTCATTTTACCGCATCTTTATAGTCGTCCTTAACACTTTTATCTCCCAGCTTTATTCCTGCATGATAGGCACCCCTGACCAGGGCGTGGGCGGCCACTGTGGCACCAAAAAAAAGTAAGGGAATAGCAATGATAGCTTTGACGCCCGCTTCAACAAGCCCAAAGTGGAAAGCCACCCCTACCAGAATACTACAGGTACCCAGGGTGACACATTTGGTGGCGGACTGCAATCTGTTGTATACATCCGGAAGCCGGATTAATCCTATGCAGCCAAACAGATTGAACAGTACACCTACAGATATGAAGATTGTGCTTAGCATCTTATTCGTTTAGTTTTTTACCGCTCAGGTATTTGGCGAGGGTGAGAGTTCCTATGAAACTGAGTATGATCCAGGCGATCCCAATGTCGAGAATAAAACTACGCTGGGTCTGAATGGCCAGTATGGCACAGATGCCTACCACCAGGATCCCGAATATGTCTATACCGACCATCCGGTCTGCAATGGAAGGTCCGCGTATGACTCTGTACAGACAAAAAACAGCCAGGCCTGCCTGGATATATAGAAGTATCGCTAGTAGGTCCATTATTCAAAGATCTTTTTAATGTATTTTTCGAATTTCCCGGCGATTTTCCGGCTGTATACTTCCGGATCCTCCGATTTCACATAAATCCAGTGTACAAAAAGAATGTCATCCAGGAGGTCCACCGAAATGGTGCCCGGGGTCATGGTGATGGAATTGGCCAGCATGGTTCTGGCAAACTCCGATTTGAGCTCCAGTTTGACTTTTACGATTCCAGGTTTTATGGGCATGGCAGGATGCAGGACCCGGTAGGCCACATCAAAGTTGGCCTTAATGCACTCCCAGGTAAAGATGACCAGGTACACCAGAAGCCAGAAGTAGCGAATCGGTTGAATGAATTTGGCCACCTTCTGAAAAAAGTACTTGGCGAATAAGAGGGAGGTGATCAGGGAAGCGACGGCTCCGGCAATTAGACTGGCCAGAGATAGGTCCAGGGTCAGAAGCAACCAGAAGGCAAAGCTTAGTATAAAGAGCGCCAGGTATCTCATATCAAATTCCAATAAGGGTTGTAGAATAGAGTTCGGGTTGAATCAGCACATCGATGGCTGGGCGGAGAACGGTTTCGCTCACCGAAGGAATGGCAAGCAGGCTAAGCGCCACACATAGAATGGCAAGAAATACCATGCTTGTGGCCATGGGGAAAGGAACCTCCCTGATCTTTTCCACGGCCTTTTCTGCCTTGTTGAAGAAGGCAAAACGCTGAAATTTCAGGAAGTAGCCCAGTGTGATTATGCTGACAAGCACTGCCAAAGCAGCCAGCAGGTAAAATCGTCCGTTAATGGCAGCTATAATGATGACCAGCTTACTAAAAAAGCCATTGAAGGGCGGGATTCCGGAAATGGACATGGAGGCCATGAATGAGGTGGTGGATGTAAGCGGCATGGATTTGGAAAGTCCGCCCATCTCTTTGAGGTTTCGGGTATTGAGCCTGAACTCCAGAGAGCCTGCATTTAGAAAAAGTAGTCCCTTAAACACAGCATGGTTAATCATATGGTAAATGCCTCCGCCAATGGCCAGGACAGCTGCAGCTTCATTGTTGCCCCTCAAAAGAAGAATTATTCCCATACCAAAGGCCATGACGATGTAGCCGATCTGGCTGATGCTTGAATAGGCAAGCAACCTTTTCACATCCCATTGATTGATGGCCAACAGGGATCCAAGGACCATGGAAATGGCCCCCAGAGCCGCAATTACCACCCCAATTTCGTGAGTAAATACAAACATATTGAAGAAGAGCCGGATCAGCACATAAATCCCAACTGCTTTAATAAGGACCCCGGAAAGCATGGCTGAGATGGGTGAGGGAGCAGAAGAATGAGCATCAGGCAGCCAGGCATGGAAGGGGATGATGGCTGCTTTCAACCCGAATCCACTTATCAGAAGAACCTGTACAAACACGTAAAAAGCCTTGCTGTAAGACCCATCGAAGGCTGCTCTTACTTCAGCCATATTTACGGTCTTGCACTGCCAGTAAATCAAGCCTATGGCCAGCAGGATCAACATGGAAGCAAGCCCTCCCAGGACCTGGTATTTGAAGGAGGCTTCCAGTTCGGTTTTTCCCACCCCGAAAGCTACCAGGGCGTAGGACGAGATTACAGACACCTCCAGAAACACAAAAAGATTAAACAGGTCTCCGCTCAGCACCACCCCGTTCATTCCGGCCACAATCAGACAGAAAAGGGAATAATAATTTGCTTCGGCAGTATATTTGGCCATGTAGGACAGGGAGTAAAATAAAGCTACCAATCCAATAAGGTTGATAATACAAAGCATGATCACCGAGAATCCATCCAGAACCAGGAATATCCCCAGAGGAGAGCCTTCCTTACCTGTCCATCCTCCCATGGCATAGGCCTGGGATGTCCCACCCAGGGATGTGAATTCATATACAGCAAGGAGTAGAAGTGCCAGTAGGGTAATAGGTGCCAGGAAGCGATGAAATCCTTTGACCAGTTTTCCGAAGATTACCATCAGAAAAGCCGATATCAGGGGAAACGCAACAAACAGGGGGATCAGTGCATCCATCTTCTATCCTCTAAGGTTTTTAATTTCACGAATATCAAAAGTCTTGTACTTTCGGTAGAGTCTGATGGCAATGGCCATGAGCATGGCAGTGGTGGCCAGGCCAATTACAATGGCTGTTAGCACCATGGCCTGCGGCAGAGGATCCACATAAATCTCCGGACCAGAATTTGTATTCACAATGGGAGCCAAACCCTGATCGATGTACCCGATCAATACAAGAATCAGAAAAATGCTGAATTCCATGATCGAAAGAGAAATGGCAATCTTGATCAGATTTCTCCGGGTGATAACCCCGTAGAGGCCCACCAGGAAAAGAACGAAACAAAGCAGATAAACGATCATTTTGAGCTCTCCTCTTTAAAGATTACCAGGGCAAGGAAGATGGTCAGAATTGCACCAGCGACCTCGATGCCAATAAAAATATTGTAGAGTGGAATGACACCTGCACTTAATAAGGTGCCCGCTTCCCCCTTGGGCAGGAAATTGCCGAAGAATACTTTGGCGCCAAGAAAAAGCGACATAAGGGCCAGGATAACCACCAGTAAAATGGCCACACTTTCCGTATTGGAGGAACCTGCCACCTCTTTCTTCAGATTAAGCGCAGAACTGCCAAAAGCCAGTATGAGCAGGATAAAAGCACCGGCTACGATGGCACCTCCAGCAAATCCTCCGCCGGGAGTCAGGTGCCCGTGCAGGATGATGTAGATGCCGTACATGAAAATGAGTCCGGCCACCAGCTGGCTTACCTTTTTAACGATTGTGGACATTCCTTCCATATCAGTCAGTTTTTTTTCCTTTCATTCTCAGGAGGGTGAGAGCCCCCAGTGCAGCTGTATACAAAATGACAGCTTCTCCCAGGGTGTCATAGGCTCTGAAGTCGAAAAGCACTCCGGTGACCAGGTTAACGCTTCCTGTGTGTTCAAGCGCACCAATTACATAGGATTCTGCCATCCCAAGTGTATGTTTTCCCAGGGGATTGAGATCCTCGATGGCGTGCAGGAAGAAGTAAAACAAGCCCGCGAAAACCACAAATGCCACAAGCGTATTTACCAGGCTTGTTCGATCGAAGGGAACCTTCTCTTCCTCCCGGGTACTGTCCAGTACAACGGCAACCATAATTACCAGGGTTATGGTTTCAACTACAATTTGTACAATGGCCAGGTCCGGGGCTTTGAGCAGGAGAAAACAAATCACCAGGCCGTAACCTACAATGCCCATGGCAATGACCGCCGAAAGTAGATCTTTTGCATGGAGTGCATAGATCGCCCCGATGATCATAAAACCCAGTATAATGGATATTTGTAATTCCATGCTTGATCAGATTAGGTAATTAGCAAGAGCAAAAGGATCACAAGGCCCGCAAAGACCCATAAAGTATAGTCGTGCAGCACCCCGGTATGCAGCCGGCTGAATAGTCGGCCCAGCCAGGAGACAAAGAGCCTGGAAAGCTCGTAGAGATCGAACTTGCGTTCCCTGGCCCAGCGGAACATATGTCCCAGCCAGGGGAATTCCTGTAAGCTTTTATAAAATTCAAGGGTGGAAAAGGAAGTCTGGTCCTGAATCTTCTCACCCCCCACAAAGCTGTCGGAGGTCCGGAAATTATTTAGCTTGCCCAGTAAGTAAATGACCAATCCCAAAACAATGGACACCAGTACCAGGATGCTTACTGTACCGGAGGCCCAGGTTCCGGTAAAATCGAAGGAACCACTAACAGGCATAAATAATTTTGGGACCACCAGATTTGTGGAGAAAACTCCAAAACCAATACATACCATAGCCAGAACCAGCATGGGCAGCCACATAAGCGGATTAACCTCTTTGACATGGCTTAGCGATTTTTCCCGCCGGCCCAGGAAGATACCTCCGGTGAATTTTATGAAGCTGGCAAGGGTGAGTGCGGAACCCAGTACAGCAAGTCCCAGCCAGACTATCCAGAGCTGATTGGAAAGCCCTGTGCCCTGACCGAAATCGATGATGCCCTGGTAGATCATCCACTTGGAGGCAAAACCATTGAAGGGAGGAATACCGGAAATGGAAAGAGCAAAAACCAGGGTGGCAAAAAAGGTAAGCGGCATGGCCCGGGAAAGGCCCCCCAGATCTTCAATCTCCTCTTTTCCAGTCTGCTGCTCCACCGCTCCTGCTGCCAGGAAAAGCCCCCCTTTGTAAAGTGCATTGTTGATCATGTGAAACAATCCGGCAGCTATTCCCAGCATGGACCCCAGCCCGAATCCCACAATCATATAGCCCACCTGCGATACGGCGTGGAATCCCAGCAGGCGTTTGTAATTGTGTTGTACCAGTGCCATCATTACAGCAGTAATGATGGTCACCACTCCAATGCTCAGTAAAACAAACCTCATCCAGTCACTCACCACAAAGATCTGAGTACAAATCCTGGCCAGAAAGTAGATGCCCAGCAGCTTGTCCAGAGAAGCAGGAAGATAAGCCGACGAAGTGGCCGGAGCTGTCTCCGAGTAATCGGGGACCCAGGTATGGAAAGGGAAGGCTCCGGCCTTGGTAAAGCTACCAATCAAAAGGGACAGGCAGGCTATGCTTCTTACCAGGTCGCTGGTGGGGAGAGCAATTTCATGCATGTTCAGACTTCCCGTAACCCTCCAGATGATGGCAATCCCCAGGATCATGATTCCGTCTGAAGCTCCTATCAACACCAGGGTTTTTTTGGCTGCTGCACTGCTTTTTTCATCTTTCGCGTGGACCAGCATATACAGAGAGATTCCCAAAATTCCCCAGCATATCAGGAAGAGCAGCAAGTTATTTGCCAGTACCGCACCGTAGGAAAATCCCAGGGTGATCAGGAACCAGGCATAATAATTCCGCATCAAAGCTGCTTTTTTGTAGCTAACAGAATAAATGGCCACCAAAAGAGCAAGCACGCTCATAAACAAAAGAATAAGCTTGCTTAGGCCATCCAGGGAAAAGGAACAATACTTTTCAATCCCTGTCCAGTAATCCGGGAAAAGCAGCATGTCTTCAGAAGCAAAAAGCTTTAATGCCAGGTATCCGGTAAAAAGGATAGCCCCCAGGGAAATAAGAGCTTTGATCCACCTGAGTTTTAAGGGCAGCAGGAAGAGCAGGATTCCAATCAGTACTGGAACAGCGATGATTTGTATAACCTGGGTCATGATCGTTATTTATTCATGTTGTAGCAACTTGTTTGTTAACTCGGCTGAATGACGGATGATCTCTTTGGCATTCATGATCCGCTGTCCCGATGAGCGATCCAGGGCCACTGCAAGTCGTTCCGTGCAACAGTAACATGGATCCACCGCAGCAAGGGAGATGGTGGCATCTGAAATGGTCTGACCCACACAGGATTTTTTAAAGGTGGCAATGTTGGTGTAGCTGGGAGCCCTGATTTTATGCCGGGCAGGAGAATTGGATCCGTCGGATACCACAAAATGGAAGACCTCTCCCCTGGGGGCTTCAGCATGACCGGTACCATAGCCCACCGGGATGTGTTTGATTTTTACCTCGGTCTCACCCTCTTTCTCTTTTTTCAATCCTGCCAGGCACTGCTCAATAATGGAGATGGATTCGTACATTTCCAGCAATCGAACCTGAGCCTTGGCAAACACATCTCCGGCTTCAGCCGTAATTACCTTCCAGTTTACCAGGGGATAGGCCGCATAAGGATCGTCACGTCTCACATCAATATTTACCCCTGAAGCACGTGCGGTGGGTCCGACTGCAGCATAATCAAGAATGTCCTGTTTGCTGAGTACTCCCACCCCCTTGGTACGGGCATGGATCACAGGATCGTCCATGACTGCACCTACCAGCATATCGGTTTTTTTCTTGACCAGAGCCAGCACCTTTTCAATGGAGGGGATCGTATGGTTCTCGATGTCTCTGCGGACACCGCCCACTTTGAACATGGCGTAACTATTCCGGTTGCCTGTGATCATTTCAAAAAGATCCAGAACTGGCTCGCGGTATTTCCAGGCCCACATGAAAACCGTATTGTATCCCAGGAAATGACCGGCCAGGCCCACCCAAAGGAGGTGGCTGTGCAGGCGCTCCAGTTCCCCAATGATGGTTCGGATATATTTGGCCCGATCGGGGATCTCTTCACCCACGATTTCTTCCACAGCGTTGGCAAAGGCAAAAGGGTGGGAGGTGGAGCAGATACCACAAATCCTTTCCACCAGGAAGAATACTTCATCGTAGCTTTTCTTTTCAGCCAGTTTTTCAATTCCCCGGTGATTGTAGCCGGTTTCCCATTTAATATCCTTGACAATTTCACCGTCACAGTATAGTTTAAACAGTTCTGGTTCTTCTTGCAAGGGGTGGTAGGGTCCCACCGGTATCAGAGTTTGTTTGCCCATGTTTATGCCTCCCCGTTTGATTTGAATGATTTCCGGTAAGGATATTCCCCCATGGCCCAGTTGCCCTCAGAAAGCAACTGTTCCTGGTTGGGATGATTCAGGAAGTTTATCCCAAATAGTTCGTGCATCTCTCTTTCGATCCAGTTGCTTGCATTGAACATATTGCTCAGAGACTCAATTTCGGGTTCGGCCTGATCCAGAAGCACATGCAGGTTGAGGATCAGGCCACTATGGTCGTAACTGAAATGATAGTAAATCTCAAAGCCTCTTTTGGTATGGAGGGCAGAAGCAATGATAAATCTGAAACCCAGTTCTTTGAAAAGATGGTCGGAGATGGGAAGCAGGGCTGCCGGATCGATTTGGAGGGTGACTCGCCGCTCATTCCTGGTCTCTGTAGCCAGGATATCTTTGGAAAAGGTCTTCTTCAGTTCTTCAAGGACCATGGTCGTTAATTTTTACCCATTAGTTTCACAACTCCGGCCAGAATGGCTTCAGGCTTGGGGGGACAGCCGGGTATGTAAGCATCCACCGGGATGATTTTATCCACAGGGCCGGCAAAGGTGTCTCCTTCTGCGAATATGCCTCCTGTACAACCGCAGGCGCCTATGGCCACCACCAGAACCGGCTTGGGAGCCTGTTCATAGATCTCCAGCAGACGGGGTTTGTCTTTTTTGTTGATGGATCCGTTAACCAGCAATACGTCGGCATGCCTGACGCTGCCTACCAGCAGCATGCCAAAACGCTCCACATCATACCTGGGAGTCAGGCAATCGAGGATCTCAATATCACAGTTGTTGCAGGAGGCACCTCCAAAGTGAAACAACCACAGTGATTTTTTAAAACAAAAGCTCTTAAATCCCACTTTCTGTCAGTTTATAAACCAAAGATTGCCAGTACAATAGCGATAATCGCCAACAAATTCATCCAGACAAAGAAGAAGCGTATGGCCTGCTTGATCTTTACCCTTGGATTGGTATTGCGTATGAGGGTGAGAAGCAGCACCACAGCCACAAGCTTGAGCACTGCCCATAGGATCCCGATTCCTTCCAGCCTTGTTCCATTCATCAAAAGAGCAACGACAAATGCCGGCAGGACAAAGAGGAGGATGTATTTCGATAATTTAATCAAGGCATAAGGGCTCCCCGAATATTCAATGAAAATCCCATCGGATATCTCTGTTTCAGCCTCCGGCATATCAAAGGGAACCAGGGCAAGTTTTGCCTGCAGGCAAAAAATGGCTACCAGAAAGAGCAATACTCCGGATATACTTCCAATGAAGGGGGTCCCCGATTGTTGTACCTGTATGATCTGATAGAGGTCTATGCTCTGATCGGCTTTGATGATGATGCCGGCAAGCACCAGCAGAAAGGTCAGCTCGTAGCTTAGTATCAGTTTCATTTCGCGGGAACCACCCACGGCGGCCAGTGGATTTCCCGAAGACAGAGCTCCAATGACATAGGTAAGCGAAGGAATGGTCAGGAGGTAAAAAATTACAATCAGATCGCCGCGAAATCCTGTGCTTAGGTTTAGCAGGGGAAGGAGAATAAACAGCCCGGCCATGGTAGCACCAAAAACGGCAAATATGGGCGAGGCCAGAAACAGACCTTTGGCACCCCTGGATGGAAGAATGGTTTCCTTGACCAGCAGGAGTTTGAAGAAATCGTAGAAGGGCTGTAATATGGGAGGGCCTTTACGAAATTGCACCCTGGCTGTGATTTTCCGGTCGAACCAGGAAAGCAGAGCGCCAATCACAGCCATAAATAAAAAGCCGGGGTATATAAGAAAATAGAAAAGATAGCTTCCCATAGGAGTAAGTTTACAATGGATCAGTATTCCAGGTACGTTCGCGCACCAGGACGTATTCATTCAATTGATAAATGTCCTGGTCCGGGTCCTCCTCCATATCGACCCGGGTTACCGCCCCTTCAGGAGAATTCCGGATCCAGAGATCCAGCTCCTTATCATCGGACATGTCGTAATAATTCTCTTTATCGAGATGATATTCAAAGAAATCGGTCATCATGGTTCCAAAGGGACAAATGATCACACAGGACTTGCAGGAGATGCAGAGGTTGGTGGATCGGCTTATGTATCCCTTTTCGTTTTTTTCCAGAGCATCGGCGGGACAAACACCTATGCAGGGCGCGTTTGAACATTTTCGACAGGAATAGCGGAATACGGCCAGCTCGCGAATACTTTTAAGGCCTTCGCCATCCACCGAGAAACCGAAAAATCCTTCCGGGGGTGATTCGTTTGCGCTTGTTCCCTCGCGCATTCTAAGTTTTTCCAGATCTATCAGTACCTTTTGTGCCATGCTAATTCCAGATATGAGGTTGATCTTTAACTTCTTCGTAGGTGAAAACGGGCCCGTCTTTACAAACCAGGTATTTGCCCATCATACAATGCCCGCATTTACCCAGGCCACAGGACATGTTTTTCTCCATGGAAAGAAAAATGTCCTGTTCAGGATAGCCCATCTCAAGCAATTTTTTGGTACCGAATTTCATCATGATGGGAGGTCCGCAAACCACGGCCACCGAGTTTTTAATATCCATGTTTACATCGTCCAGCAATACCGTGACCACACCCACCCTTTCAGTCCAGTTTTCATCAGCCTGGTCCACGCTTCTAAGTACTTCAAACTTGGGAGTTTCGCGCAATTCCTGTATGTAAGGCTTGTAGACGCAATCCTCAGGCGTCTTGGATCCATAGCAAAGGGTTACCTTTCGGAGTTTATCTGAAATGGCAATCAGGTTAAAGAGCAGGGAGCGGATGGGAGCAAAGCCACACCCTCCCCCAAGAATGAGAACTTCCTTATCGTAGAATTTTTCCACGGGATATCCCCTTCCGAATGGCCCCCTGATTCCCATCTTTTCGCCTGGTTTCATGGTATGCATATGGTCGGTTACATATCCGGTTTTCATAACCGTGACCTCGAGCTGATCTTTTTTGAAGGGTGAAGAGGAGGGTGTAAATGGAGCCTCTCCCAGACCGTCGATCGTGACCTCTATGAACTGGCCGGTACCGAAGGAAAATTCCTTCTCGGGAACCAGCACAAAGGTCTTGATCAGAGGGGATTCATCGATCACCCTGGTCAACTCACACTTGAGGGGTTTGTAAAGATTTCCGTTTTTTCCCATGGCGTTCTTAGTTTGACAACTCCATAAAAAGTTCGTTCTTGTTGATATCCCCAATGCAGGTCTCAATGCAACGACCACAACCGGTGCAGGCTTTCAAGTCATATTTCTGTGCCTTCCAGACGTACTTGCACATGTAGCGATTTCTGAACCTTTCGGGAAGCGGGCCCAGGGCGTCCTCGCCTCCGGCCACACGTTCAAACCCGGGGTACTGGCAGGTATCCAGCTGCCTCACTTTTTGAAATCCTGGCCTATCGATCAGCAGGAAGCAGGAGCAGGATGGGCAAATTGCGCTGCAGGCTCCGCAGGATACGCAATTCTCGGCATGCTGCTTCCAGGAGGCCTCCCGGGCCGAATCCACCAGCTTGCCTGTCTCCTGGTAATCCGGTAGCCGTGTATTCTGTTCTGCCAGCATTTTTTTAACCGCCTCCTGTTTGTTGTGTAAGGAAAGAAGGAGCTTCTTATCAGGATCAGCAGCTTCCGCCAGCCCCAGTTTCTCTGCAAAAGACTCTCCCTTCTGGGTATAAATGCTCAGAACGACCTGGTCTTCCAGAAGAGCCACAGCCAGATCGGAATGCTCATTGATGGTTGGCTCAATGCCATAAGTAGTGCAATGACAATGTTCCTGGATGCTCAGGCAATCGACAGAAATGATGGTAGTACGCTCCCGTCTCTCACCATAAGCCGGATCGTAATACTCCTCGTCGAGGTAGATCTGATCCAGGAATGCAAGAGCCATCACATCGCAGTTGGGAGCGCCTAATACTACCACCGGTCTGACACCTTTGCTTTTAATGGTTACGTTCTCCTTTACGGGAAGAAAGAACTTTTTCAGGGGAGTGACCGGCTTGGGTTTGTTGTAAATGATGGCGGGGATCGTGTCTGGATCAAGCAAGTGATAATCACTGAACAAGCCATTTTCTACCGGGGCATAAAGGTCAAAAGATGATAGCAGCCGGATTAGGCGCTCATCCCATTCTGGCTTCGGGATTTGGATCCTTTTCATTTTATGTGAAAAAAATAACTATAAAAATATGTGCGGACCCAATATCAGTCAAGGTGTTTTAATGGCAAACTTGCTGTGAAACATATAACAAAATTTATAAAACTCAGAAAAACAGTCATATAGAAAAATTTGAAATCTTATGTTTTTTCCTGATCTTGTAGGCTGATCAATGGCGAACAATTATTTAATGTGAAAAAAAACACAAAATGCCCCTTACGAAAGAGCTTAAAGAGGATTCTTTTGTACAGGGGTAGCTTACTCAGATTGCAGGCCCTGGGCGTAAAACGGGTTTATTCTTATACCCTTGGAAAGGAAACCGGGGTTTCGGCCGAACAGGTGCGTAAGGATTTTTCTGAATACTCTATCAAGGGCAATCAGAGAGGGGGTTATCACGTGGATCAGCTAATCCATGAGATGGAAGAAATCTTCTACAGCAAGGGCAGTCAGAATATCATAGTAATGGGACGGGGTAATATCGGCGCCTCACTGGCCAACTATAGCAACTTCATCCATCGACAGATCAATATCGTGGCTACCTTTGATATTGATCCCTCCAAGCAGCGGATCCGTTCAGATATCCCGGTCTATACCATGGAGAGGCTGAAAGAGATCATTGACAGGTTTTCTGTACGTACAGCCATCATTGCTGTACCGGAACAGGCGGCCCAGATGGTCTGTGATCAACTGACCGAATATGGGGTAATGGGAATCATCAACTTTGCTCCGGTAATTCTGAAAGTCTCAGATGATATCATTGTGAACAATCTGAATTTAAGCGATGAGATTGAAAGTGTGATCTATTGTGTTTCACACCAGGTATAGCCTGGGAAAGATCATACGGGCTCTCTTAGGCTAAAAGCACTGCGTGGATTCTCAATCAATAAAAGCTCCAGATCTTTCCCGGAAAAACCCCTGGATTGCAGGGCAGGAAGCAATTCTGTAAAAATACCCGTAAATCCCCGGAACTCGCCTCCTCCAGGCTCCTCGGGCTTAAACCAGCCGGCATCGTGTGATATCAGAATGCGGTGGAGACATCCAGCTGCTTTCAGGTCAATTATTCTTTCAGCATACCATTGAACGTCATATTCTGATCCGGGCGTGCGCTTCAAATTCACATTGTCCAGGGAAATCCAGCAACCCATCTTGGCGGCTTTTATATTTCCTTCCAGACTTCCCCCCTGGGCATGCACCCAGATAAAACAGGAAGGATCGATGTCGTGCCTTTGTAAAACGGCAAGCTGTGCAAATGCGGGGGCATCCGGTCCCGTATGAGATGCAATGACCATTCCGGTCTGTTTTTGCGTCAACGCTGCTGCCGTAATTATTTTGTGGTGAATTTCTGATAGGGTATCGCGTCCATCCACTGCAATCTTTATAAATCCAGGGCGGACACCGCTTCCTTCAATTCCATCTTCAAATTCGCCCACCCATAATTCCGAAACTTCTTCTGCGCTTAAGCGGAAGAAGTGTTCAGGAACAAAGCGATTGTCATGTGCTCCGTAATA
>Ga0180435_10000734_pt1 | contig 34790 bp, 27 predicted proteins | sample SS_ome_3_FD_132467 | JGI IMG/M metagenome (GOLD analysis project Ga0180435, IMG submission 132467) | Hypersaline lake sediment archaeal communities from the Salton Sea, California, USA - SS_3_S_1 metaG | ecosystem: Environmental > Aquatic > Non-marine Saline and Alkaline > Hypersaline >... | reverse complement strand
TGTATGGTGGATGTGGCCCGGTATTTCATGGATTTTCTAAAAGAAGAGTCCTGCGGTCAGTGTAATCCCTGCCGGGAAGGGATCAAACAGGTCCTGGATATTTTAACCGACATCTGTGCCGGTAAGGGCAAAGAAGGCCACATCGAATTGCTGGAAGAGCTGGGCAGCATGATTCAGAAATTTTCGTTGTGTGGATTGGGCACAGCAGCGCCCAACCCCATCCTGACGACACTGCTCTATTTCCGCGATGAATACGAAGCCCATATCAAGGATAAAAAATGTCCGGCGGGTGTGTGCAAGGCACTGTTTCACTACGAAATCGACGCGGCGGCTTGCACCGGCTGCCATGTCTGTGCACGGAAATGCCCCCAGGAAGCCATCACCGGGGAGAAGAAAAAGCCCCACAGCTTAAATCAAGATTTATGCATCAAATGCGGCATCTGCTATGACGCCTGCAAGTTCGATGCTATCGCTATCCGATAAAAAAAGGGATGAATAAATGATCACGTTTAAACTCAATGGCCAGACAGTCCAGGGTGAAGAAGGCCAATACATCCTCCAGGTTGCCGAAAAATATGGCGTTGATATTCCCACCATGTGCCATCACAAGGCACTCGAACCCGCGGGTATGTGCCGGTTGTGCACAGTTGCGCTTTTTGACGGCCGCCGCACCCGTTTTGTCACCGCATGTAATTATCCCATCTGGGAAGGCATGGAGGTAAACACCGACACAGAAGCGGTTCACGACGGACGCAAGCTCATTGTCGAATTACTGCTGGCCCGTTGTCCGGATGTGCCCATGCTCAAAGAGCTGGCGGAAAAATACGGCATCCATGAACCCCGCTTTAAAACCGAGGACGATGACTGCATTCTGTGCGGCTTGTGTGTCCGTATGTGTGAAAAAATGGGCAATAGTGCCATCAGCCTGACGGGCCGCGGTGTCGAGATGACGGTCGACACGCCCTTTCACGTGCAGACCGACGTATGTATGGCCTGCGGTGCCTGTGCCTCGGTCTGCCCCACAGGTCACATCACCCTCGAAAAAATCAATGAGCGCATCACCAAAAGAGAACATGTGGCAGCCATTCCGTCCGAGTACGACATGGGACTCACGGGCCGCAAACCGGTCTATGTACCTTATGCCCAGGCCGTTCCCAACACACCCGCCATTGATCGGGACGTCTGCGTTCACTTCAAAACCGGCGGATGTCAGGTGTGTACTGAATTCTGTGGTGTGGACGCCATTAAACATGACATGGAAGACGAAACCATCGAACTCAATGTCGGATCGATCATATTGTCACCCGGTTTCGAGCCATTTGACCCTTCCAAATTTGATTCCTACAGCTATGCCAAACATCCCAATGTGATTACCTCCATGGAAATGGAACGTATTTTGTCCGCTTCGGGGCCCACCGGCGGCCATTTAGTCCGGATGTCTGACAACAAAGAACCGAAAAAGATCGCCTGGTTTCAATGTGTCGGATCCCGCGATCTCAACCGCTGTGACAACGCCTACTGTTCATCGGTATGCTGCATGTATGCCATCAAGGAAGCCGTGATTGCCAAGGAACACAGCGGGGACGACCTGGAGTGCACCATATTCTATATGGACATGCGCACCCATGGCAAGGAATTCGAGCGTTTCTACAACAAGGCCAAGGATACCGGCGTTCGTTTTGTGCGCAGCCGGGTTCACACCATTGATCCCATTCCGAACAGTGACGATCTGTCTGTTCGATACGTGTCGGAATCGGGTGAACTGCAAACCGAAAAATTTGATCAGATTGTGTTGTCCATCGGTCTGCAAATCAATCCGGAAACGGTGGCATTGGCCCAAAACCTGGGAATTGAATTGACCGAAGGCAACTTTTGTAAAACCGAAACATTTGAACCGGTGGAAACTTCGCGTAAAGGTATTTATGTGTGTGGCGCTTTTCAGGGCCCCAAGGATATTCCCCAATCGGTAATCGACGCCAGTGCTGCCGCTGCCAGCGCCGGTGCCGCCCTGAGCATCGCCCGGGGAACCCAGACCAAAATACCGGAAGCGGTTCCCGAGACAAACGTTTTTGGTGAACGGCCGCGAATCGGCGTGTTTGTCTGCCGCTGCGGTATCAACATTGCCGGCGTGGTGGATGTCCCCGCTGTTCGGGATTACGCCGCAACACTCCCCTATGTGGAATATTTTTCCGATAATCTGTATTCCTGCGCCCAGGATACCCAGGAAACCATGACCCAAATCATCAAGCAGAAAAAGCTGAACCGGGTCGTGGTGGCCGCCTGCACACCCAAAACCCATGAACCGCTTTTTCAGGAAACCTTGATTAATGCTGGTTTGAATAAATACCTCTTCGAAATGTGCAATATCCGCAATCAGGATTCCTGGGTCCATAAGAACAATCCGGATCTGGCCACCGAAAAGGCAAAGGATCTCGTGCGCATGTCGGTCTCCAAGGTTGCCCTCATGCAGCCCCTGGAGGAAGCTGAATTGGAGGTCAACCAGACCGCCATGGTTATTGGCGGGGGCATTGCAGGAATGAGTGCGGCCAAAACCCTGGCCATGCAAGGCTACCAGACCCATATCATCGAAAAAGGCGACGTGCTTGGCGGTCAGGCTTTGAAACTGTTCAAGACCGCCTCGGGTGATGATGTCCAGAAAAAGCTGGCCGATCTGACGGCCGATGTCCAATCATTTGACAACATCGAAGTACACCTGAATACCGAGATTCAGAATGTCGACGGATTCGTGGGCAACTTTAATACAACCCTCGCCAGCGGAGAAAACACCGAGACACTGGAACACGGTGTTGCCATCGTGGCCACCGGTGCCAGCCCGTACAGCCCCACGGAATACAGCTATGGTGACGACCCCCGCATTCTAACAAGTCTGGAGCTTGATCAAAAGTTCATGAACCAGGACGCCGATCTCAAAAAGATGAAATCGGCTGTATTCATTCAGTGCGTCGGATCGAGGGAACCGGACAGACCCTATTGTTCCCGGGTCTGCTGCACCCACAGCATTGACAATGCCCTGGAGCTTAAAAAGATCAATCCAGATATGAATGTGTATGTGCTCTATCGGGACATCCGCACCTACGGTGAAAAAGAATACATATATAAGGAAGCACGCCAGAAAGGGGTCGTTTTTGTGCGCTATGGCCTGGAAAACAAACCGCGTGTTGACATCAAGGACGGCAACCTGACGATCACGGTGATGGATCATGTGCTGGAACGCGAGATGGAGATCACCACCGACCTGCTGACCTTGGCTACGGCGGTGGTGCCCAACAAGAGCGATGCCCTGGCGCAATTTTTCAAGGTGCCCCTGAACGACGACGGTTTCTTTGTGGAAAAACATGCCAAACTGGGTCCGTCCGAATTTTCGACAGACGGTGTGTTCCTATGCGGTTTGGCCCATTATCCCAAGCCCATCGACGAATCCATCGTCCAGGGCCGGGCGGCCGCATCCCGGGCAGTAACATTGCTGGCCCGCGAGACAATCCATACCAGTGGAACCGTGGCAGAAACCGTTCCCATGCATTGTAGTTCCTGCAAGGTCTGCGTGTCTATTTGTCCGTACTCGGCGCCGTCCATCATCGAAGAAGGACCATTTGCCGGCAAGGCCCAGATCAACCCTGTGCTGTGTAAAGGGTGTGGCTTGTGTGTGGCCTCCTGTCGATCAGGCGCCATCAAACTGAAGGGCTTTGACAACGATCAAATTTTTGCCCAGATTTTTGCCGTAAACGAAGCGAGTTGAACAGACAGTCTTAAGCATTGAGCTGCCTATAGCTTAGCGCTGATACCTTAAAGCTGTTCTGTGGCATCCTGGCAAAAGCTTGAAAAGCGTGATTTTAACATTTATGAAATAATAGATACATCCCAAATAAGGAGAATAGCAACATGTCTGAGTGGGAACCGAAAATCGTCAGTTTCCTGTGTAACTGGTGTAGCTATGGCGCGGCGGATCTAGCCGGTGTCAGCCGGATGGAATATCCCGCCAATATCCGAGTCATCCGAATCCCCTGCACCGGCCGCATGAGTCCCAAATTCGCTTTGGCGGCTTTGCGGGAGGGTGCCGATGCCGTTTGGGTATCGGGGTGACATCCCGGCGAATGCCATTACCTGGAAGGTAATTATTACGCCCGTCGCAAATTCATCCTGTTTCGAAACCTGATGGAGCACATGGGAATCGAGCCGGATCGGCTTCATTTCTCATGGATATCCTCGGCTGAATCCACCAAGTTTGTGGAAGTGGTCAAGGAAGTAACTGAAAAAGTGAAAGCCCTGGGACCGCAACAGCATTTTCACAAAACCGACGCCAAGGTAGCATAACATGTTAGAATACATAGATGAAATAAAAAAACAATCCGAACAATTGCTCAAGGAGGGTTCCGTAGAGATGGTCATCGGGTTCCGCAAGGGCTCCGTGCCCATGATGAATGAACCCTGCTTTGCCAGAACCCCCGAAGAGGTGAATCAGTTCGTGTGGGACAGCAATTGCGGTATCAACCTGGCCAATTATCTGACCAACCGCACCGACAAAATCGGTATCATTGCCAAGGGATGCGATAGCCGCAACATTGTGACCCACATTATCGAAAACAAGATCAGTCGGGATCAACTGGTCATCATCGGCGTACCCTGCCAGGGCATGATCGACAAGCACAAAATAAGCGCCATGTTCACACAAGAGATTCAGCGCGTGGTGGAGGACGGGGATAAAATTGTTGTCACTGCGGGTGATAAAGAGACACCTCTGGAAAAATCAGATGTGCTTCAGAAAAACTGCATGGTCTGCACCCACCGCAATCCCGTAATCCATGATGTTTTGGTTGCCGATCCGGTTGAAGAACAGCAGGATGTGGATCGCTATGCCGATGTACGTGAGATCGAAGCCATGACGTCCCAGGAAAAATGGGATTATTTTGAATCACTGCTGTCACCCTGTATCCGCTGCTACGCCTGTAAAAATGCCTGCCCTTTATGCTACTGTCCCACCTGCTTTGTAGATGAGTCCAAACCCCAGTGGGTCGGCAAGGGACAGGACCCCACGGACGTGCGCACCTTTCACTTCCTAAGGGCATTTCATTGTGCCGGTCGGTGTACAGACTGTGGCGCCTGCGAACGGGCCTGCCCGGTGGGCATCAATATGCGCGTTTTTACCAAAAAACTGGAAAAAGATAGTTTCGAACAATTCGGATGGGAAGCCGGGCTGAGCCTGGATGAAAGGCCCCCGCTCGACAGCTTCCGGCCCGACGATTCGGATGAGTTTATTAGATAGTGTTTTTGTGTTTTGTGTTTGGTATTTTGGTCGTTGATCGCTGAATGTTAACCATTCAAAGCAACTAGCATGTAACCCGCAACAGACAAAACACCAAATACAAAACACCAAATACCAAGAAGCCAAACAAAGGTATGTAATTATGAAGCTTGTCAAAATAGATAAATCTCAGTGGTCACAAGGATTGACAAAATCCAGGGAATCCTACCGGCTGTATGGACCGGTTGAGACCGATGGGTTCCATGGCTTCAAGGCACTTGCCGCGGACGAACAGCCCGATATGACCTATGTGAATACACGCTTGTCACCCAAGGCGATCCTGTTTCCACAATCCGAGGCGATTGTCACGTACTCGCTTGACACCAATGACACGGATCATCATGTTCAGAAATCCATGCCCATTGATGAAAATCCGCGTGCGATTGTGGGCATCCGTCCTTGTGATGCCAAATCGGTGACCCTGCTGAACCTCAACTTTGATACGAGCGCGTATAAGGATCCTTATTGGGTCAAGGCACTGGCCGCCACCACCTTTATCGGTCTGGCCTGCGATGATCCCCGCAGCACCTGTTTTTGCACATCTGCCGGCTGCGGTCCCTATCATGAAGAAGGTCTCGATATACTCCTGGTAGAGCAGCAAGAGGCGTATCTGGCCAAGATATTAACGCAAAAAGGAGAGGCGTTTGCAAAGGCGGCCGGTTGGGACGCCGAAACAGAGGCGGATGACCTGTTCGATACCAACAAGCAAGCGGCGGAGGCCAAGATCGTTTCAACTGTCTCAACAGACAACTTAAAAAATCAGGATATCCTGAGTTTGCATGCGGCGCCCTTTTGGGAAGACGTAAGCTTTGCCTGCCTCAATTGCGGAACCTGCACCTATACCTGCCCCACCTGCTGGTGCTTTGATCTTCAGGATGAGGTGCAGGGCCAATCCGGTAAACGGTTTAAAAACTGGGATAGCTGCATGTTTCCGCTTTTTACCCTGCATACCACCGGCCACAATCCGCGGGGGACCAAGATGCAGCGCGTTCGGCAACGATTTATGCATAAGTTGAAATATTTTGTCGATAAATATGATCACGGCATCATGTGTGTCGGCTGCGGCCGCTGTGTCAACCAATGTCCGGTCAATATCGATATTCGCACTATTTGTGAAATCATGAATACCTACAGTCCGGAAGAGCAGACCGCTGTAGCTGATTAATTACTATTATTACATGGAGGAACACGTGCAAAATCCATATGTGCCTTATCCGGTGCGCATCGACGACATAGAAGTTGCCACCGAAGATAAAAGCTTGAAAACATTCAAATTTGTTTTCTTGAATGAGGGTGATGAAGAGAAATTTTCCTATCAGGCCGGTCAGTTCGCGGAACTATCCGTGGCCGGCGTGGGTGAAATACCCATCGGAATCGCTTCTTCACCGGTTGAAAAGGGTTTTGTAACATTCACCGTCAACAAAGCGGGTGTGGTCACAAGCCATATGCACAACATGGCCGTAGGCGATATCATGGGTATCCGCGGTCCTTTGGGGAACTGGTATCCCTGGGATCAATTGGAAGGCAAAAATATCCTGATGGTTGGCGGTGGCTTCGCCTTTACGACACTTCGCTCATCAATCGTTTATATGTTGGATCCTGAAAACCGGCCTAAATTCGGAAACATTGATGTGGTTTATGGGGCCAGAACCCCCGGAATGCTGCTTTACAAAGACGAACTGATTGAATGGGAAAAACGCGATGATATCAACATGCACCTGACCATCGATACCCCCGCAGACGGCTGGAATTACAACGTGGGATTCACACCGCCGGTAACCGAGCAAAAAGCCCCCCAGGGCGATGACAATACCTATGCCATCGTATGCGGTCCACCGATCATGATTCGCTTCACCCTGCCGGTGCTCGAAAAACTGGGCTATACGCATGACCGCATCATCATGTCGCTTGAAAATCGGATGAAATGCGGTTTTGGGATGTGTGGCCGCTGCGGTATCGGCAAGGAATTGGTCTGTAAGGACGGGCCTGTGTTTACCCTGGATCAAATCAATCTGACGCCCAAGGAATATTAATGTGTATCGATATATTTCAGGTTGACAACCTGATGTTTATGTCCTATCTAATATACTTACGCTTAATCAAGGATTAAAGGCCCGCAACGGCCTTACATATGCAAAACATTACCAAATAAAGGAGGGTTTTTAAATGCCGGATGTCGAATTTATGGGAAAAACTTTTGGGGTTGATGAAGATGGTTTCATCGACGATTATGCCAACTGGAGTGATGAGTGGGTTCAGTGGGTTAAAAAGGAAGAAGGAATCGAAGAACTGAATGAAGAACATCAAAAAGTTATCACAGTTCTCAGAGAATACTATGAGAAAAACGGGATTGCCCCGATGGTTCGGGTTCTCTCCAAGGTAACTGGTTTCAAACTGAAACACATCTATGAGCTGTTTCCGTCAGGACCCGGCAAGGGAGCCTGTAAAATGGCCGGTCTGCCCAAACCGACCGGGTGTGTGTAATAAAACCGGGTTCAATCCAATTTATAAGTATTTAGCAAAAAGGCTCTGCAGACCTTGCAGAGCCTTTTCACGTTTTAAATTTGACTCGCAACTTTATGCAGACAATGCTATGATCGCCGGTGCGTGCAGCGATCGGGATCGGGACCCTGGTATTTAGGAAACTGGAGTGACCATGATTTTAACTGTCAAAACCACGCGACAAACGGAACTCATAGACATCACCGCCCAGATACGGCAGGCGATTCAAAAAAAGGATTGCCAGAATGGATTCTGTTTTTTGTATGTTCCCCACACAACTGCGGCCATAACCATCAACGAAAGCGCCGACCCCAGTGTCAAATCCGACATGTTGATGGTTCTCAACAACATAATTCCGTGGGAAGCAGGGTACCGCCATTCAGAGGGAAATTCACCGGCCCATATCAAATCGACGCTGGTGGGGGCTTCCGAAATGATTGCCATCGAAAACGGGCAACTGGTGTTGGGTACCTGGCAGGGAATCTTTTTTTGTGAATTTGACGGCCCGCGAACCCGTAAGCTGCATCTGAAGTTGATGGACGCATAGGCCAGAATCCCAGAGTTCAATTGAGATCAGGCTATTGGACTGAAGACTGTTAGACTGTATGATGCCGAACCAAAGTGGATTGAAAAACAGAACATGACCCAATTGGACGAAACGGACAAACGCATACTCAACCGCATCCAATCGAATTTTCCCATCGCCCGGCGTCCCTATGCGGCCATCGCGGAAGATCTTAACCTGGGCCAATCTGACGTTATCCGACGGGTTACCCGTATGCGGGAATCAGGTCTTATTCGTCGCATCGGTGGCAATTTTGTCCCCGAAAAATTGGGCTATGTGAGTACACTCTGCGCCGCCTCGGTTCCAGGGGACAAAATCGAAATGTTTGCCCGCGTCGTCAATCAATACAGCGGCGTCACCCATAATTACATGCGTGACAACCATTTGAATATGTGGTTTACTTTTATTGCGCCATCCCGTAAACATATCCAGGAGAACCTAACACAAATCGCCGCAAAGACCGGAATCGACACGATTCTGAATCTACCGGCAACCCGTGTCTTTAAAATAAAAGCACATTTCAACCTATAGGGAAATGGGCGACGATACCAAACTCTACAACAGCCGCATCACCAATACTTACCTGGAATTTCTTTCCTCAGAATACCCCCACGTAAAAATACAAGAATTGCTTGAATACGCCGGCATTGAACAATATGAAGTTGAAGATCCCGCCCACTGGCTAACTCAGGACCAGGTCGATCGTCTGCATACGATCATCGTCCAGAAAACAAACAATCCCGATATCGCCAGGGAAGCAGGCAGATATACCGTTCTTTCCAAAAAAATAGGAGCGATCAAAGAAGTTACCCTTGGGCTTATGAGTCCGGCCATGATGTATCTGGCCGCCGGAAAGCTTTACCGCATTATGAGCCGGGGCGCGAATATTGAGACCAAGACCATCAGCACAAACCAGGTGAGTCTCAAAGCCACCCCCAATCCAGGGGTCCAGGAAAAACCGTATCAATGTGCCAATCGCATGGGCACACTGGAATCTTTGGCCAAATTATTCACAGGTGAATTTGCCGATGTTCAGCATCCATCCTGTTTTCACCGCGGCGATTCGGCCTGCGTCTATAATATCTTATGGAAAACAGCGCCTTCCATGATCTGGACTCGCATTAGCAGTTACAGCCTACTTGGTGGGCTTCTGCTGGCGGCAACGTCTTTTCTATTTTTTTCAAGCATGACAGCCTGGATCACCACCGTGCTCGCCGTGTTTGCCGTGATGGCCACCTATATCCAAGCCCAGCGGCTCAAAAACCGGGAATTGGCCAAAACCATCACCTCCCAGGGAAATGCTGCCAAGGAACTGATCAACGCTGCCAATACCCGTTATAATGACATGTCGGTTATCCAGGAGATCTCGGCCGAAGCTTCGGCCAACCTGGATGCCCATGGATTGATTCACAAAGTCATGTCCATTATGCAAAAGCGCCTCCAATTCGATCGGGCCATGATCATGCTGATACATGCGGATTCCGGCAAATTGGAATATGTGGATAGCTACGGACAAACCGAGGACCAGCTGAACCTTCTGAAATCCGCCCGTTTCAGTATCAAGAAAGCGCAGGCAATGGGCCCTTTTGCAAGAGCTGTCCGGGAGCAACGGCCCCTCTTGGTGGAAGATGTCCAAAAAATTATCGAGACCCTTTCAAGCAACAGCAGGCGTTTCGCCGCGACCATCGATGCATCTTCATTTATTTGTGTTCCGCTGGTATACCACCAGAAAGCCCTGGGTATTTTGGCCGTGGACAACTGGAGAACACAGAAACCGTTGACCAAGAGCGACATCGGCATTCTCAATGGGATTGCCGCCCAAATCGCTGCCGGCATTGCCAATGCGGTATCTTTTGAAAAGTTGCATCAAAGTGAGAATCAATACCGCAAGCTTTACAAAGAATCAAAACAGGCCGAACATTTGTATCGATCCCTCATTCATTCTTCAGCCGATGCCATTGTTACCTGTGATTTGCACGGCCATATCGAATACATCAGCCCTGAATTTGAAAATGTTTTTGGGTGGTTGCTTGCAGATATAAAAGGATTACAAGCCCCATTCATCCACAAAGACGATCTTGAAAATTTTGGTGACATGATTCAAACGGTTGCCCAGGTTGGCAGTCCTCATCGGGACCTGGCCGTCAAGGGATTGACCCGCGATGGTCGTGTCGTGGATGTGCTGATCAGTGGATCGCGTTACGACGACCATAAAGGGGCTCCCCTGGGCTTGCTTTTAATCATCAGAGATGTCTCTGAAAACAAACGCCTTGAAGCCCAACTGCTGCAAGCTCAAAAAATGGAGGCCATCGGCACTTTGGCGGGTGGGATTGCCCACGATTTTAACAATCTTCTAGCCGTTGTAAAGGGCAACCTGGCGCTCATGAGACTCGATTTTGATCCTGAGCACCCCACCATGGCCAGAATTGAAAACATCGACCAACAGGTTGACAGTGGCGCTAAACTCACCAGTCAATTACTGGGATATGCCCGCAAAGGTAAATTTGAAGTCAAACCAATTGATTTGGTACAGGTGGTTCAGGAAAGCGTCCAGGCATTTGGTCGCACGCGCAAGGAAATCCTCCAGGAAATCCATTTGCCCCGGGAGGCGCTCATCATCGAAGCCGACCGTACTCAGCTTGAGCAAGTCCTGCTTAATCTTTTTGTCAATGCCGCCGATGCCATGCTCAATGGGGGCAAATTGATTCTTAAAGTAACCACAATTTCCCACCAGGAGATTCAGGAAAAAACGTTTACACCGCTACCGGGCAGCTACTACCTCATCGCGGTAAGCGACACAGGCACCGGCATGAGCCCCCAAATTCAAAAGCGAATGTTTGATCCCCTTTTTACCACCAAAAAAATGGGCAAGGGCACCGGTTTAGGGCTGGCGTCTGTTTACGGAATCGTGAAGTCCTACAAAGGCTATATCGCCGTGACGTCTGAAGTAGGTAGAGGTACCTCCGTCCGCATCTACCTGCCGGCTTCAAACCGCAAGGAAAGTCAGGCCCCCGAAGAGAAAGAGACCATTGATCATGGTAAAGGGACTATCCTGCTGGTTGACGATGAGGTCGCCATGCTCGATGTTGAATCGGAAATGATTTCCGCCTTGGGTTATGACGTCCTGCCGGTGGACAATGGCCGAGAAGCCATTGATATCTTTAGCGCCAAAAAGGATCAGATTGATCTGGTTATCCTGGATATGATCATGCCCGGGATGAACGGCAATGAAGTCTTTGCGGGTCTGAAAAAAATTGACCCCGATATCCGGGTAATATTGTCAAGCGGGTACAGCCTGGATAACCGCGGTGAAAAATTTCTGAAAAGCGGTTTTCGGGGCATCCTGCAAAAGCCCTTCAGTATGGAAAGCCTGTCGGTCAAAATCAAGGAAGTGCTGCAGTGAAGGACCTACGCATTGCGGCGGTGGTGTGCAACGCCCCGGTTGGCGAGATCCAATCCAATCTGGAAAAAATGAGCGCTTATGTTGGGGAAGCCAGCCAGGCAGATGTCGACATTATATGCTTTCCGGAAATGAACATTACCGGATACAGCAATCACCCTGATATGTACGATCTGGCCCAGGAAATTCCCGGTCCCGTTAGCAAAACCCTCAGAGACTTGGCCGGCGCTCATCGGTGTTCGATTCTGGCCGGTATGGCCGCGAAAGAAAGGGATGGCAACCTTGTGGCCGTCCACGTGGCAGCCATGCCGGACGGACAATTGGACATATATCGCAAATGCCACATTGCCCCGCCCGAAAAAAAAATCTATTCACCGGGAAACAAAATACCCTTATTCAGGCATAAACAATCAACTTTTGGCATACAATTATGCTATGATGCTCATTTCCCCGAGTTGACAACCGTTATGGCCCTTCAGGGTGCTGAAATCATCTTTATGCCCCATGCGTCGCCACGTGGATTTAGCGTTCACAAGCAACAATCATGGTTGCGCCACCTAACCGCCAGAGCCTTTGATAACAGTATTTTTATCGTGGCCTGTAACCAAACCGGGGTCAATGGCAAAGGACTTACGTTTCCGGGGAATGCCGTGGTATTGGATCCGGCGGGCAACATCATCGGGCAATCGTTACATGGTCGCGAAACCATGTTGGTAGTGGACCTGAAGGCCGCGGTTCTTGATAAGATCCGCAACAACCGCATGCATTTTTTCCTGCCGCATCGACGCCCTGAACTTTATACAAATTAGCTTTCAGGTAATAGCGATAAGCCCTAAGCAGCTTATACCTGATTGCTGAGTACTTACGGCCTTCACAGCCGTTAGCGCTTGGTTTTTGGCAGCTAAGCGCAAAGGGCTAAGAGCCAACAGGTGGCAATCTGCCGATTGCCACCTGATATTTCCCGTCTGTCTTCTCAATCCGACAACCCGCGGTTTTAAGCGTTTGGGTAAGGGGGCGCCCAAATAAAAAATCGAGCATGTCGTCGGTCACCTGCCCCTTCTCAACAACCAATCGACGTATGGCTTGATCATATTGAACCGCGGCAATGATGCTTTCACTGGCCTTCCGGGGTGCGTTCCCACCAAGATTCTGGATGGCCCGGCTGATTAATTCGTGGGAACAGTTTTCCTCGTGCAGTTGAATCAATTCCCACAATTCAGCTATGTCTGCCAGCAAATCCGCACGGGTCAATCGGGTCTTTTGATAGGTGGCTTCAATTTCACGTGTATCCCAGCATTTTAGAATGCGACATTCTTGGGGACGTTGTTCATAAATATCACACGTCTTATCGCCTGCCTGGAAAAAAACGCATTCCCAGGACTGCCTTTTACCTTTGATCTTGATAATATCCGAGACAGCTGGAACCAGACAGCCCCTGACATTGTCATGGACACGCTCTCCTTTGCGGATGGTGTAGAGATGGCGCGTATGAATACGCCCCGCCATGACCAGCGGTTTATCTTCTAAATGTAAGGCGGGGCCGCCCTTCTCACAACAGGTTCCGCAGCGCGTGCATTCGGTTCGGATTTCATGTGTTTTTCCTTTCATTAAATTCACCTTTTAAGGGTTATACCCCGCTGAAACCACCCTTTACCCTTTCCGTCATTCCCTCGGAAGAGGGAATCCAGAAAAAGCTATCAGCTCAAGGCCCAGCTGGATCCCCATTTTCATGGGGCGACAACCGAAGGCATGTTTGGAAGCTGCATTCCGCAATCCATTCCTCTATATCCTGAATTTTTTATTCTGCAATTTGCTGATTGTAACCTCATAAAAAAGGCCGACACGAAGGTCGGCCTTTATATTTAAAGCAAGGACATATCGTTTGAAAATGACCTAGGCGCTTTCTTCCGCGGCCACTTGGGCCAATTTCTTCAGATTCTGATAGCGCTCCATATACTCGGCTTCCAGTTGTTTGGATAGCTTTTCGGCTTCTTCCGGAAAGGTCTTCTTCAAGGAAGCATAGCGCACCTCGCCAGCCAAAAATTCCTGAAAACTACCGTCCGGGTCTTTGCAATCGAGCGTAAAGGGATTTTTGCCCTCTTTTTTCAGCTCCGGATTATACCGGTACAACGGCCAATAGCCACTTTTAACCGCCAAGTCCATCTCTTCCTGCGCTTTTCCCATTCCGCGGATGATACCGTGATTGATGCAGGGTGCATAGCACATGATCAGAGAAGGGCCCTTGTATGCCTCTGCTTCGGTCAAGGCTTTCATGAGCTGCTGTTTGCTCGCGCCCATGGAAACCGTCGCCACATAGACATACCCGTAAGACATGAACATGGCACCCATGTCTTTTTTGCTGGTTTTCTTTCCTGAAGCGGCAAACTTAGCCACCGACCCCGTGGGCGTAGCCTTTGAAGATTGTCCGCCTGTATTGGAATAAACCTCCGTGTCATAGACAATCACGTTGACATCCTCGCCCGAGGCAAGCACGTGATCGATCCCCCCAAAAGAGATGTCGTAAGCCGACCCATCCCCCACAAAAACCCAAAAGGATTTCTTGGTGAACAGTTTGGACATCTCTGAAATCTGTTGGAGCAGATCACTCTCTTTTTCCTGGGGCAAAAGGGTTTTAATCTGGTCACCATATTGCTTCGAGGCATCCGCGTCTTCCCTATGATTGATCCAAGCCTGCATGGCATCCTTCAGCTCAGAGCGGATATCGCTTTTCAAGGCCTTTTTCATCAAATCGACAAGGGTGTTGCGTTGCTGCTGAACACCCAGCAGCATGCCATAGGTAAACTCAGCCGGATCCTCAAAAAGCGAATTCCCCCAAGTGGGACCGAAACCATCCTTGTTGACGCAATAGGGCACCGAAGGTGCTGATCCACCCCAGATGGAGCTGCAACCGGTGGCATTGCCGATAATCATACGCTCACCATAAAGCTGGGTCACCAGCTTGGCATACGGTGTTTCGCCACAACCGGAGCAGGCACCCGAAAACTCAAGCAGCGGTTGTTGGAACTGGCTGCCCTTCACTGTATTCCGTTTGACCAAATCGTCGCGGACCGGAATCGTCAGAGAGTATTCATGGTTGGGAACTTGGAGATCGGCCTGCGTTTCAATGGGCCGCATAATCAAGGCCGGTTTTTTGGCCGGACAGATATCGGCACAATTACCGCACCCCATGCAGTCCAGGGTATTCACTTGCATGCGGAATTGATAGCCCTTGAGCTCTTTTCCCAGTGCTTTTTTGGTCTCAAATCCTTGCGGCGCAGCCTCACATTCAGCATCCGTCAAAACCACCGGCCGGATGGCGGCATGGGGGCAGACCATGGCACACTGATTACATTGAATACAGTTTTCCAGAACCCACTCGGGTACATTAATGGCCACGCCTCTTTTCTCGTACTGAGTCGTCGCCACCGGGAAGATGCCGTCGGGCGAGAACACGCTGACCGGCAGCTTATCACCTTGCTGTGCCAACATGGGACGCATCACCTGGCTGACAAACTCGGGCTCATCCGCCTTGGTTTCCTGCGTTCCGCTTGCCTCGGCCCATGATTCAGGAACCGGGATTTCGATCAGATTGGCCAGGGTATTGTCGACGGCGGCATTGTTCATGTTGACAATTTTATCACCCTTTTTACCAAATAGTTCCTTGATTTGATCTTTGAGATAATTGATGGCGTCCTCGACCGGGATGACATTGGCCAGTTTGAAGAAAGCCGTTTGCATGATCATGTTGATCCGTCCACCCAGGCCGATTTCCGCTGCGATTCTTACGGCATCAATATTATAAAACTTGATGTTTTTCCGGGCCAGGGTTTGGCGCATATGGGCCGGTAGTTTGCTCTCCATGTCCTCAGCGGACCAATTGGAGTTGAGCACAAACGTTCCCCCCGGTTTGATGCCTTCGAGTACATCGTAGATGTCCACGTAGTTTGACTTATGACAGGCAATATAATCAGCGGCATCGATCAAATAGGTGGATTGAATCGGTGTGTTCCCAAATCGGAGATGGGACATGGTAACCCCACCGGACTTTTTGGAGTCGTAGGCAAAGTAGGCTTGGGCGTACATGTCAGTATTATCGCCGATAATCTTAATGGCGCTTTTATTCGCACCGACGGTTCCATCGGCACCCAATCCCCAAAATTTACACTGGACCGTACCGGCCGGCGCTACGTCGAAACCGTCTGCAACCGCCAGGGATGTATGTGAGACATCATCTACAATTCCCACCGTAAAATGGTTTTTGGGTTCATCGGCATTAAGGTTGTCAAAAATTGCCTTGACCATGCTGGGATTGAATTCTTTGGAGCTGAGTCCGTAACGGCCATTGATAATTTTGGGGATGTTGTCGGCATGCTCCACATATGCGGTGCAGACATCCTGGTACAACGGCTCACCCAGTGAACCTTTTTCTTTGGTTCGATCCAAAACGGCGATACGCTTAACACTGTCCGGTATGGCCGCTAAAAGATGCTCGGGTGAAAACGGGCGAAACAAACGGACCTTGACCAGACCCACTTTCTGCCCCTGGCCGACCTGATAGTTAACCACTTCCTCAATGGTTTCGCACGAGGATGCCATGGAAACGATCACATGGCTTGCGTCGGCTGCACCCACGTAGTCAAATAAATGATAGTTTCGACCGGTCAGCTCGCTGACCTTTTGCATAGCGTCACTGATAATGCCAGGAAGCTTGGCATAGAAAGGATTGGAGGCCTCGATACCCTGAAAGTAAACATCCGGATTCTGGGCGGTCCCGCGTAATTCGGGTCGTTCCGGATTGGTACCTCTGGCCCTGAATTTGGCGATGGCATCCCAGTTCACCAGCTTGGCCATGTCCGCGTAGTCAATCATTTCGATTTTTTGAATTTCGTGTGAGGTGCGGAAACCATCAAAGAAATGCAGCACGGGCAACCCGGCTTCGATGGCGCTGAGGTGGGACACCAGGCCCAAGTCCATTACTTCCTGAACAGAAGCGGAGGCCAATAGTGCAAACCCGGTCTGACGAACCGCCATGACATCTTGATGATCGCCGAATATGGAAAGGGCGTGCCCGGCCACGGAACGGGCCGTCACGTGGAAAACGCCGGGAAGCAATTCACCCGATATTTTATACATATTCGGTATCATCAGCAACAAGCCCTGAGATGCTGTAAACGTGCTAGTAAGCGACCCCGCTGCCAGGGATCCGTGCACCGCCGCTGCTGCCCCCGCTTCGGATTGCAGCTGGCGAACCACCATCACTTGATCAAAAATATTCTTTTGCCCGTTGGCAGCCCATTCGTCGCACAACTCCCCCATGGGCGAAGACGGCGTAATGGGATAAATTGCAGCCGCCTCGCTCATGGCATAGGCCACATATGCAGCGGCGGTATTTCCGTCGATGGTTTTCATTTTTTTTGCCATACAATAACTCCTTTATTGTTATTACCTGATTCAAATCAAATGTCGATTTGATCTATTTTTACCAATACGATTGGGGCCGCGTGCCCTTACGTTTATAGCCACGTTAAAGAATTTTTCAGATTATACCAACACGTCGGCTTTGTAAAGCCCCAATAAAATTGCTTACCATTTTCTTACAGTATACCCAATCTGATCCCGTGAGGCAGACCCGGGTCCTTGGGCTCTCCCAGTAAATATCAAATAAAATTCGAAGCACGACAATCGAAATCCGAAACAATATCTAATAACAAAATTTAAATGATCAAAACCAAAACGCGTTCTTAAAACAATGCGGAGCACGCTAAACCCGTTTTTCAGCTACGATAGCGTCAAGAGTGGTTCGAAGAAATCATTCCCTTTGTCATCCACCAAAATAAAAGCGGGAAAATCCGTGACCGTGATCTCAAAAATGGCCTCCATTCCCAGTTCTTCATAGGCCAGTACCTTCATGGCCGTTATGCAATCCCGTCCCAGCCTGGCAGCTGGTCCGCCAATGGAGCCCAGGTAAAAACCGCCATACTTTTTACAGGAATCGGTTACGATTCGGGAACGATTGCCCTTGGCCAGCATCACCAGGGACCCCCCCAGCGCCTGAAATATGGGTACATACGGATCCATTCGGGCGGCCGTGGTGGGCCCGAAAGATCCCGAGGGATACCCCCGGGGCGTTTTGGCCGGACCGGCATAATAAATGATATGTTTCTTGAAATAGTCGGGCAGGTCCTCCCCTCGGTCGAGGCGTTCCTTTATTTTTGCATGCGCAATATCCCGGGCCACAATGATCTTTCCGGATAGGAGCAAGGGCGTTCGGACCGGGTAGCGGCTCAACTCCGATCGAATGGTGTTCATGGGTTGATCCAGGTTGACGGGCACGGCGGATTCGTTGCTGGGGGTCACTTCCGGCAGGAATTGCCGGGGGTTCTTTTCGAGCTTTTCCAGAAAAATACCATCGCATGTGATTTTGGCTTTGATATTCCGATCGGCACTGCAACTGACACCCATGCCAACCGGACAGGAAGCACCGTGCCGGGGCAATCGAATGACGCGTGTATCCAGGCAAAAGTGTTTTCCGCCAAACTGGGCACCGATATCAAGATCCCGGGATAAGGCCTGGATTTCCTTTTCAAGTTCCATATCCCGGAAGGCATGGCCGGCGGCACTCCCCGTGGTTGGCAGATGGTCCAAGTATCCGGCCGAAGCCAGTTTGACCGTTTTAAGATTGAGCTCGGCTGAAAGACCGCCCACCACAAAGGCCAGGTGATACGGCGGACAGGCCGCAGTGCCCAAGGCAACCATTTTCTGGCGCATAAAAGTTACCAGAGATTGGGGATTTAATAGGGCCTTGGTCTCCTGGAAAAGGTAGGTTTTGTTCGCCGATCCACCGCCTTTGGCAATGAATAGAAACCCATAGGCATCCCCCCGATTGGCATACAGTTCGATCTGGGCAGGTAGGTTCGTCCCGGTATTCTGTTCCGCATACATCGTGATCGGGGCGTTCTGGGAGTATCGCAGATTGTTTTTTTGATAGGCGTCGAATATACCCCGTGACAGCGCCTCCTCATCCGATCCATCGGTCATAACCAGATGACCTTTTTTACCGATCACTATGGCCGTGCCGGTATCCTGGCACATGGGAAATTCGCCTTCAGCCGCAATCACCGCATTTCGAAGCATTTCAAGTGCCACAAAACGATCATTCTGGGATGCCTCAGGATCATCCAGTATCGCCGCCACTTTTTCCAAATGTGCGGTTCGCAACAGATGGCTCACATCCCGAAAGGCTGTTTCGGCCAGCAGACTCAAAGCCTGGGGTGCAATATGGAGGATGTCCCGGCCCTGATACGGATCAAGGGATATGTGCTCACTGCTCACCAACCGGTATTCGGTGTTGTCCGCCCCAAGCGGGAAGAGTTCTTGGTGTTGAAATTCAGTCATTGGTCCAGCTCCTTGATTCTTAATGGTTCTTTCTTTCAAAAATATGGCTCTTTTCCAGTTTAGTTGTAGAAGAAGGATTCAAGGATTCCTGGGGACAAGTTTCCAAGGGGGGACGGCAGTAGACCATAGTCAATGGTATCGCACGTCAACGCCTAAACCGTTTGTCATCCCCGAGGAATCGGGGATCCAGTATTAACAATTAGCGAACCGCTAAAAGCACCACTTGGCCCCTTGACCCCAGGAATCCTCGAATCCTGGACACGATATCGTCACTCGGTATTTAGAACAATAATCAGTTATTTTTCAAATGATAGCACCAACGAATCGGGAGATGATCCCCCGTTGAAAACGGTTGGCAGAAAACATTTCGTAGCGTCCAGCTAATGGCTAATGGCTTATGGCTGAAAGTTGATTGGCTGTTAGCGCCACCTACAGTCTAAAAGTCTACAGCCTATTTGTGAAATCGTTTCCCCCTACGCATATATTCCCACAAAGGCCCCCGGGCGCCCAGACGGCGAATTTTTTTTTGAAGATCCCGATCGATATTAATTCCCAAGCCCGGGAAAATCCAGGTGGGATGCTCTTTTGCAAACTGCTGCATAAATGCCAAAATATCCGGAGCAATGTCCGGAGACAAATAGAAAAAAGGCGCCAGCAGGTCTTCATCCGGCCGGAGGATACCCTCCTCTAAGGCAATCTGGTATAATCGGGTGCCCGGAAAAATGCGAATTCCCACCATACAGACCACCGCCGTCGGCGCCATGGCAACAATCGCCTCCAGGGTTTGCTGCACGGTCTGCATGCTTTCACCGGGTCCACCTATCAACAAGGAGTGGCAAAACGATAAATCGAACTGGTGGCATATCTCGGATGCCCGTATCATTTCTTCGAGGGTAAAGGCTTTGCCCATGCGATTAAGCATAAATGGGTTGGCGGCATCGCTGCCAAATTCGATGCCGGTGCACCCGGAATCGCGCATGAGTTCCACCAGTTTGGGTTGAATAAACTTCGGATTGGCATAGCCGCTCCACTTGATTTTCAATCCCCGGCGAATGATTTCATGACACACAAATTGGGCGTGCTCAACCGGGTAGTTAAATTCATTGTCGACGATAAAAAGATGCTTGATGCCCATTGCCATCAAAGATTCTATTTCATCACAGATGTGTTTGGGACTCCGCAGGCGCACTTGCCGGCCTTCGATGATGGGATAGGTGCAATAGATACAGTTGAAGGGACATCCCCTTTTGGTCTGGATGTTGCCCATACCGCCACGTTTCAGATAAGCGGCATTGTCGATTTGGGACCGATCCGGGACCGGGAATTCATCTAACCGTTGAATGACGCCCACATCACAATCACGAATAATGCATCGTTTCAGGGACTCGCCTCGCTGGTCTGCCCGCTCCATATCATTAAGCAGTTTGATCAGGGCCGCTTCACCTTCACCGACAATACCAAAATCGACATCCAGGTAATCGAATATCTCCTGGGGCATCAGCGAAAAGGCGCTGCCACCCACTAAAACTCGACTATCGGTATGTTGCCGAATCGTATTCACGACTTCACGATAAAACGGCAAGTAAGACAGGTAGTTCGGGTAGCTGACATTGTCCAGGTTTCGCAATGAAAGCCCCACCAGATCGGGCCCGTACGCCTTGATATGCGCAGCTAGGGCCGCCTTGACATCGTCCGCAAAACAAAGATCCAGAATCTGATAGTCATCTCCCCTGTCCTTAAGCGCTGCAGCGACATAGGCCAGGCCCAGGGGAAAAATCGGATCCGGTAAATATTCAATATTCGGGGATATGAGCAGCACTTTCATGCCGCATCGGTATACCGGTTTGAACGGGATTGTCAACCCACAGCACCGATTCATTACTATTTTGCTAAAAAAAATAAAAAGTAATGAAACTATACTTGACTTGAAATTTTTAATCATTAATTTGTTCTTAACAAACAATGGAAGATGCCTTCCATTCTCAGCCATTGAACCAATGAAACAGGAGGACGTATCATGGAACTAGTTAGATGGAACCCAATGCGGAATATGTTTGGTGTAAGACATCGAATGAGCCGGCTCATGGATGATTTTTTCATGCCCAGTCCCTATTTTCGGAGCGAAAGCACCGCGTGGAATTGGAATCCAAGCGTTGATATTTATAACGAAGACGACAGCATTGTACTGAAAGCTGAATTGCCGGGCATTGATAAGGATAACATCAATATTGATGTCAAAGATCGGGTCCTGACCCTGAAAGGAGAGCGTTCAAGCGATAACGAAGTCAAGGAAGACAGTTATTATCGACGGGAGATGTCTTTTGGTAAATTTGAGCGCCGTTTCTCGTTGCCTGATCATGTTGATCCCGATGACATCAAGGCCGACTACAAAGACGGCATACTACGGATCGAAATTCCCAAGCCAGAGACGGAACAACCCAAGCAGATAAGCGTACATTAAAAACCACGTATTCATGTTATGAAAACAGGCCCGGCCAAAAGGTCGGGCTTTTATTTTGCGCTGGTGAATATCAAACTGGCAGATCCCCCACCGAAGGTGGTGCTGGTCATCAATGCGTTGGTGAGCTTTTGGCTTTGGGCGGGCATCCATTTCAAGGGATCAGGTTGATTTGAACGCAATGCGGACAGAGTCACCGCCGGCAGGCTGATTTGATGATAAAGGCTTAAAAGAACGGCGGCTGCACGGGTGGCACCGGCAGCACCAAAATCACCGGTGAGGTATTTCAATGGGGTGACCTTGAGGGCGCCCCGCTGATCTTGGAACAGTCTTTGAAGCTGTTCACTTTCCATGGCATCCAACTCTTTGGCATAATTTGCGGATGCACTGATATGGTCGATATCATCGGGCTTTATTCCGGCCTGGGCCATGGCCTGTCTGCAGGTTTTAAGCACCGGATCACCGCTTTTGGCATAATGGCCCATGACCGCGAGATCACCCGTACTTGCATCGGAAGCCAGATTTCCGTAGACGTTGGCGCCCCGCTGTCCGGCCGAGGTCCTTTTTTCCATCACCAATACGGCGGCCCCTTCCCCCAGAATTATGCCGCCGCCCGGCTGCGGGTAGACTTCTTCAGGAACCTTCGCCTGAATCGGATTTAAACCACCGACAGCATCGTGGCAGGCAAAAAGTATCTCCGACAGTTCCTCGGCGCCCCCCACCAGGGCCACATCCACCACATCAAGCGCCAAAAGGCTTGTGGCGTATATCATGGCCACTTCCGCTGAAATATCATTTTGACAAAAGGTGGCATTGGGCCCCTGGATCTGGTGAAACATGGCGATATGACTGGCGGGCGCGTTGGGGACCGTTTCCGGAAAAAGTAAAGGCTGTGCCCCGCGGGGCCCCTCATTTAACAAACTCAGATAAAACTGGTCCACGTGCGAACTGCTGCCATAGGCCGTTCCCATAAAAATAGCCACACGCTGACGGTCCAGAGCCTTTAGATCCAGGCCGCTATCGGATACGGCTTCGATACTGGCTGCGACCGCCATCCGCGATACGGCGCTCATTCGGCGGTAAACCATGGGGGGCATAAATTCTGCCGGTTTAAAGTCCGCCACCGAAGCGGCCACGTTTGAGCGATAGGAACTGGTATCGAACGTACGGATGGGCCTGACACCGCTTTGGGCCCGGCAGCAGCCTTCCCAGAATGCCTGGCGTCCGATGCCGAGCGAACTGATCACACCGATACCGGTTATGCTGATTTCACTCATTGTCTACCTAAAGCTTAGACCTGATCGCTGATACCTGCGCTACGAAATATCAACGAAGTATTATTCCCGCCAAACGCAAAGGAATTGCTCAAGGCGGCCCGGATCGTTTTTTGAATCCCGGTCTGGGTCACATGATTGAGCCGGCACTCGGGATCGATTTCATTCAAATGAACCGTAGGCGGCAGCATTTGCTGATCAATTGCCAAGATAGTCGCAATGGCTTCGATGGCTCCCGAGGCACCCAGGCAGTGGCCCACCATCGATTTGGTTGCACTGACCCGTATTCGCCCCAGTCCCTCATCCCCAAAAACCCGTTCAATGGCTTGCGATTCCATCTTATCATTGATTTTAGTGGCCGTGCCATGAGCATTGATATAGTCGATCAGACCCGGATCTGTGCCGGATTGCTTGAGCGCTGCGGTCATCACCCGAACCATGCCCATTCCTTCCGGATCCGGGGAAGTCATATGATAGGCATCTGAATTGAGTGCATAACCGGTGATCTCTGCCAGAGCGCTGGCACCGCGTTTGACTGCATTTTCAGATGCCTCCAGAACAACAATCCCGGCGCCTTCTCCCAGGCTCAGGCCTTTCCGATTTCGATCAAACGGGCGGCATGGCTCCGGCGACATGACCTTTAAAGAATGGAAACCGGCAAACGTCAATTCACATAAGGCCTCACTTCCGCCGGCGATGACACAATCGAGACGACCGGATCGAATCAAATCAAACCCATATCCAATCGCATTGGCACTGGATGAGCAAGCGGTTGTGATGGTCGATCGGGGTCCTGTTACGCCGTAATGACTCGCGATCAGATCGGTCAAGGTGCAGGGTGCCGAGGCCAAAACCCTTGAGGCATAACGCCTGTGCTGATCCTGCCATATTTCACGCCGGAACTTCTCCCATGAAAGCATACCCCCGGCACCCCCCCCCATGATGACACCCATGCGGCTGGGATCCATTTTCTGCATATCGATGCGGGCATTCTGAAGTGCTTCGCGTGCGGCTATCAATCCCAGCAGATCACATCGTGATATGCGCTTGGTTTGCCGTGATGGCAGTCGTTCCCTCAGCCCGGAATCCCGGATCTGTGCTCCCAGTCGACAGGAATAGCCGGCCAGATCGAATAAATCCACCTCAGCGATGCCACAGGTACCCTTAAAAAGATTTGTTCGGAATTGAGGCAGGTCTTTTCCAATCGCGCAAAAGATGCCCAAACCGGTCACGGCCACGGGGCGACCCATATCAGATTTCACTGGATTTAATTTGTTGGGGGATTGCAATGTTTGGATTAACCTCTTTTTGCGGCGTTGAGGTCAAGACACGCTATCCGGCTCATCAGAACTGCAAAAGTCAAGCAGTTTGGCAATTCGTTTTTCAAGTTCACCGCTGAGCCGGTAAATCATTTTATGGTCTGAGGTTAGCAGGACCTGGGTTGTTTCCCCTTTGGCCAGGAGTTCACGATTTTTTTTCAGAAGGATTTCAAATCTGAAAACAAGGGCTGCAATTTCCGGTTTCAACACGGTCGTGCGGACGATCACGCTATCCCCTGTTCTGGCAGACCGCTTATAATCACAGTTCAGGTTTACAACCGGGGCCATAAATCCGAGTTTAACCATTTGACGCGGCAGTAAATTAAAATTTTCAAGCAACGCAATCCGAGCGAGTTCAAACCAGGCCATGTAATTGCCATAGAAGACCATCCCCCACTCGTCGACCTCGTTGAATCGCACTTTTTCTGTAATTTCAAACCAGCGCATCTTATCATCCGGCCGCACTGAGTGTGTCTTTGCCGGTCTCGGCATATTCTCTCCGAATGAATTCAGCCAGGATACGGATGGATCCGAAAGCTTCTTTGCCCACATCTTCATCTTCAATGATCACGTTAAAATTCTTTTCAATCGCCACCACCAGCTCCAGGGCATCAATGGAATCCAGCCCTAAGCCCTCTTTGAAAAGGGGAGCATCATCATCGATCTCCGTCACTGAAATATCTTCCAGTTTGAGGGATTCGATAATCATCTCTTTTAAAAATTTTCGCAGTTTGCTTGAATTGTTAATAATTTCTTCCAATTTCGACCTCAATTACTTACACGCCAACGCAACCATATTGGTTCATAACGCACATTTCGATTGATCTAATCCCAATTCTTTGTAAGCGCCCTATTTTGACTTTACGCCTAAATTTTATCTCGACCCCGCAACGACGGCTAAGCTTACCAAACTCCTTGTCTTTATTCAAGATTAATTCGGATTGTGCACATATCTATCTTTCCCTTTCGATGTTCCCCCTTGTTTGAGTAAATTATAGAGCCAGAGATAGTGAGCATGCCTGGTCCGGAAACCGACCCGTTTGACAATATTGGGAAACCTGTAAAATTCCTGCTTGATCCAGGCCCGCCCTTCTTCAAGTTGCTCGGGGGTCATCCCTGCCGGTTGAAACACCGCGTGCGTCCCGTTATAGTGTTCCCAGTTTCGATCAATAATCCGATTTTCCTGCTCCAGGCTCCGGAGCAGACTGGTTCCGGGATAGGGTGTTAAAATGGAAAACGTGGCTGCCGATAACTTTATCTGAAAGATAAATGCCAGCGTTTTCTCGAAGATGGACACATCTTCATTGTCGAAGCCTAAAACAAATGACCCATCGACATGGATACCGCTATCGATAATACGCCGAATCCTATCGGCATACTGACCAAACGCAATCGGTTTACCGGAGGCTTTTAGGGAATCCTTGTTGACCGATTCCAGTCCGACGAGCATGCCCATGCAACCACTCTTTACGGCGAGATCAAGCAGCTTTTGATTGTCGGCCAGCGCCAGCGTGCACTGACTGACCCATTTTTTTTTCAGGGGAATTAATTTTTGCATCAACCTGGCCGCATAATCAGGATCCCCGAAAATGTTGTCATCCAGGAAAATTAAGAACCTGCCTTTCATTTTCTCAATTTCCGCGATTACCCTGTTTTCATCACGAACCCTGAATTTATGGCCGTAAAATTCTGTCACCGAACAAAAAACGCATCGGTAGGGGCAGCCCCTCGACACCTGGCATACATTTCGGGTGAGATACTTTTTTCCCTCTAGAATCTGCCGGTTTGGAATCGGCAACGTTTTAAGGGCCGGGAGTGTTTGATGCTGATATATTTTCTGCAAACGACCACGACGAAAATCATCCAGCAATTTTTCCCAAAGACCTTCTGCTTCGCCGATAACGATGCTGTCCGCATGACCCAAGGCTTCTTCTGGCAAAGAACTGACGTGGATACCGCCCATGACCACGGTTTTGCCACGCCGCTTGAATTCGTCGCAGATCTCGTAGGCCCGGACGATTTCTGACGTGTTGGACCCGATCCCCACCAGGTCGGCCGGCGTATCGAAACGCAGCGTTTCGACCGTTTCATCCACAATTTCTATATCCACGCCCGGAGGCGTCAGGGCGGCGATGGCCATGAGACTCAGGGGCGCCGGTTGAAAATAGCGTTTAAAATTCTGTTTCCGGTGTAAGGGTACAACCAGGAGGACCTTCATATCGCCTCGGAATCGGTGCTGTAAAAGATTTTTCCGTCAAATTATGTTGCGAAGATTGCTAAAAAGTACGATGGCGGTCACCCCACAAATGCGGATAGTATCTCTGAATAAATCCGTCCACATACTGAAATTTGAGGCCAACCAGGCCCACCAGTTTTTCGATGATGATGATGATGAGAATGACGGGAAGTAGATAACTGCCCACGGTGATGCGGTAAAAACCATGGTTCAGTCGCCGGGTAGAAGCAAAATTATGGAATTTCAAAAGGGATCCCAGGACATGAATCAGTGCAAAAATGCTTTGCAATATCAGACTAATACTTACAATATATGTCTGAAAAAACAGATCGATGGTTTTACAAGCCGCAATCTTATCCCGCAAATTACCTTTTCTATAGGTATTGGGATTGTTGGCCGTAATGCTTTCCACAAAAAATTTAACCATGAAATAGGAAATGATATAGGCCGTAATGGCCGTGATATCCAGGACGGGCCTGAAGTGGCTTCGAATCTGCCCGTAAATTGCGCCGATTCTAATGAAGTGGATTTTCCGCCCCAAATCGCCGGCCTTTATCAATATTTCTGATTCGGTCACGTACAGATCCTGGGTCAGTTTCATCTTTCCAATGAGTTCCAGCGGGTAGACCCGGTAACCGCACTGGGTATCTTCGATGAATTGATTCGCGGCATACGATATGTAAAATCGGGCGATATGCATGGAATTATAACGTGCCCGGGGAATATTCTTGCGGGCACTCATGCGAGAACCGACAACGATACTACAAGGGTACTGCCGGTGCTTGGCAATAAAGCGCGGTAACTCCTCAGGATCATGCTGCCCATCGCCATCCATACTGATCACCGCTTGAAAACCGGCCTTGGCCGCAGCTGCAAACAGCTTTTTCAATGCGTCCCCTTTGCCTTTATTTTCCATATTGCGGATAACAACCGCACCCGCGGCCGCGGCAATTTCTGCAGTTGCATCACGGGATCCATCATCGGCCACAAACACAGTATCGACATATCGCGATGCACCCCGGACCACAGACTCAATTGCATCGGCTACGTTGTAGGCGGGAATGACAACACAAATGTGATCAGTTTTCTGCATGACGATTTCTACAGGCTAATAAATGGCAAAGCAGCCATTTGCATTGGCGGTCAGCCCGTTCGGGGAGGGGCTGTTTACATCCGATGTGTTCTACAGTATTATCCCCAAATGGACAACAACTTTTCCCATGTTTTGCTCACGGATGGTCACTGGCGCAAAACCCTCGCCGCCGCCCGTGCGCTGGGACGAAACAGTCTATCCGTAACTGTCGGAGAAAGCACCTATCTGTCCACGGCTGGTTTTTCACGCTATTGCCGTCATCGGATCGTCTATCCCTCCGCCTTTGTCAAACCGCTGGCTTTTGTGGATTACCTTTACAACTACTGTCGCAAAAATGCTGTCAGGATGTTGCTGCCCATGGAAGATCCTACCATGGCGCTTTTGGCCACGCACCGCCAACAATTTGAGCGTATCACCTCTCTTCCCATTGAATCTTCTGCCAAATTGAAGCGGGCCCGGGACAAGGGTGAAGTTATCCGTTTGGCCCGGAACCTCGGGATCCCTGTTCCCAAAACATGGTTTATTCGTGATCTTGCGGAGCTATCCCAAATTCAGGAAGAGCTGCCCTACCCCGTGGTCATTAAACCAAGGCGTGCATCAGGCGCCCTGGGGGTGGCTTATCCCCGCAACCGCCAAGAACTGGTCGACCAATACCGGACCATCCACCGTCGATTTCCGTTTCCATTAATTCAAGAAAAAATTCCGAACCAGGGACCGGGCTATGGCGCCTCCTTCCTGCTGGACCAAAAATCTGATATCAAAGCTGCCTTTGTGCACAAAAGATTGCGTGAATACCCTGTAAGCGGTGGGGCCAGCACGGCCCGCATCAGCACCCGCTACGATCAGATCCGCGATATGGCCGCCAGCCTGCTCAAGGCCTTGGATTGGTTTGGTATCGCCATGGTCGAATTTAAAATGGATCCACGCGATAACACACCCAAGCTCATGGAAATTAATCCCCGATTTTGGGGGTCCCTGGCACTGGCAATTGCATCGGGCGTAAACTTTCCGTACCTGCTTTACAAAATGGCGCTGGGCCAAAACTTCAAACCGGTCGAAGCCTATCAACTCGGGGTCATCTGCCGCTGGCTGCTGCCGGGCGATATGCTGCACTATATCCACACCCCCCGGCGCAGAGCGATATCAAAGGACTTTTTTCGATTCAAAGGCGATCATCTGCATTACGATATTCTTTCTTTAAGCGATCCACTGCCGGCTGTGGCTAAATTGCTGACGCCCTTAACCTTTTTATTTGATCCTGATATGCAAGCGCGCATGAAGGCCCGCAGGGGGCTAATATAAGCAGCTAAGGGGTGGCGGTTTGGAGGGATAGCGAACATCGAACATTGGACGATTGGCTAAATGCAATAAACACAATGAACTCAAATGAGAGTCTATCGTCTAAACACCTTAAAAGTTATGAGTTATGACTGAATTTATTATATTCTTAAAAAACAACCTCGCTGAGCATTTTGTGGTTTACTTCATCCCCCTTTACTATCTGGGCGGTCGGCCGATCGCCTTGATAAGTGCCCAGTTGCTTGGCCATAAAATTACCTTCCTGCTGCCGGTAGCTGTCATGCTCGACACCCTTCAAATTCCCCTGTTCTACCACATCTATGACAGTATTTCCAAACGCGCTTTCATGCAGAAATTGGCCCGGAAGAGTAGACTTAAAGAAACCCGCCAAAAAAAATCCAAGCTGTTTCAGTGGCTGCAGAATTTGGGCATGCCCGGCATCATCATCATTACCATGCTGCCGCTCAAAGGATGTGGAATTCTCAGCGGCTTTATTTTGTCGCGACTGTTGCGAATGACCAAAACCATGGCCTACCCCCTCCTGATCATCGGCAGTATTCTGGGTTGTCTGCTTCTGTTTGGGGTGGGGGAGGCGGTGCTGCAGATCTGGGAAGCACTTAAGGGATGAACTCATGTAACCTAATCGTAAATAATATTCCTTAAACACTGAACATCGAACGTTTAACATCCAACATCGAATCTGGAATCGCTCGCGCAGCGCAGGCGCTTACGCCGCGTGTCACTTTTGTCTAAATTAAAAAGGCAATTACTCCTTATTCGATGTTCAGTGTTGGTGCCCCGATGTTCGGTTGAATACACTTTTAAATTAAGTTGTCAGTTACCACGGACCCTTCCTTTTACATTCCCAGCAATCCATAGTATACTTCAACAAAACCATTTCAGAATACTGCTCATCAGGAATCCGCTATGTCTCTCTTCATCCATCGATTTCATAAGGCCATCATGATCCTGGCGCTGGTCCTGACCGCATTATCGATTGCGGCTGCTTGGCGCCTCAATCTAAATGTGAGCCTTTTCTCCTTACTCCCCGCAAACCGCCCGGCGGTCCAACGGTTTTTCGAAATTTCAGAGGCCGTGGGCTTTCAGTCCTTGTTGATATCTGTCATCGACGTTCAGCAACCCATGGCGCCGGTCATTATAACCGAGCTCATTGAAACCCTGGCCTCACAATATGAAGGCCTGCCCCATATAAGCAAGGTCGAATATCAGCGGGATCCACAACAATTCCTAAAATTGTTTGATACCCTTCTGGCCCATTTACCCGTGCTGCAAACACCGGAAAATCTAAAAAATTTGTCCAATAGGTTGCAAGATGATGTCATCCAACAAACGCTTGTGTCCAATCGACGACTTTTGATGACTCCCCTGGGATCGGCCGCCAAGGAATTGATCAGGATTGATCCTTTGGGTGTGGCCGAACTGTTTTTCTCCAGCAGCAAACTGCCCTTCAGCCGTGAGGGCGGCACTTTTGAGGAAGGTTTATACGGGACGGCGGATCGTCAAACCTTCTTTATTTTTTTAACACCCGGGCAACCGCCCCAAAACATGGAATTCAGTAAAAAATTGATGACTCAAATACATATCGTCGATAATCACGTACTGGATAGCGTCTCAAAGCAATTCGGCTTTCCCCGGTCCCATATCCACATACGCCATACAGGCGGTTACCCCATTGCCGTCAAAGACGAGGCCACCACGCGCCTGGATATCAAAGTTACGCTGATTACGTCATTTGTGTGTGTACTGCTTTTATTTTTTATGGCGTTCCGAACACCCGGCATTCTTCTGCTTGTCAGCCTGCCCTTGCTGGCCGGTCTCATCTGGACCGTTGGGTTCGCGGGTTTGTTTATTCAGAACATTAGCATCCTGACCGGACTGTTTGCCTGCGTGTTGATTGGTTTGGGAATCGATTTCGCCATTCATATGGTCAATCGTTTCTTTGATCCCCAGGTGATTCATCAGACAACAGAAACCCGTTTAGCCTACACGTTCAAAGAGGCGGGGATGGGCATCTTGATGGGCGGCATTACCACAGCAATAGCATTTTTTGCCGTGGGCTTTTCCGATTTTCAAGGATTCAAAGAGCTTGGTTTGCTTACAGGTGTCGGGATTCTATTCGGTCTTCTGGCGATGCTGTTGGTCCTACCGTCCATGTTGGTTTGGGTCTCCGCCAGGGGATGGCTGCATAAAAAAATCCAATTGGCCGGATTTAGTCTGCGACCGGTGCTCGCCATCATCCGAAAAAAACCCAAAGCTGTTTTGATGGCCTCAGTGTTAATTGTGGCCCTGTTGGCATCCGCCGGCCATAAAATCGAATTTGACGACAACTTAAAGAATTTCAGACCCAGAGATAGCCAGGTGCTGCAACTTCAGGATAAAGTGACCGCCTGGCTGGGTGGATCAACCGCGACAGTCCTTCTGACCGTTTCAGGATCTTCTGAAGAAACCGTCATGAATCAAGAGGCCGGGGTTGTTCAGGCCCTTGCTGAATTGAAAGAGCAGGGTGAAATCGCCAACATTGTTTCTTTCAGTCAGCTTGTCCCGCCCCCCAAGCGGCAGCTAAAAAACATCGCCTGGATTAAGGCTCATCCAGAGGAATTTGACCCTGACCGCATTCGCCAAAGTTTTAAACGCGCAATGCGTAACAATGGATTTCGGTATCATCCCCAAGCGGAAGCCTATATCAGTCATCTTACCAAGGGCCTATCCCGGGATTCAGCCTTACTCCCATCTCATCTCCGTGCTTCGGCAATCGCGCCCCTGGTTAATCGGCTCGTATTTCAGAAAGGCAAACAATCTACAGCCATCGTCTATATATACCCAGGGACAGATCTGTGGCTGCTTGAGGAAACCGGTCGTTTCAAGAACCAACTCGTTGAGACACTTTCAAAGGCGGGCTACAAACCGGGTGACTATGACCTTACGGGCGCCAATATGCTCACAGGCGAACTCAAAAGCATGATTCTGCAAAACCTGAAGGTGTCGTTGAGCCTGGCAATTTCAAGCATCCTGATGGTACTGTTGATCTATTTCCGCAACCTGAAATATCTGATATTTTCCATCTTGCCCCTGGCGGCGGGCATGTCCATTCTGGTGGGTATGATGGCACTCCTTCGGATTGACTTCAGTTTTCTAAATATTATGGTGGTTCCCATGATTATCGGCATCGGGATTGATGACGGCGTTCACTTTGCCAACACCCTGCGATACCCGGAAACCAATCGTACCTTCAATGGCTTGACCCAAACGGGCAGAGCTGTCGTGCTCACCTCACTCACCACCATTGCCGGATTTGGATCCATCATTCTCTCGCACTACCCCGGTCTTCAGAGTATGGGCGCCGTCGCGGTTATCGGAATCAGCGCCTGTCTTTTAAGTAGCATTATCCTGATGCCGGCCATTGCGTTTTTACAAAAAAGAAGCAGCTGATTACATAAGTTTCTTCTCCAAGTAAGTTGGAGGAAAGGACGCCAAAATCCGGGTCAAGGGAGATGATCCTTAAATAATGAGTTGTTGCTTTTGATTGTCACAAATGAAAATGTTATACTATCACATCGAGCAACGATACCTTTCGCCCTTCGGCGATTGGGTCGCGTCAGATAAAATCGTGGAACACGATTTTATTTAAGGAGGGAAATCATGATCAAAGTCCACATCAAACGAAGCGTATCCGAAGAAAAAAAGAACCAACTCCTGGAACTAGTAAATCAACTGCGCTCCATCACCCAAGGTGAACCCGGCTATATCGCCGGCGAAACCCTCAAGCGAGTGGACAAACCTGGCGAGAGCCTGGTAATAACCAAGTGGCAATCCATTTACTATTGGGACCAGTGGCTAAAGGGCGCCAAACGCGCCGCCATTCAGGAAAAGATCGACCAGCTGTTGGAGACCGAGACTGTCTATGAAATATATGAGTTTGAATAAATTTTCATGTTCGCTCACACTTAGGTAAAAATATTGCCACCCGTCCTGCTGGCTGATGCAATACAATCATGTCAACTTAATACATGAAAATTTATGTTACCTCTTCTCCGCCGTCATCCGCACCACCACATGCCCCCATCCGCCGCAGGCGGGTCCGGTATCAAAGCACCCGGTGGTATTAAACATAACCTCATTGGGATCACGTCCGTTCATCAAATTCTCAAAAAAAGAATTGATCAGCACGGTCAGGTTGGGCATCAAGAAAGCACAGATGCGGTCGGGGTTTTCTCTGGTGAGCAGATTACCGGAATTGTCAAATACCAGCCGCTGCCCCACGGTATGACCGGAATGACAGCCTGTGGCTTGAACCACCTCGGCAATCAAGCGGTATTGCGAAGCAACGACGGCGTTCTGAAACAGCCTCTGAAACTTCGGATTTTTCTCGATAACCGCCCAGTCTTGATCCCCCAGACTCAGTCTTTTACGGATGATTTGTGCCAGTCGATTTTTATCCATTACTTCCTCCCACGTATTTTTCATTACAACCGATATCATTAGCTTCACAAAATTTCATATTTTTTCATTTTACACCACAAACGTGACACCGATTACGCTGCACATTTAGCCCAACAAAAATCGACACAACAAGCTAAAAACTGATTCGCACGAAACGCTAAAAACCACTCAGTATAAATAGCGAACAGAAGGACGGGAACAATTGTTACGGAACGTTCGTGCAGAACGTGCCTAACACTGACTAAAAATCTGAATATTGAGCCTAAGATTCTTTTAGAACAGTCTATCCGATTTATTTTTGTGGCCCGACCATTTGGGGAGGTCGTCACCGATGTCGACAACTCGCGAACCGTAGAAAATATGGCAGGTTGGCATAAACGCTTTGGGCACTTTTGGTGGAAATCCAAAATCAAAGAGAGATGGAAAAGCAAGCCACATCCGACGTCCTTCATCTGCGATGGGAGTTCCGCACAAACGGCAGCTCACTTTACAGGGAAGAACTCTTTCATCGATGTTTTGTTCAGCGTTATAGAATTTCAGGCTGTCCATACCTTTGGTTACCCTGACATCATGCTTGCGAAATATAGCCGCCCATTGCATCGGCGCCCCATGCAGGCTCTGACATATCTTGCAATGACATATTTTTGCGTCTACCGGGTCTGCACACACTTCAATTTGAACCGCATTACAGTAGCAGCTTGCCCGGTATTTGACGATAAAACCGGCATCCGCTACGGACCCATATTCCGGACCAAATTCTTTTTCCATTTTACCTCTGCTATTTGGCGATCTGATCGAGCCATCGAAGGCACCTTTTTACAATCCGCTGATGCACCGAATCCGCGGATATAGACGATGACTTGGGCAACTTAAAAGAGTGATCGCCGCCTTCCACAACTTCCAGATCACATTGACCATGCAACCCTTGGAGGACTTCCTGAAGTTTCTCCATATTGCACAGCGGATCTCTTGTGCCTGCGAAAAAAAGCATTCGCTTTGTAATTTTGTAAAGATGAGCGTCCCGCAATTTATCTGTTCTACCTGGTGCATGCAAGGGATAGCCGAAAAAAATCAGTGCATCCACAGCCATTTGATCGTTAGCAACCATCTGGGATGCAATACGCCCCCCCATGGATTTCCCTGCAGCCACGACACGATCTACAGGGAATCGTTCATTGTTCAACAAGTGGGTGACCGCGCTTTGCCAGGTACGAATCAGCGTTGATTCAGTATCAGGCGATTTTTTGCCTTTCTCTTTATATGGGAAATTAAATCGAAACGTGGTGTATCCGGCGGCAGCTAGTCCATCGGCAACAGCGACAATCAGCTTGTTTTGCATGTCATTCGCTGCACCATGGGCGATGATCACACCGGTTCTGTTGGAACTACCGAGTTGGTCTGGACCTGACAAAACCGCCGATACGTTCTCCTTCCCCATAATTTCGATGGATGTTGGTTCATTCGTCAT
>Ga0180435_10000733_pt1 | contig 34864 bp, 26 predicted proteins | sample SS_ome_3_FD_132467 | JGI IMG/M metagenome (GOLD analysis project Ga0180435, IMG submission 132467) | Hypersaline lake sediment archaeal communities from the Salton Sea, California, USA - SS_3_S_1 metaG | ecosystem: Environmental > Aquatic > Non-marine Saline and Alkaline > Hypersaline >... | reverse complement strand
TGCCGCCAGTCTTCTGAATATGCAGAAAGACTAGGGGACCGTCCCATGGAAGCTGGATCCGCTGTTGATTCTGTGCACTCGTCATGGAATCGGTTTTCGAAAGCAGGTGGTGGCGGTACGCTAGCAGTACCGCCACGTTGGATTAGGAGATTGATTGGACGATTATGGCGACAAAGTGAAAGAGGCACTCTAGCAATCTGGCCCCTTCGCGTCAAGAAAAGAACCAATCGATTTGGGAGTGCTCGGCGCGCATTGTGTTTGCGGAACACACGGCATCCTGCTTAACAGATCGCGACAGCTTTCCGACCAGGTGACAACGGTGACGGTTGCTTTTTGCGGCAGGTCAACACGGCCGTCTGTCAGTAATGTCAGTTCCGCGCGTAGCTGTTTTGGCGATCCGATGTCGAAGTAGATGCATGCCGCGCCGCCTACCTCACGGTGTACTGGTATATCGCTTGCTAGCACTGGTAGCCCGTGGAGCTGCGCTTCGACGATTGGTAGACCGAAACCCTCCGCATGCGATGGTGCTATCAAAGCGCGGGCGTGACGGTAACAGTAGTCAAGTTCGTTGTCGTCGAGGTTGTCGAACCAGAAAAGGGCGGAGTTGAACAGCCGGTGTTTGCGAATGCGGTCGACGATGTCGTCACACTTCCAGCCTTGGCGACCGACGATGCACAATTGAATCGGCGTTTGTTGGTCCCACAATTGGTCAAATGCGTCGAGCAGATACTGATGGTTTTTACGGGGTTCGATCGTACCCACAGTTAGATACGTGGGCCGTGGCTTACTGGCCTCGAAGACACTTCGCAGTTCGGGACGCACATCGCCCCCCGCCTTCCGTTGCGGAAGATCGGCGCCCAGGCGAAATGACTCGGTATTTTTGGCCGATTTCCCCTGTTCGTGGAGATAACTGACCAGTCGTGACCGAACCGACTCCGAAATCGTCAAAAAGGAATCGGCATGGTCGGTCAACGTGGCTAGCCAATCGGCAAACTTCGCGGGAAACGGCGGCTTGAAGAACTGGGGGTAGTCGAGTGGGATCAGGTCGTACACGATGCCCACCACCCTGGCGCCAGCCTGTTTTGCTCGTGACGTCGTCGACCACAAAGGGATCTTCCATGTTTCGTCAATCAGCAACAGGACGTCGTTTGGCGAAAACACGATCGGTTTTTTCACCGCACGCCAGTACGTATTGGAGATCGCACGGCGCAGCGATCGCGATTTGAGTGTCTTCTTGACCTTGGCGACAGCGGTTTGGGTGAACGGGCCGATCCAACCGCGCGTTTGCTTCCCTCGTGCAGATGCTCGCCTCGACGGGCGGGTATTTTGCCTGGTGAGTTTCGCCCGCCACGCATCGGTTGCGTCGTAGAAACCATTACGACGGAAGACGATGGGAACACAAGCGATGTCCAGGCCGAGGGTTCCGTCGAGAGACTCGCCCACAATGTTGCGAACGACACGCTGGATGCCGGTGGTGAAGGGCGTATCGTAGGTCGAAGTCGACTCGATCAAGACTCGTTTGGGGTGGTCAGCCATGCTCTGTTTTCGGCTACGCTGCCTCAAAGACAGGTGCTTCGCGACCCGTGAGTGTCGCCAAAGTCTGGGATGGGTGATGGGCCTGTCGCCAAATATGTGAAAAGGCGACGGCGGAAACCCGGTAGTGTTCGAAATGAGTCGTCATATCGCGCAGCAGATCGGGTATTTGCGCGGATGTCGCGGCAATCAAGCCGACACTTCCGGCCGGCACGCCGTGAGGGCTGTCTGACCGCAGGAAGCGGACCTGGATATCCTGGATGGAGACGGGCCTGTCGTCTTGGTCATTTCCCAATTGGAAAACGGCGTTTTCACTGAGGCCCTCACACCGAAACATCGAAAGCGCGCATCTGCCATCCCGCCGGTGCCCAACGATTTGTTCATGCGACACTCCGTGGGTTTGTGTGGTCTCCATCGGTCGCAATTGTAGCTGTAAGTGCTGATCTTGGGCGGATTGGGGCGACCAGCGAAAACCAACGACGATCTCGCTGGATTGAGCAGGTATTGCAATCCGTGCCTCGACCGTTTCGTTCGGGCCAACAATGATACCGTTGCCGTACTCGGTTGCCGTCACCTTGCCCGCAGATTGCCATTGTAGGTCGGCTGTCGTTAGTTGCCCGACGGTAGTGTGGTCCTCGCACAGGCCTTCAATGTGAGAAAAAATTGGTTCGGCGATTTGACTGGCTAACCAGGACCCTCCCGGCACGATCACCGGCTTGCCGGCTGCTAGCACTTCGTGCAGGACCCCGCTGCACTGGGCGGCGTATTTTCGATTGTCGTGTAGAAACAGGCCGATGTCGGTTTCGCGGATCAGTCTCTCGTAGTCGGGGCGCTCCAGGGGATGCGGTCGCGGGTCGAAACAGATCGCCGCCCGATCGGCCTGGGTCGGTTCCTCGCGGATGCCGAACTTGCGGCGTTTTCGCTGGGGGAGTTGGGCGACGAAGCGGACCTTGTCGTGAAGGGTTGGTTCTAGCCGCGCCGCCTCCACGACGTCCTTAAGGTCCTTCAGATTCTTGTCGCGACGTACGGCGCCAGCACAAGTGACCTGCAATGGCCGATCTGAAGTGGAAGGTCCAGCCACGGGCTGAATCACCGGATTCACGGCTAGGTGCAGGTGTCGGAATGTGGCGACATCTAGTTCGTTGTACTGCTCTGCCAGTTGATGGGTCGTGTTGTAGAAGTGTGTCGATTGACGGGGGAAAAAGTGCAGCGCCGCTTCGAACTGCTGCTTCACGGCTTGTCGTCGCCGCGATCGAGAGTCTGGGTCCGTCGAGCAGCCTCCATAAACACCGAAATGGAACTGAACGTGCCAGTTGCCGGCTTTGGCTTTGGTGTTTTCATCGAAAAATCGGGCCAGGCCGAGCAAATCGAATTCCGTCGCCGTGGCGAAGAAAACGTGGTCGTCTGCACGTGGCGGCACCGCCTCGAATAGTCGGCGACAGCCAAGAACAAATCCGTCGATAATTCTCCGACGCTGCCAGGTGCGACCTTGGTTTTTCAGGTTTTTGGCAATATTGCGGAGAAAAGACAGAGTTGGTTTCCCCGAGCGGCTGTTGTCCGTTTTCGGTTTTGTTCTTCCCCGCAAGTCCATTGGCAGATGATCATGCCCTCCGAACCAGACACAATGTTTGGTGTAAGACTTGAACGGAAAGACGGGAAGCACGCGCCAACGATCGGGAAACCTCGCCGCATCTCGAAGCGACTGATGGGTAGCTAGCACCACGCTATACCCAGCATTCTCGGCGGCTCGGAGGATATTCTCCGCGTGGTCGCACTCGTGGCCACCAACGTCACACAGGTTGTGGTCAATGTGGAAGAAACGCGGCATGAGGCATAAGTCGTTGGATTGAGCCTACTGGCGAAGACGGCCGCAAGTATACACGGATGCTGCCGCGTATCGCCATACTGACTTCGATGCGTGATGGAAATGGTTGCCAATGGCCTGCCAATCAACCTTGCTCCTCCCCAGGCATATTGGTAAGTTCCCCACCCTGTGAGGTAGTGTGCGGGCGATTGCGAGAATCATCCGCTTTCGCCTGAAATCACAAGACCTTCGACGCCCCGAAGTGTAGCGGCTTTGGGTGCGAGAGTTCTTGCAGCGTATATTTCTGCTACCGCCATTACTGTATAGGTCCATTAAGAACACTCCAACGGTACATAGCCTTGACGACCTTTCCTCCCTACAACTTGCGGCCGACTAGGCGAGTCACGAACAACAGCAAGGTCCGCAGGATTCTCATCGAGTGCACGCACACGTTGGGCAGCGACCTGAACACGGGTATCCAACGCGTCGTCCGTAACGTCATCGGTGAGGCATGGTCTCTGCAGCGTGAGTTGAAGGTTCACTGTGTTCCCGTAGCGATTCAGGACGGTCGTTTTCACGACGTTGGCCAGGCGTGGTGCCAGCGCTACGGTACGATGAACGAGAACACCGTTGATTCGCGGATCGGCGGTCCCATCCAATTCACTTCGCAGGACCTGCTACTACTGTTGGATTCCAGCTGGCATTTGCCTGCGTGGAGAGCGGTGGCGGAAGCGGTTGAGCGAGGTTGCACTGTCGGTTGCGTGTATTACGACCTGATCCCCGTCGACTACCCTGAGTTTTGTGACGAAAACCTGACCCGACTCTTTCAGGAATGGCTTAACCAAGCGATCCAACACGTCGACTTCGCCGTGGCGATCTCACAAACAGTCTCCCGCTCCATCCAAAATCACGCCAGAACGGACGTCCAAACTGGGGCGAATCGAATGCGGGAGTTCGACTACTTCCGACTCGGTGCGGATTTTTCCCGGCAGACGCCTTCTGGCGACATCCGCCAGAGCCTGCGGGATGTCTTCGAGAATGGGGACGATTCAAGCGCGCCCTACCTGACCGTCGGCACGATAGAACCGCGAAAGAACCACAGTTACTTGCTGGACGCCTTCGATGTCGTTTGGGATCGATCTCCCCTGGCAAAACTCTGCATCGTCGGACGCATTGGCTGGAAGGTCGACGAGTTGGTGAACCGCATCCAACGTCATCCTCAATACGGCAAGTCGTTGTTCATGTTCAACGATCTGAACGACGTTGAGTTGCAGTGGTGCTACCAGCGGACGAAGGCTTTCGTCTTCCCGTCGATCGTGGAGGGATTTGGTCTGCCGATTGTCGAGGCGTTACATCACGGCTTGCGAGTCATGGCCAGCGACACCCCAATTCACCGCGAAGTAGGAAAGGACTTCTGTGCCTATTTCGATCTACAACAACCCGAATCGCTGGCCAGAATGATCGTCGATCTGGAGCGGACAGGTGACTTTCCGTCAGTGCGTGAATCGACGGGTTATGAGTTTACAACATGGCAAGAGAGCAGCCGCGAATTGCTCACCAAGTGCCTAAAACACGCAAACGTCGTCATTCAGCAACGAAAGGAAGCAGGCATTGTCTATTCAATGCCTGCCGCCCCGCTTCTCGAACGCCTCGACTTGCAGCCGGCAGAGCCGCTGCCCCCTATAGTTCGACATCGGCACTTGAGCCGGTATCACGATCGCCGTTTCGTCGAGATGGCGTATTTGGCGTTGTTGAAACGCCCCATGGATCCGAGCGGCGACTGCCACGTTGAGCGACTGCGGCGCGGTGTGTCGAAGGCGGATGTTTTGCGTGCAATCAAACAGTCTGAAGAAGGGCGTCGTAGCGGGGCAAAAGTGCAGGGGTTGTCGGTGCGACACGTGCGGCGACGGTTGGAGCGTATTCCCGTACTCGGGTACATCGTGAATTGGCTAGTCTGCCTGGCCACATTGCCGCGACAGCGGAAGCGCCAGGAGCAGTCAATGCAGTACGTCATGTCGTTGCTGACAAGACTTGAAGACCACCTCAACGGCAACTATCAGCGTTTGGAGGCCGCGTTGGCCTGCCTTGATGACGAAGGTCAGCGGGCAGCGCATCCAGAATCGCTCGAAACGGTGGAACTTGACGCGACGGAAGAAGACCGTGAGTTTAGTGACCGGGGTCGGGCCGATGCGGTGCAAGTCGACTACGAAATCGATGATCAGGTCCGGACCAACGCGGCGTAATGGCGCACTGACCCGCTATGTCCATTCGTCTAAACACTTTGTTATTCCGTTCTATTTCCACAAAGCGGCTACCGCCCAATCGCCGGTCCACGCACGTTTTCTCGCGGACGGCCGCGAGTTCCATCTGGCGAACCCATCTTTCTCAAACGTTGCCCAAACTTCGAATGTCGCTCATGAGGGGACTGTGAATGTTGTTCGAGTCGCCGTCACGCCAGAAGACTGAAGAAAGTGACCAGGGGAAACCATTGTGGGCTTTTGATGTCTCTACGTCATGGCACCATCGAGGTCATTCGCCGGTGGGGATCACGCGAACAGAGGTCGAGTTCGCTCGATACTTCTGCAAGCGTCATCCGAACATCGTTCTAACTGTGTACGATCGAAAGTCAAAACAACATTTCGTTCTTCCGACGGAGTACGGAGAACAATTGCTGGGGCTCGACCTGTCACCGCCGGACGAGTCGGAAGCAGCAGCGAACGAAGCCAATACGACCTCGGATGCCATTCCGTCGCTAACGCGCGTCCGAAAGGCCGGACACCTGCGCCGTTGGTGCTATTGGGCCGACCTAACCGGATCCCTGCTTGCGTTGCTCATCCTGCCGTCGAAATGGCCTGCCTACCACAAGTTGAAATCGCGTACCTTAAGACGATTGGCCAAACGCGGTTGGCTGTTGTCGGACAGGTGGCGAGAAGCGACCGAAAAAAAACTGCGGGTTCACCCTTCGCGTCCGAAGTATCGTCGGGAATATCAGACGTATCAGAATCTCTATTCATCACGTCTCGATTTGGCGCCCTGCCGCATTTCACATGCCAAAAAACTCGACTTCTCGAAGCTCGCGAGATACATCAGCGTGGGATGTAGCTGGGATATGAACAACCTCGAGGCTATCTCGCGCGAAAGGTGCGCTCACGGTTTCTCGGTTACGACGTGTGTGTACGACCTTGTGCCGATCGTCATGCCCGATGTCGTTGCTCACGGCTTGAACGAGTTGTTCCCCCCACATGTGCTCAACCAGCTTTCGTGCTCTGATTCCATTGCCTGCATTTCCGAGTCTACGAAGCACGATCTCGAACAGTATATTCAACGCACCGGGTCGCCCCGCCCTCGGATCGAGGTTTGTCGATTGGGATACGCGCCCGACGTGCCGTCGGTCGACGACTGCCCCGCTTCCCTCAAGCATTTGTCGGGCAAACCATTCGCACTTTACGTGGCAACATTCGAGCCGAGGAAAAACCATGTGTTTCTGCATTTTCTGTGGAATCAATTGATTGATCGAGGTATTGCCCCACCCATTCCAGTTGTGATGGCCGGGTGCCCCGGTTGGCGCACGGAAGACCTTCTCGACCGGATGCGGCTGAACAGAAAGCTAACGCCCGAGCACCTGGTGTTGGCGCACGGGTTGAGTGATGCCGAGATCGCATGGCTTTATCGGAATTGCCGATTCACGGTTTACCCATCGCTGTATGAAGGCTGGGGGTTGCCAATCACGGAATCATTGTCGCACGGAAAGTACTGCATCGCGTCCGACAATTCATCGTTGCCCGAAGCCGGCCAAGGTTTGACCCGAAACATCAACCTACTCGACGGAAGAGAGTGGATTGAGGAGGTAGAACGATGCATCACGGATGACAACTACCTTCACCAGCGCGAGGAGCGGATTTCGCGAGGATTCGAAACACGCTCCTGGGAAGATTCCGCCGCCGAGCTATATGCGCTGGTCGAGCATACCCCCAGTCCGACTCGCACATCTAATTCCCCCGTCGTCGGCAAGGCGGCTTAAGGCTCGCGTACGTGCGAGAAGCACGAAGCAATCGCTCGTGCATCGGTCATTTGCCTCGCGACTTCCGCGGGCTTTCGAATCTCGAAGTTGTCATTCGTTCGCCCCGTCTTCCGACTCGGCCTCCGCCTCGATCACCATCCGCACGAGTTCGGCAACCGAGTCGGCGTGCATGATGCTGAAGATTTCGTGGCGGCGGTTCTCGATCGTTCGCACGCTGACGTCCAGGCGTTTAGCAATGACCTTGTTGGGGAGCCCCTGGACGACCATGTCCATGACGGTTCGTTGCGTATCGGTGAGGCGTTCCATGCGCCGACGAAGTTCCTTCTGGTACTCGTGCTTGCCTCGTTCGGCGGCGTCCATCGCGAGCCCTTTGCGGATCGCGTCCCACAGCGCATCGTCGGCATAGGGTTTCTCGAGCAGGGTGACCGCCCCCGCCTTGATAGCTCGAACCGTTAGCGGGGTTTCGGCATAGGCAGTGAGCACGACCACTGGCAGGAAGATATTGCGCGTATTGAGTTCTTCGAGCAGGTCAATTCCACTCATGCCGACCATGCGCACGTCGGTGATTAAGCAGCCCCGTGTACCTTCGATGTATCTCGCCAAAAATTCTTCAGCCGAAGAGAATGATTGAGAGACGAATCCCATCGATCTTACGAGTGCGGCGACGGATTGGCGGGCTTGCTCATCGTCATCAACAATAAAGATGGTGACATCATTCGACATGTTCTTCTTCCGTTTCTTGTTCCGAAGCGTGAATTGGTAGTGTGAAGAAAAAGGTAGCTCCCCCGCGGTGATTTCGCCCTACCCAGAGCCGTCCGTGGTGGGCATCGACAATCGTTCGGCTGATGGCTAACCCCATGCCGAGCCCTTCCTCCTTGGTTGTTACGAAAGTGTCGAAAACAGTGTTTAGTTTGTCGGGCGCCAGGCCGGGGCCCGTATCGGCAACCGAAACCACAACTTCCGCCTCTCGCACCTCCCAATCGACAGTTACTTCTCGCTCGTTGGAGTCTGCGTCGTCAATTGCCTCAAAGGCGTTGGCCAATAAGTTTACCAAGACCTGCTGAATTTGCACACGGTCGGCACGGACCAACGGAGCAGGGATTTCTCCGGCAACCTGTACGGATACGCGACGACGACGGGCTTGAAACTGCACCAATTGGGTTGCGTCATCAAGAATGTCGTTTAACGGTACGCCGCCGCGATGTGTTTCCGTTCGTCGCACGAATCCTCGCACACGACGAATGATTTCGCCAGCCCGGGTTGCTGCCGTGGCAATTTGGTCCGACCATTCGCGAATTTCATCCAGGTTCGGATTCTCTTCGGTCGCCAAGATGTTTCGACACGCTTTGGCGAAATTTGCTATTGAGTAGAGCGGTTGGTTGATCTCGTGGGCGACCCCGGCCACCAATTCCCCCATCGCCGAGAGCCTCCCCACGTGCGTGATTTGAGATTCCATGTTACGAAGCTTTTCTTCCGCGAGTTTTCGCTCCGTGATGTCGCGAATCACCGCCATGACCCTGTTTCTGCCACCGATGATCGCTGTTTTGAGTGTGACGTCCACGCGCAGTGTTCGTCCGTCTCGCAGTTGTACCTGCCACTCGAACAACTGGGGACCCTCGTCAACCGCCTTGCGCAGCAAAGTCAGGATGCGTTGTGCGGCGCCGGTTTTCGGGCTCCCGGGTAAGAAATGCTCTTGCCAGCGTAGCGATTCTTCGCGCGTGATACCAAACATATCAAGAGTCGAGGAATTGACATCAACGACGCGGGCTGTTTGCGGGTCGTAAATAACGATCGCTTCATTGATGCCGTTGAAGATGGAACGGTAGTTCTCCTCGCTTTCGCGTAGTGCCAGTTCCGCCTTTTTTCTCTCGGTTACGTCGGCAAATGCCGCGACCATTCGCTTAGGTTCGGTCTGAAAGGCGTGAACCTCGAATGCTCCCCGAATTTGGTCATCCTGGTAGTCGATCTGGTCGGTGTTCCAGGCGGCGCCGCTGCGGGCGGCAGCGCGGTATCGCTCGGGGATCTCGGTCCCAGCAAGTGGTGGAAAGGCGTCCTCAATCGTTTTCCCCACGAACTGATCGTTCTTCACGCCAAGGATGCGATCTGCGGCGGGGTTGGCGTCGACGAGAACGAGAGCATCCCCTGCCTGGAGCTCGTACATATACATGCCGAGCGGAATCGACTCGACGATGTTGCGGAACTTCTCTTCCGACTCGCGGAGCGCTTTTTGGGCGTTGCGCCTTCCCGTGATGTCGGTGAAGACGACGATGCCGGCAATGATTTCACCGTCGTGGTTTCTCACGGGTGAAGCGTTGGCAAGCACCCAACGGTTTTCACCATCTTCGCGATGGACAACTGCCTCGACATTCCGCGAGATCTTTCCTTTCAGTACCGCCTGAGTCAACGGCAACTCCTCGAAGTCGAATGGCTGCCCATCGGGGTGAAAGATCTCCCACTGGTCGGCTCGCTCTTCAGCCCGGGGCGTATTTCCACCGCCCGGCGCACCACCATAAATCGCCAATGCCGCTGCGTTGGCGCTGCGCACGCGGGCGTCCGGTGCATCGGCGATGATGATCCCGGTCGGAGACTGTTCGATCGCCGCGGTCAGCAACGCCTGGGCGCGGGCCAACTCTTCCTCGGCTTTGGTTCGCTCCGTTACGTCACGCGCAAACGCGCAGACGTACTCGCTGCCTTCGAAGGGGACAAGGCTGGCGGAAATTTCGACGGGAAAGATCCTGCCGTCTTTCGTGCGATGTTGTGACTTGATTTGTGTGTTCTGGCGCTCATGCAACTCCGCCCATTGGTCGGGCCACCTCTCGTGCGGAACCTGCGGATCAATATCGCCAACGGACGACGACAACAGTTCATCCCGGGTGTATCCTAGCGACGAACAGGCGGCTTCGTTGACGTGCACGAAACGACCCTGATCGTCGATCCAGTAGACGGCGTCCCCTGAATGCTCAACCGTGTATTGGGTCAGTCGAAGCGTTCGATCGACATGTTTCTGTTCGGTAATATCGCGGTCGATCCCTCGGTACCCACAAAGCTCGCCGTCTGCGTTGAAGAGCGGGACACCGCTCGTTTCCATGACCACTTCGCGCCCCGACTTGTGTAGGCACGTGTTTTCCAGTCGCGAAAACGGTTTGCCGCTCTGAACGATGCTGGCGAACATGGCGCCGACCCGTTTCGACTCATTCGCGTGCATGAAGTGAAATGCCGATCGCCCGATCACTTCCTCTGGCCGGTATCCCAGAAGACTCTCGACTTGAGGGTTCGCGTAGGTATAGTTGCCGAAGCGATCGACTTCCCAGATCCAATCGCTTATCCCCTCGACCAACGCGCGATAACGCTCGATCGTGTCCCGAAGTTCTTGTTCGTTGGAGGGATCGGCCATTGAAGAGTTTTTGCAAGTGACGGCTATCGGCGCTACATCGTTTGAAATATCTGACAATGTCCGCGAAGAGCGTACCTCGGTTAACTAATTTTGACGCTCCGAGGTAGTGGATTAAAGGGGGGATTCCCACTAGAAATGGACCGGACTGTCGAAATTGTGGGGTGAAAGGCTACAATGTCGAATCTACTGACGGAGTTTTGAGCGCCAATCGTCTACACGAGAGTAGCAATCGGAGTCCACGACACCATGAAGGTTTTTGTGACGGGTGGAGCGGGTTACATCGGCAGCGTCTGTGTGGAACAACTAATCAAGCACGGGCACAGTGTGACCGTTTTTGACAACCTACAGCAGGGGCATCGCGCTGCTGTTCACCGTGATGCATCGTTGATCGTCGGCGATCTCGCCAATCCAACCGAAATCGACAAGGCCTTGATTGAAACCCGACCGGATGCCGTGATGCACTTCGCCGCGCGGACCAGTGTTGCCGAATCCGTCGAAAAACCGTTTTTGCACCTGGGCGACAATGTACGAAACGGTCTGAATTTGATGGAAGCGGTCGTTTCGCACGGGATAACTCGATTCATCCTTTCGTCCACGGCCGCACTTTTTGGCAGTCCCGAGAAGATGCCGATCGCAGCCGACGAACGAATCGATCCCGGCAGCCCCTATGGCGAGTCGAAGAGTATTCTTGAACGAGTTCTATATTGGCTCGATCAGACATCGGGTGTTCGCTACGCGGCACTGCGATACTTCAACGCAGCTGGGGCAACCGCCGAGCGAGGCGAAGACCACGACCCGGAAACCCATCTGATACCGCTGGTATTGCAGGTGCCGCTGGGGCAGCGCGACAAGATCATGGTTTTTGGGGATGACTATCCAACTCGTGATGGTACGTGTGTGCGGGACTATATCCACATCGTTGATTTGGCTGAGGCGCACATTTTGGCCCTGGAAGCACTTGAAGACGGCAGCCGCACGTACAACCTCGGCAACGGGGCGGGCTTCACCGTTCTTGAGGTCATCGAAGCCGCTCGCGAGGTGACAGGGCATGCCATTCCTGTCGAGGTTGGCACACGGCGCGGCGGCGACCTGGCGGAGTTGATTGCCTGCAGCGAGAAGATCGAACAGCAGCTCGGTTGGAAACCCAAGTACCCGCGCGTGCGCGACATCGTTGCCAGCGCCTGGCGTTGGCATCAACAGCACCCGCACGGATACCAGGACCGGTGATGCCTGAAGCGCCACGACCGTGAAACGCGCCCTCGGTCAGCAATCGGCGAAGAGTTCCGTCGAAAAATACCGTTCCATGCGGTCGGGAAAGACCGTCACTATTTGTGCGTCTTCCGTCAATGTCTCCGACGCCTGGATTGCAGCCTGGTAATTCAGCCCCGAGCTTGGACCGACGGGAAATCCCTTGCGGATCAGTTGCCGGGTGACCTCGAGCGCCTGCCCATCGTCGACCTCGATCTCGACCAGGTTGGGAAGTTCCGCATCGCGATAGATCTGCGAGAGTCCATCCAAAACACCGGGGATTTTGCCGCTGAAACTACAACACTCGAGCTCTCCCAAGGTATTGCCGGCGATCGGTTTCGCTGCGAACGGCATTGGTTGGCATCCAAAGTCGATGAACCCCTGGCAGAGGCCGACCAGCGTGCCCCCCGTTCCCACGCCACTCACTACCGCATCGACATCGGGGGCAGGCAACTGCCGCAGGATCTCGTGTGCCGTCTCGTAACGATGCGAAGCGGGGTTGTCTGGATTGGAGAACTGGCGAGGCAGAAACCCGCCCCGGCTCTCGGCTTCTTTTTCGGCGGCTTCGAGCGAGCCTTGCACGCCGTCTTCGCGCGGCGTCAGAATCACCTCGGCGCCATACGATCGGATCATCAACGTCCGTTCTCGACTGACGTTCTCCGGCATCACGGCGGCAAAACGGAGGCCAAGTTGTGCGCAGGCCAGCGCCATGGCAATGCTTGTCGAACCGCTTGACGCTTCAACGACCCAGCCACCCGGTTCCACTTCTCCCTGACGCAAGGCCTTGCTCAGGATGAAGTTTGCCAGGCGGTCTTTGGTCGAACCACTCGGGTTGAGGAACTCGAGTTTGCACCAGATGGCCGGGTGGTCGTCGTATAGACGCACCGCGACCAACGGCGTGGGAACGACGTGATCCTGGTAGGGATGATTTTGAGCGGAAAGACGCACTTCATGTTCCTTAACACGAAAGGATTACTGTGTGTAGGATTCCAAACCGTTGAGTAGCATTTGGACGGAGATGACCATCAGGATCAATACCCATCAGCCGTTCACAGGCGGCGAGTCCGCGGGGGCCCAGCAGTCGGCTTAGTCGTGACGCAGAGGTGAGAATCACAGCCGCCGTCGCCCAGGCGATCAGCAACGCGGCAAACCAGCGACCGAAATGGTCTGGGTCGCGCGAGACGAAGATCATCAACGTTGCCATGCAGGAAGGCCCTGCCAATAGTGGCGTCGCCAGCGGCACGATGAACGGCTCGTCGGGGTTTTCTTCTGGCGATCCGTTCTTTGTCGGGCTCAGGCTGGGAAAAATCAGTGAAACGTGGGTACGTTGCCGATCGGGTCCATAATCAAGATCAGCGTTACGGTTGCCGAGATCAAATCCACCGGGTGATCCCCCTGTTCTACACGCAGCGAACACCTGTTTTCGCGCGATGGGGAAAAGCCTGACAGCGCTTCAGAAAACCTCTGCGAATCGCATGCCATTTGCGATCAATCGCCTTGTTCCGCGTCACTCGGCCGAATTCACTTGCCAGCGGCGCGGAAGGTTCCCCGGCCTAACCTGAGGACTTTCCAAAAGATACGCTGTGCCAAACGGTTCTGAAAGACCGCCCCAGCGTTCTACTCAACAATCTCAAAATGAACGCGTTTGAAGGGGGCAGGTTATCACGGTTTTATCTGAATTCTTCTCTTCCTGGTGAGAAGAGTGCTTGACATCCATCGAAAACCCACCGAGAATGGAACGATCGACACCCAACGAGAGGGGTCGCGTTTAAGAGACATCAACTGTGAAAGGGGCCGCTAATGATCGTAAAAACACAACTGACTATCGTCGTGGCATTGTTTGCCGCGCTCACGGGATTCGCACACGCGGAGTTCACCGATCTTGATGAGTGGACACTGTCGGTGCATGACGCCGGCTTCTCTTACACGCTAGATGGCACGGAACATACCGTAACTCTCACTGCCGACGACAATGCGATACCATCCACCGACGATATTTCTTTTGCCAGTTCGGACGGCGTTTCGACGGGATACGTGTTTGATCCCGCGTCCGACTTTTCTGTCGCAATCGATTTCGATCTTTCTTTTGACCACACACCCCAAATCCAGGGTGGACTAGGTCTCGGTTTCGGCATTGGCACGGATGCGAGCGGCGAAAACTCGGCGGGTGCCGGACTCTTTACAAACAACGGCGTCTCGCTGGAATTTAATGCCGCCGCACGGGCCGGCGGCGGCGGCGACACACCTTACGACGTGGAGATCGATTTCTCTACCTTTGATGCTTCGGCATTGTCAGGCAGTCTGTTCGTTGCCTACGACGCCGACACAGGGACGGTGACGGCCGGTGTTTCCGATTCGCAGGGAGCCATCGGGCCAGCCCGGGCGTACGCGTTTCTGGGCATTCAAAACGAGTGGGATGCCGAAGACGACGATCCGCTCGGTGCCGCGTTCTTCCTACGTAGTGACGATCTCGATCCATGGCAGGGCGGTGGGACGGGCGAGGCCGTCTTCTCGAATGTGCGCATCCTCCATGGTTCCGCGCAACCCGTACCTGAACCGACGGCAATTTCTCTGCTTCTCGTCGGCTGCGTAATCGGGTTTGCTCGACGCACACGTCGGCGATAGTTGCCCTGACGATATTGCCTGCATTATGCTGTGTGCACGATCGACTGAGCGATCGGATGTTGCCCTGCAATGAACCGCCAATCTGACGCCGTTGAAGATTGTCGAGGGCGAAAACTGCGGCATCACTTTGGAAGGCTTGCCGCCCGGCTTGCACTCGCTCTACGCCATCGCCACCGTGGGCGGTCAGCAAGAGATCTCCCGACCCGTGACCGTGTTGGTGCAGACGGGGAAGTAGCGGCGGTTAAAACAATTTCGATTGCGGATCGTCCTTTTTCGACCGATTGATGAGCGCCTCGGGGTCGTCTGGTTGATCGACGACGAGCACGTTTCGGCCGAACTCTTGCTCTTCCTCGTCGACAGGGCGGCCGCGGTCGTCGAGTTTGACGTCGGCGTCGGACGTTTTGCGCTTGGCGACCTTGAGCAGCTGATCGTAAACGTCTTGGCGGTCGGATTTGTTGATGTCGCTGACCGCCGTTGCCACTTCGCCAAGATACCGCAAGAACACGTTTCGGCGTTCGCCTTCCTGTTTGACTTTCAAACGCCGTCGCAGGTACATGCCCAACTTGCGGCCAACGGCCTGCAGGGCGAGCCGCAGTTCCTTCTCGATCTCGGGATACGAAGCGATCGCTTCCTTCGACTCACTGGTAAACGGTACCCAGACGCTGGCGAGGTGAACCATGACCGTAACTGGCCCGCCCGGCAATGATCCCCGCGATTGGGTCAGGCCGTAGGATCGCCAATTCGTCGCCATCACCGATTGCGTAATCGCGCAGGCGCCGTGTTGGAATTGCAGCGGCACGCGGTTGGCGTAGCGGAGCACCTGCATCGACTGACCGGAGCTGATATCGACGCTGTGCATCGCTCCGTGCAATTTTTCGATGTCCGCCGATTTCATCCGACCCGGTGAGATGCGGGTGCCGAGCTTCGATTGTTTCAGAATACGATCGGCCGCCTCGGCCCCCAACCCGTTGAAGGTGAAAATCAAGAACTGCCGCAGCGTTCGTGCGTCGCTCTCTTCGAGCAGTTCTTTGAGCAGGTCGAGGGAGATCCTTTGCGCCGTGGGCGCACCGCCATACGCCAGCGCGACCTCGATCTGGAACGGGTTGCCGCGGTAAACGTTCGGGGGGCGCGTCGCCGCCGCGTAAAACTCGCCCGGCACCACGTGGTGGATGCCCTTGAGCAGCAATCCCTCACCGATGGGAGAAATGCAGTCGGTCGCCGGCGCGAGGATCTTGGTGTTCTGAATCGACTTGTGGATTGCGTCCGCCTTGCCGCGGTCGACCTTTTTCAGGCTGGTCCTCGTGGTCAGCTTGGCGCCTTCGCAAATCCGCCGCGCAACAGCCGGGCTGACTCGGGTGAACGACGATGTCAGAAAGCCCGAGAGCGTCGCCTCTTTCGAATCCTTGATCATGTGAATCAAACGCCCCAACTCGACGCCGTAGGGGTGCGGCTTGATCTCGCGCGGTTCGGGTGGCAACTGCTCGGTCGAACGACGATAAGTATGCGGTTCGCCCTCGGGGTCGACGTAATGCAACGTCACATGCGGATTGGCGATCGCCGTCTGCTCGAGGTATTCGTCGACACTGCCTCGCCCACGCTGGTATCGAGCTTCCAGTTCGATCGTGACGCGCGTGCCGTGCCGCACTTCCTTACCAATTTCGGCGTCCTCTTGGGGGTCGAAATGAGTGACCCATTCGATGCCGTGTTTTGCGATGTAGCGATGCCCCTTTTCGCCAGCCGGGATGTCGACGCCGTCTCCCTTGCCGTTGAGAATCTCGGGCTTATTCCGCTTGGTGTCGATTTGGATTTCGTAGTAGTGCAGCGGTTTGCGGATCGATGTTTTCGAAATGATCTTCACCGGTTTGCCCGTCGTCAGCATGCCATACATGCCGGCGGCACTGATACCGATGCCCTGCTGCCCGCGACTCATCCGCAGGCGGTGGAACTTGGAGCCATACAGCAGCTTGCCAAAGATCAACGGAATTTGGCGTTTGAGAATTCCCGGGCCGTTGTCTTGTACGCCGACCTTGTAGCGGTTGTTGTCGGTGCTTTCGATGTGGACCCAGATTTCGGGTACGATGCCGGCTTCTTCGCAGGCATCCAGCGAGTTGTCGACCGCTTCTTTGACCGTCGTCAGCAAGGCCTTGCGGGGATTGTCGAACCCTAGCAGGTGGCGATTCTTGGCAAAGAACTCGCTGACGGAGATGTCGCGTTGGGACGCCGCCATCGATTCGGCGGTCGCTCGTCGGCGTCGAGTCGCGCCGTTGCTCGAAGCGGTTGATCGGGCCGGGGCTTTTCGTTTGACTTGGGTGCGGCCACGTCGGGGGGAAGTCCGTTTCACAATCTTCACGGCTGTATATCACGTAGAAAGAGGGACAACACATTCTGCCGCTTGCGGCTTAGCCGAAGGGCAATCAATCACCAATAACTCGGTCGTTTAACGGCAAGCCGAAGGCGACTGCGACACCGACGCCTCCGGCTTGCCGTTAAACAAATCCAATCAAGTACCGTCGCTGCAAAGCTCTGACGATTATACCGGCTACCCGGGCGATCCGACAGGCGTTTTCGGTGGTACAACCGGGAAAGCAGCGCCAATTGCCACAAGGGACACATAAAGATTCACCCCTATCACCGCGCCGGACCGAGATATCTAGTAGCCCGCCGGGTTGTAGGCCCTCGGGCTGGATGCTGCGAATTCGCAGCCCCGCCAGGATGCCTCGCAAGAGGTTCGGGCAACCCGCCCGACACACCTAACACCGCCTTCGGCATCACTGCCGGGGCGGCAAACCCCGACCGCATACCAGTTTTCACGGGCGTCGTCGGCTTCTTGTCGATGATGAGTACGCTGCTTCTGGCGTCCGTCGAATGACGATTTTCCTTTCGACAGCACGGGCCGACCGCCCCGTGCGCAAACCTAACAGACGAGGAGCCAGGCCATGGTACGCGCCATCCTGCGCAATAGCGCCGCGTGGGTCGCAGTAGCGGCCCTGATGGGGACAATGCACTTTGCCGCGTCGGCTAACGCCGACGAGTTGAAACCCGTTCCGACCAAAAAGGCCGCTGGCAATGGCGGCGGTTGCTCTGACTGCAACGGCGGCCGCGGCTGTGGTTCCGGTCGTGGTTGCGATTCCGGCTGTGATTCCTGCGGCGGATGCGATGATGGCTGCGGACGCGGTTGCCATGGCCGCCGATGCTGTGGCGAAATGTGCCCGCCCTATGGCGCTCCCCACCGTGCCGACCTGTTCTACAACTATTACCTCAACAACAACTGTGGCGTACCTGCCCACATGTACACCTCACCAGTCCAGACACCGCCGCACGTTGGCCACACCTACTTCACGTACCAGCCGATGTATCCACACGAATGGATGTACAAACATCACCGCACGTACGTGAACTACTACGACAACGCCAAGCGCAAGAACGTCGTTCGAGTTCACTGGCGGTAACGCGGCAGCGGCGAAATGCGATCCGATAAACAAAACGAAGGAACAACTATCATGAATACAAGGATGTTTTCCCTGGCGTTGGCCGCGATCGTCGTCACTGTCGCCATGACTCAGACGGTCTTTGCACAACGCCCGCTCCAGATGACCCGGGCCGACCGCGTTGCCGCGCGGAACGCCGAGTACCAAAGTTGGCACGCCGACTACTATCACACACAATACGGCCGGCCCGTCGCCTTGGTGGTGCCGCCGACGGCTAACGCGTCGACACACTGGGGATGGGGTGTTGGCGGAACTCGTGTCCTGCCCATCTACCATCAGTTTTCGCGGCCGTACCATGGCGTGACCGGCCCGATGGGATACCCGTTGCGTCCAACACCAACGCGTCCCAGCGATACCGATCAGTTCGGCGTTTACTACGTACGAGGGCCTTACTGATCGACGTTAGCGAATCACGAGCAAGCATTCCCCCTTTGCCTGGTCGGTAGGTCCCGTGCCGACCAGAGTGTTTGCGGTCAGGGTGGCCGATTCTCGACCCGAATCGGCCACCCTTTTTTCTTGCGCGGCCAACGCAATCGTAACCCGAAGCGTTAGCGAGGGATGAACTAGATCCATACTTCAGCCCTCGTGAAAGCGATGGTTTGAGATTTTGCCACTTGCCTTTTCACAGGCCCCGTCCCTATGATTCCTTTGATGGAATCGCTCATCTCCTTTCGGACGGATCCTGCCATGGTCCTGCAATTCATCCTCCTCACGGCCGGTTTGCTGGTCAGCGTGCTAGCAACCGCTATCTGTCTTAAGCCGTTGCCTGCCGAGTGATCTCACCCCTCACACTTCGCCAGCAGCGCCAAGAATTTCTCCCTCATCGCCGGACCGCCAAGGTCAGGGGAGAGAATTTTGAGATACTTGATGATCTTGACTGCCTCGCCCTTTTCGCCAAGCTGGTAATGGGCGAATGCGACTTGATAGCGGGCTTGGAACCAGAGCGGTGATTTGGGTTCGATATTGCGAAGGATCAACCGCCACTGGTCGAGCCCCAGCCGCAACCACTTTTCGTCGCCCGACTTGGCAAGCATGGTCGCGTACTGCTGTCGCAGGTCCGCGTTTTTGGGGTCTGCTTTGATGAGCTGCGAGAACACATCGTTGGCCTCCTCCATCTTGCCGGTCGTCGCCAACGCGAGACCGCATACTCGGGAGATCTCAGCCCGCTGACCGGCCGTCAATTCGTCCTTGTGTTCATCCAGCAGCTTTACGGCAGTCAGTTCGAGCGGCGCGAGGTCCTGCCGGACCTTCTCCGAGGCTTGCCCTGAGAGCGTTTCCAGGCCAGTGAGCATGGCCAGTAGGCTCGCTGGCGAGGCGGTAGAGATTTCCCGCATCACAGCCGTCGCGCCCTGCGAGTCGCCGCCGCCGGCCAGGGAGACAACATATAAAGCACGGGCCGAAGAAAGCCAGGTCTTGTCCGCATTGGATGAACCAGCGATAGCCGCCTTGAGCAACTCCGTCGTGGCCGAGTAACTGTCCGGTGTGTATCGCAGCCGAATGCTTGCCGCCGCCGTGGCCGCCATCTGTTGTGCAGGAGTCCAATCCGTTGGCCAGTCGTCGCCACCGTCGCGAATAACGCTCTCGAAGTGTTCTGTCGCGCGGATCGCCTCGGTTTGTCGTTCAGACTCATCCATCTCTTCCAGTTGAACTCGCCAGCATCGCTCAGTCGCCGCTATCGCCTGATCAAATGCCTTGAAGCTGGGAGTGATCGCTTGGAACGCGGCGATTGCCGAAGGCCACTCGCGGCGGCTTTCGGCGAGTGTGCCGCGCCACCAACGCGCCTCGTCGGCCGTTGGCGAACTCGGCCAGGTGTTGACGTGTTCGTCGACGAGTGCGAGGTACTCGGTCAGGTCGATCGGCTCCTGTTGCTTAGCTAAATCTGCTGCGTTTCGGGTTGCGAACCAATGGGTGGCCGCGGCCTGTTCATGTTTGGGAATAGCCAGCGCCACGGCGCGGAATCGGTCGATCACGCCACGCAAGTTTTTGCGTTTGTGTTCGATCACCCCCGCGGTGCGTTTGAGGTTGAAGGCCTGATCGAGATTGCTGTTGTCGAAGGCGTGTTGCCCCGCTTGGTCATACGCTTCAACTGCGTCATCCAGCTCACCGCGGCGGTAGTAGTTCTCGGCCGCCATGATGAGCACGTCGAGCCCGCTGGCCCCCACCCCAGCGCGTGCCGCTAAAGCCAGTTGGGCTTGGGCGCGGCGCAGCCAGTAATCGCCGTGCAGCCGCTCGATGCTCTTGACGGTTTGTGCCGCCTTCTTCTGCCACTGCTCTGCCTGTTGGGTTTGTTCCTGTTTCGCAGCCGCCTTCCAAAAGGCAAGAAAGATCTCCAGCATCGCGAAATCAAGTTCGGCTGAGATTTGCCCATCGATTGAGCGCCCCTGTTGGAGCGCAGTTAGCGCTTTTTCCGGGCGTCCCTGACCGATTTCAAGCCGGATCCGCTCGGCGCGATTTCGCAATTGAACATTGACGGGCGGCGTGACCTTCTCCAACTCGGCAATCCGAGCCGCCGCTTCCGTCCAGCGCCCGAGTTGCCGCAGACAAACGATCAAGTCAATGCGAGCACGCCACATCAACGGGTCACCGTTTGTCAACTGAGTCAGTGGGTCGAGCGTGCGAATCGCCTGCAGCAAGGCGGAGATCCGATCGTCGCTGTTGGCCGCATAGCAGAGTGCTTGGTTGCGGTAGGCCCGGGCCAGTTGAAACTGTAGATTGTTCTGCAGCGAGATCAGTTCGTCGGCGGAGAGTTCCGTGGCGTCGGGGCGATCTCGATGAGCTTCGCGGACCATCTCGGCCGTTTTGCGTTCCAAATCACTGAGCAGCCGAATCGCTTCGCGAACCTGGCCGCGGGCTTCGGTGAGAGCCGGAGCGCCGGCAGCCCCCACTTCCGCCTCGATTCGAGCCAGTTCCGCCCGCGATAGCACAACCAAGGCGTCCTGCACCTGCACCAAGATCTGCCTTGCGTTGTCGGGATGGTTGCGTTTGAAGTCGGCGGCGATACTTCTGGCCGATTGCCAAACCGGTTCGCGGTCCACCGGTGGCAGATGGGCAGCGTGGGCCGCCGCTGTGCGAATGTACTCCCGCGTTAGTTGCGCCCGGGCCTGATCGGTCAGCGATTGTTTCGCCAGCTGTTGTCGGCAGAACGACTCGGCAAGCTCGAATAACTGCCGATCCCGCAATCCTGCCAGAAACCGTTCATCGGTGGATTGGGCATAGAGCGCACCGGCGATCACGACTACGAGAACGGCAGCGAGTTGTGGCGTCCAACTCCTCATCCCTTGTCCTTCATTCCGCCTCGTCCCTATTGCCTGCCAAGCCGCAAGCGGCAATTCCTCGATCACGTTGTATTTCCAAATCTGCAATCTGCAATCACACTTCCCAAAATCCCCTCACATTGCCGCTGCGAACTGGATCTTCTCGAACTCTGCCGCCAGGGCGACGTCATAAATGTCGATCACGTGACCCAACGGGACCTCGGCGTCAGGATCGAGTACGACCGGGGCGTCTTGTTTGATGTCTGCCAGGGCTTTAAGCAACGCCGCCACCTCGGCGAGGTCGCTGCGCGCTTCGTCGTTCACCAGCCAGACTGGGTGATCCTCATCCCAAAGAATTCGCACCACGACGCGGTCGAAGTCCTCGACTTCCAGCGGCGTATCGATCGTCTCAGATCCCGTGCCGATTGCCGCGACCAAATGGCTGGGGAGCGAGTATTCGATTTGCGTGAACCGAGCGCTCCACACGAAAAACACCAGCAACAGAAAGACGACGTCGATCATGGGCGTCATGGCGACGGTCAAACCGCGGCGGCGTTCGGTGAAGGGGCTGTGACGACGCAACTAACTCGACTCCTGTGGTCGGATGACCGAAAATGTAACATTCCAAATGCCGGCCTTGGTGCAGGCGAGCATGATCGGCTCGACGTGCAGATAGGGGACGTTGCGGTTGCAGCGAATGCGAACTTCGATGTCCGTGCCGCCCCGCGTGCGCCGCTCCGACAACACGTTGATCAATTGGTCGGGCGTGATGCTGCTGCCGGCCGAGATTAACTCGCCGTCTTCCTTAACGTTGACCACCACTGGCCGCGACTGATCGTCCGCAATTCGCTCGCCCTGCTTCGCTTCCGGCAACGGCAGCTGCATCTGGTTTTCCTGCTTGACCAAGTGGCTGGAAACCAGGAAGAAGATGATCAGCAAGAATACGACGTCGATCATCGGCGTCATGTTGAAGCCGACTTCGCCGCGGCGCAAAGTGCTCGGTACACGCATCAACCGCCTCCTTGCACCGGGGGGGCGGGGGGCGGGGCGGGCGCGTCACCCCGTCGCGTTTGCTGCTGTGTCGACTTTCGTTTGACTCGCCGTTTGATCGGCGCAAAGGCGTGTTGGGCGGCGTAGGCGACTTCGGCAATCAATTGGTCGATGCGATTGCGGAAGATGGCGAATGCGCCCAGCGAGGGAATCGCCACGATCAGTCCGGCGACGGTTGTCACCAGCGCCTGGTAGATCCCCTCGGCCAGTTCATTCGCGCCGGCGGCTTGTGTGCTGGCGACGGTTTGAAAGGCGAAGATCATACCGACCACCGTGCCGAGCAACCCAACCATCGGGGCGATGTTACCAATCACCGAGAGGTACTCGACCTTGCGAAACAACCGGGCCGACTGCTCGGTGAGCGCCTCTTCAACGGCCTTTTCGACTTCCGACCAACCGCCCTCCAACTCGGAAAGGCCCGAGAGCATAACGAACGACAGACAACTGGGAGCTTGTTTGCAGGCGGCCTCCGCCTCCGCGACGCTTCCGGCGGTGAGGCGGTTGCGGACTTGTTCATCGAGCCCTTCCGGCAGTAGTTCCTTCGTTCGCAACGTCATGATGTGTTCGATGATCAGGTAGACCGCCGTCAACGAAAGCGCGAGCAGCACCATCATAATCAGAAAGCCGATCCAACCGCCGGCGAAGACGATGTCGAAAAAGCCATGCCCTTCGGCGGCCGCAGCTTCTTCGTCGGCCAGGGCCGGCGTTGCCGTAGCGAGTACGAGCAGGATGGCAATCCAGTACGATGGGCTTTCCAGCCCGTCGATTGCCCTCCTGATGCATTGAGGGAGCGAAGTCGTTTTCTTCGACGGACCGGAAGGTCCATCGTACCGGTTTCGACGGACGAGGACGTCCATCGCACGAGGTTGCGTTTTCATTCTTCGGTTACCATGCTTTCCAGGAGTTGTTTGGCCTCGTCGGCCGCAGGGCCGGGATGTTCGGCAATGACTTCGCGATAGAGTCGGGCGGCGCCTCGGTCTTGTCCCAGTCGCGATAGTTGCCCGGCCGCCTCGATCAGCGCGGCGGCGGCCAGGTCGCATCTTTCCGGTAGTAGGATGGGTGGCCGCATCAACGCCAAGGCTGCTGCTTCGTGTTGTTTTAGTCGAGCCAACGCGCGGCCGAGGACGAAATAAGGTCCTGCCGTTAGGTCTTCCGGCATCGCCTCGAGCGCTCGCTGCCAACGCTCAACATCCGCCTGCCTAGCCGACGTGAGTTTCGTGCGCCACAACTGCGCGGTTGCCAGTTGAGCGATGCGGCGATCAGTGTCGACGCTGAGCTTCTGCAACTCGGCGATTGCGCTGCTGCGGTGACGAGTCGGCAATAGCCAACTGGCGCCGAGCAATCGGGACGCCGCAAGCTCACGGTCGGCCAACCACGTTTCAGCTTGTCGCGAAAGAACCAAAGAAGGCTCCTGCGGTCGCCACGCCAGAGGGATACAACTAAACCATGGCGTTTGCGGATCAAGTTTGACCAATTTCAAAAACACGTTGCCAGCGGGCTCCGTATTGCCGAGTGCGGTCAAGCAAGAGACGATCTCCGAAAGAACCACGCGTTGCACCCAGCGACGGTCGGGCGACGACTCGTTAGCGAAGGCTTCCTGTAGTTTGGCGAGTGCTTCCTGATATTTGCCCACCAGTAGCAAATCACGCCCTGCCTGGTGGGCCGGTGTCCATTGCGTATCAAAGCTTTGAACATGGGCCGGATCGAACATCTTTTCGCTGCCCGACACCGAACGTACGACAATCACCGTCCCGGAGTAGTCGACGATTTTTCCTGAGACGGCGTACGTTTTGCCCGTGTTGGGGTTGAGCAGTCGGACGATGTCTTGGGCGTGGGTGGTGGAAGGCGGAGTCAGCACAATCAGGGCTAAGCCGCAAGCGGCGTGGATGGTGAGTCGCTTCCCAATTGTCATGTCTCGACCCCTCAATCAGGAAGCTCATAGATATTGACGTAACCGCTGGCGCCGTCGTTTTGCGCTGCCAGTCGCCTGAGGAAATTGTCTCCCTCACGGGGCGGGCCGGCACCAAACTCGATCGCATAGATCTTCGTACCGGCCGAGTTCATGCGGCGGACCGAGGCCAGTTCCTCTTCAGTCAGTTGCGGTTCGTTGGCGTCGGTGAGGAAGAAGATCACGTCGGGCGACATCCTCAGCGCCATGGTGAGGGCCAGCATGTGGTCGGTATTGCCGGAGGCCACGATGCTGCGGACGAAATCGCCCGCTTCGCCTTTTCCGCGGTCGTCGCCGAACAATAGCTGTGGCGGTCTTCCCGGCGGGGCGAATACCTGCGGCTGTTGGTTGTAAAAGATGATCTGGAACTGGTGGATGCGATCGAGGTCTTGCAGGCTCTCGAGCAGTTCGCGTTTGGCGGCCTTGATTGGGCGACCCCCGAAACCGGCCATGCTGCCCGAGCGGTCGAACACATAGACGAACTTGGATCCTTGCGCCTTCAGGCCGAAAACTTCGGTTTGGGCGACGCCCTGGGGAATCCCTTGACCTCCGCCCGGGCCGCCAGCCAAATCCCCTGCATCGGGCAACCCGCCCGCAATATCACCCATGCCCGTCGACTCACCGGTGGCGGGCAACAGGCCTGAAAGGTCAAGAGGCATCTCGGCAGATGACGGCAGAACAGTGGCGGCAGGACGATTCGCCTGCTGAGGACTGGTGGCTGCCGTCGTCTGTTGTTTTTCGCTGCCAGTGAAGTATTCTCGACCCGCCGGCGTTCGCTGAACCAAAACGATGCCGACAGGGACTTCGTCCTGTTTATTCGTTGGCGGAGCGAACCGGAAGGTCGCGGCCAAAACGATCAGCACAGTCGCGTGTGTTACCAGAGACATCAGCCACGCAGGAATGGCGATGCGTGTCGCGGTCCGCGCGCTCGATGAGCCAGAAGTTTCCTGCGGCGGGGGCGGTGAAGAACCGTCCGCTGCCATGGGCCTCTGCTCCGAACCGATTGATACCAAAAGAATTACGTCACGCCACTATTTCATTCTAGGATCGGCGCGGATCGAGGTCAACGCAAGTCTCTGTGGCTCAATCGTAGAGAAAGACTTCTACGCGCGTGCCGGCTTCGATCGTCTCGCGTTTGGGCGGCACTAGGACGAATCCGTCTGCGCGGGTCGTGCTGCTGAGCACCGAGGAACCGCTGCGCGGCACAGGCTCTACGCCTTTGTCCGTCTGGCGGACGCGTGCATAATCGAGTCGCCCCTCGGCGGCGGGCAGGTCTTTCGTCAGCTTCGCCGTGATCTTGCGATAGGGCCACGCGGTCTGCAAGCCAGCCAAACCGCGGATCGCACGGCCGACGAAGAAATCATAGGCGCACAGGCACGAGACCGGGTTGCCCGGCAACAGAAAGACGAGTCGTTCGTCGAGTCGGCCAACCCCCGAAGGGCTACCGGGCCGCATGTGAACCCCGTGGAACGCCAGTTGACCGTGTTTGGCGACCAGCGTGGGAGCGTGGTCTTCGGGGCCAACGCTCGACCCACCAGAAACGACGACTACGTCGGCGTCGTCGCGCAGAGCGGCCAAAATCGACGCTGGGTTGTCTTGCACGATGCCGCCCGGCAACACGATGCCGCCGTCGCGACGGATCAAAGCATCGAGCATCGGCGTGTTGGCGTCGGCAATCTTGCTGCCGTGGGGTTTCGAGCCGGGCGGAAGCAACTCGTTGCCCGTGGCGATGATACGGACTCGCACGCGGCGGGTGACTTCGATCTCGCTGACGCCAATCGAAGACAAAACGCCGACATCCTGCGGGCGCAGCACACGACCAGCGGGTAGCACGGGAGTAGCGTTGGGGATGTCCTCACCGCGAGTGCCAAAGTGTTTGCCGGCAGCGATCTCGCGCTTGACTTGAACGTTTTTTTTGGTTGCTTCCGTGAATTCGACGGGCATGACGGCGTTCGACCCGGTCGGCATCGGCGCACCAGTGGCGATGGCAACGGCCTGACCCGATTCAACGTGGCCATGGGGTGAATCGCCGGGAAGCACCTGACCAACAATCGCAAGGTCGATGGGTGCGTCCTCCGATGCTCCAGTCGTGTCTGCCGCGATGACGGCATAACCGTCCATCATGGCGCGATCGAAGCCGGGCACGTCGACGTGGCTTTTGACGTCATACGCCAGCACGCGACCAGCGGCTTCGGCCAGCGGCACGGTTTCTTCCGGCAGTTCGAAAAGCTGGTCGTCGATCCAGGCGAGCACGTCATCAACATTGGCGCGCGACGAAAAACCTTGCATGCGTACGTCGGACATGGAGAGTTTTCAGTGAACAGTTGTCAGTGATTAGTTGTCAGTGCTAAGCCGCGAGCGGCTCAGGCCCAGCGTTTTCGATCTTCTTCGCCGGCGTCGGCGGGTTTGGCAGCGTCGTCAGGCTCGACGCCGCTGATGTACTTGCGCCACGAGTCGAGCTGCTCCTTGGTGAGGCTGTTCTCACGAGCGATTTCGTGAGTGAGTTGTTTGTCTGTGCCCGCGACCTGCACTTGGACGACGAGCCGGCCGTTCTCCTGATAGGCGAACCGAACTTCAATGGGCGTTTGTGCTGGCAAGTGGGAAGGCAGGTCTCGTACCGTGCACTTGCCGATTTGCGAGCAGTCGTCCGGCGAGGGGCTTTCGCCTTCGACAATCTGCACCAGGATCGACCGCTGGTTATCCTTCTGTGTTTTGAACAGTCGTTTTGCCGAAACCGGCAGGCCGGTGTTTCGTGGAATCAAGATCGCTGTGCGTTGTCGCTTCGTTTTGGTGTCGGTCGCTACCACGCCCAAGCTGTGCGAGTTCACATTTTTGATGCGTAGTGTCGGGGCCTTGCCCTGATTGCGGGCCAATAGAATCCCTGCCCGCAACGCAGCCCCGTGCGCAACGGCTTCGTCGGCCGAGACGGAAACATTCGGCTCTTTGCCGGAAATTTCTTTGAGTTTGTCGACGATCATCGGCATTCGCGTCGAACCGCCGACCATCAGCAGATGATCGATGTCGCCCCAATCGAGGCCGGCCGCCGATAGCGTCTGCTTCGTCGTGAATGCCGTGCGGTCGATCAGGTCGCTGGTGATTTCGACGAACTTGTCGCGAGTGACTTCGATGCGAACGGCGTGGCCCTGATACTCGCAAGCGATTGACGCTTTGCTGCGGGCCGAGAGCGTACGTTTGGCGTCTTCCGCTTCACGCCACAAGCGCCCGGCAACGTTCGGGTCTTCGCGCGGATCGACGCGGAACTTGCGAATGAACTCCTCGGCCACATAGTCGACCAGTCGCATATCCCAGTCGTGGCCGCCCAGGCGAACATCGCCATCGGTCGCCAACGCGACAAAATCCGTACCGTCGATCTCCATCACGGTCACGTCGAACGTGCCGCCGCCGAGATCATAAACGAGAATGCGCTGTTTTTGGGTGGTCGACCCGTCGCCCTTGAGGAATCCGTGTCGAAAACCGAAGGAGACGGCCGCGGCGGTTGGCTCGTTGATGATGTCCATCACCTCGAACCCGGCCATGTAGCCGGCGTCTTGCGTACACTTGCGACGAACTTCGTCGAAGTAGGCGGGCACGGTGATGACCGCTTGTTTGAAGGGGCCGATTTGCCGGGAAGCGTCGACACGCAGTTTGTTGAGAATCCACGCCTCGATCGCTTCCGGCGGATACTGCCGGCCGCTGAGTACTTTGTGATAGACGCGGTGTCCCAGATCTCGTTTCGCGCATTGCGCAACCGCCTCGGCGTCCGATGCGACGGCTTTGATCGCCTCCTTGCCGACGATTACATCGTGCCCCTCGAAGAGCACGGCGCTGGGGGTCAACTTATCTCCCTCTCCATTGATGAGAGTTTGCGGTCGCCCCAAATCGTCAAGATAAGCCACGGCTGAAAACGTGGTGCCCAAGTCGATGCCTACTGCCGGTGCCTGACGCTCTGCCATCTGCTTCCTGCTAGCTGTCTAACGAATTGGCGAGAAGATGCGAAACCCAAAGTATACCATGGAATCGCGGGCTTCGCAGCGGGGCGGAAGAGAGGGACGAGGCTCGAGACTTGAGGGAAGAGGATTGGGGAATGAACAGCCGCGATGCAACGCATCACAGGCCAAACGAGGCAACCCTGCGACACATCGTGTCGCGACTTTTCGAGCCCTCAAGCCTCACGGCACCCTCTACCAAATTCCGAGCCATCTGAGGATAAGCGCTCCCAGCCCGAGCCCCACGACGGCAGCGATGATATTGCCAGCGGCGAAAACCCAACCGCTCATTTGTTTTCGTTTCGACTGCTGTGGAATCGGCATGGCCCCGTTGCCGGCGGGGTCGGTCGGTGCGGTTGTGGTCGGCGAAACGGGGGTGGCGACATTCGACGACGTCATTTCTGGCGCAGCTGATGACGATGCGGCCGTGCTTACCGGCTGCGTCGGAATTGGTTGGTTAGGCCGCGGCACACCCGGCTGCCCTGTCGGAACGGCGGGCGTGCTCGTCATTGGGTTGACCGGTTCGGAAGGCATGGACGGTTGACCCGACCAGCGCACGTTGCGGGCCTCGGCCTCTTTGGCGCTCAGCGGGGGATCGTCCGGCGACTCATCGGACTGCTTGATACCGTCTACATTTAGCACATCTTCGAGCATCTCTTCAAACGCGGTGAATCCCTTCTCCGATGTGATCACCTGCTTCCAGCCGGAGAGCCGCTCGTCGGAAATTGTGCCGTCGCGCTGCAATTCCATTGCCACCTCGCGGTCCGTGCCGGGGATCCTCGCCCGCACATCGAGTCGACCGTTGCGACCGTAGCGATAGGCGACTTCGACGGGATGTCCCTTGCGAAGATCGGTTGGTAGATCGCGCATCACCGCCTTACCGATTACAATGCAATATTCGGGATCCGTGCTCTCACCTTCGAGCACCTTGACGACGACCGATTGCTGCCCTTTCATCTTGGTGACGAAGCGATTGCTGACACGGGCGGGCAGTGGCGTATTGCGAGGAATCAGGGTTATGTTTTCCTTGTGACCGGTACGTTGGTCGATGCCCTCAATGCCGAGGCTATGGGAGTTGACGTCGACGACTTTGAAGCTTGGCGCTCCACCTTCGCCACGTGTCGAAAGCAGGTAGCTGGCGTAAATCGCGGCTCCCCGGGCGACTGCTTCGTCGGGATTGACGGAATGATCCGGCGTGATGCCCGAGAGTTCTTCGAGCATCTTCACGACCATTGGCATGCGCGTCGAACCACCAACAAGCAAAATCCGGGCGACATCGTCCCAATCGGTCTTCGACGCCTCCAGCACTTGCCGAGTGGTGTACGCGGTGCGTTCGAGCAGATCTTCTGTCAATTCTTCGAATTGCAGGCGAGTGACGGGCACATCCAGTTCGCGACCAAAATGTTCGACGCGGACTTTGGCTGACGCTCGAACGGACAGTTGCTTTTTCGCTTGCTCGACCGACTCGTAAAGCTTGGCGCAACTACTGGCTTCGAGTCGCGGGTCGTCGCCAAATTGAGATTGGAAAACTCCGGCGGCGTAGTCGGCCAATCGTTGATCCCAATCGCGACCGCCAAGTTGCACGTCGCCGTCGGTGGCCAGCGTTCGCAAGTCGCCCGGCTTGAGATCGATCATGGTGACATCGAACGTGCCGCCGCCGAGGTCGTACACCAATACCTTCATGGCTTCGCGCGGGGCGCCGGTCGTGGTCAGATAGCCCAAGTGCTCGCCGTAAGCTAGTGCAGCAGCAGTCGGTTCGTTGACGATGTCGAGGACTTCGATGCCTGCCATTTCGCCAGCGTCGGAAGTCGACTTTCTCCGGCGCTCATCAAAAAACGCCGGTACGGTAATCACGGCCTTGAATGAGTCGGTGAGTTGACCCGTCAGATCGACCTTGATCTGCTGCAGAATACTGGCCTGGATGACCTCGGGCGGCAGGTTCTGGCCGTGCACCGGCCGTGAATAAAACATCTTACCGACATCGCGTTTGGCGCACTGTGCAATATCGTGGGGGCGTGTCGCCAGGCACTCGCGAGCGGGTTCGCCGACAACGACCTGGTCGTCGTCGAACAGCACGATACTGGGCGTGAGAATCTCACCCTGGCCGTTTCGAAGCATCGCCGTCTGCCCTGTTTCTGCAACGTAGGCAGCTGCCGAGAGTGTGGTTCCCAAGTCGATTCCGACTGCGACAGTTTTGGACATTGCGGCAAACTACGTAGGGTGTTCCGTTTTGTGAACGAGCCGACTGCTGTGCAGCGAAACGGATCGGGCGCGGCTCGAAAGACGTTCGCAAGAGGGGGCAATTTCCACTATACCGCCGCGGCCATTGGGTCTCAAGTGTTCACCAGCGGGCTTTCCCCCGATTTGCCGGGCATTTTGGCCCGTACAATGAGGGCATCAGCCGCTTGCGGCTTAGCCCTGGATTACCCACGCAGGTCGTAACAGGGTCGCGCAAGTCCTTGCCGTAACTTCGCAAACCGCTTTTCGCAACGGAACGAGTCGCTTTCACGGATAGCCGCTGACCGCGACCGAAGTTGCGGCAGCGATTCTGTTGGTTCGTGACGGCCATCAGTTCTCTCATGTCAGGAATCCAAAACCCGAAATCTCACTTCCCTCAACTATTCCTCCTTTGCCGTGTCTGGCGATCTGCGAAACTATTTCGCGCGATCAAAAAAAAGTTCGAGTTGAGTTGTCGTCGGTCGATATTCCCCGCACACGGATGGCGATACCGGCACGGATGCACTCGCAGTCCTTTTTCAGAAAGGGGAGTCGATGCCGGTTGATGCGATACACGCCGTTATTGGCGTCACATTCATCACCCTTTGGGGTGTGATCGTGCAGTTCAACCTGCCTTGCCGTTCAAGTCCTCGTTGACCGCTTTCGCTTGCGTCGTCGTGATGACCTGTGTCATCATTGCGACGACGAGCGGCAAGCGATTTCTGCGCAAGCAAAGAGCCGTGTTGTACAAGAACGGCAACGGGACTTGACGAACCGATTGATTTTGGTAGGTTGAGTTTAACGGAGGAAGGGACGCCACCTCGATCAGCGACGGAGGCGGTGCGACAGGATGTAGCGCCGCCCGTTTTTTTGCGCGATCGTTATCCTCAGCTCGCTTCGTTGTCTTTCGGCATCATTGCCCGGCTCAAACGCACCCGCGGTACCGGGTACCATGTCTATCAAAACCAACGCCTCGGGTTACGATATGTGCCGTCAACCGGGATCCCGACCTTTGGAAATCGTTCAGTATCCGTATCCGACGTTGCGTCACAAGTCGAAACCCGTTCGCCGGGTTGACAAAGAGCTGCGCAAGATGGTCGACGAGATGTTCGAGTTGATGTTCGCCAGTAAGGGCGTCGGCTTGGCGGCGAATCAGGTCGATCTGCCGGTGCGATTGTTTTTGCTGAACGAGGCCGGCAACCCGGACGAGGCGGAGTCGCACGTCTTCATCAACCCGATCGTCACCCGACCCAAGGGCAGCGAGGAGAAGGAAGAAGGCTGCTTGAGTTTCCCCGAGTTGTACGCTCCGGTGAAGCGGCCAGCCAGCGTGCATGTCAGCGCCTACAACCTCAAAGGCGAGGAATTCGAGGGCGAAGTCGACGGCCTGTTCGGACGAATCGTACAACACGAAACCGATCATCTTGACGGCGTGCTGTTCATCGATCGACTGAGCACGACCGCGACGATGCAGGTGAAGGAAGAGGTCGAAACGTTCGAGCGGCAGTTCGCTTCGATGCAAGAGCGGGGCGAGATTCCGGAAGACGACGCGATCGCGAAACGGGTGGCCGAGTTGGAAGATCGATATTGTTGAGGTTCGAGATCGACGGACCAGGAAGTCCATCGTACAATTTGTTGAGGTGGTATGCGAATCGTCATGATGGGCACGGGGCCGTTTGCCGTGCCGACATTTCAGGCTTTGCTCGAATCCGACCATGAAGTCGTTGCCCTGGTCACGCGGCCAGTACGACCGGTTCGTGGCCGAGGCGGTGCGCCGATCAATCCGATGAAGGAAGTGGCCGACGCGGCGGGGCTTGCCGTCATCTCCCCCGAGAGCATTAACGAGCCAAACGCTCTTGAGCAACTCAAAGGGTGGGCGGCCGACCTGTTCGTCGTGTGCGACTACGGACAAATCCTCTCGGCCGACGCCCTTTCCCTCTCGCGCCTTGGTGGCGTCAATCTGCACGGATCGTTACTGCCGAAGTACCGCGGCGCCGCTCCTGTGCAATGGGCCGTGTTTCAAGGCGAAACCGAAACCGGCGTGACGGTCATTCACATGACCCCACGTTTAGACGCCGGACCGTGCCTGGCCCAGGTGGCCACGCCCATCGGAGCGGATGAAACGTCCGAAGAGTTGGAACCGCGACTGTCGCAGTTGGGCGTGCCGGCCGTGCTCGATTCGATTCGCATGCTGGCCGAGCACGATGGCGAAAGCCCTCTTGGTGAAATCCAAGATCCCTCGCAGGCGACCAAGGCGCCGCGGCTGAAAAAGCAGGATGGTTGCGTCGATTGGTCGCGATCGGCCCAGCAGATCCGCGATCAGGTGCGGGCGCTCAAGCCGTGGCCGGGCACCTACACCGAACTCGCCAAAAAGGGCGGCCAACCGTTGCGACTGATTCTCGATGCCGTCGAGGTGGCCGACTCCAGCCAGCAGGCGGATGATCCAGGTACGGTGGTGCTCGCCGATGGAAAGCAGCTTCACGTGGCAACGGGCGAGGGTGTGTTGGCGATCACACACTTAAAGCCGGCCGGCAAGCGCGTAATGGAAGTCGCCGAGTTTCTCCGGGGACACCGGATTGAGCCGGGCACGCAACTAACGAGCGGCTAAGCCGCAAGCGGACCACGCGTCTTTCCTCGTTTTTCCTGCCCGAATCCCCGATTCCCGGCCTCCGATCCCCGTCGCCTCCTTCTCAAAACACCTCTCGCCAATTTTGGGCATTCAGTGGTAAGATACGAGCAGTCTGCATGGCAACGGAGTGTCGGAGGACTGGGCTGTGAGTTTCGAAACTTGGGATCTTGTGCTTCTGGCGATGGCTGGCTACGTGGCCGTCGTTTCGCTGGTGCGACTGATGCAGCGGCGACAGGATGAACTGGTTGCCGAACTGACCGCCGAGGCTCAACAAGCCAAGAAGTCGCAGTCCAAGGAAGAGTCGTCTCAGCGCGGCGCGGCGTGAAGTGCGCGAACTTAGCGGAAATCCCCACGTCTTAAAACTCAGTCATCTTATTTCTGCTAAGCCGCAAGCGGCTCCCTCTGTCCCCCGACCTCTACTCCCTCCCCATGAAACGTCTCTACATCGATACCGTTGGTTGCCAGATGAATGTGCTCGATAGCGAGCTGGTAGTAGCCGACTTGCGTAGTCACGATTTCGAGCCGGTTGATCGGCCGGGCCAGGCCGACGTGATTCTGTTCAACACCTGTTCGGTAAGGCAACACGCGGAGGAGAAGGTCTACAGCAACCTCGGGCGACTGCGCCAGCTCAAGCAGGAAAACCCCGACAAGGTGATCGGCGTGATCGGCTGCATGGCGCAGAATCATCAGCAACGTGTGTTCAAGCGGGCCCCGTTCGTCGACTTGGTCGTTGGCCCGGGGCAGTTGCATCAGCTTCCCGAGTTGATCGAAAAGGTCGAGCGCGGCAAGGGGCGGCAGATCGAGGTCAGCCTCGGCCGCAAGGACGGTAACCGTTTGCAGATTCTCCGCAGCCACGAAAGCTTTGATCCGCTCCGCGATCCACAAATGCGGCCGACGCCATTTCAAGCGTATGTTCGCACACAGATCGGCTGCGACAAGTTCTGCACCTACTGCATCGTGCCGAGCGTTCGTGGCCCCGAGCAAGCCCGATCGCCGGAAGAGATCCTGGCCGAGACGCAGCACCTGGCCGAGCACGGCTGCCTGGAAATCACGCTGCTCGGTCAAACGGTCAACAGCTATCGCTACAAAGATGGCGAGAAAACCGTCCGTTTGGCCGACCTGCTCTATCAGATGCACGATATCGACGGCCTTCAGCGGATCAAGTTCGTGACGAACTTTCCTAAGGACATGACCGACGAGTTGCTGTCAGCCGTGCGCGATCTGTCGAAGGTGTCGCCCTACTTGCACGTACCGGCTCAAAGTGGCTCGACCGATGTGCTCAAGCGGATGAAACGCGGCTACACGGCCGAGGAATATCGCGAGATGATGGACCGCATCAACGAGCAGATCCCCAATTCGGCGGTCAGCAGCGACTTCATCGTGGGATTTTGCGGCGAGACGGAGGGCGAATACCAGAAGACGGTCGACCTCGTCCGCGATTGCCGGTTCAAGAACAGCTTCATCTTTAAGTACAGCGTCCGTGAAGGCACGAAGGCCGACCAGCTCTTTGAAGATGACGTGCCGGACGACGTCAAACGTCGTCGCAACAACGAGTTGCTGGCCTTGCAGAATCAGATCAGCGAGGAAGACAACCAGGCATTCATCGGCCGATCGCTCGACGTACTGGTCGAGGGGCTCAGCAAGGCGGCGCTGGATCAGGCGCGAAAGGG
>Ga0180435_10000732_pt1 | contig 34874 bp, 29 predicted proteins | sample SS_ome_3_FD_132467 | JGI IMG/M metagenome (GOLD analysis project Ga0180435, IMG submission 132467) | Hypersaline lake sediment archaeal communities from the Salton Sea, California, USA - SS_3_S_1 metaG | ecosystem: Environmental > Aquatic > Non-marine Saline and Alkaline > Hypersaline >... | reverse complement strand
ATCCCTGTTGATGATGACAGCCGGGCCCTTCACGTCATCAACGACGTTGGTCCTGGTGGCCACTATATGGCTCATGATCATACCTTTGAACGCTTCAGGGATGGCATCTGGAAACCCAAATTGGTTGACCGCCAGAACTATGAAGGCTGGGAAGCCTCCGGCAGCAAGACCCACCGCCAGCGTGTCACTGAACGGGTTCAGGAAATCCTCGATCGAGAAGAAGAACCGATTCTGGATCAGAAAATGTTCAAGGAGCTCAAGCGCATCTGCGAACTGGCCGATGAGAAATACAAGGACCAGGAACTGGATCTAGATATGTTTGGGTAGAACCACTATCATTTGTAAAACCAAGGGGCGTGATCCCGGAATAAACGGTCACGCCCCTTGATTGTCATGAGGTTGGAAGGTGAACAAAAAGACACCCCCAGAAACTCTAGTATTGGGCATTGATACTGGAGGAACCTATACCGATGGTGTGCTTCTGGAATATAACTCCCATCAAATCATCGCCGCTCATAAAAGCCTGACTACCAAGCGGGATTTTTCGATTGGGATAGAAAATGTAATTAAAGAGATCGAGCTCAAGGATCCTTCTGCAATCCAGATGGTCTCGATCTCAACCACTTTGGCAACAAATGCCATTGCCGAAGGGAAAGGCAAACGCGTCGGGCTGTTCTTGATCGGTTATGATCCCGAACTGATCAATTCCTTCGACATGGGAAAGCGTTTCGCTACATCACATTATTACTACATTGAAGGGGGCCATGACCTTCACGGCCAAGAAAAAGCACCCCTTGACCTTCCGAATTTGCTTGAAATAACCAAAGCCAATAAGAATAATGTAGATGCCATAGCGGTGTCATCCTATTTCAGTCCCCGCAATCCCGAACATGAAATCCGGGCCCAGAACGCAATAACCAGTATCTGCGATCTACCTATTGTGCTCGGTCACCAGTTATCCACATCGCTTGGTTCTATAGAACGGGCAACCACTGCGGCACTGAACGCTTCCCTTCTGGCTGTGCTCCAAGATTTCATCATCGCCGTGCGTCGGGCCATGGAGAACAGGGGAATTAATGCCCCACTAATGGTTGTTCGCGGTGATGGCACCTTGATGAACGCTGAATTTGCCGCCCAGTCTCCAGTGGAAACGATCCACTCTGGACCCGCAGCAAGCGCGATTGGCGGCAGATTTTTATCCGGTGAAGACCAGGCCCTGGTGCTTGACGTCGGAGGAACAACCACCGATTTAGCATTGATTAAGGATGGCAAAGTCACAATTTCTGAAACCGGCGCATCCGTGGCAGGTTACCAAACTGCTGTTAAGGCCGCCAATCTGTTTTCGATTGGCCTGGGGGGGGACAGCCATATCACATTGGGGAGAGGGAACGAACTCTGCATCGGTCCCGAGCGGGTTGTTCCCCTTTCGTACCTCTCCCATCTACACGAAAATGTTGGAGAACGATTAAAAGCCCTATCCAAGAGAGGCTGGCCTGCACCCTACCCCCGGGAGCTGGAATATTGGTTCCTGCAGCGGGAGGTTTCTGATCTCCATGCTTTTTCTGCCAGGGAACAGCAGGTGATCGAGATCCTCAAATCCGGCCCCAAGCCTGCAACCGAGGTGCTTAAATCATTGGGCTTATTGGATCCCAGTCAAATTGACCTGAATACGCTCTGGCGGGAAGAAATCACAGGAAAATCAGGTTTCACACCAACGGATATCCTTCATGTAGAAGGCAAACATTCTCCATGGAATGAAAAAGCCAGCCAGTCAGCCTTGACAATTTTCAGCCATTATCTAAACTGGGGAGAAGATGAGTTCAGGCGTATTTTTTGGGAACTCGTGGCAGAGAAGATCAGCAAGGCTGTCATGTATTTCTTAACTGAAAAAGAAATCCCGGACAAAAATGAACCCATTCATGCCCTTGCAAATTGGTTCTTGGAGAACACACTTCTGCCCCAGCACGATCAACTGGAAACCCAGATCAAATTAAAGATTCCCCTGATAGGAATTGGCGCTCCTGCCAGGGAACTCCTGGAACGGACAGCCAGCATATTTAATACTGAGCTGATTTTACCGGATAACTACCAGGTCGCCAACGCAGCCGGAGCGGTTGCCGGATCGGTCATGGTAACCGAGGAAATCCTGATCTACCCCCACCTCTCCAGCGGTGACGTAGATGTTATCGGGTATTTCCTGCAGGCCCGCGATGAAAGGTCGGAAACTGAAGAGCTGGAGGACGCTCTCAACGAAGCTAAAAAACTTGCTGGGGATAACGCGCTCAGTGCCGCCCTGCGCTCCGGGGCTGACAATCCCCAGGTAGATATTGAAGTGATCCAGGATGGCATGGACAGCTATAGGATAAAAGCCCGCGCTGTTGGCAAACCCCGCCTGGAAGGATAGGAAGAATTCTATGAAAATGAATAAAGTTGATACCGAAAAAGTTTACCAGCTCTTATGGGAGAAAATCACCTCCCTGGAACTGGCTCCAGGAGAAATCCTCGATATCGCCGCCCTGGCAAATGAAATGGGTTTTTCACAAACATCCATCCGGGAAGCCCTCAGTATGCTTGTCCATGATCGCCTGGTAGATGCTCCCCCGCGAGGTTTATATGTTGCCAGTCTTAAGTTCACTGATCTGGAAAAAATCAGCACGATCCGGCTCAACCTAGAAACACTGGCTGCACAGCAGGCGGTCCGCAACGCCAGCAAAGATGACCTGGTCATCCTGAGTACTTTATGTGAAGAAGTTGCTGGGGATACCCGCGAGTTATTTGAGCTAGACCAAAGATTTCACCAGGCCATCGCCAGGGCTACCCACAACAGCTACCTGGCTGACATCTTGGATCATTTTTATGGACTGTCTAAACGGTTGTGGTTTTTAGCCCTCCCCTACCTAGATTTCCTTCCCAGCGCAGTGAAATCACATATAAATCTGGTCTCAGCCATTCAGGAAGAAAATGAACCGCTGGCCATGGAAATCATGCAAAACCACATCGAGGAATTTTATCAAAAAATCCAAGAGATCATTAAGGAAAAAAATCTTATCAGCGAATAGTTGATTTTCTCAATGATCAGCTTAAACTTTTATTGGTAATTGGAATGGAGCAGAAAACATGGCTAAAGTTACGGTAATATATGGCACGGAAATAAAAACTATCCAGGCAGAGGAAGGAGAAATTCTTGGTGATGTTGTTGCCAGAACAGGTCTGCCCCTGGAACAACCTTGTGCTGGGCGTGGAACATGTGGTAAGTGCAAGGTGTTGGTCGAAGAAGGAACAGCACCTCCTGATGAATTTGAATTAAAGAATCTTACCGCGGGAGAAATCGCCCTTAATAATCGCCTGGCCTGCCGGGCCCGGGTCCAGGGGGTAACACGCATTATGCTCTCCCCCATCGTGGTGTATTCCAATAAGATATTCCGGGGAAGCAGCCGTTATAAAAAAGAAACCGACGTTCCCTTGGGTTTGGCTATTGACCTCGGATCGACAACCGTGGCTGCCTTCTTGACCTGCTTGGACAATGGCGAGGTTGCCGCGGGAGGCGGGGGTCTCAACCAACAAACAGTCTTTGGTTCAGACGTGATTTCTCGCCTGGCATCCGCCCTGGACGATGATCAAAATAAAAGACGTCTCCACCGCCTGGCACTGGCATCTATAATCCAGGCCGTTGATTCCCTGAACCTTCCTGATAAAATTTGGCAGCGCATTCAGCAGGTAACCATTGTTGGCAATGTTGCCATGCACCACCTGCTGACAGAAATGCCACTGGAAAAACTGGCTTATATCCCCTTCCAACCTCACGACAGTGCTCCCATCAAAGACGCCAGCAGCTTGCTGGACGGTATATTCCCGGAGCATGTAAAGGTATCCCTTCCTCCGCTTATTGGTGGATTTGTGGGCTCAGATGCCCTGGCCTGCTTGGCCTATTTTGGATTCGACAAACCCCAAGGCCCTATGTTGGCGATTGACCTCGGTACCAATGGAGAAGTGATGGTCACAGATGGGGACCGCATCCTCACCGCATCGACTGCAGCCGGCCCGGCTTTTGAAGGTGTAAATATATCCTGCGGCTCCCGGGCTGTGGATGGTGCAATTACTGACCTCACATTAGAGAAAGGAGAGGTTAAACTGTCAACTATCGCCGACGCCGATCCTGTCGGATTAACAGGATCCGGTTTACTGGCAGCCATCGCAGCTTTCCGGCGAATGGGCTTGATTGAGGAATCAGGAAGAATTGATCCCGAATGTGGATCAATGGCTGAAAAACTTCGGAATGGAAAGGCAGATCAGTCACAATCTGACCTCGACGTTGGAAACATTCCCCAGCCTTGTCTGGATTATCTTCAGAAAATCAGCCAAGACGATAAAGGGAGCCGCCGCATTCAGCTAGCAGAAGATCAGGACCTGTACCTCTCTCAGCTGGATATCCGCGAGCTTCAAAAAGCCAAAGGGGCTATCCGTGCCGCTGTGGATGTCCTGCTGGCCAATCTCAATCTTAAACCTGAAGATTTAACCCGAGTGATCCTAACCGGATCTTTTGGCGGCCAGGTGGATATCCAATCGATATTGGATATAGGGATGATACCCCCTGTTAAAAAAGAAGTTGTAGAAACAGTAGCGAACGGAGCTGGTTTCGGCACAGCCATGTTCCTGACCGATGATGGATTTGCCCTGGGGGAAAAACTGGCCCGGAAGGCAGAACAAATCGATCTGGATACGGACGCCCAATTCAACCAGTTTTATATCGATGGTATGAAGCTGGCGCCATAATCATCGAAGAGAGGAACTTTTGTCCCAACATTCACCGAAACCCATTTCAACCAGACTATCCGGTATTTCGATCGTTATCACTGCCACTCTTTGTTGGGCTACCTCTGGAATATTCATCAATCTCATTATCAGGGAAAGTGGAATATCCGCCGTTGGTCTGGCTTTCTGGAGAGACCTTACAACAGCCATCCTACTGCTGATCGGTATCCTGATCTTCAAACCCCAGTTGTTGATAGTTAAGAAAAATGACCTGCCCTGGTTGATCGGCATGGGAGCGATCAGCATCGGGGTATTCCATATTTTCTGGAACAAAGCTGTGGTTATGCTTGGTGCCTCTCTGGCGACTGTTGTGCAGTGCAACGCTCCCATCTTTGTGACCATTATGGCCTGGTTCCTGTTCGGAGAAAAAATCACCACCAGGAAGATCATTGCCATCATCCTGGCTGCCGTAGGCACTATCCTCGTCTCTGGTATTAGAGGTGTCGGGGAATGGAAAATTGAACCTGTGGGTTTACTGATCGCCCTGGGATCCGCTGTGACCTATGGATCATTAAGCCTGTTCGGTAAGAAGCTTAGCGGTCAATATAATGCCTGGACGATCATGTTTTATATCTTTACCTTCGGCACCCTGACCCTTTTTGCCGTGCAATTGGGAAGTCCAGATCCCTGGCCGGAATCCCAGAACTTCCTGCCTCTTTTCATTGGGTTTGTTTTGTTATCCACCATTGTGGGTTTTGGGCTTTACACCTCAGCACTGAAATATCTCCCGGCCAGCGTGGCTTCTATTACAGCCACCTCAGAGATCTTTTTTGCCGCTATCCTGGCCTATATTTTCCTCAAGGAAAGGATGGATCTTTGGCAGATTCTGGGCTCGGTATTGATCATCGCCGGGGTGATCCTGGTTTCGATGGCCAAGGAAAATAAAACCGCGGAGGTATAACAGGATGGTCGATTATGTCCTGGGTATCGATACCGGAGGGACCTACACCGATGGGGTGTTGATCCAGCGTGAAACCCGAAAGATCCTCAAATCAACAAAAACATTAACCACCAAACCTGACTTGTCAGAAGGAATCCTGGCAGCCCTGAACGATTTACTGCCGGAGGATCCAGCCCAAATCAAATTGGTGGTGATATCCACCACTCTGGCGACCAATGCGATTGCGGAAGGCAAAGGGCAGCCAGTGGGATTGTTCCTGCTGGGGTATGATCAAAATCTGATCCAAGAATTCTCGCTGGATTCCCGTTTTGCTACCACCAGCTATCATTATTTCCAGGGGGGTCACGACCTGTATGCCAATGAACAAGCGCCGCTGGATATCGATAACATCCGGAAAACTGTCCAGGAAACCTGCTCAGATGTCGGAGCATTTGCTGTCTCTGGCTATTTCAGTCCTTTTAACGCCAGCCACGAGGAACAGACATTCCAGATCATATCTGAGATGTCCAATCAACCTGTTGTGCTGGGCCATGAACTCTCAACCCGATTGGATTCCGTGCAGCGGGCAACCACAGCCAGTCTGAATGCCTCCCTACTCAGTCATCTGCAGAATTTCATCCAGGCGATGGAGAGTTCCCTGAGTGAAAGGAAAATCCAGGCGCCGCTGATGGTTGTGCGTGGTGACGGCGCTCTGATTGAAGCCGCTGTTGCCCAACAAAGACCGATAGAAACTGTTCACTCCGGGCCTGCAGCCAGCGCTATCGGCGGGCGATTTCTGGCTGACGTGGATCGAGCCCTGGTGATCGATATCGGCGGTACCACCACAGATATCGCTCTTGTTGAGGACGGCCAGGTACAGATCCGCGAGGAAGGCACCACGGTGGGCAGCTACCGGACAGCGGTTCGGGCCGCCAGGGTTCATTCTTTAGGATTAGGTGGGGACAGTTTCATTCAAGTAAACTTGGAAGATCAGCTGGAAATCGGGCCTACCCGCGTCCAGCCGCTATCTTCTCTGGCCCATAAATATCCACAAGTTCTTCAACATCTCAAAAAATTGAGGGCACAAAAACACAAGAAGCCCAACTTGAGAGATCTTGAGTTCTGGTACTTGATCCGGCAGCCCCCCAGAGCCATCACCAATCCCAGAGCAAAACAGGTGATAGAGATCCTTTCATCAGGACCGGTGAGTTTGCCCCGGCTGTTAAAAAAACTGGACATCTTCCACCCTCTCCAGAGCGGAACCTCAGCTCTGGTCCGGGAGGAAATCATTGGCATTGCCGGGCTTACCCCAACAGACCTCTTTCACGCTCAAGGAGACTTCACACCCTGGAATCGGGATTCAGCTGAAATTGGGACAGAGTTGATGGCCGTACATTTGGGAATGAAACCTGGAGAATTTTCTGAGCGAGTACTGGAGCAGATGGTCTCCAGAATTGCCCGGGAGACGATCACTTATCTGACCGGGCAGAGTTTAGAGCCTGCCCCTTTTTATGCTCATCCAGATGATCTGGGCTTATGGCTCTTCAATGAAAATATCACCAAAGAGGATCCTTTCCTGGGTTGTGAGATCTCATTAAAAATGCCCCTGGTCGGCATTGGAGCTCCGGCCTCCTTGCTGCTCCCCCAGGTTGCCAAACTACTGCATACAGAATATATTTCCCCACCCCACTATCAGGTTGCCAACGCAGTCGGCGCTGCGATTGGCAGTGTGATCGCCTCTCAAGAAGCCTGGGTGATCCCCCAATCCAGGAACCTCAGAACTGTCGGTTATTATGTTCAATCAGGCACCGAAAGAAAGCGCTTCCGGACCCTGCAAGAAGCCCTGACTTTTGCAGAAAACACCACCAGTGAATTCGCCCTAGCCCAGGCAGAGAAGGTCGGCCTCCAGGATCCCGAGATCAAAGTGGACCGCCTTCCAGAGGGTGCGGAAAGCTACCGGATCCGGGCCGTTGTCATTGGCCGCCCGGAAATGGATTGAGAGCTATCTGTATCGCCCTAACCTGAGATCTGCTCAGCATTCGAGGATTCAAATCTCGTTCAGCAAGACGAGACTGTCTTTGGAGTCATAATTTCCAGGGAAAAATGTAATTAACTAAGCTGGATGGACATCCTTGAACCCCACAAAACCAGAGGGACTATCAGCGCGGCAGAGGATATAATAATGGATCAGCTCCGGCCGATCTTGAGCAGGTGATATGACCAGGATCCTTTGGCTGTGTGGTGGATACTGATGCTATCTTTGATCCTGGTCTGCTCCCTCCTGTCAGAAAGCAGGTTGTAGATACAGCCGCTATTGAGGTAGGATTTGATGCAGCAATGTTCCTGACCGGGGAAGGATCTGCCCTGGGAGAGGTGCTAGCTCAATAAGCAGCCCCGGTTAACCTTGATCAGTCCACCGACTTCATTGATTTTTATACTACGGGATTGAAACTCGCTCCCTAAAGGCATTCATACTTCATGACAAAGATACCTGCACTCCAGAATAATAGAATTACCGGGATCATTCTGGTGATCATCGCATCCATTGGATGGGGATCTTCCGGTATCTTCATTGTCAATATCGTTGAAAAAGGTGGGTTGAGCCCTGTGAGTTTGGCATTCTGGCGGGATCTGGTGTCATCGCTGATCCTGCTGATCGGCCTGCTTGTGTCCAACCCCAAGCTGCTCCGTGTAAAAAAAGCGGATTTACCTTGGCTGATCGGTATGGGTGTGATCAGCATAGGCATCTTCCATATCTTCTGGAATATCACCGTACTGCGGGTAGGTGCTTCACTGGCAACCGTGCTGCAATCCAATGCACCCATTATCGTGACAATGCTGGCCTGGGGCCTATTTAAGGAAGAATTGACAGTCCGAAAGATCCTGGCGATCTTGGCAGCAATCGGCGGAACAATTCTGGCTGCGGGGGTCATCGGCCAGCGGGAATTGCACCTTGATCCAGTGGGGATTTGGGTAGGCCTGGGTGCCGCGGTTACCTATGCTTCCTTATCGCTCTTTGGCAAAAAACTGAGTGGGCAATACAACTTCTGGACGATAACTTTTTATATTTTCTCGATCGGGACAATTACCATCTTTCTGTTCGAGGGTGGTCGTCCTGATCCATGGCCAGTTGGCAGCGGGATCCTGCCCTGGATGCTTGGTTTCGTCTTGATGTCAACCATGGTCGGTTTTGCTCTTTATACCAAAGCTCTTTCCTTGCTCCCGGCCAGTGTGGCCGTCATCATTTCAACCGCAGAGATCCTCTCCGCCGCTGTTCTTTCTGCCATTTTTCTAGGGGAACGAATGGGTATTTGGCAGATCCTGGGTGCAGCCCTGATTATCATGGGAGTTGTGCTGGTATCTCTCAATCGCTCGAAAAGCGAAGAGCCGTAGTCGAAAATTTTTCTTGTGAATTTAATTGAATATATAATCTTATTCGCCGGGAGATGAATCTCCCGGCTATTTTTTACGCCCTGCGGGCTTGAATTCCAGAAATAAATAGAAGAGAGGGATATCAGGGGGATACCATGGCTTATACGAAGCTTTATTATCATGCTATTTGGAGTACAAAACACAGAGAGCCAACCATCTTACCGATAATAGAATACAAACTGCATAGTTACATCGCGAAAAAAGCAATCAATCTCAGTGGAATAATTTATGCTATCAATGGGATTGATGACCATGTGCATTTAGCCGTATCCATTCCACCGTCGATCGCGATCTCAAAATTTATCGGTCAGATTAAGGCTGTTTCTTCAACCAAGTTAAATCAGTCTGGATTAATTGATTAAAAATTCCGCTGGCAATCATCCTATTCAATATTTACATTTAGAGAATCAGAACTTGCCAGAATTGTACAATACATAAAAAGACAAAAACAACATCATACAGAAAAATGTCTTCGGAATTCCTTAGAAATCCTTGCAAGAGAGAAACATTGAGCCTGCTCCAGCAAGCGTTAATCAATGCCCGGTCATTTTATGATAAAAAATAGGGGATCAATCTTGAAATGTAATAAAAAAGTCTGCTTTAGCAGGCGTTCATCATTTCCCGGTCATTTCATGACCGGGAAATAAGAGAATTTCAATCTACTGGACTCTAGATAAATTTAAAGAATCTCCCCCATTCTTTCCAACGCTTTCTGAATGTTTTCTTGAGAATTTGCGTAGGACAATCTAAGATATCCTTCACCAAATTTTCCAAACGCATTTCCCGGCAGCAAGGCTACTCCGGCCTCTTGCAAGATCCAGTCAGCGGCTTGTTGGGAAGACTTACCCAGCTGCTTTATATTCGGAAATACATAAAAGGCACCCTTTGGATTCTGGCAGCTAATACCTGGCAATTGGTTCAACCCTGTCACAATCAGATCTCTGCGCTTCTTATACTCAGCAACTACTTCATCAACTTGCTTCTGATCTCCCGTCAAGGCTTCTATTCCGGCAAACTGAGTGAACTGTGCTGTAGAACCGACAGAGTGCATTAATAACAGACCAACTGTAGCGGCCAAATCCCGGGGCATGATCCCATACCCCAAGCGCCAGCCGGTCATGGCATAGGTTTTCGAAAAACCATCCATAATAATGGTCCTTTCCGCCATACCAGGATAGCCCATTATGGAATCTAATTGCGGATCATCATAAACAATTCGGGTATAGATCTCATCAGAAAGGACCCAGCAATCATGTTTTATGGCTGCCCGGGCGATATGTTCCAGATCAGATCTGGGAATGATCCCTCCTGTGGGGTTTCCCGGGGAATTGAGAATGATCATCCGTGTTTTATCGGAGATCACCTCATCAAACACGCTCAGATCAAATGAGAATTGGTTTTCTTCCAGGAGAGGCACCGGTATCGGTTTACCTCCGGCTACCCGGATCATCGCTTCATAACTCGGGAAACCAGGATCAGGGTAAATCACCTCATCCCCTTTTTCAACCAGGGCCAGGGTTGGAAAGAACAGGTTCGGCTTTGCGCCAGGACTGACCACAACCTGATCTGGCTGGAACTCCATGCCTCGCTGTCTACCTGCATCCTCAGCAATCACTTCCCGCAGAGCTGGCATTCCAATCGGGGGTGTATAACGAGTGAATCCATCCTGGATTGCCTGGATGCCCACTTCACTGATATTTGAAAAAGTCTTGAAATCCGGTTGGCCGATCTCCAGGTGAATGATATCCCGGCCATCTTTTTCCAGGGCCTGGGCTCTAGCTAATACCTGGTAAGGACCTCCAGATGACAGTGTTTGAGTTCTCTTCGCGAAGCTCATGTTATTCTCCAATAATTTTCCTGTCTTTGAATGAATCAGTGCTCTCTGACACTAAATTGTAATAGATTTTTCAACGGACTCATCCAAATAATACACAATTTCAGAGAGGCTTAATAAGTAAGGTTTGCGCTTGATCTGCAGTCCAAAGAATGAGCACATCGCATAGTAAATCGGTAGGATTGACAAGCAGGGCTTATTTATTACAATATATATCATTATATTCATAAAATTGGATTGGTTTATGATTTTCAATTGCTCCTGTATACAGCGGGGATCGTAATCCTGCTTCCCCCAACAACTGATCACAATAGGGTTGGAAGCCAGAGCGATTTCCGCACATTATCGATATGATACGGCTTTCAATATACTTAAGATCGGTTTTTTATTTTAATGAGGAAGCAGCATGCAGGAATTAATACCCTATGTAAAAAGAATATCCCTTGATGAAGGTATGCCTTCCCTGGTGGGCAACACTCCTCTCTTGCCCCTGGTGACCCTATCTGACCGGGTTAATAGCAGGGTCCAGGTATTTGCCAAGGCGGAGTGGTTTAACCCCAGCGGATCCGTCAAAGACCGGCCGGCCTGGGGTATTATTCAAAACGCACTCCACCAGGGACTGATCTTGCCGGGAATGCATTTACTGGACTCCACCTCTGGTAATATGGGCATTGCTTATGCAACCTTCGGTGCCGCTCTGGGTATCCCCATCACCCTCGCTATGCCATCCAATGCCAGCCCTGAAAGGGTAAAGATCATGGGTGCCCTGGGAGCTGAGCTGGTATTGACAGATCCGCTGGAGGGTTCCGACGGCGCTATCCGCGTTGCCCAGCAGATGGCCGAGGATCATCCTGAACGATACTATTATGCCAACCAGTATGACAATCCGGCCAACTGGCAATCCCATTACCGAAGTACGGGACCGGAGATCATCGAGCAAACAGACGGTCAGGTGACCCATGTTGTCCTCGGAATGGGAACTACCGGGACCCTGACCGGTGTTTCATATTACCTGAAAGAATATTACCCAAATGTAGAGGTGATTGGCATTCAGCCGGATTCACCTTTTAATGGGCTGGAAGGATTAAAACACCTGTCTTCTGCCATACAGCCGGGCATTTATGATCCCGAGGCAGCTGATCGAATCGTCTCTGTCAAAACCGAAGATGCTTATGATATGGTCCGCTGCCTGGCCCGAGAAGAAGGATATTTCATCGGTATTTCTTCCGGAGCTGCAGCTGTGGCTGCCCGCCAAGTTGCCAGAGAGCTGGACCAGGGTGTGGTAGTTACACTCTTTCCTGACGCGGGGTTTAAATATCTAAGCGATGAAGCCTTATGGAGAGATTCATGAAAATCCACATCCCAACCCATATTTTAGATCAGATCAAGGCCCACGGCGAAAGCGCCTATCCTTATGAAGGCGCCGGGTTGATGTTAGGAAAGGAAGAAGGTAACCGGATCGTTAGCAGCTTGCTGTTCTTGGAAAACGCCCGGGATAAAGCCAACCAGCACAATCGCTACCTGATCACTGCAGAAGACATGCTGCGTGGTGAACAAGAAGCTGCCCGGTTGAATTCATCAATCCTGGGAATATTCCACTCCCACCCGGATCATCCAAACCTTCCATCGGAGTACGACCGTGAATTCGCCATTCCCTGGTATTCCTACCTGATTACCAGTGTAAATAATGGGAAAGCAGCTGGAAGTCGCTGTTGGAGACTGGAAGACAACCGGGAGAGTTTTTCTGAAGAAACCATCTTAAGTACAACAGAATAACATACAAGTATCCTGGTCTGGTCGTTAATGTCTACCAGACCAATTCTAATAAGCACAGTTTATAATAATTATCAGTTGAGGAAATATGCCTATTTTGAAAATACCCACCCCTTTACGGCCTTACGCAGGCGGAGAAAGCTCTCTCTCCCTTCCTGGAGAGATCGTGGAAGATGTTCTTGATGCAGCCGTGCAGGCTCATCCGATGTTAAAGAAACACCTTTTTAATGATTCGGGGCAGTTAAGACCGTACGTGAATCTATTCCTGGATGAAGACAATCTCAATCAGCTGGAAGGACTCAAAACCCCCTTATCAGCAAGTGACACCGTGTTAATCATTCCCTCCATCGCTGGGGGATAAAGAACTCGCAGGAGGGATTATGCTCCCTGAACTCTCACATAAAGAAATCCATCGTTATTCCAGACATCTATTGATCCCTGATGTTGGGCTTGAAGGCCAGAAGAAGTTAAAAGCTGCTTCCGTCCTGATAGTTGGAACTGGAGGATTGGGATCACCGGTCGCTCTCTACCTGGCAGCTGCCGGTGTAGGTCGGATCGGATTGGTTGATTATGATGTTGTTGATTTTTCCAATCTGCAGCGCCAGGTCATCCATGGCGAATCTCGCTTGGGGGACTTGAAGGTTGAATCTGCCCGGGAACGGATGTTGGATCTCAATCCAGAAATTACAATCGATGTATATAACGAGGTTATTAACTCAGAAAACGCCTTCCGAATCGCTGAACCCTACGACATCATCGTCGACGGAACCGATAACTTCCCAACTCGTTATCTGATCAATGATCTGTGTGTCCTGACTGGAAAAATCAATGTTTATGGTTCAATTTTCCGATTTGACGGACAGTCCAGCGTCTTTGCCGCTGAAGAAGGTCCCTGCTACAGATGTCTTTTCCCTGAACCCCCTCCTCCCGGGTTAGTGCCTTCCTGTGCTGAGGGTGGTGTTCTCGGTGTTCTACCAGGAACTATCGGAAGCATTCAGGCAACAGAAACCCTTAAGATTATCATTGGGATCGGGGAACCGCTTATTGGCAGATTGCTGCTTTATGATGCTCTGGATCTATCTTTCCAGACGGTTAAACTTCAGAAGAATTCCGAATGTAAAGTATGTGGAGAGCAACCGGAAATTACAGGTCTGATCGATTATGAAGCTTTTTGCGGTGTGCCCGCGCATGATCACGATGAGGGATCAGCCGGTGATGAATGGGACATTACGGCATCCCAGCTTTCAACCCGCCTGAAGGAAAATCCTGGGCTGCGCTTGATCGATGTTAGAGAACCTCACGAGAGAGAGATATCCAACCTGGAGGGATCGGATTTGATCCCGCTGGGTCAATTCGCCGCCCGCCTCAATGAGCTGGACAGTGCGGAGGAATTGGTAATCTTCTGTAAAGCTGGCACGCGCTCAACCAGAGCCCTTGAAATTCTTGTCAGCGCCGGGTTTAAGAAAGTCAAGAACTTGAAGGGCGGCATCAATGCCTGGGCTATTATTGTTGACCCAAGTCTGCCAATCTACTGATCACAACACCCATCTGAGAGGAAGTTATTTAAAGGACATCCACGCGGAATGAAAAACTCAAAGAAGCCTGTTGTTCTCAACAGGCTTCTTTGATCAGGATGAGAAATCAGTCAGTCTATCGTCGCCAGGAATTCCTGGGCCATAACAGCTACATCGCCATCCAGCGAGATACCCACCCAGGGGTCATTCGGGTAAACCAAATTGGCTACAACAATATTGGCGCCGTTAAATATGGCGCTTCGGGCTTCATCAATCCCGACACCGCCTGCAGCGGAGATCAGCACATCGAATTTGCTCCTGACCCGTTTCACATGCCGGTATTGGATCAACTTTCCCCTGGTATTTTCTTCATCTCTGCCTCTATGCAAAACCACTACATCAGGAGGTTCTTTAAGTTCCATCATAACTTTAAGAGGATCCTTCACCCCCAGCATATCGATCATTGAGACCAAACCCAGCCTTGCACAGCGCTCGATGAAAAGATCCAGCGTTTCCGCAGGCGAATTACCCAACACAGTGGCTGCAGAAGCACCAGCCGCCTGGACCATAGCCACTTCGTTGACAGCACCGTCCACTGTTTTCAGATCAGCCACCACATGGCCCTGCCAAAAGCGCCGGATCAAACGGATGCCGTTCATTCCTTCCCTTTTGATATAGGGTGTGCCAGCTTCGATCATGATCCTGTCGCTCTGGGTTATGGTTGGGAGAATCTGCTTGACCAACCTGGCATCATAATTGAAAGCGATCTGGAGATAGCGAGTTTTCAAATCCAGCTTTCGGGTCATGGGGTTTACCCCTTATCCCCGTCCAGCAGGGTTTTAGCAATGCCATCAAAGTTGGAAGGGATAAAGAGGACGATCTTCTCTGAAGGATCCGCTGCAATGGCGCGGATGGTTTGCAGAGTGCGTAAATGCATCGCCCCGGGAGATTCCGATAAGGCTTGGGCAGCCTTCTGCAAGTTTCTGGAAGCTTCCAGTTCACCCATGGAGTTGATCACCACCGCCCGGCGTTCTCGCTCTGCCTCCGCCTGCTGGGCCATGGCGCGTTTCATCTCTGCTGGCAGCTCAACTTCCTGGATCTTGATGGATTCAACATCAATACCCCAGCCGTCAGTTTCAGCGTCCACAATTTCCTTGATATCCTGAGCTATGGATTCCCTCTCCGTTAACACAAAGTCCATTTCGCTGTTGCCGATCACATCCCTGAGCGCCGCCTGGGTATACTGGCGGATAGCAAAGGCATAGTCCTCAATTTTAATGATGGCTTCCTCTGGCTTAATGACTTTGAAATAAACCACTGCATTAACCAGCATGGGGATATTATCCCGGGTCATTACTTCCTGGCGAGGAATTTCAGCGGTCTTAATGCGCATGTCAACTTTTTGCATGGTTTGGAACACAGGGATAACGATAGTTACGCCCGGTCCTCGCATGCCGGTATACTTACCCAATGTGAACACCACCCCCCGTTCATATTCATATAACAGGCGGACACCTCTAATTGCGATTCCCAGGAAAATTAAGATAACAATCCCAAAACAAAATGTAATTACTCCGTCGAACATCACTCCTCCTTTATATTTACAGGGATCTCTAGCAGTATTTTCTCATAAATCTCCCTGCCCATTGATAATTTCCGGTAACATAAACATCGGAAATAAGCTTTCATTTATAATTTGATTACCTTTATCCGAGCAGAGCACAATCAAGACATGATCTCAACACCATCACCATCGAATCCCGAAATGATTGCCAAAATACTTCTCGATAGACTGGAAAGGATCTCAGCTGATTCTCCCTGGGCCCATCAAGCCAGCGGCATCCGGGCATCATTAGCAAAAACCCTCTCCCAGGCTGATGCTGATTTTGAACAGCTGTCTGCCCTACTGGAGATGGGTTTTTTTATACTGGAAAGTGCCGCAGGAGAAATACCGGAGTAAAAAAGCCTGGAAGAAACTCACTTCACCTCCCTCTCCTAAAATTGCTATAATGATTGATGTATTTTAGCAGGAGCACTACTGATGGAAAACCCCAGAAAAGAGATCATTAGCTACCGGGAAGTCAGCAAGCTAATCACCCTGATCCTCCCCCAATTTGAGACTGAGTTTAAGGCCATCATCATGATATCTCCTGGAGGCATCATACCCACAGGGATGATGGCAGCTGCAGCAGGAATCGAAGAAATCTACCTCGCCCAAGTCCAGTTCCCCTCAGAAGTCGACCTGGAAGAAGCCAAACTCTTTACATGGCCCAAGATCTCTCAATTCCCGGCAGACGCTCCGCTGTCCGATAAAAGGGTCCTGGTAATGAATAATGCCTGGGGTTCTGGTCGCACGACCTGGGCTGTATACAAACAAGTAGAAGGTGCTGGCGGAATTCCCAGCACCTGCGTTCTGCATTACAATCCGTACCGAAATCTGTTAAAGTATCAGCCTGATTATTACGGAGCCATCACAGACGCGTATATAATTTATCCCTGGGACATAGACCAAGCAGGACCAGATCGTGTTTTTCTAGAAAATGGGGGACGAGGTTAGATTGTTCCTTGATTGTTAAGCCCAAAAGAAAGCGACCACAAAACCGATACTTAATCCCAAAAGAGTTCCCAAAATCGCCTCTCCTGGTGTATGACCAAGAACTTCCTTCAGTTTTTCCTGGGGAGGGATCTTCCCTTTTGAAAATTCTTCAATGATAGAGTTGATCAAAACAGCTTGTCTCCCGGATTCCCTGCGAACACCTGTCGCATCGTAGATCACGATCATTGCGAATATAGCAGCTACAGCAAAGACAGCAGTATCAAAACCCTTAATCAAGCCTATCGACAAGGCTGTTGCGCTTACCATAGCGGAGTGTGAACTTGGCATCCCGCCTGCCTGAAATACAACAGCCCAGTTCCATTTCCTAAACTTGATGAATTCGATCATAACTTTCAACACCTGTGCTATTAACCAGGCAGTCAACGCTGCAAGCAAAACCGGATTAAATAATAAAATATTACTAAGACTCATCATCACTCTTAAGAACCTCTTCAACTTTTAACTCTGCCTCATCAAGCAGCGAAATACAATAGGAAGCCAGGTCCTGTCCACGTTCAAAATACAGCAGGGTCTTTTTTAAATCATTTTCCCCACTTTCCAGGGTCTGTACCAGCTCCTCCAGTTCTTGAAGAGCTTCTTCATATGATAAATTTTCCAGCGGTTTAAATTTCAGATCGCTCACGGTAACATCCTTTAGATCCAATTTTCTTCCCGGTAGGTTCCAAATACATCTTTCATTACTTCAGTGATCTCGCCCAGTGTTGCATAGGCGTGGACCGCTTCCAATATATAGGGCATAGTATTCTCAGTTCCCTGGCAGGCAACCCGCAGTCGATCAAGCGTTTGCCCTACCCGGCCCTGGTCTCTTTCTTTTTTCAATTGTTGAATACGTCCAACCTGTTTTTTATATCCTTCTGGATCCATTTTCAGGATCGGGATCGCTGGTTCTTTTTGATCCTTGTGGGCATTTACACCAATCACTTTTCTGATTTGTTGGTCTATCTCCCGTTGATAACGGTAGGCAGAATCTGATATCTCTCCCTGAAAGAATCCGCGCTCAATGGCTGGCAGCACACCACCCAGCTTACCTATTTTATCAAAATAAACATATGCTTGGCTTTCCATTTTGTCAGTTAATGCTTCCAGGAAATAAGACCCACCTAGAGGATCAACACTATTTATCACTCCGGATTCTTCAGCGATGATCTGTTGTGTACGCAAGGCAATGGTAGCCGCGTGTTCAGACGGCAGAGCTAATGCTTCATCCATGCTGTTGGTATGGAGTGACTGCGTACCACCCAGCACAGCTGCCAGGGCCTGGATGGCTACCCGGACAATATTGATCTCTGGCTGTTCGGCTGACAATGAAACTCCAGCTGTCTGGGAATGGAAACGCATCAACCAGGAACGGGGGTTCTGAGCTCCAAACGATTCTTTCATCTCTCGGGCCCAGATCCGCCTGGCTGCTCTATATTTGGCAATTTCTTCAAAGAAATCATTATGGGCATTAAAGAAAAATGAAAGTCGAGGAGCAAAATCATCGATCGCCAATCCTCTCTCAATGGCCCAACGTACATATTCCAACCCGTCTGCCAGGGTAAAGGCCAATTCCTGGACTGCGGTCGCACCTGCTTCCCGGATATGGTATCCAGAAATACTGATCGTATTCCATAACGGAATCTCTTCTGTGCCAAATTCAATCGTATCTGTCACCAGCCGCATCGATGGTTCCGGCGGAAAGATATATTCCTTCTGCGCGATATATTCTTTTAATATGTCATTTTGAAGGGTTCCCCGCAGCTGCTTTTTAGATATACCTTTCTTTTCAGCAGCGGCGATATACATGGCCCAAACAACAGAGGCTGGTGAGTTGATGGTCATGCTGGTTGATATCTTATCTAGGGGCAGGCCATCCAGCAGAATTTCCATATCCCCCAATGTTGAAATTGCAACGCCACAGCGGCCAAATTCTCCCTCGGCTTCCGGCGCGTCAGTATCAAATCCCATTAATGTGGGCATGTCAAAAGCAACCGAAAGGCCAGTTTGCCCCTGATCTAACAGATATTTAAATCTCTGGTTGGTTTCTTCCGCTGCCCCAAAACCCGCAAACATGCGCATGGTCCACTGCCGAGAGCGGTACATAGTTGGGTGCACACCACGTGTGAAGGGATATTGACCTGGATAACCAATAGCTTCCTCATACTCCTTATCCGCCAGATCGGCGGGAGTATACAGGCGATTGATCACTTCCGATGATGTGGTGATAAACTGGTTGCGGCGTTCGGGAAATCGTTCAATGCTGGACTTCAGGGTTTCTTCTTCCCAGCGTTTGATTCTTCTTTGGAGATCATCCATTTCCTGCTGGTCAGGCATGCAACCTCCTAAATTCTTGACATTTCCAATCCCTAAAAATTATAGCACTCTTTACCTGATTGGCTTTTCCACAGAGAGTAGATAAGGGAGGGTGTTGAGTGACCTCAACCCTTTCTTTGGTATACTACCCACATGCAAAAATCAGCCTCAAGTGGAGGTATCTCCAAAGATCTACAGCTGGATTTGAAAAAGGCCGGATTGATCCATAAAACAGATCAGATCACTCGCCTTTTATATAGCACCGATGCCAGTATTTACCAGGTTATGCCCCTGGGTGTAGTCTGGCCCCAGGAAGGCAGTGAAGTATCTGCTGTGTTGGAAATCGCCCAAAAACATAATGTTCCTGTTCTTCCACGAGGAGGCGGCAGCAGCCTAGCCGGGCAGGCAATCGGTGAAGCGCTCATACTGGATTTCTCCCGCTATATGGATCAAATCCTTGATATCAACCCTGATGAAAAAACCGTTATAGTCCAACCGGGTGTAGTTCTGGGGCCACTTAACCATAAATTGGTAGCTCATAAACTAACATTCGGACCTGATCCTGCCAGCGCAGACCGGGCAACCATCGGGGGCATTCTGGGAAATAATGCCACTGGCGCCCATTCCATCCTCTACGGCATGGCCCATGACCATCTCTTGGAAGCTGAAACTGTCCTATCGGATGGAACTACAGCTTTGCTTAAAGCTCACAATAACGGATTCCTTCCTTCGCGTCTTCAACAAAACACGTTGGAGAGTTCCATTTTCCGTGTTATTCCAATAATCTTGGAACGATATCAGAAAGAAATCACCAGCAATTACCCCAAAACCTTCCGCAATGTGGCTGGATATAATTTGAACATTCTGGCTAGGCAGAAAGCCTTTAACCCGGCCACATTACTCGTTGGATCAGAAGGCACCCTGGGGATCATCACTGCTGCTAAACTGAATCTTGTCACATTGCCAGCGTACAAAACACTTTACCTGGTCCATTTTAAGGAATTAGGAGAAGCGCTCTCTGTAGTACCAGATATCCTGGAAACCAACCCCAGCGCCGTGGAGTTGATAGATCGAATGTTAATCCAGTTGGCCAGGGCCAATCCTGCTTACCGGCCGTTATTAGATGCCATTCAGGGAGAGCCAGAAGCTATTCTGGCTGTGGAATACCAGGCAGATGAGCTCAACTCGATTTCCGGGAAGGAGAATCTGCTTAAGAAATACGGACCTGTTATCCCCCTACTCAACCCAAAAGAACAGGCAAAGATATGGAAGGCTCGGAAAGTCGGATTAGGCATTCTGTTAAGCAAACGAGGTGACTCCAAACCGACCACCTTTATTGAAGATGCGGCAGTTCCCGTGGAACATCTAGCAACTTACGCCCTAGCGATACGGGCATATGCTAATGAGATCGGCGTTGATGGGATCGCATTTTACGCCCATGCAAGCGCCGGGCTATTACATATCCGCCCTCAAATAAACATCAAGAGCAAACGGGGTCGAGAGCAAATGCGGTTGTTGGCTGAAAAATCACTTGCCCTGGTCTTGAAATATGGCGGCACTACGACTGGAGAACACGGGGAGGGATTTGCTCGAGGAGAATTCACAGAAAAACTCTACGGTCCTGCTCTTATGAAAGCCTTCAAGGAAGTCAAAGAGGTTTTTGACCCGGACTATCGCTTGAACCCCGGCAAAATCATAAATCCCCCTGCAATGGATCAAGATGATCTGTTGCGCTATGGTAAGAATTATCAAGCTGATCTCAAAACTGCCCAGACCTTGTTAAGTTTTGAGAACGATCTTGGTTTCGACAGGGCAGTTGAAATGTGCAACGGAGCAGGCGTTTGCCGCCAATTGGAAGGTGGTGTGATGTGCCCCTCTTTCCAGGTTACGCTTGATGAGGAGTTCAGCACCCGGGGCCGATCTAATTTACTCCGAGCAGCCATGACCGGCAAGCTGGGTCCAAATGGAATGACGTCCAAGGAACTGCATCACGCCCTGGACTTGTGTCTATCATGCCAGGCTTGTCTGAACGAATGTCCTTCATCTGTAGACATGAGCAAATTGAAGGCTGAAATCCTGCATGGCTATCATCAGGAACACGGACTTCCTTTTCGGAGCTGGTTTTTTGCCAATATTGCCGGAGTGAGTCGACTGGCACAGGTCTTTTCTCCTCTAGTCAATTTGATTCTGAAGTCACCTCTATCCAGGATGATTTCTTTAATCGGTATCCACCCACAACGAAAAATGCCCGCCTTTGCCAACCAGACCTTTACAGGTTGGTATCTAAAAGAACAACACCAGAATAAACAAACTGAAGGACAGCGGGCAGTGTTCTTCTATGACACCTACCTGGAATACAACTATCCCCACATAGGAAAAGCCCTGGTAAAGATTTGTCAGAAAGCAGGTCTGGACCTGATCGTCTTGAAAGAAAAAGTGGACTCTGGCCGGCCTGCTTATTCGAAAGGCGTACTAAATAAATCTCAATCCCTGGCCAGAAAGAATATCGAACTATTAACTCCATACGCCGAGCAGGGAATTCCCATAATTGGCTGTGAACCCAGCGTTATGGTAATGTTGACAAAGGAATACCGCGATCTCGTCCCCGGACCAGCAGCTGATAAGATCGCTGATTTAGTCGTTCAAGCAGAAGAGTTTCTGCTGCAGGAAGTCGATCGGGGCAGGGTCCAATTAGAATTTGATGGTCAGCCGCGAAAGATCCTTTATCACGGCCATTGTCAGCAGAAAGCCAACTTTGGTACTGCGGCGACACTAAAACTTCTGGGATCGATACCAGGAAGTACTGTGAAAGAAATTGAAGCTGGTTGCTGCGGGATGGCAGGAGCTTTTGGCTATGAAAAAGAACATTATCAACTATCCATGGAGATTGCTGAATTGGGACTTGCGCCACAGATTCGGAAATCAGATAATACAACCATTATCTGCGCTTCAGGAACTTCCTGCAGAGAACAGATCGAGCACACTACAGAACGATCAGCCAAACACCCCCTAGAAGTATTTGCTGAAGCACTTGTATGAAACTTTATTTTGGGGTTTTCGTATTCAATATCGCAAAGAATAATTTCAGAAAAGATCTAGAAAAGGACAAATTTCATGGAATGGATTTCATCACCTGAAGCCTGGATAGCCCTCTTAACACTTACTGCGCTTGAGATCGTGTTGGGCATCGATAATATTATCTTCATTTCCATCTTGGCAGGCAAACTCCCTGAGAACCAGCAGAAAACCGGACGACAAGTTGGCCTGATGTTGGCCATGGTCACCAGGATTCTATTATTATTCTCGATCGCCTGGTTAACACGTCTTACTGCGCCATTATTCAATGTGTTTTCTCACGCTATTTCAGGCAGGGATTTGATCTTGATCATCGGAGGTTTATTCCTGCTGGGTAAGAGCACGTTTGAAATTCACGAACGCCTGGAAGGCGAAGAAGGGTATGCGTCCGAAAAAGTTGTCGCAACCCTCGGTGGTGTGATCGTTCAAATCATGCTGCTGGATATCGTATTTTCCCTGGATTCAGTTATTACCGCGGTGGGTATGGTCGATGAGATTGCCATCATGGTCACAGCCGTTGTGATTGCGGTCGCGATCATGCTTTTTGCCTCTGGGCCGATCAGTAATTTTGTCAACGACCGCCCTACCCTGAAGATTCTAGCGCTCAGTTTCTTGCTTTTAATCGGTTTCTCACTAGTCGCAGACGGACTAGGGATCCATATCCCCAAAGGTTACATCTACTTTGCTATGGGATTTTCTGTCTTTGTGGAAGTCATCAACCTCCAGGTACGAGGTAAAACCAAGCCCGTCCAGCTGCGCAAACCCTACACAGTGGAGAAATAATACTCACATATGGAAACAACCCGCGTAATCCTTCATCTGGATCTGGATGCTTTCTTTTGTTCTGTAGAAGAGATCAAGGATCCCGGATTGCGCGGGAAGGCTTTTGCTGTTGGCGGTTCACCAAGCGGAAGAGGTGTGGTCACTTCTTGTTCTTATCCGGCCCGTAAAATGGGCGTGCGATCAGCCATGCCGGCAGCGAAAGCACTTCAACTTTGCCCTAATCTCATTCTTGTTTCCAGAAATCATCGCGATTACGGCCGGTATTCAAAACTGGTGATGGAACGCCTCGCTCGATACACAGACCAGGTCGAACAGATCTCGATCGATGAAGCCTTCCTGGATATCACAGGCCTTGGATCTTCTTCCAGAGCTATCGGTGTTGAACTGCAAAAAACCATCCTGGATGAACTCAGTCTGCCCAATTCGGTCGGGATCGCCAGCAACAAGCTCCTGGCGAAAATCGCTAACGACGTAGGAAAGAAAGCTCACAAGGGACAAGGCCCACCTAACGCTATTACTATTGTTCCAGCAGGAGATGAAAGATCATTTCTGGCACCGCTCCCAGTCGATATGTTGTCTGGAGTGGGACCCAAAACTCGGGAAAGGCTGGAAAGGATCAATATTCGTACCATTGGGGATCTAGCGGAATATCCAGATGTTGAATTAGCTGAAAAATTCGGTAAACATGGTTACGATCTCTCCCGACGCGCGAAGGGTATAGATAACCGAGGAATCGTAACCGAGCGGGGAATAAAGTCCATCAGCAACGAGCGTACATTCGGGGAAGATATTGGCCGCAAGAGTGAAGTAATAAAACATATCAATAAACTGGCTGATCAGGTCTCTAAACGCCTTATTAAAAAAGATTTACGCGGCAAAACGATTCAAATCAAGCTGCGCTGGTCAGATTTCACGACCCTAACCCGTCAAACAACCCTTCCCCAAACTACCAACGAGTATAAAGTTATCCAGAAGATAGCCGGGGAACTACTCAATCAAGTCTGGCAAGAAGGCAGGAAAGTGCGATTGTTAGGAGTCGGGGTTCATAATCTTGACACAGATGCCCATCAACTGGGATTGTGGGACACAGATTATCAAAGAAATATCAAATTGCAGGAAACCTTAAAGGATATTAAGGGCAAATATGGGGAAAATGTCATATCCAAGGGGATAAAGAAGTAATAGTAATAACGTTCACAAGCTGCCTTACTATCTAGTATAATTGTCAATCGGGTTATGTAATATATACCCTCTATTTAACACGTTTACTATCTTATTCTATGGAGTTACTTTTATGACTAAAACTATTAGAATGATTGATGGCAACGAAGCAGTAGCAGCTGTTGCCCATAAGATCAACGAAGTGATCGCGATCTATCCGATCACCCCATCTTCTCCAATGGGTGAACATGCAGATGCCTGGTCAGCCCGCGGAGAAAAGAATATTTGGGGAACCGTCCCGGATGTGATGGAAATGCAAGCTGAAGGTGGTGCGGCAGGAGCTGTGCACGGTGCGCTGCAAGCTGGCGCATTAACGACTACATTCACTGCCTCCCAGGGTTTGCTGCTGATGTTGCCCAATATGTACAAGATCGCCGGGGAATTAACTTCCACGGTTTTCCATATCGCAGCCCGCTCCCTCGCAGCCCAGGCCCTATCAATTTTCGGTGACCACTCCGACGTGATGGCCGCCCGGGCCACTGGTTTCGGCATGCTGGGATCAGGTTCCGTTCAGGAAGCCCATGACTTCGCTGCTATCTCAACGGCAGCTAGTTTGGAAACCCGCATTCCTTTCCTGCACTTCTTTGAAGGTTTCAGGGTATCTCATGAGATCAACAAAGTGGAAATGCTATCTGATGAAGTTTTGGCAGAATTACTTTCAGAAGATGCAGTCATGGCACATCGTAGCCGAGCCCTCAATCCTGAAAAACCGGTTATACGAGGTACTGCCCAAAACCCGGATGTCTATTTCCAGGCTCGCGAAACTGTAAATCCATATTATGACAAGGCTCCTGAGATCGTACAGGCAGCCATGGATAAATTCAAGAAATTAACCGGCCGAGAATACAAGTTGTTTGATTATGAAGGCGCAGAAGATGCTGAGCGAGTGATCGTGGTCATCGGTTCTGGTGGAGATGTAGCAGCTGAAACAGCGAAATTCCTTCAAAAAGAAGATGATCAAAAAGTTGGTGTTGTTCGAGTCCGTTTGTACCGACCGTTCTCCATCAAACATTTTATGGAAGCATTACCTGCCACCACAAAGGTAGTCGCGGCACTGGACCGCACCAAGGAACCAGGATCCGCTGGTGAGCCTCTCTATCAAGATGTTGTATCTGCGATTGTTGAAGGCATCAACGATGGTATTGCTCCATTCAAAACGGCACCCCGGGTAATTGGCGGTCGCTATGGTCTGTCCTCCAAGGAATTTACTCCAGGTATGGTTAAGGGCATTTTTGATGAAATGAGTAAGGAACAGCCAAAGAGTCATTTCACAATCGGTATCAATGATGACGTTACCCACACCAGCCTCGAATATGACGCCTGCTTCCTGATAGAAAGCGATGATGTCATTCGTAGTGTCTTCTTCGGATTGGGTTCAGATGGCACCGTTGGTGGAAATAAAAACTCGATCAAAATTATCGGCACCCAGACTGAGAACTACGCCCAGGGTTACTTTGTGTACGACTCCAAAAAAGCCGGTGCGAAAACCATCTCCCACTTGCGATTTGGTCCCGAGCCTATCAAATCTCCCTATATCATCGAAGTTGGTCAGGCCGACTTTGTAGCATGCCATCAGTTCAGTTTCCTAGAGCAGATCGATATGCTCAAATATGTCAAACCAGGCGGAACTTTCCTACTCAACAGCATGTTTGGCCCCGATGAAGTCTGGAATCATCTACCAAACGATTTCCAGGCTGCTGTTCTCGAAAAAGAAGCTGATTTCTATATTGTTGATGCTTATAAGGTCGCGGAAGAAGTTGGACTCGGCACCCGTATCAATACGGTCATGCAGACCTGTTTCTTCGCGATCAGCGGTGTTCTTCCCAAAGACCGGGCCATCAAAGAGATCAAGGTCATGATCCAAAAGAGCTACGGCAAAAAAGGTGAGGATGTTGTCAAGATGAACAACGCCGCCGTGGATAAAGCGCTCGAAAACATGTTTAAGGTTGAGATGCCTTCCAAAGCTGACAGCACAATGAAAATGAGACCTCCCGTTCCCGAGGATTCCCCTGAATTCGTAAAGAACGTGATTGGAACCATCATCAAAGGTGAAGGCGACAGCTTACCGGTCAGTGCCTTTTCTGAAGATGGCACTTTCCCGGTTGGAACGACCCAGTACGAAAAACGCAATATCGCCCTTGAAATCCCTGAATGGAACCCAGACACATGCATTCAATGTAATAAATGTGCATTTGTATGTCCCCATGCAGTGATCCGTCCTAAAGTTTACGATGCAGAATTATTGAAAGATGCACCTGATACTTTCAAATCGATTGATGCAACAGGACGAGAGTTTAAAGATCTGAAATTCACCATCCAGGTAGCACCAGAAGATTGCACTGGATGTTCCCTGTGTGTCGAGGCCTGTCCGAAAACTGACATTGAGGATCCCGCGCTGAAAATGGTGGATCAGGCGCCTCTCCGTGAACCAGAATCAGTGAACTGGGATTTCTTTAAATCCATCCCAAATCCTGATCGCACTACTTTGAAACTTAGCCGTCCCAAGGACTCTATGTTCCTTGAGCCGCTGTTTGAATTCTCAGGTGCATGCGCCGGATGTGGAGAGACCCCATATGTAAAACTGCTCAGCCAGCTTTACGGCGACCGCAGCTTGATCGCCAATGCAACGGGGTGTTCCTCGATTTATGGCGGCAACCTGCCCACCACTCCCTGGAAGGTCAATGAAGACGGCCGGGGGCCAACGTGGAGCAACTCACTCTTTGAAGATAATGCCGAATTTGGTCTGGGAATGCGCCTGACCGTCGACAAACAAAGAGAATATGCAACCGAACTTCTACCGCAATTCAAGGATGTCATTGGTCAGGATCTTATTGATGAGATCCTGTCCGCAGATCAGACCACTGAAGAAGGTTTAAACGAACAACGGGGTCGTATCGAATCTCTGCGCGAGAAGATGAAAGGTCAGAAAGGCCGCAAAGCCAAAGACCTGCTCAGCGTCGCAGATAAACTGGCACGCAAGGATGTTTGGATCGTAGGTGGTGACGGTTGGGCCTATGACATCGGCTACGGCGGTCTGGATCACGTTTTGGCTACCGGTCGCAATGTCAACGTCCTGGTTCTGGACACCCAGGTGTACTCCAACACTGGCGGCCAATCCTCCAAAGCCACACCGATGGGTGCTGTTGCTCGCTTCTCAGAAAGCGGCAAGGGTATACCTCGCAAAGATCTGGGCATGATGGCTATGAACTACGGCTACGTATATGTAGCCCAGGTAGCCATGGGATCAAGCGACACCCAAACACTGAGAGCTTTCCGTGAAGCGGAAGCCTTTGACGGTCCGTCCTTGATCCTGGCATACAGCCCCTGCATCGAGCACGGCATTGATATGGCCAAGGGATTGGAGCAGCAGGATTTGGCGGTAAAGTCTGGTATGTGGCCTTTGTTCCGCTACAACCCCGACCGGGCCGATGAGGGCAAGAACCCACTCCAATTGGATTCCAAGGCACCGAGTATTCCTCTGACTGAGTTCGCCTATAACGAGCTGCGCTACCGCTCACTGCTGAAGAGTAATGAAGAACGGGCGGAAAAGCTAATGAAATCAGCCCAGAAGCAAATTGACAAACGCTGGTCTCTGTACGAGCAAATGGCCAAGATGGATTACAGCCTGGAAGAGGAAAAAGCTTAAGTCAATCATCAAGCGTGACCGAAGAAATACAAAAGCTCCCGGTGGAATATATCATCGGGAGCTTTTTTCCCTCCAGAGAGGGAGTCCTTTTAGTAAAGACCCCCTCTCTCAACCCCCCTAAAAAAACAACCTCACTAACGTATAACCACCCAGAGCTGTGGAAATACCACCAATAATATAAGTTAATTTCCCGGCTGGTATACGACTGACAATAAAAGCTGAAATAGGTACGGAAATTACTGCTCCAAGAATTAAAGATAATAACAAGGAACTATTGAGCGAAACACCGCTGTACATGTAAATTCCAAAACCGACAATGCTGGTAATTCCTTCAGCGAGTGAAGTAATTCCTACTGCTTTGCGCCCCCTGACACCAGACAATACCTGTCCGGAAGTTACAACGGGGCCGTACCCACCACCGCTTATCCCTTTATTAAAGGCTGCCAGCCATCCTAAACCTGCAATCCTTTTCCAGGAGAAAGTGTATTCATTCTTCTTATTTAATAGAATTACCAATCCCAGGGCCAATACCAGCACACCAATATACAATTTGATTACCCAGCTTGGGACATTTATGGCAATAATCGTTGCTAATAAAACTCCCACCACACTGAATCCAGTCAACACCATTGCAATCTTCAGATCATGGCTGCCTCGCCGTAGATCCACATTGCCGAATTCATGGTGAAACACACCTGCCAAAATCCCTGTAATCGCCTCAGAACACAACACTGCAGGAACAATTTCTATTGGTTCAAAACCCAGGGTCAACATGATCGGGGTCAGTGTTGTACCATACCCCATGCCCAGGGATGAGTCTACTAGTTCACATACAAACGCTAAAATTACTATTGGAATCATTTCAATAGATCGCATACTTTTCCTTAATTAATATTGATTTGTCATCAAAATAGGTTTTGCAATACATTTGAACAGCATTCCAGATATATCTGTGCAAAACCAGGAATCTCGCGCCTGGTGAGGATTGGAAGTCATAATGATCAAATCTGGATCCAAAGTGGAAATTTCATCCCGGATTTGATCAAACGGGTCACCCTCCCTCAATTTGTAATCAGCAGAGATATTCTTTCGTGAGATTTGACTGGATAGCACCCTCAAATTATTTCCCAGACGATCACTTCCTTCCATAATTGTTGCCAGATTATGGCGAAGAAACGAGCCATAACAAAGAGGGATTGGAGGAAGGACAGGTAATATAGTCACGTCTATCTTTCTTGACTGCGAGAGACGGGTGATCCAGTATCCTGCTTTTTTACATCCAGTCCCACTATCAGGAAGCACCAAAAGCAAATTCTTAATTGGCAAAGTAGGTTTTGACGGCAGAATCAACAGGTCCGGATGCGTAGCGTCGATATTTCTTTTCTTCCAGCTTGCCAGCTCACGATATAATTTCGAAGGGTTATCGGCCATTGCAACCAACAAGTCAGGTTTTTCCAATTTTATGGCTCCCAATAATTTATTAATTGAATCTTGACCTTTTCCAGGATATTCGATACGAACCAAGGTTGCCTGAAATGATCTAGCAATCCCCTTAGCGATGTTATAAGATCGATTAGATTCGTTCGTTAAAGGCCAAAACAAGAATTTCATCTTTTCAAAATTTTTGGGCCAGACCTCATCCAGGCGGTGGTCAATTTCTTCCAAATCAGCCCGGATTAGGCATATTGGCGCGTTTATCACAGACTGAACAGCACAGGATGCTGCCTGATCATCAGGAGTTGCCATGGCAACTGTGATTTTGTTACCATCAGTAGCAACGGGTAGGGCATGGTAACGGTAGGCAATCTCCGGAGGAAGTAGTTTAACTATTTTCCTGTCCATGCGAATGCATTCTAGTTCTATAAAAGGATATGTGGCCATATCTGCAACAATTATTCTTAATTATTCCCGGGACATTAATAACGGGCACTGGTACCTGTTTACTACATAGCTCATCAATTCATTGACCATATGTCCCACAGATAACTTTTCCGGGGATCTCGCCAGGATTATAAAATCAGGTTTGGAAGATTGGAGCTCACCATGGACCTGATCTACAGGTTCCCCTGGTTGAAATTTGAAGGAGCTCCTAATATTTCTATCGGTAAGCTTCTCGGAAATCATCCGCATACTCCTGCCTAATATGCCTTTATCTTCCAGGAGGTTGTCTGAATATTTATTGCTGTAATCACTAGAAAATGAATGCTTCGGGCTACCAATTGGAAGCACCATAATCTGGGCACCGCTGAGTTCTCCAAGCAGCAAGGTCCAATAAATGGCGCAGTCGCTGATACAGGACCAATCTGGCAGAATGAGCAGTATTTTTTTTAATCTCCATTTGGGTTGGCAGGGAATGATCAATGCGTTTGGAAATTTCCCTCGTCCATTTAGTAATGAACTATACCTTCTGATTTGATATAGCGGTTTCAAATTATTCTTCGGAAATATGTGTAGTTCAGAGTTGGATTCCCGACTGAATTCCGTAAGGTCAGAGAAAGAGGTATAGCTCCACCTGGCGCTTTCCCCAGAAACCAGATTCGAAGATAAGAGCCTTGCGAATGACTCCACATAAATCTGATGAGCTTGGTCAACATCTGAGGTTACACTCCAATCTATTAGATTTAGTTCGGATTCAGATTTCTTGAGCCACAAATCATTAATCCTCTGGTCAATTTCTTTGGGGTCAGCCTCGAGGAGGCAAATTGGTGCATCAATTACCGATTGGACAGCGTTGATTGCTTCGGAATCCCCCGGAGAAGCCATGACCACTGTAATTTGGTCATCATTAATAGCGACAGGAAGAGCATGATAACGATAAGCAACTTCTTCCGGGAGGAGTTTCATTACAACAGGATCAGTCGGTATACGATCGAGGCGGATATATGGATATGTAATCATAGCCATAATGTATCAAATCAATATGACAAAACCTGTGAGGTATCTGTGATAAAGCTGTGACATATTATCCCCCTGCTTCTCAGATTCAAATCAACTCTTCTCGGAAAAACCGTACCCCAAACCAGGGAATGTTTGAATATAAATGGGAGCAGCAGGATCCATTTCAATTTTCACCCGTAAGCGATGAACCAGTTGGCGCAGCATATCACGATCTGCCGCGGATGGCCCCCAAACATGATCGATGATCATATCGATCGTTAACACCTGCCCGGCGTTGATCATCAGGTATTCCAGGAGTTGATTCTCCAGGTGAGTTAGCAATATTGCCTCTGGACGCGATTCGATCTTGACTTCTCGTCTTCCTGGAAAAATAGTAAGCTTGCCAATATTAATTTCTGTCACTATTGGTTTCCCTTTGGACCGCCTTAAAATTGCTTTGACGCGGGCAACCAACTGACCAGGGCTGAAAGGTTTGACGATATAATCATCTACTCCAATTTCAAATCCATTCAAGACGTCTTCTTCCTCATTCCGCACAGTTAACATCAGGATCGGAGTATCTCCCTGCCCTCTGATTCGCCGACACACTTCAAACCCATCCAGTTTCGGCATATTCACATCCAGAACTACCAGATCAGGCTCCTCTTTCTCCCACCGCTCAAGAGCTGCAACACCGTCATAAGCCTGAATAACTTCGAAACCTTCTTTATGAAGCATAAACGTGATCACATCTGCCAATACACGATCATCATCAACTACCAAGATTTTCATTTTTCCTCGCTTACGACAGGAAGTGTGAACCAAAACTCAGACCCTCCGCCCGGTCGATCCTCCCAACAAACTTCTCCACCATGAGCCACCACAATCGCCTTCACAACAGAAAGTCCTAAGCCTGCTCCTGCTTGTGATACCTCTGCTCCTTCTTGAGGGAATACAAAGCGGCCAAATAGATTTTCCCGCTTGTTCTGAGGAATGCCTGGTCCCCTATCCTTTACAGCCAGGCGAGCCGATTCATTGGACACACTGACTTCAAGGTTAATCTCTACACCTGGAGGACCATATTTATTCGCATTAGAGATCAAATTTACCAGCACCTGGACGATTCGTCTCTTGTCAGCAAATACTTTGGGAAGATCCAAAGGCATTTCCACGGACAAATGCTGATCATACTTGAATAATAAGGGCTTCATGGTTTGAACTGCTTCTGCTACGATCGGTGCCAGGTCTGCTATCCGGGGGGAGATCCGGAAACGACGGGCTTCGATATTTGCACCTTCAAGTAAATTATCAAAAAGTGTATGCAATCTGAATATGCCCAGGTGGAGGGAGATATAGAGCTCGTTCCTCTCGCCCTCTGCTAAATCTCCTCCAGGATCCAATAACATTTCAATCGATGCTTCCAGGGCAGTGAGCGGTGTTTTCAATTCATGGGAAACATTGGCAAGAAAATGTCCTAACAGACGGCGGACTGCCTCTTCATCGCTTATATCACGGATAACCAGGGCTATTTCTTCATCCTCCACAAGCCCAGAACGGGTCAACCTTGCGCTAGTAATTGCCAAAGATGTGACAGTATTATTCGCTAATGATACGTCTACCTTTTGATATCTTTCTTTGGAAGAGGAAATAATCAATGAGAAAAACGTATCAGGTGAATCAACTAGTGGAAAAACATCATCGATGTGAGAACCCTGGACCTCCCTCCCCAGCAGTCCTGTCAGACGTTCTGCGCCATGGCTGAAGAAGGTAATCCGACCATCCCAATCCAGGGTGATAATGCCTTCTACGATGGAGGCTAAGAGGTTTTCGCTCCAATCCTTTTCATCTTTGAGGGATTTGATCATACCCTGCAGATCCATGCGGGCGTTTTCCAAAGCCCTGGCCACTTTGGCAATCTCGATTAGTTTAGATTCTGTGACAACAGGAGTTTCCAGATTTCCTCGGCTGAACGATTCAGCGGTTTTGGATAACTCCACTAAGGGACGGCTTATTCGGCGTGATAAGACCACGCCAAACAGAGTAACCACCACGGCGATCCCGCTTATCGCAGCTGCCATCCAGACCATCAGCCGATTCTCTGTGAATAAGATTTCTGAGATATCCATCGCCACAGCAACAAAAAAACCATTATTATCAAGTGGGCTGATCGTGATTAAGTGAGCCCTTTCCCCAACCGAACAGGATAAATGGGGTAGTTGATCTGAATTCTCATTTATACAAAACTGCATGTTACCGATCTGCTCCGCGCCAGGAGTAAAACTCGAACTTAATAAGTCCTCCTGATAGAATAATGCCTGATCCAAACCGATCTGTTCCCGGATCTCTATGGAAAAATCATCATCTAACTTAACTCCAACCACCACTTCACCAGGATATGTATCATTCAGCTGGATCCGGGCAATCATCCAGGCATTGCTTCCAACCAGAATATAATTTTCAATTTGTGGATCCTCACAGAGCGGAATCTGTTTTTGTGTTCCAGCAATCAGTTTCTGAGATTGGCAAATATTGATTAGATCCAATTTTGCACCGCTCTGCAATGTGAACAAATATTCATCCAAAAGCTGAAGGTCGTTCTGCTCAAGCAGGGAGTAAAGAGAGGGCCGATGGGCGGTCAAATTCGCTGCATTTTCCAGTTCAAAGGTTTTCTTTTCATAAAGGGATAGAGCGGTGCGTTCAGCCTGTTCAACCTGGGCCCAGGCCTGTTGATCAAGTTGATTTTGCAGCAGCCAGATCGAAGGCAGCCCAATCAGGATTGCAGTAAGCAAGACCACAAACAGAAAGCTGAATATTAGACGAACTGGCAGCCTGTTTAAGTTAATTATTTTTCTCATCGCGCCTATATTGTACTCCCGATAAAACAATCCGATTGTAAGGGAACTGGTATTACAAATATAACAAAAAAGGACAAAATCTATTAAATAGAAAAAGGGACCATGTTCTATCGAGAGAATACAGTCCCTTTTTAACATCTAAATTTAAATGTTCTTGGCAAAAACCAACTCTACCAGAAGGCCTCCTGAAATATTCTACCGGGAACCTTTTTTTCAATCCGACCCGCTTACTCATTGGAAGAGCATTCTTACCTAATTCTCTCGAGATGAAAACAAAAAGCCATGATACGATATAAAATAGCAAATATAATAATCGCTTGCACTGAATTTTATAGTCAATCAAATTTAAATACTTTCACCCACGCTAATTGTCTAGTTTATCCTTGTCGGCATTTTGCCTGATATCACCCTACTTCGTGTAAGAAAGGAATTAATACCATGTTCAAACGAATTCTTGTGCCATTAGATGGTTCAGAAAATGCAATGAAAGTTTTACCAATCGTGGCAACAGAGGCCAAGTGCCACAATGCTGTTGTTATTTTATTGCATGTGATCTCACCATTGCAGCATTCTTTCATGGCCAGTCCGAATATGCTCGCTCAAGTCCTTGATGAATTGGAACTGATGACGAAGGAAAAAATAGATGCAGTTGCCATGGAACTACGGACTGAGGGATTAGATGTAGAGACGATCATCGAACGAGGTCATCCTGCTGAGAAAATATACGAGATTGCTCAAACTGAATCGTGCGATTTGATCATTATCGGTTCCCATGGTGAAACCGGGAATCCTCGCTGGCGAACTGGCAACATTGCCAATAAGATCTTGAGGACCCAATCGCCCATCCCAAATTTATTGGTCACAACCCAATTTCCAACCTAAATAGGTGGAGATAGTTTAAACCTCCACTATTGTTAACAAAAAGGACCGGATATTTTAAAAGTATCCGGTCCTTTTCAATTTAAAAGAAAATGTTCTTGGCAATGACCAACTCTCCCAGAGGGCCTCCCCTCAAGTACCATCGGCGCTGGCAAGCTTAACTGCTGGGTTCGGGATGAGACCAGGTGTACCCTTGCCGCTACAATCACCAAGAACATAATTCACATGTTAAAGTGTACCTAAATTGAATAGTTTTTTTTCGAATAAATACCGAGTTCTCCGCACCACTGTATAAGCCCTCGATCATTAGTACGGCTAAGCTGAACACATTGCTGTGCTTACACACGCCGCCTATCAAGCAAGTAGTCTTCTTGCGATCTTACT
>Ga0180435_10000731_pt1 | contig 34901 bp, 38 predicted proteins | sample SS_ome_3_FD_132467 | JGI IMG/M metagenome (GOLD analysis project Ga0180435, IMG submission 132467) | Hypersaline lake sediment archaeal communities from the Salton Sea, California, USA - SS_3_S_1 metaG | ecosystem: Environmental > Aquatic > Non-marine Saline and Alkaline > Hypersaline >... | reverse complement strand
TTTATATAAAAATCTTTGTGAAATTCGATCGGTGCCACTAAAGTCCGCAAAGAAACCGATCCAATCACCCGGAAAATCGAGCCCGGCGTGTAAAAAAATTGATACAGGATAGGCCTGGACATTGCACAAGTGATTGATAACATGGCTGTTTATCCCGGTTGCCAACTTTTTATACACCTTTGCCCCCGACAATGACTATCCCCTTGATTTCGAAGCAAATGTTGAAGGTGCCAACTTTTTATACGACACGCCGGGGGAAGTAAATCGCACAAAGACCTGCTTGGACGAAACACGCGTTTTCTTGTCACCCAACGGCCCAATCAGGCATTCCATCCAGTCCAAACTATGAATCCAAACTATGAATTGGACGTCAGCAGATTATGTTTTTTGAGTCGGTATTGGAGATTGGCCCGGGGGATTCCGAGCAGGTTCGCCGCTTGAGACTGGACGTTATTGGACAACCCCAAGGCCTTTTCGATCAGCCGCTTTTCAATAGCATCCAGGGTTTCGGGCAGATTAGATAACTTTTGCCAATCGATGGACATTTCCAAATCCGAGAAACCGATCAGGTCTTTGGGCAGGTCTTTCATCTCTATACAGTCCCCTTTGCTCAATAGTACGGCCCGCTCAATGGCATGTTCAAGCTCGCGAACATTTCCCGGCCATCGGTGGTTACACAAAAACGCCATCGCCTCGGGAGAAATACCCAGTTTCCGCTTACCGGTCTCCTCGGCATATTGTTCCACAAAATGGGCCGCCAGCACAGGGATGTCTTCGGGACGTTTTCTCAAGGGAGGCAGGCCGATATTCACCACATTGAGACGAAAAAACAGGTCTTCCCGAAACCGGCCCTTTTCCACCTCCGTCTTTAAATCCTTGTTCGTCGCCGCCAAAAGACGCACATTGACGTGAATGGTTCTCGTGCCGCCGACCCGTTCGAAGCTCATCTCTTCAATTACCCGCAATAACTTCACCTGAATCTGCGGAGAAATCTCCCCCACTTCATCCAAAAACAGGGTCCCCCCATCAGCCACTTCAAAACGGCCTTTTTTCATGGCCCCGGCACCGGTAAATGCGCCTTTCTCGTGACCGAAAAGCTCGCTCTCCAGCAACGTTTCGGTCAAGGCGGCACAACTGACTGTTACGAAAGGCTTATTCCGTCGGGGACTGTTGAAATGAAGGGCCTTGGCCGTCAATTCCTTTCCGGTACCACTTTCCCCGGTAATCAGGACCGTGGCCTTTGTGTGGGCAATCCGGCGAATCATGTCAAAAACGACCTGCATGGACTTGCTCTTGCCGATGATGTTGTCGAAACTGTACCGGCTTTCCAGGGCATTTACCAATTGCTGGTTTTCTTTCAATAGCTGATAACTGCGAACCGCCTTGCTGGCGAGCTGATTGAGTGTTTCGTTTTGAAACGGTTTCAGGATAAAATTGAACGCCCCCAGTTGCATCGCCTCCACAGCCTTTTCCACTGTGCCATAGGCAGTCATCATAATCACCGGCAGGTCTGGATACACAGCCTTGATGTGCCGCAACAGTTCAATACCGTCCATGGGAGACATCTTCATGTCGGTAACGACCAGGTCCAAATCCGTGGATTTGACGATCTCCAGGGCCTGTTCGGCGTTATCGGCGGTTATCGTTTCATAGCCCTGTTCCGCCAAGAATGCCCCCAGGACGACGAGATAGTTCTTTTCATCATCCACGATGAGTACGGTTTTCATCTGAAGTCCTTTCCTTACCGTTTATGGGAAAGCTGATGGTAACTTGGGCACCTCCGGTATCGGCGTTTTTGAGTTCCACCGTCCCTCCCAGCCCTTCGATGATCTTTTTTACAATCGGCAACCCGAGTCCACTTCCTTTGTCTTTGGTGGTGAAAAAAGGATCCCAGATCTTTCCCAGCATCTCCTCCGATATGCCCGGTCCCTCGTCCCGGAAAACGGCCTTCAGGATGTTGCCGGTCACGGAAATCTCCACGCCGATACCGCCCCCTTGCGGCATGGCCTGCATGGCATTAATCAAAACATTGAGAAAGGCCTGATACAAAAGTCCTGGATCGGCTTGGATGACCGGGATGTCCGGGGCAATCTGTTGGTCTACCCGGTACCCCTTTTTCCCGATTTCAGGCGCCAGAAATTTCAGATTCTTTTCCAGGATTTCTTCCACCTTGCAGGACATCAGGTTGGGGGTCGGGGGACGGGCAAAGTTGAGAAAATCGGTGACGATGCCGTTGAGGCGGTTCGCCTCCTCGACAATCACATCCGCCAGCCTGTCTTGGGGATCCGTGCGCTTGAGCTTTGCCTTCAGCAACTCGGCCGTACTACTGATAATCCCCAAGGGATTGCGTATCTCATGGGAAACCGCAGCGACCATTTCCCCCAAACTCGCCAGACGTTCCGCCTGGTTGAGCTTTTCTCTCAACATAAGTCGCTCACCGGCACGTTTTTGGATAATCCGTTCCCCCCGCCTTACGATGTAAAGGAGAATGAGAAAAAGGACGCCCATCACCCCTACCGAAGTAAGCATAATCCGCTGCTTGAACCGGGCAATGGTCTTATAGTCCGGGGATAGGTCCTGGACGATTTCAAACACGCCCAAGATGGGCCCTTCCAGGCTGGACAAAGGCTTTTCCGCTCTCAAAGGAACGTAGGTGCGCAATTCGCTTTCCTTGGGCACCCCGAAGATGAGGGAGCCATACCCTTCCCGCCGTATCAAGCGGGACGTCGATTTGCCTTGCAACGCCTGTTGGTAATCGATCCCGCCCCTGCCTTCTTCTCCCAGAAGTGATTTGTCAAAACTGTAGAAGATGACGTTTTCTTTCCGGTCATATATGTTCACCATTTCAACGCTAAAGCTGTGGAGGGTACTTCGTATCACTTTGTCCAATCGTTCGAACAAGCGCTCATTGCGTAACTGAATCACTTGGCCGAATTGAATTGCCGCCGGAACGATGAACTGGAGAAAAACCTGATGATTGAGATTCTCCGCCATTAATAAGGCATAGTCTTCACTCTTTTGTATCAAAACCTTTTCCGCCCGATGGGCGATAACGATAGACAGGACCAAGGCCCCTACCAGGATGAAGACAAGGCTGGAGAACGTAAAGAATTTAACCAGCTTAAATGGTTTGGTACGTTCCGGGTCTTGTGAGTTCATTCAATCCAAGAACAATTCAGTTCGAGCGGAGATAACGGGTCTACTATTTGGTTAGGTTCAGTTTATTGGGGTATGGGCGCACCGGAAAGGAGAGTCTTTAGATCTTGATCCGAAAAATGCAGCCCCATGCCGACAAAGACCGACTCATCGCCGTCCTCGCTTACAAAATCGTCGACACCTCCCGTGATGTAAAGATAGTGAAACGGGGTATAATCGGCCTTAAACTTTAAGTGGGGATTATCATCCGGATCAAAATCAAATGCCTCAAGGGACAGGACCAAACGATCGTCAAAGAAGTAATAATCCGCACCTACGCCCCCGGTCGACTCAAAAAGTCCACCGCGCAATCCCAAATCATAATAACGCTTGGCGATCTGAGCCGAAAACTTGAGTTCGTCTTTTTCTACTTCCTCAATAACTTTCGTGGTCGTCGTCCCACTCTCTGTCGTGGTTATAACCGTTTCTTCCTTTTTACCCGCCGGATCATCCACCACCTGGAGCAGGTAATATTTGTCCTCCTTGGGTTGAATGCGCAAAGACAAATAAGACTTCATATCCTCACTATCGAACAGATATTCACCTCGGTAATCCAGGTAGGTTTGAAAACGCTGCTCCTTTTCCAGAAAATCATTCACATTGGTCAGGGTCTGGTTGACGTTGTCCACCGTTTCTTCATCATTGATCAGCCGACCGATAGTCCCTTCCCCGCGGTTGATCTTCTCACTAATCTGTTTGAGAGCCACTAAGGTCTGGTTCATGCTATCCACGGTTTCTTCGTCGTTGATCAGTCGACCGACGGTGCCCTCCCCGCGGTTGATCTTGTCAGTAATCTGATTGAAAGCCAAGACGGTGTCTCGCAGTTGCTGGGATGCCTCCCGGAAATTGATGACAATATCTGCCAGCGCTTCTTTGTTGCTGCTGCTGATATCTCTCAAATCGCCGGAAAAAACGCTGAAATTATCTAAGGTCCGGTCAATGTTTTCCCGGTTCTTTTGTACCGTTTTATTCAAGGTTACCGTCAGCTCTCGAAGGTTGTCAATAATCACCTGTAGGGAGGTTTGGCCCGCCTCTCCCCCCAAGACGTTGGAAAGAGAACCGGTAAGTTTCTGTACATCCTCCCCGATGGCGCTGAGCTGTTGAAATAACGTATCAATGCTGGTGGGAGACACCGTTCGACGGATACGTTGTCCCGATTTTAAGGGGGGCGCCTTTTCGGATCCCAATATGAGTTCCACGTACTTGTCGCCCAACACCCCCTTCGTTCTGACGGCTGCCTGGGTATCCGTGGTTACCGTCACATCGGGGTTGAGCTGAAGCACCACCTTGGCCTTTCCGTTTTCAAGACCGATCTCGGCCACTTCACCCACATCCACGCCTGCAATCTCCACCGACACCCCTTCCACCAATCCCTCCGCGGAATCAAAATAAGCATAGACCGTGTACCCTTGATCGGGCCCATATTTGAGCTTGCCCACCTTCATCGACATGTAGGCAAGGATAAGAATGCCGATCACCACAAAAAAGCCGACTTTTGCTTCAATACTGAATTTGGTCATAACTTGGTTGTTTCCCTACTACACATCCAAGACAAAATGGTCCATGATCGGGCCTTCCGCCTTGCCTTGTATAAACTGCTGCACCGCCGGATTCGAGGATTCTTTCACGGTCTCCGGATCCCCCATCTCAATAATCTTTCCTTTGTAGAGCATGGCCACCGTGTGAGCGACTTTAAAGGTAGAGGCAATGTCGTGACTGATAATCACGCACGTGGCCCCCGTCTGCTTCTGGGTGTCAACGATGAGACGATCGATGGCATCCGTGGTAATCGGATCCAAACCCGTGGTCGGCTCATCGAAGAGGATGATTCTGGGATCCAAGGCAATGGCACGCGCCAGTCCCACCCGTTTTCTCATACCGCCGCTCAACTCGGCGGGCATCTTATGGAGGACGTCCTTTAAGCCCACCTGGTGCAGTTTCTGTTCAACGATCTCAGCAATCTGGCGCTCGGTTAACCGCGTATGCTCTTGGAGCGGAAAGGCCACATTCTCCCCCACCGTCATCGAGTCAAACAGGGCGGCTTCTTGAAACAACATCCCGAAATTCTTTCGCACCTCGTTAAGCTTCCGATCATTCAAGGAAGCAATATTCAGATCATCAACGCGCACTTCCCCTTTGTCCGGTCTGATAAGACCGATCAAATGCTTGAGCAAAACACTCTTCCCCCCCCCGCTTTGACCGATGATGACTGCGATCTCACCATCTTTAATCTTCAGGTTCAATCCATCCAGAACCTGTTGATTCTTAAACGACTTGTAGACGTCTATCAGTTCGATCATAGGAAGCCTAGAACATGGCCGCTGTCAAAAAGTAATCACTAATTAAAATACACACCGAGGATATCACCACCGAGTGGGTGGTGGATTGTCCCACCCCTTGAGCTCCCCCCGTCGTATAAAAGCCTTTGTAACATCCTACCAACGAGAGAATGAGTCCGAAACAGACCGATTTGATAAGCCCGTTGAAGATGTCGTCGAGTTCCACCAACTGGATCATCTTCGCCACGTAAATACCTGAGTTTATCTTGAGCAGCCCTACCCCAACCATATACCCGCCTATAATTCCAACGAAATCAGAGATAATGGTCAATACGGGCAAAACCAAAACGCCGGCAATCACCCTGGGGACCACCAGGTATTTGATCGGGTTCGCCGCCATGGCGTACAGGGCATCGATTTGCTCGGTGACCCGCATACTTCCTAGTTCCGCAGCCATGGCCGAACCAGCCCGCCCGGTCACCATGAGGGAGGTGAGCACCGGTCCGAGCTCCCGGGTCATGGCCAGGGCAACGGTCGATCCCACCAGGCTTTCCGCACTAAACTGGCGAAACCCGTGATAGGCTTGAAAGGCAAGCACACCGCCTGTAAATATTCCGGTAAGGATAACCACGAGAAGGGAATTCACCCCGACGAATTCCATTTGTCTGAAAATGGCACGAAGTCGAAAAGGGGGGCGTAAACTCCAAACGATGGTGGCCAAAAGGAGAAACATGACCAGGCCGAACTGTTCAACAAACTGAATGAGTCCTCTGCCGACCGCCTCGATGAGTCTGATCATGTTCCAGCGCTTCCAATACCGGCCAAATTGACTGACATATTAGAATGATAGGAGAACCCTCCCGGAAAGTCAAGGCAATGCGCTATTTTCATTGACACTTCCTGGTCGGTACCGATAATCTTTTGATTTAACCCTCATAAAGAGAAACCGGGTCGGATTGGACGCAAACAGACCCAACCGGTTGTCAAACTGGCGGAACAGGGGGTTTTGACCCGTACAGAGGAATGTCATGAAAAGAGTGCTCACCATCGCGGGATCCGATTCGGGCGGTGGGGCGGGAATACAAGCGGACTTGAAAACCATCACCCTGTTGGGCGGATTCGCAACCAGCGCGGTGACCGCCCTCACGGCCCAAAACACCAAAACGGTGAGCGCAATCCATCCCGTGCCCCCTTCCTTTGTCAAGGCGCAGGTTGAAACCGTCCTGTCAGACATCGGTACCGACAGTGTAAAGACCGGAATGCTGTCCAGTTCGCCGGTGGTGGACGCCGTGGCTGACTGTCTATCAGATTACCCGACAGAAAAACTGGTGGTGGACCCGGTGATGGTGTCCAAGAGCAACGACCGGCTGCTTTCCGAAGATGCGGTAACGACGATGACTGAACGCCTGATACCCTTGGCGTTAATCGTGACGCCCAATCTGGCCGAAGCCCGGATTTTGGCCGGCATGGCCATTAATTCCGATGTCGACCTGCAGGATGCGGCCCGGACAATTCATGCCATGGGAACACGATATGTACTCATCAAGGGGGGACACCGAAACGGTCCCGCCGATGACCTGCTGTTCGACGGAGATACTTTCCACACCTTTGCCAAAGATCGCATCGAAACGACCCATACCCATGGAACCGGCTGCGTTTATTCCGCCGCCATCGCCACCTATCTGGCAATGGGTCTGGAAGTAAAAGCGGCTGTTGACAAGGCCAAAGCCTTTGTTCACGAAGCGATTGTATGTCCGTTGCCATTGGGGACAGGCCACGGACCGACCAACGTCTATGCCCCCTTCGTGCGGGAACTCAGCCGGTATTACGTACTGGAAGCCTTGAAGGCAGGCTTCGTTCGTTTGCAAAACGCCGGGGTGGGCCATCTCATCCCGGAAGTGCAATCCAACCTGGGCTTCGCGTTGGCGCATGCCCGAAACCTCCTAGACGTGGCGGCGTTCCCGGGGCGGTTGGTCCGCCTGGGTGAAAACGTGGCATCTGTATCGGGGCCGACCTTCGGCGCATCTCAACACATTACGAGCATCATACTCACCGTGATGGATTATGCTCCGGATATACGCGCTGCAATGAACATTCGCTTCTCTGAAACTCGCATTCAACAGTGTGAACGCTTGGGATGGGATGTGGCTTCCTTTGATAGGCGTGACGAACCCAAAGAAAAAAAGGACCGGGAAGGCAGTTCTCTGGAATGGGGTACCGCCCAGGTGCTCGCCCGCTTCGGCCATCGGTCGGGCCATCGGTCGGGTCAGGTTCCGGATGTCATATTTGACAGGGGAGAGGTCGGTAAGGAACCCATGATTCGCATATTGGGCAAAGATCCCAACGAGGTCGTAGACAAGGTCCTTCAGTTGATGGCGTCGTAAAAAGTCCAATATCTGCGTTGCGCTTCATCCTTCGTCACTGCGACGTACGCTAAGTACGCCTCATTCCTCAGGATTCGCGGCGCCTTGATCTTGACCTTTTTACTTAGCCATCTGAAAATTGACTTTTTACGATTTGATCTTCAGTTGCAGGACACCTAAGAGAAAACCAATGACATCCATGGGAAACGCCACGGATCGGACCACCGAAAAAAGAGAGCGGCTTTTTCAGATCATACGCAAAGCGGGACCTATGGTGATAGCCTTTTCCGGAGGTGTGGACAGCTGCTTGCTATTGACTGTGGCCCATGACGCCCTGGGGTCGGAGGTGGTTGCGGCAACCGCCGTGTCTGATATACATTCCCGGCGGCAAACGGAGAGGGCCCGGGCGTGGGTCCAACGGAAAAAGATCCCCCATGTCTTCTTTTCATCGGGAGAAATCCACCTTCCTGCATTTTCCGCCAATCAGGCGGATCGCTGCTATCATTGCAAGCTGAATCTATTTGAGGCACTTTGGCAAATCGCCGGGGACAGAAAACTTTCCCAAGTGGCCCATGGCGCCAACGCCGATGATCTCGACGATTTCCGGCCGGGCATGGAGGCCGCCCGAAAAATGAATGTGCGCGCCCCTCTTATTGAGGCCGAATTGAGGAAGCAAGACATTCGGTCCTTGGCGAAAGAGATCGGGTTGCCTTCGTGGAATCAGCCGGCCACGCCCTGTTTGGCCACTCGGATACCCTTTGGCACACCGATCACCTTGGAAAGGCTGAACATGGTCGACCAAGCCGAAAATGTGCTGTTTGACATGGGAATTGAGGAATGTCGTGTCCGACACCATGGAACAGTGGCCCGATTGGAGCTGAGCGGCGCCGATATAGGCACGGTTATGGGAAATGGGGTACGGCAGCACATCGTAGCCCGGTTGAGAGATATCGGTTTTCATCATGTCACCCTGGATCTCGAACCCCACGTATCCGGAGGGATGAATCGGGTACTGGGGCTGAACGCTCACGCCGAAGTTTCAAGGTAAAAAGGAGCCAAGCCGTGAAAGGAATCATATTGGCAGGAGGATCGGGCACCCGCTTGTACCCGATCACCTGGGTGGTAAGTAAACAGCTGATGCCTGTGTACGACAAACCAATGATCTACTATCCGCTGTCGGTACTCATGCTCGCCCACATTCGAGAGATTCTCGTTATTTCAACGCCTGAAGATTTACCCCGCTTCAGGGAGCTCCTGGGGGACGGCTCCCGCCTCGGCCTTTCTCTGTCTTATGCGGAGCAACCCCGCCCTGAAGGCTTGGCACAGGCCTTTGTTATCGGAAAGTCTTTCCTTGGCACCGATTCCGCGGCACTCGTTTTGGGCGATAACCTCTTTTACGGCCATGGCTTGCCGGAGATTTTGAAACGGTGTGCCCAATTGAAAAAGGGAGGGATAATCTTCGGCTATCCGGTCCAGGACCCCCAACGCTATGGGGTTGTCACATTTGACCGAAACGGCAAGGTCACCGGTATCGAGGAAAAGCCGGACCGTCCCAAATCCCGATATGCGGTACCGGGACTTTATTTCTATGACAATGACGTCGTCTCTATAGCCGAAGCGTTGACCCCGTCGTGGCGAGGCGAGCTGGAAATTACCGACCTCAATCTGGAGTATCTTCGGCGCCGTCTCCTGTCTGTTGAATTGCTGGGCCGGGGATTTGCATGGTTGGACACAGGCACGCACGAGTCCCTGCAGCAGGCCTCGGACTTTGTGAAATCGATCCAACAGCGGCAGGGACTCAAAATCGCCTGTATCGAAGAAATCGCCTTCCGACTGGGGTTTATTGACGGGAGCCAACTGGAAACCCTTGCCGCCAAGATGCAAAACAACGATTACGGCAAATACCTTTGGGACGTCCTAGAAAACGGAGATGTGGGAGATGTCTCTGACATTTACTAAAACCCACCTGCCCGGTGTCATCCTGGTTGAACCGGTCGTATTCGGCGATGAACGGGGCTTTTTTATGGAGACCTATCACCGCCGGAAATACGATGCGGGGGGCATCACCGGCAGATTTGTTCAAGACAACCATTCTCATTCCACCCGAGGGGTGTTGCGAGGCCTCCATTATCAACTCCGACACCCTCAATCCAAGCTGGTCTACGTAATCACCGGAGAAATATTCGATGTGGCGGTGGACATTCGTCAAGGATCGGCCACGTTCGGCCAGTGGGTAGGCACCTACCTCTCCCGAGAAAACAAACGGCAGCTGTTTATCCCGGAGGGGTTTGCCCATGGGTTCTGTGTCACGAGTGATCGAGCCGATGTCATGTACAAGTGTACGGATTTCTATGCCCCCGACGATGACTTCGGCCTCTTATGGTCGGATCCTGAGCTGGCCATTCACTGGCCGGTTCAGACACCGTCTTTGTCCGAAAAAGATCGCCGACACCACCCGTTGGCGAAAATTCCAAAGTCACGGCTCCCCCTATGAGAGGAGATTGAACCATGGGCAAAACCTACATTCTGGGCGTGTCGTGCTTTTACCATGACAGCGCGGCTTGTCTGGTGGAGGATGGTCATATCCGGGCCGCCGCCCAGGAAGAACGGTTTACCCGGAAAAAACACGACCCGCGATTTCCCAAACATGCCATCGAATACTGTCTGCAAGAGGGAAATATCGGGGTGAGTGATCTGGCCTATGTGGCATTTTATGACAAGCCCCTCCTCACCTTTGAACGGCTTCTTCTCACCTACCTGACAGTGGCCCCCAGAGGACTGCGGTCTTGGCTTCAGGCCATGCCTCGGTGGTTGGGGAAACGGTTACATGTTCAGAAGGTCATTGAAGAAGAAATCGGCTATGACCAGGAGGTCCTGTTCACAGAGCACCACGAGGCCCATGCGGCCTCTTCCTTTTACCCGTCCCCGTTTCCCGAGGCCGCTATTCTCACCGTCGACGGGGTTGGAGAATGGGCCACGGCCAGCTACGGCACGGGTAACGGCAACGGTATCCACCTCCTCAAAGAACTCCATTTTCCCGATTCCTTGGGGCTACTCTTTTCGGCTTTTACCTATTTTACCGGATTTAAGGTAAATTCCGGGGAATACAAGCTGATGGGGCTGGCCCCTTACGGGCGGCCCCGTTACAAGGACCTCATTTACGCCGAGCTGGTGGACGTCAAGGACGACGGTTCATTGCGTTTCAACATGTCCTACTTCGATTTTCTGGCCGGGTTACGTATGACCAATAAGCGTATGGAGAAGCTTTTCGGGGGGCCGAGAAGAAGACCGGAAAGTGAAATCACCCAACGAGAGATGGACATCGCCGCCAGCATCCAGTTAGTCATCGAAGAAACCCTGATGAAGATGGCCGGTCACGTGTTTCGAGAAACCCGCCAGCCGTACCTCTGCCTGGCGGGTGGGGTGACCTTGAATTGCGTGGCCAACGGCAGGCTGCTCAGAGAAGGCCCCTTCGACGACCTGTGGATACAGCCGGCCGCCGGCGATGCCGGTGGTGCCTTGGGTGCCGCGCTCAGCGTTTGGCATCGGTATCTGGGCAAGCCCCGTCAGGTCCCTTCCCGGGGTGACCGCCAAGGCGGATCCTATCTTGGTCCCCGGTACTCCAATGACGCTATAGTAGGGTTTTTGGACAAGGCCGGCTACCCGTACCGCCACTTGGATGGTAGCGACCGTGCCACCATCATCGCCCGACACATCGCCGAGGGGAGGATCGTGGGGTATATGAGCGGTCGCATGGAATTCGGGCCGCGGGCACTGGGTGCCAGAAGTATCCTGGGGGATGCCAGAAGACAGGACACGCAGCGGGTCATGAATCTCAAGATCAAATACCGCGAATCCTTCCGGCCGTTTGCCCCCTCCGTGCTTGAGGAAAAAGCCGGTGAATACTTTGACCTGGACCGGCCCAGTCCGTACATGCTGTTGGTAGCCCAAGTGCAGGAATCGAGATGTCTGCCCCAGGATCCGGGAGAAGATAGGCCGATGCTGGAACGGCTTAACGTCAAGCGGAGCGACATCCCTGCAGTAACCCATCTGGATTATTCCGCCCGCTTACAAACGGTAGGGAAACGATTCAAACCGGATTATTACGACATTATCGCAGCTTTTGAAAAACTCACCGGCTGTGCGGTCATCGTCAACACCAGCTTCAATGTCCGAGGCGAACCCATTGTCTGTACGCCGGAAGAGACCTATCGGTGTTTTATGCGGACCGATATGGACGTACTGGTCCTGGAAAACTGCATTCTCTACAAAGAGGATCAGCCTGCCTGGCAAGAAGAGGAGGGGTGGCTGGATGCCTTTGAACTCGATTGAAACCAAGGAAATCAGGAAGTTCGGGCTAATCGCCCTGGCCTTTTTCGGCGCCTTGATGGTTTTGGGCCTGTGGCTGGACCGGCCGGTGCCCACTTACCTGGGCGCAGTTTTGGGGAGCCTGGGACTCGGTCTGGTAATCCTGCCCGGGCCGTTGGGGCCCGTTTACAGGCTCTGGTTAAAGGTTGGCCACTTTATTGGAAAGGTAGTTACGACGGGCGTTCTTGTGATAGCCTATTACCTGGTAATCACTCCGGCGGGATTACTCAAGCGGATCTTTGGCGGCAGGCCGATCCCGCTTCACCCGGACAAGCGAAGCACTTCCTACTGGGTACCCCGGACGGAGCCGGCCCAGCCCAGGGAGCGGTTTTCGAAGCGGTATTAAGGAGACAGGGTATGGGAAATAAATCCATTATCGTTGAATTTTGGGAGTTCTTACGTTTAAGAAAGCGCTATTGGTTGCTCCCTATTTTGGTGGCCCTGTTGCTGCTCGGGGGACTCATCGTCTTTACGGAAACAAGCGCTGTCGCACCTTTTATCTATACGCTCTTTTAACGGGTATTCACAAGGAGAACGAAAATTCTCGGACCGACGCCCGGTGCCGGGACTTCGGGTCCCCGTAGAATAGACTGTGCCTCCCAACGAAAATAGAAAAGACCTTGATGAGACAGTCCTGGTTGCTGCGCTCAAGCGAAAGGATGAGGCGGCCTTTGCCACCTTGGTGCAACACTATCAAAAGCGGCTCTTTGGCATTGCTTACGGTATTACGTTGGATCGGGAAGAGAGCCTGGATATCGTCCAGGAATCCTTTGTGCGGGTATTCCAAAAAATCGATGGTTTTCGAGGAGATGCCGGGATTGCCACCTGGCTCTATCGCATCACGGTCAATCTCAGCTTGAACTGGAAACGGCGGTGGAAGCGGCGTTTGAGGCGATTCCATGTATCACTTGAGACCGAGGAGACCGCCGAGAGTAAGGCATTAAGGGATGACCGAGAGGTACCGGACAGCATCTATCTGGGGGGAGAGCTCGAACACCATTTTCGACAAGCCTTAACGGCGCTGCCGGAAGCATTGCGCAGTGCCTTTGTACTCAAAGAACTGGAAGGACTGTCCTATGAAGAAATCGGTCGGATTTTGAATGTAAAAAAGGGAACCGTCAGCTCCCGACTGTTCAATGCTCGACAACGGTTGAAAAATTCCGTAAAACCGTATTTGGCTGGTGGAGAAGGATAGCGTTTGGATTACAAACAATCCCGACTCCGGACGGCAATCAATGGGGGAAAAGGAAACGCTTATGAAACGACAAATGCTGAGTGGCATATGTGTCGGCCTGTTGTTGGCGGCAAGTACGGTTTGTCCTACGGCAGCCGCGAACAACATTCACGTAGTCGTCAAAACCATTCAAGCCTCGGAAGAAGGTAAATATCTGGACCCCCGGCTTTCTCCACTGATCGAGGACCTTCAATCGGTCTTTCGATATTCTTCATACAGACTCCTCAGTGAAGACGGGATGAAGCTCAGCACAAATCAGACCGGCCGCGTTCGTTTACCGGGGGACAGGGTTCTTCGGATCACCCCCAAGGCAACCACCAAAGACCGGGTTGAACTGGGCCTGCATATTTCAAAAGGGAAGAAGCAGATTTTTCAGACCGTGGTTCAGTTGCTCAATCAGGGAAGTATCATTGTGGGTGGACCCCGACATGAAGCGGGAACCTTACTGTTTCGGATTTCAGCATCTTATTGATCCCCGGTAGTCAGAACCAACATTGATCAAATCGTAAAAGCCCCGCCAAAATCTTTTCAAACACTCCTTCCTACGTTTTTTTGTGAGTTTTTTCATTCTATCGGTGTCTAACTCAACAAAGGTCGCAATCAGGAAGGACGGCACTGCGAGATGCGAAAAAAGAAAACAGCCTGTGACCCTGCTTTGTTAAGCCGGTTCATGGACGGAGAACTAACGCCGGAGGCACACGAAGGGATTGTCACCCACCTTCAAGGCTGCCCCGATTGCCGTATGGCATTGACGGAAAATCGCAGACTTTCGTCTCTGCTCCAAAACAGAGTGGCCGAGACACTTGAAACGGTCAACTTTCTGAAACCGAACGGAGGTTTCTAGGCCGCGTACGCGGTGCATCCTCCGACGGGATGAACCAGCGGCGGCGTTGGCAGCGCCATCTGACGACGGGCCTTATTCCGCCCCGTCGGGTCTACGCCTCACTCTTAGCGGCAACCGCAGCGGTAGTTGTATTCGTGCTGGTGCTCCTGGGACGCCCCACGGCGGTGCCGGGCCCCAGTGCTATTGTCAAGTCTTTTCAGGGCCCTGTCCAGTCCGTGATGATTTTAGAAACTCCCAGGTCCCACGAAACCATCCTTTGGATTTCGGAACGGCGCCCGGAAAATCAAAGACAACCCGCTGACAAGGGCCCGTTAGGCCGTCACCGTTCATGGGGGCACTTGCCGGCCTAGTGGAAAAAGAAGGGAAGTCATAGAGAGACAAAGGCGAAAGTGTCTGTCCATCTGTCAATCTATCATCTATCCGGGAGGTCAGAAAAATGAAGACAAACAAATGGATAACTATGCTGGCGGTGATCATCATACCCTGCGTCATAACCCAACATGCCTGGGCGGGATCGGAGCAACGTTACAGGTGGGAAGGCGTGGCCATAGGATTGGGCGCCGCCTTGGTGGGCAGTGCCCTGGCTAACGCTTACTGGGGGTACGGACAGCCTGCGTATACGGGCGGGTACTGCGGACCGACGTCCCGGTATGTGCCCCCACCGGTAAACGTGTACCCGCGGACCCACATTGTTTATCATACCAGAGAAATTTATCATACCAGAGAAACGGTGCGGACGGATCGGCACGGCCGGCATCGCCCGAAACCTTGGAAATGCGATAGGCGTCATAGAAAGCATCGACCCTGGCGGTAACCCCACGATGAACAGGGCAATTGGCACTCAGGTTATGACTGCCCTCCATATTATTCGATTATGGACGCTACAGGACTGAATACAAGGACAATGGACCAAAAAAGGAGGTAGGAAAAGATTATGAAAAAAAGCATTCTATTACTCGTAGTGACTTGCGCCATGGGCATGACACTGCTGGTTTCCCCCACCCTAGCGACACAAGCGGTGCCGGACAAGGTGGAAATGAATTCCTCGGTGTATGAAACGCACAGAAAACCGATCGTCACCTTTACCCACAAGAAACACGCCGAAGATTACGGCATTGCCTGTTCGGATTGTCACCACGTCTTTGAAGAAGGGAAAAACACGTGGCAACAAGGCGACCCTGTCGACGGATGTGATGTGTGTCACAGCAAGGACAAGCCTTCACCGGAGGAAAGAAGAAGCATGAGCGACGCCGAAAAAATGAAGCACTTCCATTACGAAGCCATTCATGAAAATTGCAAGGGCTGCCATAAGACACTCAAGATGGAAGGAAAACCAACCGGCCCCATATCTTGCAGCAAGTGTCACGTCAAATAGCGGACAAGACAGGGTAGGCATCATTATCACACTTCTGGGGCATCATGGAGCAGAACCGCTCCGTGATGCCCCATTTTTTCATCAATAAGTTTGGGTTCCCAGGGGGGGATTGCAATTCACCCCGATACCATATATCCTGACCGCGAAAGAACAGACCCCATTGATTTTGACTATTGGAGATCAGACAGAAGGGAGGTAAAGCGATGAAAAAGGTGGCTACAGCTGTTGTCATTCTAGTAACGGGGTTGGCCGTGGCTTCTTGCGCCGGTCCCACCCATCAGCAACGGGGGATAAAAACCGGGACCTTGCTGGGCGCCGCCGGTGGCGCCATCCTGGGACAAGTCATCGGTAGAGATACGGAAGCCACACTGCTTGGCGCCGGTATCGGGGCGGCCGTAGGGGGCTTGGCGGGACATCAAGTCGGTCGCTACATGGACAGGCAGGAACAAGAACTCAGATCGGCACTGGCAGCAAGTGAAGCGGCCAATATCCGACGGACACAAAACATCCTTACGGCCACGTTCAAGTCGGGGGTCATGTTTGATTTCGATTCCGCCACACTGAAATCGGGGGCGTACACGGAATTGTCCCGGGTGGCCGATGTGTTGAATCGGTACCCTCAAACGACGATCCGAGTGGAAGGACACACCGATGCCACCGGTTCGGAAACATATAACCAACAGTTATCGGAAAGACGGGCCCAGGCGGTGAAAAATGCCTTGACACAGCAGGGGGTGGCACCGTCAAGAATTCACACCATCGGCTTTGGTGAAGCCCAACCGGTCTCCTCGCTGGCAGCCGAAAACAGGCGGGTCAATATCGTTATCATGCCCGTCACCTAGAGACCAGAAGGGGAAAACGTAACGACACCAGCCCACTAACATGCCAATCGGGAAGAAACCGAATGGCGGTACGGTAACTGATGGGGAGCAGAAAGGAGACAAAACAAAATGAAGTATACAATCTGGGGTATCGCTCTGTTTTTCGTTGTCACCTTTGGCGCGGGAACGACTTTTGGAGAGTGCATTGAAGGGAATTGCCGTAACGGGAAAGGCACATTCGTCTATGCCGACGGCAGTAAGTACATGGGAACTTTCAAGGACGGCGAGCGTTCGGGAAAAGGAACATTAATCTCCGCCGACGGCGCCAAATATGTGGGAGAATTCAAGGACAACAAGCTCAACGGACACGGCATTCTGGTTCGGCCCAACGGGGTCAAGTACGAAGGGCACTTCAAGGACAACAAGATTCACGGCAAAGGCACACTCACCTCACCGAACGGAGAAAAGCTCGTCGGTCGATTTAAAGACGGCGAGTTTGTGGGAAAATAGATGGTAGACAACAACACCTATCGGCAGCATACCCCCGAGAGTGGCCCGTATGGCGGATGAACTGAAACTTAGAGATGCCTTCAAGCGGTTTACGGCCGATCAGGACAAAACCCTCACTCCCCGGGAAACCGTGGCCCGGTTCAAAAAACGGGTGGATGCGGTGGGTTTGGACATCCTTAAGGCAACGGAGCGGATCGACAACGGACGCCTGGATATTCCGGTCTATTTCAGTGTCTGTGGAAAAGACGCCACTCACGTGATCGGCACCAAGAAACAAATGGGCAAGGGAAGTACTCCGGAACAGGCTGAAGCCAGTGCCGTCATGGAACTGGCGGAACGGTTCAGTTTCTTCAGCTTTTCGCGGAATCCGGCCAACTTTCGTATTGCTACGTACGAGGCGGTCAAAGACCACGCCCTGCCCTTCGAAACCATTGCCAGGTCCGTCCACGACGATTCCGAAGACCTGGCGGTGGCCAAAAAGCTATTTTCCCGGCTTACCCTCAAATGGACGGCCGCTTACAATCTCACCCGGCGAGAAAAAACCTTGATTCCCTTTGATTGGTTTTTTGCCATTAACGAATTCAACGGTCCGTCAGCCGGAAACTGCCCGGAAGAGGCCATCAGTCAAGGGCTCTGTGAGGTAGTGGAACGGCATGTATCGTCCCTGATAAGCCGCAACCGCCTTGAGACCCCGGCAATAGATCCGGATACCATAACGGATCCGGTGGCCCGGGAAATGATCGGTAAATATCGAAAAACCGGGATTACGCTACATATCAACGATTACTCTCTGGACATGGGGATCCCCACCGTCGGGGTCCTCGCCTATGACCCGGTAACCTTCCCCGAGATGAGTGAAATCGTCTGGACAGCGGGGACCACACCCACCCCTCACACGGCCCTAAACCGCGCCTTGACGGAAGTGGCACAACTGGGGGGAGATTTCAACACGGCCGCTAACTATGTAGCCAGCGGATTGCCGAAACTGGAAAATCTGGACGATACGGCGTTCATCAGGGAATCCAACCGTGTGGCAGACATCTCCCGGCTGCCGGACCTGGGCAATCACAATATCAAAGTCGAACTGGAAAACTGCGTCGCCGCTTTGGCCGGAAGAGATATGGAGGTCCTCGTCGTGGACGTTGCCCACCGGCAACTCCAAATTCCCGCCTTTTATACCATCATACCGGGAGCCCACTTTCGGGAGCGGGCCGCCGGAACCAGTGTTGGGATGTTTTCGGCAAAGCTGCTAACCCAAAATGCCTCTCCGGAGCACGCCATTCGCGAGCTGCAGTGGGCGGATACGGTGATGCCCGGGAAATATTACATCAAATTCTTTTTGGGATCCTGCCACTTATCGGCCAACCGGCCAACCGAAGGACTCATGTATTTGGAACAGGCTCTGACCCTTGATCCGGAACCAGAAGATGTAACCAGCATATATACCTATATGGCTTTATGTTTGAAAGATGTGGGCGAATACGGCAAGGCGGTCCAATGGCTCAAGGAAGCGGAAAAATACGACCCCAACCGAACGGAAGTCTATAATCTATTGGGGTACTGTTATTTTGAGATGAAAGAACACGAGGCCGCTATTGACTGTTTTAACAAGGTGCTGGCCATTGATCCCGGCTCCGCTGTGGACTATGCCAACATAGCATCGAATTATCGGGAAATGGGCGAAAAAAAACTGGCCATCGAGTATTACGAATTGGCCCTCCGGATTGATCCGTCCATAGCATTTGCCCGGGACAACCTGGAAAAACTTACCAACCGGAATAAAAACAACGAACAAACCCAACCCGACGCAGAACCTAGAACCTAGGGTTCCGACGCCTCGATAACGACTTTATGGTCGACGAGGGCAAGACGGGCGATCTTGCCCTTTATGAACTTTTGTTCTCCGAATATACTGGTCAGCCGGAGCTTGTCCTCGTCACGCTCAACGGTATCAAGTGACTCCAGGAACAATTCCTCCTTGCCATCTTTCAACAAATATGCGTTCGCTTCACACATGGCACTTACCCCCTCAGGGAAAAGACCGACAAGGCACCGGACAAATAGTTCAAGCGATTACCCGCGAAAGAGACCTCGATCTCCGCCAGTCCGGAAAGGACATCTTCGCCCACAGGGCATCAAAATCTTCTACGCGTTGGGTGTTTAGTCCTTGTCATGAACATGCCCGCTGCTCACCGGATCACTCGAATGGTCGTGGGCATGATGGTCATGGTGATGATCATGGTCATGCTGATGGTCGTGGTCATGCTGATGATCATGACGGTTTTCATTTAGAAAAGCAAACTTCTTGTACTTGTTGGTACTTTTCCCGCCGGAACAACACTCACACATTTGGACCTCCTTACCGGTCCCTCAAGTCTATATCTCAGGAGGACACCTAATCCTGAATATAGGAACCGGATCAATGGGTGTCAATTGAAAAAAAACGATGAATAAACTTTAGAGATGAAAGAAGTGTGCCAAGAAAGACCCGGATGACATGCGGTCTGAATAATCAATCCTTACGATATCTTGGGACCTTGCTTCCGCCCGTTCGAGAAAAAATAATTAGGAAAAAGAATGCCATCTTCGACCATAATGGACAACTATTTTCCCTTATTCAAAGAATCCGCCTCCGAACCCCCTTCCTCTACGACTTCCAAACCTGCTTCTTCCGGTTCGGTTTCACCTGATTCCCTGTCCTCCGCGGCATCTTCATCGAAAACGTCCGTAGCTCCCCCGGTATCGGCTTCCGTATCGATACTTGCATCCGCGTCGTCAGCACTTGGATCTTCGTCATCAAAATCGGCGGGCATCGACTGCCTTTGAAAAGGCACCCGTCGGCTTACCGTTGGTCGATTCTCTACATTTCTAAGGCGCCCGGTCGCCCCTTCTTTGTCGGCGTCAAAAAACCAAACGCCAATGCCCTCAAGCCCCTCTTCCGCATAGTACCAGACCAGAGCAAAGCTAACGTCTTTAAACAGATCTCTTATAATACGGGCCAGGCTCATGTCGGTATAGGCCTTGGTCAACACCCGATTTTCGGGGGGCCTGTTGGTAAATATCTCCACATTCGTGGTTTCAGACAACTCATGCAACACATCTCCGATCGGCATTCGATCAAAACGAAACGACCATAGGGTATCGTCTCCCGGTTCAGACCAACAGCACTGACCCCATAGAAGGAATACCACTCCCAGCAGAAAAGACCGTCGGCAATAGCTACCTCGACACCATGCGGCTAATCTATGATGCACGGCTCTTCGCCTGTTTTCAGATCGTAGGTTCGAACCGCTATTACCGTTTCGCCTTCTGCGCCCTTCTTGACATGTCCCCTGACCTCAACTTCTTTGGCTAACGCGCCGAGCAGTTCGTTTCCCTTTTCGTCCGGTTCAACGTAGCAGTCGTTGCCCCCCGGCGTGAGCAAAGCAACGGCAACCGGAACCCCTTTGTCATCCCAATCCGCGGGAACAACAATTCCCGCAACAAGACTTTGTCCTTCACCCATGGATTCTACCCCGTCCTTCCCTGCTTCGGCATGCACCCGCAACCGAATACCGGCCGGCAAGCCGATTTGAATCGATCGATTCCGTCAGTGCCTATTATAATTGATCCCGCACAAAATTATAATAACAATCTCCAGGGGCCTTAGGACTCACGCAAAAATAATTTCACAGAATTGGCGCTCGGATTTGGTTCGGATTTGGCCGATCCGATTGAACAAAACCGCAGTAATAGCAAGCTATTTCGAAGATTTCGCGAATGAGGCATCGGTCAAAGAGGGGCTGAAGCTGAGATGGCAAAAGATGAAATTATTTTTGCGTGCGCCCTTACTCTTTTTTCCATTAATGCGGTGTGCTACACTAAAAACGATAAATGGAACCACCTATACCCCTTTGCAAGAGGCCACATGATGACTGAAAAATCCCCTATGGAAGAATTGAAGTCTGAAATTGCAGAGTGTAAGTCCGCTCTCCAAAAGCTGGAAGCCCGGGCCCAGGCAGCGGAAGGAACCCAAAAGGCAGCGTATGAGGAACAGATCAGCTCCTTTCGAAAAAGACTCATCGACGTCCAGGACCAACTCCTGGAAATGTCCAACAACCGGAAAGGCTGGGATAAGGAGCTCCGGCAAGGGGCCGGCGGTGCATGGAGCAGATTCAAAAAGGGGTTGAAAGACGCCAAGACGGAGTTCAAAAAAGGCTACGACGAGGGCCTTGAGAAATAGACAGGTCAAGGGTATTGCCATACGGAAAGGAGGAACTTCATGCTGGATGAAATCAAAAAAGGGCTATTTGCCAGTTTCGGTGCCGTACTGCTGACCCGCGGAAAGATCGACGAGATCAGCCGCAGACTGGTCCAAGAAACCAAGCTCAGCAAGGAGGATGCCCAAAAACTGGCCAAGGAGCTGGTGGAAACAGGAGAGAATCAATGGCAAGAGATTGAAACGTCCGCCACGGAAAATGTGCGTAAGGGATTGGAGGCCTTGGGGATCAGTAATAAACAGGCCATTGACACCTTAGAAGAAAAAGTGACCCATCTGGAAAAAAGGCTGTCCGCTTTGGAGACATCCGCTGCCACCGAGGAAACCGAGTCTCCGTCACCACCACCGGAATAGGCTATTAGCGAAAGGGAGGCTTCAACCACGGGACTTTTCGGGCTGAAGGGATTTCCCGTGCAAAGTGGGGAGAGGTTCCCTTTCCCCGGAAGGGAACAGTCACATGGAATTTAGGCAAATCGCCAGCCTGGGCCGTTTCAAGGACATCATCGTCATCCTGATAAAGTACGGATTTGACGACCTTGTCCAGCGCCTGGATCTGGGGGCTACGCCGGTCTTGAAAAAAATTCACAAGGCCGACCAGGGGCTCGGCACCTATGAGCGGATCCGTCTGGCTCTAGAGGACCTGGGCCCCACTTTCATCAAATTCGGCCAGGTAATGAGTCTGCGGCCTGATCTTTTGCCCCAAAAACTGATCACGGAACTCGTCAAACTCCAAGATGAGGTGGCGGCGGTGCCGGTGGACACCATCCGTGAAACCGTTGCAAAGAATCTGCAACTTCCGTTAAAAGACGTGTTTTCCGTCTTTGATGAGGCCCCCCTGGGCGCTGCGTCACTGGCTCAAGTGCATCGGGGGGTGCTCAAAAAAGAAGGAACGATCGTTTCAATCAAGGTGCAACGCCCGGGGATTCAAAAGAAGGTGCAAAAGGATTTGGACATCTTAGAATCCGTGGCCGAACAGATTCATGAACGCTCGGAGGAACTGCGGTTTTATGATCTGCCCAATCTGGTTCGTGTCACCCGGCGAAATCTCCTTCGTGAATTGGACTTTACTCGAGAGGCCCGGCACATGCGCGTGGCCCGTTCTTTCCTTCCCGAGGATTCGAACATACACATTCCCGCCGTCTATACCGAATATTGTACGCCTCAATTGCTGGTGACGGAATTCATTCAAGGAACCAAGCTCAAAGACCTGCGCCCGGAACAAATGTCGGACCCGCAAGGGTTGGCCAAACAAGGCCTGGGGATCGCTATCAAGCAGATTCTGGATGACGGGTTCTTTCATGCCGACCCCCACCCGGGAAACCTGCTTGTCACCCCGGAAGGCCACCTGTGCCTGCTCGATTGGGGAATCGTCGGCCGGTTGACGGAACGGGATCGTTATGAACTCATTGATCTCATCAAAGCCGTGGTGGACAAAGACAGCAAGGCCCTTATGGACACCTTGCTGATGATGACCAATGGGCAAAGTACAATCAACCGTCGGAGCCTGGAAAGACAGCTTCTGGAGGTCTTGGACGCCTACCACGCCGTGCCGGTCAAGGAATTGAACATCGGCCATTTGCTGATGGACGTGACCGCACTGCTGCGACAGTATCAATTGGCCTTACCCACGGATTTGGTTATCATGATCAAAACCATGATTACGGCGGAGGGTACCGCCCGCCACATCTATCCGGGGCTAAACATCGTGTTGGAAGCCCAGGACTATGTCAGGCGTCTTGCTCGAGACCGATACAAGTCCACGGCCATGTGGCGTAACATTCGGGCGGCTGCGAAGGAGTTTTTTGCTCTCCAACGGCAACTGCCTCGACGGGTGGCCCAGATCGCCGAAAAGGTCGAACGGGGAGAACTGAAAATCCACTTTGAACACGAGAATCTGGGCGGACTCCGAAACACCCTGGAAAACATATCCAATCGACTTACGTTTGGCATTATTATCGCCGCCATGATTATTGCGTCTTCCATGATTATTACCACCGGGATCGGTCCCTTGCTTTTTGGGTTTCCCGCGTTGGGTATCGTGGGATACGTGATTTCGGGAATTCTCGGTTTGTGGCTCATTTGGAACATTATTCGCACCAAGCAATACTAAAAACTGGTTTTGCCTGGCCCCTGGTCAGACATTCCAAAACAGAATGGGGGACCCAGTGAAATACGACTCCGCCCTGAGAAGTTATACATCCAAACGATTGGAAGAAATCGAACGTGCCGATATCCTGGTCGGCATCCCGTGTTATTACAACGACAAAACCATAGAGCATGTGGTCCGCATGGTCAGTCATGGATTGGCCAAATATTACAAGGACAAACGATGTGTCATTTTCGTGGCCGACGGCGGCTCCACGGATGATACCAGGGAAGTGGCCAAAGAGTTTCAGATTAAGCCCTGGCAGGAGAAGATCGTTTCCATCTACCGGGGCCCGGCAGGCAAGGGGTCCGCTTTTCGCTCCATATTTGAGGCCGCCAAACGGCTCAAAGTCTCAGCCTGCATGGTGGTGGATTCGGATCTGCGTTCCATCACTCATGATTGGGTCAAGTATCTCTTGGAACCAATCTTGGAAAAGGATTACCAGTTTGTTTGCCCCGTTTACTCTCGGTATAAATACGACGGGACCATCACCAATAACATTGTTTACAATCTGACTCGAACCCTCTATGGCCTCCGCATCCGGCAACCGATCGGCGGGGATTTTGCTTTTGTCGGTGATTTGGCGGCCAATTATATTGAACAAGATGTGTGGGACACTGACGTGGCCCGTTACGGGATAGACATCTGGATGACCACCCACGCAATCGCCAACAACTTCAAGATTTGCCAATCGAACCTGGGAGCCAAAATCCACGATGCAAAAGACCCGTCGGTATCGTTAGGGCCCATGTTTCAACAAGTCGTACACACCCTCTTCGTACTCATGGAAAATAACGAAACCTGGTGGAAGTCCATTCGGGGAAGCCGGACCATCCCCACATTCGGGCTGGATACCTTCAAAGAACCCGAACCGATCAAGGTCAATCTGGACGCCCTGGTCTCCGAATACAAGGAAGGTTTCAAACACTTCAAGGGGCTCTATCGAGACATTTTTTGTCCCGATTGCTTCGAAGTCCTCAAACAGTGCGCAACCAAGGCCAAGACCAAATTCATCATGCCCGTCAGCACCTGGGTCTACGTGCTGTACGAAACAGCGGCCACTTTTCATCGGTGGACGGAAAACCGTACCCAACTGGTAAACCTGGTAACCCCGCTTTATCTGGGTCGGGTGGCTTCTTTTATCAACGAAACCAAAAAGATGAGTTCGAGTGAGGCCGAGGAAGTTGTGGAAGAACAAGCCCAAATATTTGAAGACAAGAAGGGCTATCTTATCGAGGCCTGGGAACATGGAGTAAAGAAACAGGCTTAGTCGCCCCTTCTCTCGGATCGTAGGGAGTCGATGACATGTGCGTCAAACATACCATACGCTACCTCCCCGTATCGTTTTTTGTCTTACTCTTGATGACCGGCGTAACGTTAGGGCAAAATGATGTGTCTATTCGTTTCGAAGGCGACCGAGTCTCCGCCACTGTTCGCAAGGCCTCGTTGAGCAGCGTCTTGAACACGATCCGTGAGGAAAGGGGCATTTGGCTGGAAACGGGATTTCTAAAAAACGAATCGCTATTGGATGAACAAATTTCAGTGACGTTCGAAGACATTGCGGTCAAAGACGGCCTGGAGCGTATCTTGTCGGGAATAAACCATTGTCTGGTTTTCGAACAGGGCAGTATCGCCGGTATCATGTTGTTCGGCAAGACAAGCAATACCGGCAATAGGCAGAGGCGTCCCGTCACCCGCCGACGCCGTCCTTTGCGCCGAAGCCCATCTCGTTGATGTTCTACCCGATGATGGCGCCCCCTGGCGACAGCCTCGCAAGGGGTGCCCTATCTTAGGAGGGTCCTCTGATGTCGGAATACTCCCAAAAAAGCACCAAAATAACCAACATCTATCAACTCACAAATAACACCAATTTACTCGACAAGCTGACTCAGTACTCACACTGGAAAAAGCCTGTACTCATCATTCCATCCCTGGCCTCGGAATTTAACACCGCGGAAAACCGGCCGGTCTTTCAACGCTTGCTGAAGGAATTGACCGGGGCCACCTATCTGAGCAACATTATCATCGGGCTGGATGCAGCAACGGGGGAGGACGTGGCGCTCCTTGAGGAGATGGTAAAGGAGGCGGGGCTCACCGACGTCTTGATCCAATGGAATGACGGCCCCAGCTTCAGCGCCTTGTACGATCTGCTACAATCGTCCGGTATCGACTTGAGCCAACGGGGCAAGGGAAGGAACGTCTTCATGTCCTTCGGCGTAGCAATGGCCTTAAGCGCCACCTCGGTAGGGCTTTTGGATGCCGACATAAAAACCTTTAAACGCCGGCAACTGGATCGCCTGTTTTATCCGGTGGAAATTTTTGGCTATGAATTTTCTAAGGCCTACTACGCCCGAAGTGATGGAAAGCAGCTTTTCGGGCGGGTAAAGCGTCTGTTGGTCGATCCCATCCTTATCGCCTTGAAACGAAAGTTTGCCGACAGTGGCGAAGACAAGATGCTTCACATCATTGACTTCCTGCTCCTTTTTCACTACCAGCTTTCCGGAGAGGTCGTCATCAATGTCAATTTACTCAGGCGGATGCGGTATTCACTGAATTGGGGTGTGGAAATCCTGACTCTCATCGAAGCCTACCGCAAAGCCAACCAGATCGCTCAGGTGGAATTTACCCGAACCTACTTCGACCATAAACACCAGAAACTCTCCTCTTCCAATGCCGAGAAGGGATTGCACAAGATGTCCACGGACATTATTTCAACGTTATTGAACGCCCTCATCGTGGAAGAGGGGTTGGAGGTATCCAGCCACTTTTTTAGAGACCTGGCACTCACCTATCAATCGGTGGCCGAAGAATTGATAAAGAAATACGCCGAAAATGCCAAGGCCAACGGTCTGTATTACGACCGGGACCGTGAGGAAGAGTTTGTCAACGATGTCATCACCGACGCCATCATTAATGTGGGACAGCTATTAAACGTGCCTCAAAACATTTCGGCTATGTTCCTGAGATATACGGCCATGAATCCGGAATTTGAGCCCTTCAATCGCGACGGCTTGCAGAAAGCCATCATTGCCGTGGAAAACAGATTAAAATACGAATACAAACATACCCGGGAACTACCGTCATGGGAACGGCTGGAGGAAAAAATCCCCAATATCATCAATCGAATCATCGACGCTATTGAAGAAGCCAAGAAAAACACCCCTTAGGAGCCTGTCGGAAAACTCGCATTTTCGCTCACCTGCAACTTCTCCGACAGGGTCCTAGTGCCCGATCAAGGACCCGCCGGAAAGGTGTGGTGTTAATCTTGCATAGTTGGCTTGCCTGTAACCTGCATAATGTATTGTCTTATCTTGAAAGAGGAGGAAGAACGTCGTGAGGGATTTGGGCAAGGTTTTGGAGTCTCATCCGGTTAAGGCTTCAGCTGCGTGCAGAATTGACTGCGGAGGCACCCTGGACATCAAGGCCTTTTACTACCCTTTACGCCACCTGTCTCCTTGCACCTTAAATATTGCTCTCAACCTGAAAACTCAGGTTCGCCTGCTTCCTTACGAATCGGGGCTGGTCAAGGTTTCCTCACAGGGTTTTGACAGTGAAGTCCATGCCGCCGACAGTGCCCCCTTTGATTCTCCATTGGGGCTGATGTTTGCCGTAACCACCTACTTCGGGGTGGAAGGCATTCATGTCGACATCGTTTCCGAATCACCCCCGAAAAGCGCCCTCGGGGGGTCGTCCAGTGCATTGGTGGCCTTGATCGGGGCCCTTTCCATGTGTCTGGATGGAAAGATAAACCAAGAAAAAACAGTCATTACCGCCCATGCCATCGAAGAAAGCGTCGCGGGTATCCCCTGCGGACTCCAGGATCAACTTGCCGCCGCCTATGGGGGCGTCCATGCCTGGTACTGGCCATCGGATACTACGGATACACCGTTCCGAGGGCGCGAGGTCCTGTCCAAGGCGGACTACGATACCCTGGAAAAACACCTTCTGATCGCATATTGCGGCATCCCACACGAGTCGAAGGATATCAATGGTGAGTGGTTGCAACAGTTTATCAAGGGAAACAAACGGCATCTATGGGCCGAGATCGTGACCACCACAAAGACCTTTGTCAAAGCCCTGAGTGTGAAAGACTGGGCGTCCGCCGTACATGCCATGAATCGAGAGGTCGAAATTAGAAAGGAAATAACCCCTCACGTCTTCGATGAAATGGGCCACGCCCTTCTGGACAGTGCCTTGGCCAACAACTGTGGCGCCCGATTTGCGGGCGCCGGCGGTGGGGGGTGCCTTTGGGCCTTGGGAATGGAAGACGACATCAATGGATTGAAACCGGCGTGGGAAGATATTCTCAAAGAACGAGAGGGTGCAACCATACTGAAGGCGGGCATCAACCCCAGGGGCTTGGAAGTGGTGTAATATTGACGAAGCGCGCCGCATGGGTTAGGATGATATATCCCCATTAAGGAGGGGGAAAACATATGTTTGGACTCGGATTGCCGGAAATTCTGATTATTGCCTTGATCATCCTGTTTATATTTGGAGCCAAGCGACTCCCCAGTATCGGTTCCGGACTGGGCGAAACAGTCAAGGAAATACGAAACGCCAAAAAGGAAATCAGCGCCACCAAAACCCCGCCCAAGAACGTAGCCGAGGAACAAGAAGGAAACCGGGAATCCGAAGCAGCCGAATCAACGGCAGAGGCGTCTTCAGGTTCCTTGACGGATTCAATCGGAAAAAAAGTAACGGACAAAGTGGTGGGGCAAGTGCCGGGCATCAGACAGGCCAGGCAATGGAAAGACAAGGCTGACAAGATCAAGAAGTTCGTGAGCTAGGCTTTTCTCCCCCTGCTATTTCCGCCGCCTTTTCCACACCACTCACCGACGGGCAGGCAGAAACCGTTTCCCCGTTTGTCTGTCTCGAAGAGGCTCCGGCGTGTCGAGAAAGCCTGAATACGAGCAACCGCCTTCCAAGCCAAAACCGGAAAAGGACCCTCCTATTGAATACTCCTGTGACGACGGCCATCTCAACCAAGTTGAGGAAACCTGCGCCGGGCTCATAGAAGCCTCTTTGACGGGTATCTACATCGATCAGGACGGCCGTATCGTCTTTGCCAACCGGAAGTTTGCCGACATCTTCGGGTACCCAAGAAACGAGCTGATCGGCATGAAATCATGGGCGTTGGTACATCCGGATGATCGGACACTTACCAACGACAGACGGCACAAACGGCTTCGAGGAGAACCCGTGCCCTCCGAATACGAGGCCCGCGGGGTAACAAGGAATGGCGACGTCATATGGATCAAGCGACGCAATTGCCGGATCCACTATCGGGGCCGCCCCGCCGTACTGGGCAACGTGGTCGACGTCACGGAACGAAAACGGATGGAAAGGGACTTGAAGCAATCAGCGGAAAGTCTCCGGTTTCTCTCTTCCCAATTACTGACAGCGCAAGAAAGAGAACGCAAACGCATCTCCATAGAACTCCACGACGAGTTGGGACAGGCCATGACGGTACTCAAGCTTCAACTGCGAGCGGTGGAACGAAAGTTACCGGATGCCCAGGCCCCGCTGAAAGAGGATTGCGAAAAAATACTTCATTACGCGGACACGATTATTGAGAACGTTCGCCGCCTGTCCCATGATCTCAGCCCCCCCATACTCGAGGATCTGGGCCTTTCGGCGGCCTTGTATTATCTGGTTGACGACAGCACCCGTTATTACGAAATCGGGACGGATAGCAACATGGACGATATCGACGGGCTTTTTTCACATGAGGCGGAAATTACGATATACAGAATCTTTCAGGAAATTCTCACCAACGTGGGAAAGCACGCAAATGCCACTCGGTTGGCCCTTCGGGTCAAGAAAGAAAGCGGGCAAGTCGCCTTCCACCTCGAAGATAACGGTTGCGGCTTTGACGTGGCAGCGGTTCAAAAACGGGATCCGAGGAAAGGACTGGGCCTGGCCGCCATGGATGAACGGGTCCGCATGTTAAATGGGGACCTGACCATAGAAGCCCGCCCGGGATCGGGAACCCGCACCACTTTTGTCATTCCGACAACGAAAGGGTAGCAGCACCGTGGCCTCGTGTCGAATCATCCTCGCCGACGATCACTTGATGTTCAGACAGGGTATTAAGGTGCTCTTAGAGACCATGGAGCACCTGGAAATCGTGGGAGAAGTGGGAAACGGCTTGAAATTGGTGCAGATGGCCCGGCAACTTCACCCCAACATCGTCATCATGGACATTTCGATGCCGGGGCTGCGGGGATTAGAAGCCACCCGTGAGATCAAAGCGTTTGATCAAAATATCAAAGTCTTGATCTTGACCATGCACAAGGACACAAAATATCTTTATCATGCTTTATCCGCAGGGGCGGAAGGATTTTTGGTCAAAGAAGACGCAGACACCGAACTTTTTGACGCCATCGATGTCATTTGCTCCGGAGGCACCTTTATCTCGCCGCTTCTATCCGTCGCATTGACCGACGATGTTATACGGATGTACCAGCAGGGAGAATCCGGACTAGATATGGATCCGCTGACCACGCGGGAGCGTGAGGTCCTGACCTTGATTGCAGAAGGAAAATCAAACAAGGAGATCGCGGATCTCTTATTCATTAGTGTGCGTACGACACAACACCATCGAGCCAACATTATGAAAAAGTTGAATATCAGAAAGACCGCCGATCTGGTGCGATACGCCATTCGTTGTGGGTACATCTCTTCCGCTTAGGGCTCGCGCAAAAATAACTTCACAGAATGGGCGCTCGGATTTGGTTCGGATTTGGCCGATCTGATTGAGCAAAACCGCAGGCATAGCAGGCTATGTCGAGGTTTTGCGAGTGAGGTATCGGGCAAAGATGGGCGGAAGCCGAGATGGCAAAATGTGAAGTTATTTTTGCGCGAGCCCTTAGATTCCCCATCAACCTTTCGAAAACGCCATTCAGTATCTGAACAACCCATTCTGATCAAGCGCCTTATGGGCACTTGTGCCTATAACAAAATGCGTATTTGTGCCCATTTACAGATAGATTTTGGGTTCGTATGATGAGACCGTATTAATCCGGCTGAATGGCTTTTGCCGGCATTCGGGAGGCAAGTTCGCTTTGCAACGCGAAGGGAACACTGAAAACTATGCTTGGGACATCGGCTAACAAAGAAAAGGAGAACCAGATGGTACGCAAACTTTGCCGAAATGGGCCTCCGGCAAGGCCCTAAGCGGCTGGAGGCCCGCAAGTTGTGGTACCCCCGGAATATGTGACGGACCCCGTTTTCACTAACCGGTCAAATGGGATTAGGGAGGTGCGATTATGAAAAAACTACAAGCCAACTATGAGATTTTGCTCAAGATAACCGACGCCATTTCCCACTCTAAGGATCCCGAAGAGGTTGCGTTGATGACTGTGGAGGGCATTTCCACCGCCATGCATGTGAAAGGCTGCACCCTGTTCCTCATCAACCGCAAGAGCCACGAATTGAAAGTCGCTGCATCTTACGGACTCAGTAGCGAGTACCTGAACAAGGGGCCCTTGAGTGCCTTAAAATCCATCTCGGAATCACTCAAGGAAGGCCCCGTGGCCATCTATGACGTTACTGACGACCCGAGAATCCAGTATGCGGAAGCCGCAAAAAAGGAGGGGATTGCATCCATCTTGTCGGTTCCCATTATTTCGGGCGGTCATGTCATCGGTGCATTACGGGTGTATACGGCCCAGCCCTGGGAGTTTACCCTGGATGACGTCAATTTTGTTCAAGCGCTCGCCCAAATCGCCGGCATGGCCATCACCCGGTCGCGGCTCTATCAAGGTCAGAAAGGTAGCATACAGTTATTGAAGGAGATGATAGGTCCTCAGAAGAAGTACGCCCGGAGACGAACCCTCTATGAGGGTGTCCCGGTAAGCTCTCCACCGGCGTAAAGATGCCTGCGCCAAAGACCGACTGTCGAAGCCGATCCCGCTTATGCAAAGCGGGGTCGGTAACCATCACGAAGCTCAAACCTGCCGGCAACCTCTCAGCCTCCTTTTTACGAGGTATGATTGCCGGAAACGGTATAATTTCGGATGAGAAATCGGAGGGCGAGTATCTGGAAGTCCAAGAGCTCCCCAAACGACACCCCACAATAGCGGGTGGTGATGTCTTTATGGGCAAACATCTCGGGCACGGCGATATCCCAAACCCGCCTGATCGGCATCATATCCAAATTGAAACTTCTGTCCACAAGCGAGATACTGAGCCGGCGTGTCTGTGTAGATCGATCCCTGCTGGCCACGTATTGAAACTTCAGGCCACCGCGGCTGATGTCGAGGGTTTGTCCGACCACAGTAAATTGAAGGGAGCTAATCACCCCCGGTTGAACCTCGAATCGTGGATGTTTCCGCCGCTCAGTGGTCCTGGTTGCGGGGATTTCGGAGTGGAAGGCAGGCGTTGTGATCGTTTCCATTTCTTGTTCCTCCTTTCAGGGTTTGAGATTGAAACGGAAGTTCACGGAGAAAAAGCCTTCTAACCCAGTTGACTCCTCCGTACCGCCTGCCAAAGCATATGTAAATAGGTCCCATCCCCTATTTGGGGGAAGGAAATTCCTACTTCTTGAAAAGTGTTACCGTGAGTACCACAATCTGGTATTTTATTTCCGACCCTCACCCACCACAGGTCAAAGCACCCCCTTAAGGAAAGACTAACCATTTACAATAACTCGGTTTGTTTGTGTGCCCACCTGCTCGCTGCTTGGCATTCACATTGCTTGAATAAATCCCGGCCATGGATAACCGAGGTGCAAAGCCGTGAGTATTGTACAATCGTTTAAGCGTTTGGTTAAAAGACGAGAACGCCGACGGTATGTGAGAACCGCGCTCGAGGGCTCCGTTACGTTCGGCATCGACGAATCTATTTTCAACGGGTCCGCCCACGATATCAGCTTGGGAGGCCTGTTTGTGCAAACCGACACCAAGACGATTCTTCGTAACATTTACGCCAAACGGGCAGCACGGGACAACGACCCAAGCATCAAGCTAATCTGTTCATCTCCCGAGACCGTTCAAATCAAAGCCACCGGAAACATCGTGCGAATGAATCGAAAGGGCATTGGGGTGGCGTTTACATCAGTAAAGGAGGGGACTGAGTATTTGTCGGGTGGACAGGGCCCGGCTTCAACCGAAACAGTGGATGACACCGGCGAGAAATCATTTTCGCCACCGGGGCGCGTCAAATACGGAAATGGCCGTTTGAAGAGCACGGACGATGGCAAAAAGACCATTAATCCCGACCCCGAATATGTTCAACCCCTCGTAACCCATCGCTCCCATGACCGGGACGACGTCTTAAAGGCGGCAATTATCGGCACGTGGATATTGACGGATCATCCTTTGGGTGGCGGAGAAACCACTTACTTTATCGATGGCCACGCCACCGCCAGCCTCTACACGAATGCTTCCGAACTTAATCCCCAAGAGGCCAGTATCAAGGGAACGTGGATTATCGTAAATGGAAAGCTTATAACCACGGTCACAGAAGCACATCCTCCGGAGATTCTGCCTGTCGGTCACGCATCCACATGCTGGATTGAGTCGGTCACTATCCACAAATTGGTTTTGATTACGGAAGATAAGACACGCTTGGTGCAAAGAAGGCGGGGCACCAAAGCCGATTTGTGAAAATCTCCCACAATCGCCAGATTGACGAGGGCTACCGGAGATTAAACCGGACGGGCACGATGACCCATTGGGTTGTATGCCGGCCGTTTTCGGTGCCGGGCACAAAATGCCACTCCTTGACTGCCGCCAAGGCGGCCTCATCCAAAACATCAAAACCGGACGAAGAAACCACTTCCAGCCGACCCACCCGGCCTGTTTCCAACACTTCCACCTTGAGTTTCGTTCGCCCTTGGTAACCTCGCCTTTTGGCTATTCGTGGATAATCAGGGGGGGCATTCCGCTCGTATTCGGGTTTCGCATAAGTGATATTACCTTTTCTACGGCTGGTCTCACGGGTTTTCAAAGAACCATGGATACTTCCCTCATCAACCGTATTTCCTTCAAATAAAGAGACCGACTCGGTTGTTCTGTCTTCGGCAGGGCCTTCATCCACTTCATCAGGCGGGGAATAGCCTTCGAAATCGTCCGAGATATCGATATCTGCTTCCAGTCGATCAACGGGGCGGGCTTTCTCCAATTTCCGAGACAGCGGTCCTTCTTTTTCCTTTTTTTGGGGTCCTTGCCTCGGCAGGGCCTTTGTATGTGTAGCTTCTTTAAGCGGCCGCGGGCCCTCGACGGAGGCATGTGCCAACGGCCGCTCTGGAATCGTCGACGGCGGCGGCCGTTTGGCTTTTTCAGCAACCCCGGGGGAAGTCCCCTTCCTTACCACCGATCGAACAGGATCAACCAGATGTAATGATAATCTCTCAAACCCCATCCCCGGGGTACGACTCGTTTTCGGTATATCCAGGAGCAACAGGGCGATATGAAATCCGACCGCCAGGAGGGCACAAACGACCAGTTGAAAAATTCCAAGCCGTCGGCTCTCTGTAAAGACATCTCCCATGATCTTTTTCGCTACGATTGCGGCCCCTCTTTTCGGGGCCGGGCCTCCATAGACACTTGTTTGAACCCGGCAAGCCGCACCTTGTCCAACACCTCCACAAAAACTCGGTAATCCACCTCTCCGTGGCCGGAAATAATGACCCCCCTGTCCGGGGCCGCTGCCCGCAACTCTTTGAGAACCGAAATCAACTCCATCCTTGAAACTTTCTCCCGGTCTACAAATATGCCGCCGTCTGCGTTAATGGTTATGGCCAAAACGTCGTCGGTTTGTTTCTCCACCGAATCAGCTTCCGGCAATTGGACGGGGATGCCGCGGTAGACCACCATAGATAGCATGGAATAAATAAAGAAGACCAAGAGCAAAAAGATAATATCGATAAGGGGAATCAGCTCGATCCGGGCACTCTTTGAATGCACCTTGAGTCTCACGAACCGGCCCCTTCGTCTTTGCAACAAACAATCTCAAGAGAGGTGGCATACTTTTCAATCCGATTCACGGCCTTTTCCACCTTTGACATGAAATAGTTGTACGGAAACAGCGTAAATACCGCGATCAACAACCCGGCGGCTGTCGTCAGTAAGGCCTGAGCAATGCCTCCGGTGACCGCCTGAGGATCCTGAATACCCGCTTGCCCGAGCATGTCGAAGGAATGAATGATGCCGATGACCGTGCCCAGAATCCCCAAGAGCGGGGCCGCCGTTATCATGGTATCAAGTACCGGCAACCCGCGTTTCATGCGACGAATTTCCTCTTGAGCGGCCATTTCCATGGCCTTGGAAACGGAGTAGTCCTTGTGGACTAGGCCACAGACCAGGACCTTGATGACGTAGTCCCGTGCCCCCCGGGTCCGCTCCCGGATCTCTTCAAACTTGCCCAGTCGGGCAAACTCCAGGACCTGGTCTACGAGTTCGGCATCGACCCGGCGGTTCTGAGAGATCCAAAAGAGGAACCGCTCCAGAATTACCGTCAGCGATATGACCGAGCAGGCCATGAGAGGATAGATGACAATAC
>Ga0180435_10000730_pt1 | contig 34920 bp, 29 predicted proteins | sample SS_ome_3_FD_132467 | JGI IMG/M metagenome (GOLD analysis project Ga0180435, IMG submission 132467) | Hypersaline lake sediment archaeal communities from the Salton Sea, California, USA - SS_3_S_1 metaG | ecosystem: Environmental > Aquatic > Non-marine Saline and Alkaline > Hypersaline >... | reverse complement strand
TGACAGTTCTCTTCCCCAGGCTTTTTCAAACTTGCCCTGGATCTCCTTATCGTCGACCCTCTGGTAGCCAGGATAGACATTGGGCAGCCCGCCAAGATCACAGGCCCCCTGAACGTTATTCTGACCTCGAAGCGGGTTCACACCCGTAGATGGTTTTCCAATAGACCCTGTTAACATCGCTAGATTTGCAACCGCCATGACATTATCCGTTCCATGTGAATGCTGAGTGATCCCCATCGCATAGAATATCGAGGCTGGTTTTGTTGTAGCATAAACCCTGGCAACTTCGGCTATTTGAACCCAGGGTACTCCCGTTATCTCTTCTACAATTTCCGGCGTAAACTTCTCTAATGATTTTTCAAATTCCTCAAAACCTTCTGTGCTCTTTTCAATAAACTTCTTATCATGAAGATCGCTCTCGATGATGTAGCGGCACATTCCCATCAAAAAGGCAGTATCTGATCCAGGTTTTGGCTGGACAAAATAGTCTGCCGACCTGACGAGGTCAATTTCCTTGGGATTTACTACGATCAGGGTTGCCCCATTCTGGGCCGCCCGTCTCATGCGGTGACCGATCACCGGATGAGCAGCCGTGGTGTTGGATCCAATAACGAAAATAGTGCCAGCGTTATCGATCTCTCCAATTGAATTTGTCATTGCTCCTGAGCCAAAAGTTGTGACCAGACCGGCCACAGTAGGAGAGTGTCAAAGCCTGGCGCAGTGGTCTATGGTATTCGTACCCATCACCGCGCGAGTGAATTTTTGAACCAGGTAATTATCTTCGTTAGTACACTTTGCTGAGGTTAAAGCCGCAAATTTCTTTCCTTTGCTTTTCTTGAATTTTTTGTTTATCAGGTCGAATGCCTCTTCCCAGGAGGCCTTAACGAATTCTCCATCCTTTTTGATCAGGGGAGTTTTTAACCGGTCGGGGTGATTCACGAATGAAAAACCATATCGACCTTTGACGCACAGGCTTCCCTCGTTTGCCGGGCTTTCTCGGTCAGCACGGACGCTCACAATCTGATCACCCTTGACACCCATGTAAATCCCGCAGCCCACACCGCAGTAAGCACAGGTAGTCTGTACTTCCCGGGAAGCCATCTGGGGTTTTTTGGGAACCAGCGCCCCAACAGGACAGCGAACCACACATTCACCGCATGATTCACAAATCGAGTCTACAAATCCTCTATCCCCGAATGTCCCAACCACGGAATCAAATCCTCGATTGATATATCCCAGCGCCCCCAGGCCTACTATTTCATCGCAGGTCCGGACACATATACCGCATAAGATACACTTGTTGGGATCAAATTGGAAAAAGGGATTGGATGTATCGATAGGCAGATCCCTGCCCAAATAGCGGATACCATCCCCGGTTTCTGGCCGCATGCCCAAATAAGAAGTAGTGGTCAGCAGCCCGCAATCATCTGCCGCTTCACAGGCCAGGCAGTCCATATGATGATCCGCTATCAGCAGATCCATGGTCACCTTGCGTGACATCTGGATATCCGGGCTGTTCGTCTTTACGTCAATTCCATCTCGTACAGGCGTCATACAGGACATTACCATCTTGCCGCCATCCACTTCCACACCACACATTCGGCACGCTCCTACCGGAACCAGGTCCTCATGGTGGCAGAGGTGGGGTATGTAAATGTCATTGGCCAGCGCCGCATCGAGGATATTCATCCCTTTGTTGGCTTCTACTACCTGACCGTCGATCTTGAAAGTGATTTTATCTTTCATATACTCTCCAGCTTGACTTGATTAAGCTGCCTCCTTGACAGGGCTTTCTTCCCCGGTACGGATCTCAACAGAAAAGACCTTGGGAGGACAGACCTCATAACACACTCCACATTGGATGCAAATATCCTGATCGATCGTATGAAGTTCTTTCTGCTCTCCACTGATCGCATCTACAGGACAGTTTTTCCGACAAAGACCGCAGCCCACGCAGCTATCCAAAATATGGAAAGTGATGAATTCCTTGCACTGCTTAGCTGGACAGGAATGATCATGAATATGGGCTTCATATTCATCCCTGAAATAGCGAATGGTTGTCAGCACTGGATTGGGGGCGGTTTGTCCCAAGCCACACAACGAGCCCAACTTAACCCCCAGGGCTATCTCTTCCAGGCGTTCGATGTCACCCGGCTTTCCTCGACCCTCGACAATATCTTCCAAGATGGTCAACATTTGCTTCGTTCCCAAACGGCACGGCACACATTTTCCGCAAGATTCCTTCTCAGTAAAGTCCAGGAAATAACGGGCGACGTCTACCATGCAGGTGTCTTCATCCATCACCACCATGCCGCCGGATCCCATCATTGATCCGGCCTCGATCAGGGAATCGTAATCAACCGGTGTGTCCAGGAAAGATTCCGGCAAACAACCCCCTGAAGGTCCGCCGGTTTGCACTGCCTTGAACTTTTTACCATTCAGGACCCCTCCACCGATATCATAGATTACTTCTCTCAATGTCACACCCATCGGGACTTCGATGAGTCCGCTGTTAGCGATCTTTCCCGTGAGAGCAAATACTGCCGTGCCCTTGCTCTTTTCCGTACCAATATTCGCAAACCACCCAGATCCATTGGTGATGATCAGAGGTATATTGGCATAGGTCTTTACATTATTCAACAAGGTTGGTTTGCCATACAAGCCAGAGTTCGCTGGATAAGGAGGACGCGACCTGGGCATCCCGCGATTGCCCTCAATGGAAGTGATCAAAGCAGTTTCTTCTCCGCAGACAAAAGCTCCAGCTCCATGGAAGATCTCAACATCAAAGCTGAAACCGCTATCCAGGATATTCTCTCCCAGGAAACCTCTCTCTCGAGCCTGGTCAATGGCAATTTGGAGTCTTTTGATAGCCAACGGATATTCTGCTCGGCAGTAAATATATCCTTGTTTGGCCCCAATCGCCAGGCCGGCAATAATCATACCTTCCAGCACTGAATGGGGATCACCTTCCAGAACGGAGCGATCCATAAATGCGCCTGGGTCACCTTCATCGGCATTGCAGAGCACATACTTAGGATCGCCCTCAGCATCCTGGCAGAAACCCCATTTCATACCTGTAGAGAAACCACCACCACCCCTCCCCCTCAGTCCAGAGTCCTTGACCTCCGCGACAATCATTTTCGGTGTCATGTCGAGAGCTTTCATGAGGCCTTTATAGGTTCCTGCCGCCAGGGAATCTTCAATATTTTCAGGATCGATCTTGCCGCAATTCCGAAGCACCAATCTCTTTTGGCGCGAATAGAATGGGATGTCATGATAGGTGGAGATGCGCTCCTTGCTTGTTGGATCCTGATATACAAGCCGATCTACGATCTTGTCCTGATTGATGTGCTGATCGACTATTTTGGCCACATCTTTGGGTTTCACTTTGGCGTAGAAGGTATCCTCAGGTTCAACGATCACAATCGGGCCCTGCTGACACATGCCATGGCAGCCAGTGAACTTTACTTCTACATCGGTACCTTCTAATTGTTCTTCCAGGGTTTTCTGGATTTCTGGCGATTTTGCTGACTCACACCCAGTTCCCCGGCAGATCAAGATTTGACGATTATCTTTATCCATTCTCATCCCCTTTGGCCTGGATCAGCTTTCTGACCTTTTGCTTCGTTAAGTCCCCATGGACTTCTTCATTGATGGTCAGGACTGGCGCCAGGGCACAACAACCCACACAGGCAACAGTCTCTACTGTATATTCCATATCCTCCGTCGTACCTTCATCATCCAAACCAACCTGCTCTATCAGTTCTTCAAATATCCTCGGGGCTCCCCGGACATGGCAGGCCGTGCCACGGCAAACCGAGATAATATTCTTGCCTGTCGGAGTGAAGCGGAACTGGGCATAAAAAGTAGCAACGCCGTAAATGTCGCTCGCGGGTACTCGGGTATATTTTGCTATTTTTGCCATCATATCATCAGGAAGGTATGTGTATTCTTCCTGAACTTTCTGAAGGATAGGGATAATATTTTCCCTTTTACCTTCATACTTAGAAAAGATGGTTTCCATGCTTTTGTCCATGATCTCTCCTTAATTCCCTGCCACAAATCAAATATATACTATCCGTTATCAGCCGTATTTTCAAAACCCAGACGTTCTGGATTACAGTATACTCGCAGTTTTCCGTGACGAGCATATCCAACCAGGGTAATATTCCAGGTCTGCGCCAAATCAACTGCTGCTGAGGTTGGAGAAGTTCTGGATGCTATGATAGGACATCTCATAAACGCTCCCTTACGGAGCATTTCCGAGGAGATCCTACCCGTAGTGATCAAACCTCGTCCGTCCATCTTGATACCTTGCATCAGACAGGCTCCATGAAGTTTATCGATCGCATTATGGCGGCCAATATCTTCAGCAACTTGAAGCAGCTTCCCGGTTTCAAGATCAAGCAAGCCGGCGGCATGAACCCCGCGGGCTTTGGCATAAAGGCTTTCTTTCGTTTGCAAGTATGTAAATGCCTGAAGGATCCTATCCGGGTCGGTAGAAATTCCAGAAGGCAGCGGCTCTATCTCTACCAGGGAATCTTCCTGGGTTAGGCCGCCTCCACACCCTGATGTAAGGACCATTTTCTGAGGAAGGTCAACATTCCTGTCCAACCAGACATCTATACAACAGCCATCCTTTGTAACCTTTAGATCTTTCATCTCATCAAGGTTTTCTAATATGCCCTCATTCATTAAGAAACCAACCGCCAACCAATCCTGGTTCAGCGGGGTTCCCATCATTGATACAAATTCCTCACCATTTACATATATAGTGAGAGTAAGTTCTTCGATGACATTTCCACTATGCGGCTGCCAGTCATGATGATAATCCCACCAATGGAAAGTCTTTGTTCCGCGATTTTTCATCGCATCCTTCAAATCAACTAAATGAATCAACCAGTAAAGACCCCTTCAGAATGGGGCTTGTAACTGGGGCAGTTAACCACTACTGGCTAACTACCCCGATTTATAGCATTTTATTTCAACCAGATCAAACGGTTGATTTAGGATAGTCCAACTACTTGACCGGTCTTTGGATCGATGTCTATTTCGTAGTAAGCAGGCCGAGTGGGTAAGCCTGGCATAGTGCTCATCGTACCAAGCAGAGGATAGAGGAATCCCGCACCAACCGAAGCTCTAATATCTCGGATAGGAACAGTAAATCCAGTTGGCCTGCCTTTTAAGGTCCCATCATGGCTCATACTCAAGTGTGTTTTGGCCATACACATGGGCAGTTCATCAAAGCCAAGTTTGGTGTAGAGCTCAACCTTCTTTTCTGCCAGAGGCTCATAGGTAACGCCATCTGCACCGTAGATTTCTTTACAGATGATCTCGATCTTTTCTTTGATGGTCGTTCCTTTCAGCGGGTAGAGGAATTTAAAATCACTGGGCTGCTCGCAAGCTTCCACAACAGCCTTACCAAGGTCTACCGCTCCTAAACCACCCTCCATCCAATGGCGGGTAACCACTGCATTATATGCACCTGCCTTCATAGCGGCTTCACGTACCATCTCAACTTCGGCCTCGGTATCATCTTTGAAACTGTTGACAGCTACCACAGTCGTGATACCAAATTTCAAGGCATTTTCGATATGTACTTCCAAGTTACAGAGTCCCTTTTCTAGCAGTTCCAAATTTTCAGTCACATAAGCTGGATCAAGAGGAGCGCCAGCTGTAACCTTGGGGCCGCCGCCGTGCATCTTTAGGGCACGAACGGTCGCGACAAGAACTACCACATCCGGAATCAATCCAGAGTAGCGGCATTTGATGTTGAAGAATTTCTCCATGCCGATATCCGCACCAAATCCTGATTCAGTCAGAACATAATCAGCCAGTTTCAGGGCGATCTTATCAGCTATGATCGAGCTGTTTCCATGAGCAATATTTGCAAATGGCCCAGCATGAACCAGTGCCGGTGTGCCTTCAATGGTCTGCATCAAAGTGGGTTTGATGGCGTCTTTCATCAACACAGTAACAGCACCCGCCACTCCCAGGTCATCCATGGTAACTGGATCTCCAGCCTTGCTGGTAGCAACAACTGCCTTACCAAAACGTTCGCGCATATCAGCCAGGTCTGTTGTCAGGGCCAAGATGGCCATGATCTCACTGGCAACTGATATATCAAAGCCTGTTTTTCGGGAATGGCCGCCTTCTTTGGGGCCAATTCCAATTTCAATCTCACGCAGGTGACGATCATTGGTGTCTACGATTCTGCGCCAAGTGACCGCATCCGGATCCATATCCAATCGCACGAATTTTCCGTATTCTTCCGGAGTCAGATCATCGGGATTGGTTTTATCAATGCCCAATTTCTTCAGCCTCCGGAACATGATGGGGGCAAATTCCCGTTTCCCGTTTTTATCTGGCGGACAAAGACGTTTGAAAAGGGCCTCATCGCTCTGTCGGCTCTCATGATACATGCGAGTATCAATTGCTGCGGCGACCAAGTTATTGGCAGCCGTGATGGCATGAATATCGCCTGTCAAATGCAGGTTGAAATCCTCCATGGGCACAACTTGGCTGTAGCCACCGCCGGCAGCGCCACCCTTAATGCCAAAAGTTGGACCCTGGCTCGGCTGGCGGATGCAGGTGAACAGGCTTTTACCCAGGTGCGCACCCAGAGCCTGGCTCAATCCCACTGTTGTGGTGGTTTTGCCTTCTCCCAGGGGTGTAGGAGTAATGGCTGTTACATCAATATATTTTCCGTCTGGTACATCTTTCAGACGCTCAAGAATATCAAGAGTCACTTTGGCTTTATATTTGCCGTATAGTTCTAGTTCGTCATCCAAAATCCCGATCTCATCAGCAAGATCCTTGATCGGTTTCATAACCGCTGCATGAGCGATATCGATATCCGAAGGTACAGGATCCAACAGTTTCAACGGAGACGGGGTTACGGGTTTCTTCGTGAAAGTCATCAGTTCACTCCTTTGTATAAATAGCGACAAGTCCTGTTTAACCAGTCGAATTAATTACCATTAGCCAGTTTGGCAGCGCGAACGGTATTTCGCAGCAACATCGCGATTGTCATCGGTCCAACGCCACCGGGCACAGGCGTGAGATAACCTGCCACTTCCATGGCTTCTTTATAATCGACGTCACCTGTTAACCTGTATCCGCGTTCGACACTGTCATCGTCAACACGATTGGTGCCGACATCAATCACTGCAGCGCCAGGTTTGATCCAATCTCCCTTAACCATTTCTGCGCGGCCAACAGCAGCAATCAGCACATCGGCTTCTGCACATTTCTCTTTTAGGTTCTTTGTCCGAGAATGGCAAATCGTAACAGTGGCATTCTCTTTCACAAGCAATAAGGCCGCAGGCATGCCAACGATAAACGATCGACCCAGAACAACAGCGTTAGCACCTTCAAGTTCTACACCGGCGTTTTTCAGCAGATATAAAACACCATCCGGAGTAGCAGGAACAAATAGAGGATCCCGGCCTTTTTGTGCCAAACGTCCAATATTCAAGGGATGGAATCCATCCACATCCTTCTCAATGCTAATCGTTCGCAGCACACTTTCATCATCCAGCCCATCCGGCAGGGGAAGCTGAACCAGGATCCCATGCACATCGGGATCATCGTTCAGGTCCTTAACCATCGCCTCAACTTCTTCCTGGGTCGCGGTCGCTGGCAGCTCATGGCCGATGGAAATAATCCCAGCCTTTTCACAGGCTTTGTGTTTCATACTGACATAAACCGCAGATGCTGGATCCACGCCTACCAACACCGTCGCCAATCCTGGCGGGTTTTTTCCTTCCGCCACCATGGCTGCAACATCCGCGGCCACAGCATCTCGAACCTCTTTGGCTACAGCTCGGCCATCTATGATTTCAGCAGTCATAAAGTACTCCCTTTGTAAGTAAAAATGAATTGCGATTGGAACAGAAAATCCGGTCCGATAATCGATCAGACCTATTACGCCATGCTAAAAAATATTATGACGAAAAATAGGGTGCTTAGCAAGTTACCTTTATCACAATACAAATACTGCTTTCTGGTATATAAATTCCAGTAGAAACACCCAAAGTTCAGCTCTTTGATTTCAATTTTATTGCCCGCCCGTTGGATATGGCGTACAATAATTATTGTTCACGGAAAGTTTTGTTTGACCAGGACGTAACTATGCTACTGGACCAGACAAATTCTCACTGCCGAACGGCCTACTTCAGGATCATTTCTTTATCCTGGAAGAACAAGTCCTTGACCAAAATAAACCATTTTCGATTTCACCCGCTCAATCAACGGGTGTTTCCACTTTGGCCCAGGTCTAATATCCTGGATCTATCTACCCCGGAGGATCTCCTATGACCGATCGCAAAAAAGTCACCATCCGCACTCTGTTCGACAAAGCCGCCAAAAGTGAACCAATCTCCTGGTTGACCTGTTACGATTACCCGACCGCCTATTTCCAGGAACAGGCTGAAATGGATATGCTGTTGGTGGGAGACAGCCTGGGCATGACCATGCTCGGGTACGATGGAACCTTACCGGTGACTATGGATGATATGATTCGGCACACCCAGGCAGTACGGCGCGGTGCGCCAACCGCCTTCTTGGTGGGAGATATGCCTTATATGTCCTACCAGGCAAGTGTTGAATCTGCAGTGTTAAATGCCGGCCGTTTTATGGCAGAAGCCAGTTGTGATGCAATCAAATTGGAAGGCGGTCATGTAATGGCAGACCGGATGAGAGCCATTGTTGACGCCGGGATCCCAGCTGTAGGACATCTGGGATTGACACCCCAGAGTGTAGCAGCCTTAGGTGGATTCAGAGTCCAGGGAAAGGGAGCAGTCCAGGCCAAAGAGATCATAGACGACGCCAAAGCCCTTGAAGAAGCAGGTGCCTTTTGCATTCTGTTGGAAATGGTGCCAGACAGAGTAACCAAGATCATCACCGAACGGGCAGAAGACTGCCTGATCATGAGTCTTGGATCGGGTCCGGATGCCCACGGGCAGCTGTTGATCTTCCATGATATGTTTGGCCTCTATCCCAAATTCACACCCAAGATGGCCAAAGTCTACGGCAACGCCGGAGAAGTTCTCCAAAACGGACTCATTCAATACAATAAAGAGGTCAAGGATAAAACCTTCCCGAAGAAAGAGAACTGGTTCACGATGAGTGATGATGAGTTTGAGGATTTACAGGGATTGCTTTAGACATACCCTCTAGATTTATCTACCATCATGTTGTAAATATAGAATAGTGATCAGTAACCAGGATTCAGTGATCAGATTTACAACTAAGATGATGAAGCGAGAAGCGGATAAACTAAATGGAAAAGCTGCCCTATGTAGAAAATTATCAAGACCTGGTTGTTTATAAGAAATCACGCCAGTTGTCTCATGAAATATATAAAATATCTAAGAGGTTTCCATCCGAAGAAGTATATTCGCTGACCAGCCAGATCAGTTGATCATCAAGATCTGTTGGCGCTCAGATCGCTGAAGCATGGGCAAAACGATTATACAAAAAACATTTCATCAGTAAGCTTTCGGATGCTGACGCAGAACTGAACGAAACCGAACATTGGATAATAATTGCCAATAATTGCGGATATATAGGAAAGGAAGAAAAACAGCTATTTGTCCTAACCTGTCATGAAATTGGTCGCATGTTGGGAAGCATGATCGCTAAAGTTGATCTTTTTTGTAACGGAGCATCAGAAGATTAATACTTTCACTAAATCACACGAATAACCTAATCTGATTACCGATTACTGATTACTGATTACTGAATTCTGAATTAATTTAGTATTGGAGCAAATCTATGACAGACCTTCGTTCTCGTTTAACAATAAACCCCGACCGACTAGACGCCATCAACAACATCCTCCTTAACCCGGATATGGATGTCATCAACGACTTCCTGGCGGTGGTGGAGAAATACGGCACTCCTGAGGAGATCAACGCCAAAGCCGATCAGGCCAGGAATATGGATAACTTACTGGCAGTGGTAGAAAAAACAAAACCCGAATATCTAGAGGATTTAAAGTGGCTCCAGGAACAAAAAGATGCTGAGGCATTTATTTCTATCCAGGATTACCGGAAAAAAGTCCTGGGCGGCGAAACTGACAAGACCGAGTTCAAAGATGAATTTGCAGTCACTCTGGAGGTCAGCGCCTGCCAGTACTTCCCCTGGGTGCGGATGATAGCAGAAAAGGCCATCGCTGAAGGTATGTTAATGCCGGCCCGTTTTATCCGGGTCCGAAAAATGAAAGAACAGGAAGCGGATGGGGATCTAGCCGCATTTGCAGCAGCCATGCAAATCCTGGGAGCCAGCTATGTAGAAACACTGGATACAAAAGGGACAGATGGATCTAACGTCCACCTGGGTGGTCCTGATACGATCACAGGGTATTTTGGCGGAGTGGGACAACCCAACCAACATGCTCTGGCCTGGCTGGATGAGTTTCTCTACTATTACACAACTTATGGAGTGCGCCAGGTGTTGAATATCAACCCTGGTACTGTATTGTTGGGTTATATGCTGCATCGCCTGGGTGTGGATAACGAATTTAAGATTTCAGTTTTTATGGGAAATGACAATCCCTATGCCGCATTATGGACCCTGCTGGGCGCTAAATTATTCACCCGCGACGACGGTACAACTCCACTGATCGGTTTCAACTGGAGTAATTCTGTGGACAATCAAACAATGGAAATCACAGCTCAGTTCAGGAAAGACCTGGGTTTTGAAGATATTGTCCGCTATGAACACCACATCACTGAGACTTATAAAAGCATTGTCCGCCAGCCGTATAATCGCAGGAATGAATTAATTGAGATCGCTGACCACGTGGCTAATATTTCCGCGAAACATGAAGGAGCAGATCCAGATATTGATGAGACGCGGGAACATCCTTCAGATATCCTGGATTATTTCCGGGACAAGGAAGAGATCAAGGAAGCTGGAGATTGGGACCATCTAACCGGAAATTTCATGGATAAATTCATCGCCCTCAATAAAACAGCTTGGGTACTGACGGAAAATGGCCTATCATTCCTGGCTGCGCCTGACTTACATCGCTGATCATTACATCTTGATGTAAGAAAAACCATACAACTCAAATTAGCAGTAGTTAGGTGGTAATACTGCACGCTGTAAAGATGCCTAATATGTATTCCTGTTAAAACTCACGGGAGGTATTTTATGAAGGTGATCTCATCTGGCAAAGGAGTTATGCTGCAGCCCCCTGATATGAATGACTTCCGGGAGCACAATCGATCTAAACCCCGTGGTCTGATAGACAAACGCATGACTGAAAAGGAGGCAGTAACCAAATTCATCAATGACGGCGATTATATCGGCACAGAGCTGTATGGCACTGTCCGCTGCCCGCAGTCACTCATCAACGAAGTCATTCGCCAGGGAAAAAAGGAACTCCGTGTGGCTGGCCAGGGAGTATATGAGCTAGACCTGTTATTAGGTGCCGGATTGGTCAAAGCACTTGACCATACCTATATTGGGATGGAGGTTTACGGACTATCCAATTGTCTGCGAAGGGAAGTGGAAAGCGGAAGGGTTGAACACTGTGTAGAATGGAGCAACGCTGCCATTGCTTGGCGTTTTAAAGCCGCTGCAATGGGTGTGCCCTTTATACCGACCAGATCCATGCTAGGCACAGATACACTGGAATACAGTGCGGCCAAGGTGGTAGAAGATCCTTTTACCGGCGATCCGATCGCTTTGCTGCCAGCATTGATCCTGGATGTGGGAATGATCCACGTTCATCGGGCAGATAAATACGGCAACTGCCAGATCGACGGGATTAGCGGTTTTGCCTTTGAGCTGTCCCGGGCTTCCAAACGTCTCTTGATCAGCGCTGAAGAAATCATTCCAACAGAAGAGATCCGCAAACACCCTGGCCAGACCATCATTCCCTATTATCTGGTAGATGCTGTAATTGAAGCTCCTTTTGGGTCACATCCAGGGGAGATGTGCTATGTTTATGAACGGGACGAACCTCATATCAAATCCTGGGTGGAGGCTTCCAAAGATCCAGAAACAACCCAGGCCTATCTCCAGAAATACATTTATGATCTGGAGGACCATCAGGCCTATTTGGATCTAATCGGCAGTCAGCGACTACAGGAAATTAAAGATATGGTGCCGGAGGTTTCCCAATGACTGAACCCAATTACAACCCCAACGAGTTAATGATATGCTCAGCCTCCAGGCTAATGGAGGACAATTCCACGGTCTTTATCGGCACAGGTATTCCCATGCTGGCTGGAGCATTGGCACAAAAAATGCATGCTCCAAACTTAATTAGTATTTTTGAGTTTGGAGGCACAGGCGCCATTCTTGAAGAACTTCCGCTTGCTGTTGGCGAACGGCGGACATTTCATAAAGCCCTGGCAGCTTCTGGAATTCTGGATGTTGTAGAGACGGCCCAGAGAGGTTTTGTGGATTATGGTTTCTTGGGTGGAGCTCAGATCGATCCCTGCGGCAATCTGAACTCAACTGTGATCGGCGATCACGATCACCCCAAAGTCCGTCTGCCTGGCAGTGGTGGCGGAAATGACGTTGGCTCTCATTGCTGGCGGACAATTGCAATCATGAAACATGATAAGCTGCGCTTCGTGGAAAAAGTAGACTTCACCACCACCCCGGGTTATCTTTCCGGTCCAGGAGCCAGGGAAGAAGCCGGACTGCCTCCCGGTACTGGACCTTATAGAGTGGTAACTACGCTGGGAATCTTAGGCTATGACGATGAAAAGAAGCGCATGAAACTGTTATCTGTTCAACCCGGGATAAGCGTTGAACAGGTACATGAAAATACTGGGTTTGACCTTTTAGTGGCTGATGAGATCAAAGAAAACCCGCCACCCAGTTCCGAAGAGCTGCGAATTCTGAGAGAGGAAGTAGATAGAGACAGATTTTACATCTAGGAAATGGTAAAGTATCCTTGCAAATGAATGGGTGTATAATTTGGACAGCTCAGAAAATAAGACGCAAATAAAACAGTATGAAAGAAAAACAAGCCATCCAGGAAGCATTCACTGAACTATCCTCTCACTATGAGGAGGCTGTTGATAGTGAACTCAACCTATTCTGGGGTTGGAGCTATCATAAATTCCTGGAGGAGCTGGTAAACCAGACTACCTTCCAGGAAAATCAGAAGATTCTGGACATCGCAACCGGCACTCTCGTCATCCCCAGAAAGATCCTAGAACAAGATCTCCCCGGCATTCAAATCACTGGGCTTGATATCACTGAATCCATGCTCAGGCAGGGGAAAAAGAAGTTAATAGCAGAAGGCATTGAATCTGATATCGATTTGACCTGTGCTGACGCCATGGCGTTGCCGTACTCCGATGGATCATTTGACGTCGTTGTGTCTGGCTTAGCATCTCATCATATGAATATTCCAATTATGCTTTCAGAAATGAGGAGAGTGCTCAAGCCCAACGCAGCATTGTCAATAATTGATGTGGGCATGTCTCCATTTTGGGAACTGCCAATTGTTAGGGGAATCGCACGAATTGCAGCTTTTATCTATTTTCTTTTTAAAGAAAATTTCACACGAGCCTGGGCAGAAGCCCTTGCTATGAGCAATTTACAGACCCCCGAAGGATGGGAAGAGGATTTAAATAAAGCGGGGTTTACTGGTATTAGGATAGTAAAATTATCATCGAAATATAAATGGATACCAGAGCCATTATCTATTCAATCGCATAAAGACGGGAGGAACGATGACTGATCTCAATACTATGCTTGAACAAGGCCGTCAGAAGGAAATCTGGACGAAATACTTGGGCTTCCTTGATTTGAGGATAGATGAATTCATGGAAATTCAGGAACGGCTCCTCCTGGAGCAGATCAGTGTATTAGGAAACAGCATGATGGGGCGCATGTTAATGGGTGATAAGATACCCAAGACAGTAGAAGAATTCCGAAAGAATGTACCCCTTACGACATACCAGGATTATCACGAGCTATTGGATAAAAAGAGAACTGATGTTCTTCCCCGAGAACCAGTAGCCTGGGCGCATACTTCTGGCAGGAGTGGAACCTTTAGATGGAAATGGGCTCCTTATAGTCAAAAGATGTATGATCGCCTTGGCGAGTCTGTAACCGGTTCCATGATCTTAGCCTCTTGTTCAAAAAAGGGTGAGGTTCTATTACAGCCTTACGACACCGTCCTATTAGCAACAGCTCCCACTCCCTATGTGTCAGGAGAAATAACAAAAAGCGCGAATGAACAAATGAAACTGAGATTCCTTCCCTCTCTCGAGGAGGGCGATCATATGGGTTTTCGGGAACGCGTTCAATCTGGTTTTAAATTGGCGATGGTTGAAGGTTTGGATTTTTTCTACGGACTTGCGAGCATATTGGTTGGTATTGGAGAACAATTTGAAAAGGGTTCCGGCTCAGTAAAAATCACGGCCAAAATGCTCCGGCCAGATGTGCTTTGGAGATTACTGAAAGGTTTCGTTACTGCAAAATTAAAAGGTGGAAAAGTTCTTCCGAAAGATATCTGGAAACTGAAAGGAATTATGACTGGCGGCGTAGATGCTTCCATTTATAAAAAACAAATTGAATACTATTGGGGTAGAAAACCACTGGAAGGGTATGCATGCACTGAAGGTGGATCGCTGTGCATGCAAGCCTGGAATTACAAGGGAATGACTTTTTTCCCTGAAAACGACTTTCTGGAATTTATTCCTCACGAGGAACATAAAAAGAACAAAGAAAATCCGGATTATCAGCCAAAAACTGTACTCTATAATGAGTTAGAAACTGGGATTTATGAGCTCGTATTCACAAACTTCCATGGGGGGATCTTTACACGCTACCGGATTGGCGATCTTTTTGAGGTAATCTCACTGAGAGATGATGAGTTGGATATTGACCTCCCGCAGGTCGTGTTCTATTCCAGAGATAGCGATATTATAAATTTAGCAGGATTTGCCTTGATCACTGAAAAAGATATTTGGAAAGCTCTGGAAAAAACAGACCTTGATTACTACGAATGGGTTGCTCGAAAAGAGATCAAAGACAATAAAACTTATTTACGGCTTTTCATTGAGCTAAAATCTGTAACTGATCTGGACACAAAGAAAGTTGAAAAGCAAATCAGCACTGCCTTGAGGGAAATAAACTCAGATTACGACGATCTGGAAAAGATGCTTGGTTACACAGCGCTTACAATATCGATGCTTAATCCGGGAGCTTTTGGGATGTATATGGATTACCAGCAAAGCCAGGGTGCGGATCTGGCCCATACCAAACCGCCCCATATGAAACCAACCCAGGATCAGATGAAAAAACTGCTCGGAGAAAAAAAAGTAAAAGGGTAGTATGGTCCTGACTATCGTTACAGTTATTGCAGTCTTGGCTTTCCTGTTATATACAGGACTGTATATTGTTGTTACTCTCTCAAAACCCCAGACTGAGATAAAGCGTGGTTTCCGGTGGTACCTGCTGGCTATGGTCCTCTGGTCATTTTCTGCTTTCTTGTTATATACAGATCAAACCAGGGCTTTATTCTGGTTCCGTATGATGACCAGCGCAGGATTCTTAGCCAGCTTGACCATTTTCATATTCGCCAGGGCTACAATCAAAATAAAAAATTTGTGGGGTCCTCTGGCTCTCTTCATTATTTTGATTGTGATAGGACTCACACTATCTACAAACCTTTTCACTGGGTCTGTCTCAGTAATTGAAGGGTATATTCTCTATCCTCTCGCCGGAACCTGGGCAATTCTCGCCGCGCCATCAACTATCATTATCGTGATCAGCCTGATCACCCTCATCCGCGCCCGTCAAAAAACGAGTGATCCAATCCAGAAAAACCGCCTTTTGTACCTGATCCTGGGTATCCTGGTGATGATTTTCGGCGCCAGTATCAATATTATTTACCCTCCCCTTGGGGGGTATCCAATTGATATCGTGGCCAATATGATAACGGCCATAATCATTGTTTATGCAATTCTAAGGTACCAGCTGCTGGATATCCGAATTGTTATTCGCCAGGGTCTGCTATATTCCATTCCTACTGTAATAATTGGAACAGCCTACTTCCTTATTCTTACCCTTTTCATCAATTTCTTTGGCATCTTTTCTGGAGGGGGGATCTTCATAACCTCATTGGTTGTGGCAGTTATAACTGCCCTATTGGCCGAACCTTTTAGAGTTCGGGCCCAAGCAATCATTGACCGAATGTTCTTCAGGGAAAAATATGATTCCAGGATTATGCTTCAGACATTGAGCAGCCAGACTACTTCTACATTGGATCTATATAAAATCACAAACATGATTTTATCTGAAATCGCGACTACCTTGCACCTTCCAAACGCCGCGTTTTTCTTCAGGGATGAAGATACTGGAGTATTCGAACTGACAACCCAGATCGGACTAGATGATCTTGGAAACCAATCATTCAGGCAAGGACACCCCCTGGTTCTTTGGTTCTTCAACCAAAATCATCCTATCAGCCGTCAAGATATGGAAGTCCTTCCACAATTTCAATCACTCTGGAAGAGTGAAAGGCAACTCTTAATGGATATGAAAGCAGAATTATTCATTCCCATTAAAGTGCAATCCCAATTAGTTGGAATATTCATTCTGGGACCCAAACGTTCTGAACAACATTATAGTTCTGAAGAAATAATCACCCTCACAACAGTCGCTAATCAAACGGCTGCTGCAATTGAGAACGCACGATTATATACTGCAGAACAAAGCAGACGAAAAGAGATTGACACTCTTTACAATCTATCCAATCAGCTTGTTGGCACAGATGATTTAGAAACCATATTAGACATTGTTACCAAACACACAGTTGAAAGTGTTCAGGTTACCTATGCCAGGATATTAATCAGAGATGATAATGGAGATTATTATTGTCGATCTATATATCCAATCAAAAATCTTTTAGATCCACTGCGATATGGACAAGTTGAACCAATAGCCGCTGAATATTATTATGAAAATGTTCTTGATGATGAAAATATTGTTGTAATAGATATTAACGATCCAGACTGGCATGATGAAGAAAAACAAGCCATATTCATTAATTTTGCTAGGACTTTATGCATTTGCCCTTTGATCGGCGCAGATGGCAAGATCGGTCTCCTCATCCTTGGAGAATTCCACAGCAGTGAAGCGGCTCCTTTTTCACCTTCCCAGCTAAGATTAATTAATGCTATAGCAGACTATGCCTCGAGTTCCATTCAACGGGCGATATTGCATAATAAATTGGAAGAAAATTTCCTACAAACTGTCATATCTCTCGCAAACGCCATGGATGCACGGGACAGCTATACCGGCGACCACAGCCAAAGAATGGCTGATATGGCGTCCCGAATTGGATCAAAAATGGGACTTTCTTCCGAGGAAATAGAAATTCTGCATTGGGCTGGTATATTACATGACATCGGGAAAATTGGTGTCCCAGATCATATCTTGAATAAAAAAGGCTCATTAACTAAAAAAGAATGGACCATCATGAAGGAGCATCCTGTTATTGGTGCTCAAATAGTCGAACCGGTAAAATATCTGGCTCCTGTTTCACCCATCATCCGGGCTCATCACGAGAAATTTGATGGCACTGGTTATCCATACGGGTTGGAAGGGACCGATATACCACTCGGTTCCCGGATCCTGTCTGTTGTAGATGCATATGTCGCCATCAGGGATGAGCGGGTATACAGTGAAGCTCATACCCATGAAGAAGCCATCGCCGAACTACGCCGAGCTAGTGGGACCCAGTTTGATCCGGTTATTGTTGATGTCTTCTGTAAAACGATTACGGAATAGACCTCACATACTCTACCATTCATGTTCAAACCACACAAATCCCCCGGGGAAATCCGGGGGATTTCTATAGGTTACAATCTGTACTATGACAGATCCTACTTCCCTGACCCCCTTTTTTGATCCTAAAGGTGTTGCAGTTATTGGCGCCTCCCAGGATCCGACCAAGCTGGGCTACCTCCTGGCAACAAATCTCAACAGAAGCGGCTATAAAGGCGCCATTCATTTTGTGAACTTGAAAGGCGGCACACTGCTTGGCAATACTATTTATGAATCTATATTGGACGTGCCAGATCCAGTAGATTTGGCTGCAGTTCTAATTCCTTCGAAATTCGTCATCCCCACTCTTCGCGAATGTGGAAAGCGCGGGATAAAAGCAGCTATTATTGGCGCTGGCGGTTTTCGCGAGATTGGTACTGAAGGCCTGGCACTAGAACAAGAAATGGTCCAGGTTGCCAAAGAAGAGGGCATCCGCCTGCTCGGCCCTAACTGTATAGGTTTTCTGGATACTCACTTGCCGCTGGACACTACCTTTTTGCCTCCACCAGGTCCAAATCCCGGCGATGTGGCATTTCTATCCCATTCGGGTGCTATCTGCGCGGCCGCCATTGATTGGGCCCGCGGTCAAGGGTACGGTATTTCCAAGTTGATCAGCCTGGGCAACCAGGCCGATGTCACAGAAACCGACCTATTGGTCCCTATAGCAGCTGATGGTCACACAAACGTGATCGCACTCTATCTGGAAGGGATCAAATCTGGTCGGCGCTTTGTTCATGAAGCCCGTGCTGTTGTTCCGAATACCCCGATCATTGCTCTTAAAGTCGGAAGGTTCGCAGCCGGGCAAAGAGCGGCTGCATCCCATACCGGTGCTTTGTCCGGCGAGGAAAGCGCCTATAACGCTGTCTTCCGTCGGGCGGGTGTCCTGCGGGCAGAGACCAGCGAGGAAATGTTCGACCAGGCCAGAGCTCTAGCCTGGTGCCCTTTACCAATAGGCAACCGCGTGGCTGTACTTACAAATGCTGGCGGTCCCGGAGTCACCGCAGCTGATGCCCTTGAATCCAAAGGGCTTAAGATGGCAAACTTTAGCCCGGAAACCATCGCTGAACTCCAAAAGATCTTGCCTTCCGCTGCCAGTTTGCATAACCCGGTGGATATGCTTGCGGCTGCAGGGCCAATCCAATTTGCGGATTGCTTGAGGGTTCTACTAGCTGATCCCGGAACGGACAGTGTGATGGTTATCTTTCCTACACCACCCATGTATACTGCAGGCGCAGTTGCAAAAGCTATGATTCCTATCATCCACCAAGCAACAAAACCAGTCATCATCTCTGTCATGGGAGATCGCCTTATCCAGGAAGCAGTGGAACACCTACGTGCTGCCCGGATACCGGAGTACCGTTTTCCCGAACGGGCCGCTGCTGCCCTGGCTGCCCTGGTTAAAAGAGTTGGTCTGCTCGAATATGCATCTGCTGAACCAGTCACCCGTAAGGATATCCAAACAGATCTGGTCCGGGAACTGATAAAAAATAATAGTCAAGATAACCACCTTACGGGGCCATTGATCGCCCAAATAATGGAAGCCTACGGAATTCCCACTGCAAAGATGACCCTGGCAAAGGATGAAGAAGAAGCCACTGACCTGGCTGGGGAAATTGGAATGCCAGTCGTTCTAAAGGTCGCCTCCCCGGATATCAGCCATAAAACTGACGTTGGAGGAGTACTTCTGAATCTAGCGGATGAAAAATCTGTCAGGGGCGGATATCAGACAATCATCCGTCAGGCAAAGGCCGCCCTACCTGATGCCAAAATCACTGGGGTCTATGTTCAGGAAATGGTTCCTCTGGGTCAAGAAGTGATCCTCGGGGTAGTTCAGGACCCACAATTTGGCCCGGTCATGATGTTTGGGTCGGGGGGTACTGAGGTTGAAGGGTTAAAAGATCTATCCTTCGGCCTGGCACCTATAACTGAAATTGAAATAGACTATATGCTTCAGAAAACCTGGGCCGGTCGCAAATTAGAAGGTTACAGGAACGTTCCCCCTGCCGATATAAAGGCTGTGCGAGATGTGATGATCCGGTTGGCCCAGCTTGCAAATGACTTTCCCCAGTTGGCTGAGATCGAGATCAATCCTCTGCGGATTTTCCCAGCCGGTAAAGGCGCTGCAGCTGTAGACGTCCGGGTCCGATTAGAATAGTAAGGGAAAATGTGGCTTATAAGACTGGATGCAGGATGCTCTAAGCATCCTGCATCTCTATTTAACTATTGTGATTTGCCTTGATATAAGACTTTAGATACTCACCTGTGTATGATTGAGGAGAACTGCAGATCTCACTAGGTTGTCCTGATGCAATAACTTCGCCACCCGCATCTCCCCCCTCAGGACCAAGGTCAATGATATAGTCAGCGACTTTGATGATATCCAGATTATGTTCAATGATCAAAACCGTGTTGCCCTCGTCAACCAGTCTCTGCAGCACTTCGATCAACTTATGCACATCAGCAGCGTGCAAACCAACCGATGGCTCATCCAGTACATATAATGTGGATCCTGTGGAGCGTTTAGAAAGCTCCCGTGATAATTTTATGCGTTGAGCCTCACCACCCGATAAAGTTGTCGAGGGCTGTCCGACGCGTATATATCCCAACCCAACATCTTGAAGTGTTTTCAACTTACTCATCATGGCCGGGAAAGCCTCAAATATTTCCATGGCCTTATCGATGGTCATCTCCAGCACATCAGCGATGTTATGTTCCCCTTTAAACTGGACCTGGAGGGTTTCCCGATTGTAGCGTTTCCCATGGCACACATCACAGGGTACGTATACGTCAGGCAAGAACTGCATTTCAATCTCCAGCTGCCCATGTCCTCGGCAAGCCTCACATCGGCCGCCCTTCACATTAAATGAGAACCGACCTTTGTCATAGCCGCGAATCTTACTCTCTGGTAGATCCGAAAATAGATCTCGAATATGGTCAAATAACTTGGTATAAGTACCGGGATTCGATCTAGGCGTCCTGCCGATTGGGGATTGGTCAATATTGACGATCTTGTCGATATTTTCGATCCCCTTAATGGTATCGTGATCACCGGGTTTGGTCTTGGCCCGATTCAGTTCTCGCGCTAATGCTTTATAAAGGATTTCGATCATCAGGGTTGATTTGCCGGAACCCGAAACTCCAGTAATACAAACCAATTGTCCTAACGGGATAGTGACATCAATATCCTTGAGGTTGTGTTCCCTGGCTCCCAGGATCTTAATTGATTTTCCTGAACCTTTCCGCCGCTCATCCGGAACTGGCACTTTCAATCGACCAGAAAGGTAAGCGCCAGTCAAGGAAGTTGGATGGGCCAGGATCTCCTTGATCGTTCCAGCAACAACTACCTCTCCGCCGTGTTCACCAGCGCCGGGACCGAGATCCAGAACCCAGTCAGCTGTTTCAATGGTTTCCGCATCGTGTTCCACAACCATAACTGTGTTGCCCAGGTCGCGCAGCTCTTCCAAGGTTCGAAGCAGCCGTCCATTATCACGAGGATGCAATCCAATTGATGGTTCGTCAAGCACATATAACACGCCCATCAAGTGGGACCCGATCTGGGTTGCAAGACGGATGCGTTGAGCCTCGCCACCAGAGAGTGTTCCAGCATTCCGGTTTAAGGTCAAATAATCCAATCCAACATTCACCAGGAATCCAAGGCGTTCTGTCAGCTCGCGCAGAACCCGGTCAGCGATGATCTGCTGGCGTTCCGTGAGCGGAGAATCCTTACTGTTTAAGAGATTGATCCACTCCAGGGCTTTCTTAATCGGCCAGGTGGATATTTCAACAATGTTAATATCATTTATTGTCACTGCCAGGGCTTCTGGGCGTAAACGTGCACCATGACACGAGGGACAGGGATTGTCATTCATATATCCCATGATCCGGGACCGCATATATTCCGATTGGGTTTCTTTAAATCGGCGTTGAAGGTTATTGACCACACCTTCAAATTCCCGGAAGAATTCGTACTCCCGTCCTTCCTTATCGGTATAGGTCATCGCTACTTCATCTCCCTGGGTTCCATACAGGATGACCTGTTCTTGCTCTGCTGTAAGTTTCTTATAGGGTTTATCCAGGGCGATCTTGTTTTTATCAGCCGCACCTACCAAGGCTTTCCAATAATAACCACCCTGAGCCTTAGGACCGCCCCACTCCTGGGCATCAATTGCTCCCTCAATGATTGAGAGGCTTTTATCCGGAACGAGTAAATTGACATCCACTTCAAGTTTGGTCCCGATCCCCTCACAAGTTGGGCAAGCCCCATGGGGAGTGTTAAATGAAAAGGTCCTGGGTTCAATTTGCGGGAAACTTCTCTCACAAACGGGACAAGCCAGATGTTCAGAGTAATTAGTATTTACGGGATTATCTGGATCTGTTACGTCAAAGATTGTCAGGTAACCGTCCCCATATTTCAGGGCGGTTTCAACAGAATCCGTCAATCTGGATCGGAAATTATTCTTATCCTCTTCATTTTCAGGTTTGATTATTACCAACCGGTCAACTACTGCTTCTATGGTGTGCTGTACGTAGCGCTCCAGCTTGATATCCTCTTCCAGGCGGTGGATCTCTCCGTTAATTCTAGCCCGCACAAATCCGGATTTCTGGATCTCGTCCAGGATACCCTGATGTTCTCCTTTCCTCCCTCGAATAACCGGAGCAAGGATATTAAACTTGGTTCCTTCTGGAAAATTTTCGATATGGTCAACAATTTCCTGGGCTGATTGAGTGGTAACTTCTCGACCACATTCTGGACAATGAGGAATACCAGCCCGGGCATATAACAAACGCAGGTAATCGTAAATCTCTGTTACTGTACCCACGGTTGATCGCGGGTTTTGAGAAGTACCACGCTGGTCGATGGATACCGCAGGAGACAAACCTTCAATATATTCCACATCAGGTTTATCCATTTGACCCAGGAACTGGCGTGCATATGAGGAAAGGGATTCTACGTATCTCCTCTGGCCCTCTGCAAAAATCGTGTCAAATGCCAGGGAAGATTTACCAGATCCAGACAAGCCGGTGATGACCACAAATTTATCACGGGGAATCTCGACAGTGATATTCTTCAGATTATGAACTTTGGCCCCAACAACTTTGATCTTCTTTTCCATATTTATTTTGGGTTGGTCCTAGATTACAGATTTAACCGAATCCTTGGAGACCCGGAAACAACATCGGACATTATACCAATAACAAGGCAAGGGCGGATTTTCAGCACTAAAAACTAACGCTGTTCTAACAGAATCTACCCCAAAAGGGGATAGGAAAACTCGTTTTCTCAGCATCAAATATGCCCTCCCAGTATCTCTCTAGAAGCCGCGGTGAGCGTTTGGAAGCTATGAGTTTTGGGCAGATTGAAGTATAATCACATTTTGCAGAAGACGCTCAGAATCATTAAAAACTAAAAGCCAGCAGGAGGCTTTATGAAGATCACTTGGCATGGGCATTCATGTTTCCGATTGACAGAACGGGGAATGGCGACAGTGGTAACTGACCCCTATAACCATAAAAAAATTGGCTATGACGAGCTAAATTTATCCGCAGATATCGTTACTGTCAGTCATGATGCACCCGGACATAATCACACCAAAGTCATTAAAAAAAGAAAGAATGGTCAACATATCCTCACAGGACCAGGTGAATATGAAATTGGAGAAGTATTTGTCACCGGTATTCGCACTAATCATAAGAGCAAAGAAGATGATCTGCGTAATATCATGTTCATCTTTGATTACAATGGCATCCTGATCGCTCACCTGGGGAACTTAAGCCGTGTTCCCAACCAGTCTGATGTCAAATCCATCGCGGGAGATGTCCATATAGCCCTGGTACCGGTTGGTGGTGCTGGCAGCTTAACCGCTTCGAAGGCAGTTGAAGCCATTCGCATTCTTGAGCCGAGCTATGCCATCCCCATGTTCTATCAAACCAAGGAATGCAAGCTGGAATTGGAGCCTCTACAGAAATTCATCAAGGAAATGGGGCTCGACAAAGTGGAACCTCGGCCAGAACTCAATATAACCAGCAGCCGATCAAGCAGTGAAACAAATGTAGTCGTTCTGGAATATGCTCAGGAATCCGAATAAAGGAGTCCTGCATGACCGTTAAACTACTCTTGACCTGGGATATTTTGCCCAACCTGGAACAGGAATACTTTGAGTTTGTCATCGGTGACTTCCTCCCAGAGATCAAGCAGCTAGGCATTCGCCCCGCGGATATCTGGTACACCATGTATGGAGATCAACCACAAATCATGGTGGCTGCCAAAACACAAAGTCAGGCTTCACTAAATGTTGTTATGGCTTCCAAGGAATGGCAATTGCTGCTTGATAACTTATTACGATACGTAGAAAATTTCTCATACAAAGTGATTTCATCTCAATCAGGTTTTCAGTTATAATCCGTATTCCTAACATGAATAATAACGGCAATAAATCCAATCACAGGTTTTCTAATACGAGAATCAATTTCGGCCTTGGTTTAACCGTCGCTGGTTTTTTGATCTTTGTGTTAGGCGCAGATCCTGGGATTGTCGGACTAGATCGCAGCTTATATATAGGTTTTGTGCAAACTGCAACGTTCTCGATTGGTCTAGCGATGTTATGCCTGGGGGGTTTTATCAGCTTTAAATCCTGTCAGCAAGCAGAAAGTATCCAATCCTTGGCCCAGGACATTGGGGTGCGCTTAGTCGCAACCGGTTACCTGATCGCGTTGATCTCAGGGATGGCTGATGTGTTCGGATTTGGCACCCAATCCTGGCCCTCTCCACCATTTTTTGGCCCCACCCAAGCTACAGGAGTGATCGTTGGTGAAATAATAATCGCTATCGGCTTCATTCTCTATATGCCTTTTTTTTCCACAAAGTCCTAAAGCTTGACAATGCCATATCGAACGAGTAAAATTGACGCTGGATTACCAAGGATATAACAGGCCGAGATAGCTCAGTTGGTAGAGCACTTGACTGAAAATCAAGGTGTCGCCAGTTCGAGTCTGGCTCTCGGCACTTTCAAGCGGGCGTAGTTCAGCGGTAGAACGTCTCCTTGCCAAGGAGAAGGTCACGAGTTCGAATCTCGTCGCCCGCTCTTTCCAGAATACGGCTGGTGGCCGAAGGCTGAAATTGAATAGCCGGAAACCATCAGCCTCTTATTATCAGGGCGACGTAGCCAAGTGGTAAGGCAGAGGTCTGCAAAACCTTTAGCATGGGTTCGATTCCCATCGTCGCCTCTTTGCTTTAAAGGCACTCACCTCACCGGCTGCCCGCGGTGAGGTGAGTGCTTATCTAAGGAGGAGAAGAAATGGAAGTTCTCAATATCTTCGTTAATCCCATCATAGCTTAAATTTACTTCTTCGCAGTTATCAGTTCCGTTAGGGGGTCAAGGGATGAATTTTCGTTTCAAGATCGAAAATAAAGATGGGGGAGGGAACGTTCTTAAAAATAAACACCCGAGGATGGGTGTTTGAATTTAATAATGATTTTGTATAAAAAGTCTTAACCTTTGGCTCTATTTCACTCTAGATTAAAATATTCTCCCAGCCATACTAAGTTACCCACATCCAAATATTCCCCCAACAAAACAAAAAAGTCCTCACTGGTAACTATTTGGTCTTGATATCTTTTTGCATATTCCCGCAAGAAATCATATAACTGCTCAGCCCCCATTTCGTTTTTTAGTGCAGCCATGAATTTCGCACCCTGTAAATAGGTGGCATTGCGGTAACTCAAGTATTGATTGGTATATTCTTGAAAATCATAAATGGAGCGATCGATCCGTCCCTCAGGGTCATAATAGTTAACCCGCGTCCCCCACCACCAATCTACGGACTGCGGGTAAAGGTATTCATAATAAGCCAATTCACTGAAAGTGCAGAGCGATTCATCCAACCAGGGTTCAAGCGCCTGATCATTTGAGATCTTCCCATACCACCACTGATGGGCTGTTTCGTGAGCCGCAATCGCTATCAGATAACTCTGCTCCGATCCACCATAGGTATCAAAGAATCCGCGGCTCTGAAAATACATGCCTTCATATTCCATGCCATGATTAAAATCTGCCTGGACCATGGATAAACTGGACTGCCCATAGGGTCCATATAGCTCAGAATATAAAACTAGAGCTTCCACTGTGGCATCAAAAGCTGCCTGACCTGGAATTTGATAACCAGGGAAGATATATCCAAAAACCTTTGTTTCGTTTACTTCTTCTTCCAAAACAACATATGCTGGACTGATCGAGAATACAAAATTCCGGGCAGCTTCCAAGAAGTATTTCAAAGTGTCTCCTTCGTTCAAAGGAGCTGAACTTGCAGCTGCAATTAATCCAGCTGTGCCTAACTCGATGCTGATCTCAAAATCGGCCGCAGGATAAACCAGATATTCCCCAAATAACCAGGGGTCATTAATGACCCAACCCAGGTCATCCTGATAGGGTGGGACCATAGGATACCAATCCACCAGGTTCGTCTGGATAGCAGTATACCCAAATGGAGAGGGTCCAAATCCTTCCCGGGCGTTTTGCTGTGGAAGATCCAGTGAATATCTAATAAGGAGATCAAGAATTTCTCCAGGTTGCCAACCCGGGCTATCAAATTCAATGTTCAAAACTACTCCAGTAGTTTGATAACCATTCACGGGTAAATCTCCCGCGGAAATTTCCTGGATAGAAAATACCCCCGGCCAGTTGTTTGGAGGGACAACCAGGTCTATCTTATTCAGCATGTTTGTCGAAGGATGCTGAATGAGAATTCTTTCTTCCACATCCAATCTTTGATTCGGGTAATCCATAACCACCGCAAGAGAGTATTTTGTCCTCTCAAGCGCAACAGTCATTGGTTGGAGGGTTACCTCCGGAGTTGGGGTTAGTGCAGGTTGTGTAACTTCCTGAACAGTCGATTCAGGGGGTGGATCTGTAGGCGCTAGCGTAATGGTAGTGATAACCGCGTGGATTTCACTCGGATTGCAGCTTGAAACAAAGAAGATCAATCCGAAAATAACCAACCAGATAGGAACCTTATGGGTTTTTTTCATAGAGTCAAGGTGTATGAGAAACTTCTATTCATCCGTTTCGATATACTTGATAACAATCCCAGCCTCGTGGATCAAATCCACCTCAGGAGGCAAATTGTGATCCTGGTTCACCCTCTGGACAAGCCAATCAACAGCCTCTTGAACTCTGCCGGGAAGCGTTTCGATTTGCGCAAAGATTAGCAGGGATTGGATGGCATTTTCCAGTTCTTTAGTTTTTCCCGTTTCTACAAGATATTCTCTAACAGCAGCGCCTGCTGCTCGCCGAGCACAAACCCTTGCCCGACCTTCATTTCCTTCCAATCGGGATTGTTTTGCCAGTAATAATTCTTCTTCAATTTGCAGTTTTGGCGCTTCCATAGTGAGGATTATACCGTAGAGATATGGCCTTCAGTTTCCCCCTTAATTGGAACAAATCAGCGATTTTTCATTGCTGATACAGCCAGGTTATCAACGCGCTCGTTTTCTGCATGACCGGCGTGTCCCCGCACCCAATGCCACGATACCTGATGATCGATGATTGCCTGATCCAGTTCCTTCCAAAGATCTGCATTGGCCAGCGGCTTGGTCTTGCCAGGTGATCCTCTCCGCCAACCCAGTTCTTTCCAATTATGAATCCAATCGGTAATTCCCTTCTTTAGATATTCCGAGTCAGTGAAAATATTCACCTGGCAGGGTTCCTTAAGGGATCGAAAGGCCATCACCGCAGCCGTGATCTCCATCCGGTTATTTGTGGTTTCCTTCGCTGATCCAGAAATCTCTTTCTCGTGATTCCCAAACCGGAGCAGTGCGCCCCAACCCCCAGGTCCCGGATTTCCTGAACAAGCTCCATCTGTATAAATGGTCACATGCGGTTTATTGGCCATAACTTCCTCTAAAACTTGTCATCATTCTTGATCCTATTCTCGGGTATATTCCCACAATTCTGCGGCCAGCAGATCCAGAGCTTTCAGCTGCCCCTTGACTTCCAGGGTTCCATCAAGAAAGATTTCTTCAAATGCATCACCAACGGATAATTTCACAGTATTCCAAGACGGATCCAACGGTATGCCAATGCTATATTTTAACAAATTCAAACCCTGTGACCAATGGGGATTCTCAGTCCGAAACTCCCTCAAATAACCCAGGCTACTCTTCCGGGTCGGATAATATCTACTGAACTGCGCCCATTCCGCCTGAACTTTCGGGGATGTCAGGTATTTTAAAAACAACCAGGAAGCAAGTTCTTCTTCCGGAGTAGTATTAAATACCACAACCGATTGGATCTCTGATGAAACTGCCTTTTTACCTTCTGGGCCTAAAAATGGGAGCATCTCCCAGTCATCAGCTCTCCCAGTCTGGTTGGCTTCGGTATTAACATAATCCAACATTTGAGATGAGCCCACCACCATCATGGTTTTTCGTTGATTGAAATTTTCAATGGCCAGCTCATTTGACATGGGATCGGGGTATGAATAAAAAGTCATCCCGCAGCCCTCGCGAAGCATTCCCTGCCAATCCTCTGCCACCTGCTGAACTTCGGGAGAGTTGAACAGGTACCCATCCCCATCCAAGTTCAGGAAATTTCCATTATAAGCATATATCGCTGAAGTGATATTGGCCGCTTCAGGTGATAACAGAATCCCTGTCGGCTGGGGCAGGGAACTCGGTGATAATTCACGATCACCCGCAGCAGAACAGGCCTGTTGCTCCAGATCTTTCTCAGTGTTAGGTGAATTGGAGTATCCCAGCTCCTTCGCCCAGCTCTGATTGTAATAGATCACCTGAATGATTTGAGTAAAGGGAAGGCCCGGACGGATCGATCCTTGAATTGTAAATCCGTCATAAAGGTCTGAGTAATAATCCTTTTTTTCTTTATCGGACAAGCCTGCCGCCGGATCATCCAGGAATGGACTCAAGTCCAATGTTAATCCATCTTGGTACCAGCTGGTTATTGGTGAAGCATCACCCAGCATTAGGTGGGGCACAAGCCCCTCTTCAAAGGCCTTCTCCATTGAGTTGAGGGGATCAAGCACCAAGCCCTGATCAACAGGATTAACAACAATACCCCATTCATTCTCTTGGTTAAAACGATCTACGATCGCGTTCATGCCTGTGCCAGGCTGGTCTTGATCCCACATATACCAGAAATCCAATTCTAAGTTTTTAACAGAGGACCATGGCAAACCCATCGGTTCAGGAATAGGTGTCTGGCTGGGTTGTGCTGCAGCACTGATCGCCGTTAGCGTTGCGGGGTGGATAGTTTGCACTAGCGCTGAGGTCGAAAGCAAGTCTGAATCATACTTAGAGATTTGATCACAGGAACCAGTCAACAGGGCGATGAAAATAAATAGGAACAGGATTTGATAGATTCTCTGGTAATCTTTCATTTTTGGAAGACCATATTAGTGGATAATTACCTTATTGTAACAAAAAGCAAGGTACAGTTCTGTACCTTGCTTTATATATATTCTTATATTCAAAAACTACTGTAGGAAGTTCCAGGGATTCACCTTTACTCCCGTATAAATCATTTCAAAATGCAGGTGGGCTCCTGATGAATTTCCGGTAGTTCCCAACCCGGCAATTCTCTGGCCCTGATTGACACTTTGTCCACAACCAACACTGACGGAGTTCAAGTGAGCATAGAGAGTTTGCCAACCATTACCGTGGTCAACTACTAACAGGTTTCCATATCCATAGTTGCTCCATCCGGCATATACAATCACCCCATTGTCCGCAGCCCAAACTGGATTCTCAATACTTCCTGCAATATCAATGGCAGAGTGATTGGCGCCGGGGTTGTAATCGTAACCTGATACCCAACGTTCAGTAGTAGGCCATATGAATACACCCACTCCCACAGATCCAGTATAAATTGTGCCACAATGACCAGGTCCATAGGTAGCTGCTATAGCAGGGTTGTTCCTGGTAATGGCCGGTGGGCCATAATCTACCAATTCTCTTTCTCCACCTGGGACGATCAACATCTGTCCGATATCAAAGGACGGATTATCCAGATCAAAATCGTAGATATCAATCTTATTACCAGGGTATTGAACAATTTCCAGTGGTGCCACTCCATAATAATCAGCCACCTTAATCAGGCTTTCCCCATCCCGCCATTCATGGTAAGTACCATTTATCGGGAGGATATTTAACTCCTGTCCGGGTTGGAGCGTGTGCGGATTATCAGCTAAAGTGTCAAAATTTCCCCACAGGACCGTTTCAGGTTTTAAGCCAAATGACTCTGCGATGGCAAATAAAGAATCGCCTTGTTCTACTTTATATTTCAGCACATCCACTCTGGCCCTGGTAGGGATAGTTGTATGAATAACAGCCGCCCGGTGGATTCCCGCGGTCAGGGAAGTCTGATCTTGAACAAAACTGGGCATCTCCAGGATGCTCTGACTTTGGGTGGTTTCTTCCTCCGAGGACTGCTCCTCAAAAATCTGAAGCGTTTGCTGAGCATCCTGTGATTGGGGATAAAAAGTTCTTATTCCGACTATCACAATGATAACCAACAGAACAACACCCCCAACGGTCAGAATCCGACGACCGTTTTCTCCAGCCACTAGGTCTCGAATAAAATCACGAAAAGGAGAAAAGATCCCGTATACCTGCTCTTCATTATTGTCTTCCAACTGATCATCTTGATGTTCATTTTCCATTTAGAGAGCCTCCGCGACAACTATATCACCTGCCACAATTCACGTCAAGAAACGGCCTGCGGGATTAATAAAACCTTAACTTTATTGATATTTGGGTTATTTGAGGACATTTTTGAATCATTTCAGATAGGATGGCTTGTCCGTTCTATCCCTCTATGGCACAATTAGGAAAGATTTTTCAAAAGGTGGTTTATGTCTCGTTGGACCTTGTTTATCCTAATTTTGTTGCTTGGACTGGGACTGGGGCTGGTATATGGTTGGGTGATCAATCCAGTCAGTTATCAAGATACAACCCTGGACAGCTTAAGAAAAGATTATCAAACTGATTACACCTTAATGGTTGCAGAAGTCTTTCACCAGGAAGGAGATCTGGATTGGGCTCTGAACCGCTTGACATTACTCGAAGATAAATCTCCTTTAGACAGTGTTGAAAATGCACTAAAGTTCGCCGCGCAAGCAGAATACACCCTTCCGGACATGTTCCTGCTGCGGGATCTTCATAACGCATTAAAGGAGCTTGAATAATCCAATGGAACAGAAACGGGGCAATTGGTATCTACTGACGGGATTGATCCTCGGACTGGCCCTGGGGATGGTTTACGCATGGGTAATTTCTCCTGTCACAGAAGTGGATACCCATCCCAATTTGCTCCGGGATGATTATAAAGATATTTACCGCTCATTGATCTCCAGCGCCTACCAGGCAAACAACAATCTACCTCGTGCACAAGCGCGCCTGGAACTTCTCGGAGACGATGATCCTGCTCTGGCTTTGGCAGCCCAGGCCCAGCGATTCCTGGCTGAGAACGGAGATACCGAGATGGCAAAAGTGCTTGCCAATCTTTCAGCCTCGTTGCAGATTGCGGCTGGACCGGTAGCAAGTCCTATCCCACCCACAGTTACAGCAATATCAGAGGAAGAGACTTCCAGCACAACCAATAATGGCAGCAGTTCTGATAACAATAATCAGGGTTCTGCCAGTTCAACCCGGGAACCTACTAGCGAAGCACCCACCCCGCCAACTCCATCGCCTACTTCATCCCCTCCATTTATCTTGCAGGATTCATCTCCAATTTGCGATCCCACCCTGGGAGAAACATTAATCCAAATCATCGCAACAGATGGCTCTGGAGGAGGAGTACCAGGAATTACAATGGAAATCTCTTTGGGTACAGATCCAACAGAGGTATTCTATACTGGTTTAAAGCCGGAATTGGGATTGGGGTATGCAGACTATCTGGCAGAAGCGGGATTGACCTATCAACTTGAAGTGCCTGACAGCGGTTTGGTTATTACCGATATTGAAGTTCCTACCTGTCTCACCGAATCAGGCGATTCCTACTGGGGCAGCTGGGAAATCTTCATCACCCACCCTAACTGATCTTATCTTCCATGGTGCGAATTCCGATCCAGAAATGGTCCGGAAGAACCTTGTCGTTTTTTAGCACCAGGATCTGTCCGATTTTAAACGGATTACCCCCTGCAATTTTCTTCGATCCATTCCTCTTCCCGTTTTCCCCTTTAACCATCCTTGGGTGGATATAACAAACATCAGGATTCTTGCCATATTTCTTTTGATAATAGCGGGCAGCTTTCTCAACCTTGCTGGGTATGCTGGATTTTTTATCATTATCAAACCATAACATGCCAATATCCATTTAATTCTCCCTATCCCTTGTCAAGCAGAACGTTTGTTCTATAATCATTATAACGGTTATCACATATTTTGCAAGAGCGGTGCCAAACTGACCCAATTTATTGATTTATGAAAACCTTACTATAAAATGAAGGCGTTATAATTTCCTTATGGCTAAATCTTATACACAATACATTTGTCAGGACTGCGGCTATTCCAATCCCCGTTACTTGGGCCGATGCCCTACCTGCGGCAACTGGGACACCATGGCGGAAGAACGAATTGAAAAAAGCAGCCCGTCATCATCCGTGTCCTCTGCTCGTTTTAATGCAACATCCGTGCCACGGGCAATCCAGGATATTCATTCTGATGAAGAAAAAAGGATGCAGCTGAAACACCAGGAGTTTTCTCGTGTGCTGGGCGGGGGCCTGGTTCCTGGTTCAATCAATCTAATTGGCGGCGATCCCGGGATTGGCAAATCAACCTTATTACTGCAAATAGCTCTGGAGATTGCCGAAAACGAAACAGTATTGTATGTTTCTGGCGAAGAATCCGAAAGACAAATCAAAATGCGGGCAGACCGTTTGCAGCGCGATCAGGACGGCAAGGCAACAAACCTTCCCTCCAAATTGCTGCTGGTGACAGAAACCAATCTGGACGCCATTCTCGACCACACCACGGAGATCAAACCCAAATTGCTGATCGTTGATTCGATCCAGACCAGCTACTTACCCCAATTTGAATCTTCTGCCGGTTCTGTGTCCCAGGTTCGGGAATGCGCATCTCATCTCCGGGAATACGCCAAACGCACTGGAACCAGCATTTTCCTGATCGGCCACGTCACCAAAGAGGGCAATATCGCAGGACCCCGAGTCCTGGAACACATTGTGGATACAGTTTTATACCTGGAAGGAGATCGTTATCAGGCCTACCGGCTGCTGCGGTCCGTGAAGAACCGTTTCGGTGCAACTTCAGAAGTAGGCGTCTTTGAAATGCAGGAACGGGGCATGATCGAGATCACCAATCCTTCTGAGGCCTTTCTGGCCGAACGCATGATTAATGCTCCAGGATCTGCGATCGCAGTCACAATGGAAGGCACTCGACCGATCCTGGTAGAAATCCAGGGATTAACTAACCCCACCACATTTGGCAATCCCCGCAGGACACCGAATGGGATCGAGTTTAACCGCCTACTTCTTATCACAGCCGTATTGACCCGTCGGGCGGGATACAAACTCACAGATCAGGATGTTTTTGTCAATGTAGTTGGAGGCTTAAGGATCAGTGAACCAGCCGCAGATCTGGCAGTTGCCGCTGCTATCGCCAGCTCTATCAAAGACATACCTGTCAAGGCAGATACTATCCTTATCGGCGAAATCGGACTCTCTGGGGAGCTGCGCATGGCCAGTCGAATGAGCGACCGTTTGGGCGAGGCAGCCAAACTTGGTTTTAAATCCGCCATCATTCCCAAACGATTGCGCAGCGGAGGTTTTGATTTTCCAAAAGATATCAATGTAATCGAAGTGCGCTCATTAAGCCAGGCTTTAAAAGAAGCCCTGGTTAAAAAATAAGATGTCTGGAAACCAAGTTACTTTCCTGGTAAATGATCTAGAAATCAACGGAAACCTTATCCTAGCCCCAATGGATGGCTATACGGATTGGCCATTTCGTTCCATTTGCCGTGAACTCGGATCCGCTATCAGTTACACAGAGTTCGTAAAAGCAGAAGATGTGCTCCAGCGACCTCATTACATCAAAGAAAAGATACACTTCACAGAGTCGGAACGCCCGGTGTTCATCCAGATATATGGAAACCAGGCAGATACAATCCTTAAGGCAGCCCTGATCCTGCAGGAAAACGAACCTGATGCGATCGATATCAATATGGGATGTCCGAACCGCTCCATTGCCGGGCGGGGAGCTGGTGCCGGTTTAATGCGGACTCCGCTCAAAGCTGCCCGGATCATCAAAACATTAAAGAAATCTCTAACTGTACCTGTCACTGCCAAGATTCGGCTGGGCTGGAAGGATTGTCAAAACGGGATGCTTCTTTCCCAAATCATCGAAACTTTTGGAGGATCCTTGGTAGCCGTCCATGCTCGTTCCAAGGAACAAGGCCACGAAGGTCAGCCAGACCTCGATGCCCTGGCCGATATCAAGGACAGATTACAGATTCCTGTGTTAGGTAACGGCGGCATCCGTATGGCAGCAGATATCCAAGCCATGATCAATGCCACAGGTTGCGATGGTGTAATGATCGGTCGGGGAGCTGTACTCAATCCCTGGATCTTTTCTGGGCGCGATCGTGAGGAGATACAATCCACCGAGGTCATAAATCTGATGTTGGACCACCTGGATCGATCGCTGTCTTTTTATGGATCCGAGAATGGACTGGTTCTCTTCCGGAAATTTGCAGCGGGTTATTTAGAACCTTATGGCCTCGAGAGAGAACAAAGAAGAGAATTGCTGATGGAGGCGGATCCAGAGCGGTTTAAAGTGCTGGTGGGGGAAATATTTAAAAGTTTATTTTGATCTTGTCATTAACTCTCTGCACGGAGATCCTAAATCAAATCGAAGGGCCGCAGACGAAGAGCATCTCGTCTGCGGCCTCGCTGGCGCTCTGGCTCCGCTCGATGATTTGAGCTTTGATTGTGAGTCACCTACACACAAATCTCAGAGCGGAAGGCCGAAGGCCTGGAGACGAAGAGCATCTCGTCTGCGCCCTCACTGGCGCTCTGGCTCCGCTCGATTATTTGAGCATTAGGGGGGAATTATGAGATTTTTTGTTTATATCCTTGAAT
>Ga0180435_10000729_pt1 | contig 34932 bp, 27 predicted proteins | sample SS_ome_3_FD_132467 | JGI IMG/M metagenome (GOLD analysis project Ga0180435, IMG submission 132467) | Hypersaline lake sediment archaeal communities from the Salton Sea, California, USA - SS_3_S_1 metaG | ecosystem: Environmental > Aquatic > Non-marine Saline and Alkaline > Hypersaline >... | reverse complement strand
GAGGAGGCGTCCACATAAGCCCGGGTGGCAGCATCCTGGGGATTGACCGGATCGGCCACATTGGTGATGGGGTTTCCTCCCATGTCTCCGGCAAAGTCGTCCGTGGCATCCACATCCAGGTTAACTGGTACGTCGGTCAAATCGTTAAAACTGACCGGCAGGTTGTTGGTGGAATCCCTGTCCAGGGTTAGCGGCACATCGGTCAAATCGTTAAAGCTACCGGAAAAGCCTCCGAGGGCATCCACATAGGCGCGTGTGGCAGCGTCCTGGGGATCCACAGGGTCGGCTAAATTAGTGATTGTGGCTCCTCCCATATCGCCCACAAAATCATCTGTGACGTCCTTATCCCAATCGTCAAAAGCGGACTCGTTGCCGCTAATGGAATCATCTGTGTAGTATTCCAGACCAGTGATTTCATCTTCTGCATGGGTATGGTCAGATGGAGCAAATGTAGTTGGTACATTAATCAGAGAGGTATAGCTCCCTGTGGTGGCCACGGCTGCTAGGTGGGGAGTATTAACAAGGTCGGCATAGTTCCCTGTAGTAGCAACCTGTGCCAGGTTGGGTGCTCCGCTCAGGTCGGCATAGTTACCGCTGAAGCTATCTCCCGTTTTATTGGCATAGAGGGCAAACGGAACGCTCAATAATTCGGTGGTTCCCAGATGAACTCCATTGACGGTAATATCAAGAAAATAGGGTCCGACGCCCCAATCTATAATGGCCATGTTGGAAGAGGTGGAACCTTCTCCCACACTTACAGATACCAGTCCGTTGGAATTTGTTTGGGTATTATGGACTTCTGTATATCTGGGTGTACCGTTAATGCTCCCCTGAAGAATACGGATCTGCAGGGTAACAAACTCATTACCCCTTACAGTGCCATTGGAATTTCTCAGATAAGCCTGATACTTAAAAGACAAGGGTGCCTGAGCACTTACACTTAGTGCAAGTACAAGAACAATAAAGGAAAGATAGGATCTTTTCATGATCTTATTTTTTTATGATTTTATGCGTTTGATTCTCATCTACCCACAGGAAATATATGCCACTAGGCAGAGGACTTAGGTCGAGCTCGTAGGAGGAAGAATTAATGCTACCATTCTCCAGAATAGTGCCCTGGATGTCGATAAGACGGTAGCTTAGATCCAGTTTCTCGCTTTCGATGATCAAGACATTTACCACTGGATTGGGATAGGCTTTCAGGGCAAAGGAGATTGGATTATCTCCCACAAAGGTTACCACGAGGTTTCCCTGGTGAAAGCCCTGTGTAAAGTATAGATCCCCGTTATCCAGATTCCCAATAACCAGTTCCCCCAGAGTCCAGGAGATATTTGTGGAGGCAGCTTCAAAGTAATCTCCTCCGGCGGCAACGACCTGCCGGTCGATGGATTGTCCGAAGACTCCAATGGGCAAAAGAATAAAAAGGAAGATTATGGTTTTTTTCATGATCATAAGTGTTTATGATGCATTGCTAAATTATAGAAAATCTCTGTCAATTAAAGGATTGTTGGCCTTCAAGATAGCATTTTTTAACGCTCTTTTGATGTATGGTAATGGACCGGTGATCAATACCCTGCAACACGAAAAAGAGATTAATCAATTAAAACCTGTTGTTAATGGAATTATTCTGATATTTAGGGTATCATGGAATTCATTGAACACCCTTCCGAAGGAGGCAAAGCTGTGGAAATCAGCTCAGATAAAGTGGAAATCCATAGCGAACAGGATGCCCTTGATATTATGGCCAATGTGGGCTACCTCCTTGATAGTCAAAAGATCATTGTGCACAGGGAGAACCTGGGCAAGGATTTTTTTGATTTGAGTAGCGGACTTGCCGGGGGGATTCTTCAGAAGTTTTCCAATTACCGGGTCCGCCTGGTTGTGGTGGGTGATTTTTCCCAACATACGAGCAAGAGCCTGAAGGAATTTATCCTGGAGAGTAATAAGGGCAAACTGGTAAACTTTGTGCCAGATATTTCACAGGCAGTAGAGGTGCTAAATGGATAAAATACGGGTTTCATACTATTCAACTCCCTTCGGAGAATTGATCCTGGGCTCTTGGGCTCAGGAGTTGTGCTTGTGCGACTGGCGATATCGAAAAATGCGAAGCACCATAGATGAAAGAATACCAGCGGGACTCAAATCCAGTTATGAAGAGGATGAATCCGATATTATGGATGAAACTAAGATCCAACTAAATCAATATTTCCAGGGAGATAGGCAGAAATTCGATCTTCCGCTATTGTTGATAGGTTCGGAATTTCAGAAGCAGGTTTGGAGGGAACTTCGTAAAATCCCCTTCGGGAAAACCGAAAGCTATTTGGGATTATCAAAGATATTGGGAAATGAAGAGGCAATTAGGGCTGTGGCTGCAGCCAATGGAGCCAATGCCATTTCAATCATAGTTCCCTGTCACCGGATTGTAGGAAGTGACGGCAGTCTTACCGGTTATGCAGGCGGGGTGCAAACGAAGAAGAAATTACTCCATTTGGAAAATGCACTTCCTCAGGGAGAATTGCCACTTCAGTTTTAAAGATTCTACAATTATTCCAGGCTTTGCAGATCCACGCAAACCATTTTTTCAAGATCACGAACAATCAACTTACCCTGGCTAAAAGCCGGTGGCGACCAGGCCTGGGATTTGGTGGAAGAGAAATATGAGGCCTTACCAAGTTCCTTATATCCCTGCGGAGAAGGTTCTATGAGATGGATATCACCATTTTTCCCATTCTGATTAATGATCAATCCGTCCACCAAAATCATGCCGCCCATTTCAAATCCCGGTGCTGATCCTTTCTCCCAAACCACTTCTCCCTCCATGGTAAGGCACATCATTTGATTGGGATTGCCGTTATGGTTCAGATAGAGGTGATCCTCATGCACTACAGCCGGATGCATTTTACAGCCCGCTTCCTCGGTGAGGAAAAGTTCTTTAACCTTAAAGGTTTCCCCTTCCCTGTTGATCTGCAGCATGATGGATACAGGATCATAGCCACCGTCAAAAGAACAATCTGTAAGCATGAGTTTGTGATCATCTATGGCTATGGCAGGAGTGATGGTAAGGAAAGACTTTAATCCCTGGTATTGCCAAAGTTCCTTGCCCGATTTTGCTTCAAAGGCCACAACTTCATGAGTAAGGGTAGAATCCCTCCGGTCGTAAGGACTGATCACAACGATCTGGTCAATTCCACTGAAAGTGGCAAGGCTGGGTGAAACATGCGAGGGATGTCCTGTTAACGCCCTGGTCTTCCAAACCAGCTGGCCTGTGTATTTTTCATAGGCAACCACTCCCGCCTCGGATCCCTGCGGAGCAACGATAACAAGGTTTTTGTAGAGCAATGGTGCCTGAGAGACGCCCCAGGTAGTTAGCTCCCTGTCAAAGTCCTCCAGAAGATTGTGGTGCCAGACTGGCTTGCCGCTGGACTTATCAAAGCAATAGATATCCCCATGGGGTCCCACGCTCCAGATATGTGTCTCATCAACCGTTGGCACTGTCCTGGATCCCGGGAAGGGGATTTCCCCCTTAGCATCGTAAGTGTAGCTCCACTTTTCTTGTCCTGTTTCCAGTTCAATGCATCTCATGATATCCGATTCACCCTTGATCCGGTCCAGAATAAATACTTCTTTTCCGTAAATGGCAGCTCCGCCGTAGCCTTCCCCCAGGGGAAAGGACCAGAGTTCTTTGGGCGAGCCATCCGACCAGGATCTTAGAATTTCGGTTCCCGAAACCGTAGCATTTCGACTGGGCCCCAGATACTGGTTCCAATTTGAAGCCTGGGTACAACCTTGCAGGATAAGAACTGTCAGGATTAGCTGGAGGATAAATCTCAGGTTTTTCATTTGATGGCAATTGTTTGGGCTAAAAATAGATAATAATGAGGAATCCTACTTACATTTTGAATACATATTCTCACGAATCCACTGAGCCTCAGGCTCATACTCTAAAAGTTCTTTCCAGAGGGGGCAGGCAAGGTCAAGGCGATCTGTTTCTTTATAGGCATTGGCAAGCATAAGAACACCGTTTATATATAACCAGCTGCGTTCCGTCTTGAGGGAACTCGACTCCAGAAGTTCAACTGCCTTTTCGTAGTAAGGGATGGCTTTTTGCTTTGAACCTCCCAGGAACCTGGGTACATAATAATACCTGCTGCCCATTTCAATGTTGCAATTAAAATAAGTGTCGGCCGACTCATAAGCCGTATGAATGTATTTAAGGGCTCTGCGGCTGAGATAGAGCGCCGAGAATTTGCTTATCACTATCCTGTATCCCACAAAAGCTCCCCGTAAAGCCAACACATCGTGGCGGCCCGAATAGAGAGCCTCCAGTTCTTCCGCTCTATTCTCAGCTTTTTTGAGTTCTTTTTTGGCTGCTTTGTTATCTTCTTCATTGAGGAGGTAACCGATGTAGCCATACCAGGCAAAACACAGATCATAGAGAAGAGCCTTGTCATTGCTTATTTCATATTCCTGGTCCATTTCTGCAATGATCTCTTTCCAAAGAGGAAATTCATTATTCACATAGGCCTGATACATTCGATCATTGTAATCACGTAAATTCTGTCCTAGAAGTACTGGGAATGAGGCAAATAATAGCAGGCAGAAAACGACGATTCTCATGATATAAGAGGTCAAGATAGATAAAACAAATCAAATGCCCGGGTACAAACTCAGCGAGAAAGAGTTGTTAGCAACTGTAACAAATATGGCCCGGTTAATGTCCAAGTTAGGAACCCAACAAAAATCTTTAAGAATGAAAACCACCTTAATTTCGGCCCTCATATTTATTTGTGCATCATTGGCCCTGAAGTCTCAAATGACGGAATATGGCAAGTTTACTAAAGCAGACTGTCCCATAGAAATTCCGGAAGAACTTGCCTCCAGCGGGAAGTTCATCTTTGGCTATATGACAGTCCCCGAATTTCACGGTCAGCCTGGAAGTCAAGCCATTGAACTGGCAATTGCCATTTTTAAATGCAGAAAAGATTCTGCCATATACGATCCATTGATACTTAACAGCGGAGGTCCGGGAATGTCTAACCTGGAAGATTTTGTGCCCACCTTTGCCGGCCCCCTTGGTAATCTGTTTTTATTTGAGAGAGACGTGGTGATCATCGAATTAAGGGGCTTGAAGCATTCCAGGCCAAGCCTTTTAAGCCCGGAGCTGGATCAGGTTCAGATGGAGCTGCTGGATGAGCACTTGTCTTATGCTGAAATGATGAAGAAGTACAGGAAGGGAGTTCATTCAGTTCAGGAAAAATTTGCTGAACAGGGTATTAATCTGTCAGCTTATAACTATACAGAGACAGCCAGTGATATTGCTTTTGTGATGGAGGCCCTGGGTTACCATACTTTTGCTGCATTTGGTAATTCGGCAGGTACCATTGTGGCCCAGTATCTCTTGATGGATCATGCAGACAAGTTAAGTGCCCTCTCCCTAAATGCGGTAGCCCACCTGCCCTATGGCTTCAGCAACATGTGCGTAACAAGCATAAACAAGCTGGAAAGCCTCTTCAGGGAAGTGGAAAATAATAAATCTTATGAACTGGCATATTCTGGCCTGAAGCAGTCTTTTCTTTCCGCCCTGATCGATCTGGAGGCATCCCCTGAAATCCTGGAGGTAATTTTACAGGGATCTGAAACCCCCACTACCATAGTACTTGATGGTAAACGTACAGCACAATGGATATTTGGACAGATGTACTGGAATACGCAGCTCCCTCTTACTATGCATAAAATTACACAGGGGGACTACAGTGAGATTGTCAATAATCCAGCCATATTCCTTCCAACGCCACACTTCAGCAACGGCTCCTTTTGGAGCATGGTCATGAGTAGCTGGCCGGATCCCACCGATGAGCAATTGTTCGTGGGGACTGAATGGGAACTCTTTGTACAAGGGATAGGCATGATGCCTTTTTCACAACCTTTTGTGAAGCAGGTCAGGGATGCCTGGAAGGTGGAACACAAGCCCGGGAATATCAAGGCAATGACTAAAAATGTTCCCACCTTGATGCTTAACGGGGCTGAAGATCATGTATGTCTGGCGGGGCATGTCAGAGAGTTGTCGGATTCCTTTGAACTTTCCCATTGTTATATATTTGATGGAATTGCTCATTCACCCATCGATGCAGGAGAGTGTGCCATAATGATGATGAAACAGTTTCTGGATAATCCCCTGAGTACTCCGGATGACTCCTGTATGGAGGCATTTGTTAAGAGTACAGAGTATAAACTTCCTGAGGACTAGTGACACTGCTGTAAAGTATGTCGGGCATGGCAAAAAATCACTATTTTCGAGCCAGGGAAAAATGCACATGTGAATTGAAGCCACGCTCGTGAAAAAAAGGATATTATTGACCGGAGCCACCGGGATGGTGGGAGGTGAGGTGTTGAAGGCCTGTTTGGAACACGATGAGATCGACAAGATCACATCACTGGTAAGAAGACCTTCAGGAATTGAACATCTTAAGCTGAAAGAGATCCTGGTTGAGGACTTCTGTGATGTATCGGAACTAAAGGACCATTTTCGGGATGTGGATGTGGCTATCTATTGCCTGGCGGCTTACCAGGGACAAATGAGTGCCGAAGAATACCGGAGAATCACGGTGGATTATACCAAGGTATTTGCCACAGCATTGATGCAGAGAAGTCCGGATGCTGTATTCTGCCTCTTTAGCGCGGCCGGTGCAGATTCTAAGGAGAAGAGTAAGATGCAGTTTGCCAGGGATAAGGGAGCCGCGGAAAATTATGTATTTGCCAAAGGTTTCTCAAGAGCACATGCATTCAGGCCAGCTTATATTTATCCTGTGGTCAAAAGAGAAGAGCCCTCAAAACTATATAAGCTGGTAAGGATCCTCTACCCTTTGCTCAGGCTCATCTACCCCCGGGGAGTGGTTCGCTCTGAACATCTGGCCAAGGCCATGTTAGAAGTGGGCCTTCATGGCGGTGAGAAACTCATATATGAAAACAAAGACATCCGAAAAATCCAACTCAGCTAGGAATGTTGGATGAAGCAGAGTTTGCTTTTATCCATTATGCACGTGTTTTTTCTGATCCTCAATCCCACAAGTGCCAAGCTGGTAGAGAAATAATAGGTCCTGCTGCAATTATAAATAATTGTTAATCATTGCCTTCATTGCGAACAATGTGATTGAGTTGCAAGTTAGACTTACCCACTAACTTGTTTTACTTAACAACTCTAATCATGAAAAAATATGTAGTTACTTATCATGCGCCCATCGATTTTATCGAGCAGGCAGGCGAGTCAACGCCTGAAGAAATGGAAAAAGGAATGGAAGCCTGGATGGCCTGGGCCCAAAAATGCGGGGATAAACTGGTAGATTTTGGCACCCCCCTGGCCAATGGCGTAAAACTTAATCCGGGTGGTGATTCAGAAGCAAGCAAGAGTCAGGTTTGCGGTTACTCGATTCTGCAGGCGAGCAGCCTGGAAGAGGCCACCGGATTGTTAAAGGACCATCCACACCTGGCATGGAATTCCTTTTGTGAAATAGAAGTGCATGAATCCATGCCAACTCCTGGAAGTTGAAAAACTAAAAACCCTTATTGAATATGAGAACAGCCATGTTGATTGTACACTTTCTGGGTCTTGCCATGGGCCTGGGAAGCAGTTTTGCTTTTATGTTTCTGGGTATAGCCAGATCTAAAATGGAAAAGGAAGAAGGTAAAAAATTCGCCCTTAATACCTTTGCCATGAGTTCCATGGGTCATATCGGACTGACCCTGCTCATCGTGTCGGGATTTTACCTGATCACGCCCTTCTGGGGGGCTTTGGCAGCCATGCCCTTGCTAATCGCAAAACTCGCTTTAGTATTAACTCTTACCGTTACGGTTATTATCCTGAGCGTATATACCAGACGTGCTAAAAACGGGGATACTGAAGCTCATTTAAAAAAGATCGAGAACCTTGGGAAGCTTTCCTTATTGTCGGGTATTGCCATTGTGGCGCTTGCCGTGCTGATATTCCGGTAGCGGGCGCGAAAATTGTGTATATTGGGGGAACAATCCTTCCCACCATGAGACATCTTGCTTTGACGATTGCCCTTTCAGCTTTCATCGCAGCATCCTGCACCCATTCACCCACTCATAAAGACAAACATGATCCCTACTCCTATGAGCTTGGAGTCGTGGGTGGTTTTTCGGAGTTGATCAAGGCCGGAGTAAAACAACTGGCCCTGAGTGCTCCTTTGTCACCTTCGGAGATGGACCAGTTCGAAGCCGATGCAAAAGAAATTGCAAAGCGATTTGATGTACAGGTATATCGTGAATCCGATTTATTGGTGAGTGGTCTTTTCCCGGAGGATGTGGCAGACGGTAAGGAGGTTCTGCTGCTTTACAAGGGCAACACCCTGGAACAGTATTTCACACTTAAGTCTGATAAGGAGGCGCTGGTGGATTCAGAAACTTATGATACTAAGGCTCGTCTGGATATTGCGCGGCGCTTTGGAAGGATGTTGAGTTATTCGCCGCGCGAAATCAACAGGCTCTTATCTCAAAACACTTCTTTCCGGACCCTGGATGATTTTGGTATTCGGGCCACCAATCTGTTTTTGTATTATGAAGACCTGGATCGAGCACTTAATTTCTATGCAAATAGCCTGGGTATGGAGATGGTCGCCAATTATGAGATGGCCTACATCCTTCGGATTACCTCCGACTCCTACCTCATCCTGGTAGATGCATCCAAGGGGATGCACAGCGCAGAAGAACCTAAGACAGTGGCGCTTGCCCTGCTTACAGCCCAGCTGGATGAATGGTATACATATCTGAAGTCCCTGGATGTTCCCATGAAATATGAATATAAACCGAAGGAGGGCAGTGCCCACGATGGTTTTGTTGCCATCGACCCCGAAGGGTATTTGCTTGAATTTGAGCGCTTTAATCAGCATTCTGAAAATGAAAGCTTTATTCCTATCCTGGATCGGAATAAAAACAATGAAATAAGCACTAAAACGGTAAATGCTTTCCCCAAAGAATTAGAAATACATTCCACCATCACCTGGCTTTATTATCAGGACCTGCTGAAGATGCAAAACTTTTACCAGGACCAGTTTGGACTAAGCCTGGTGGCGGATCAGGGGTGGACGAAAATTTACCAGGTCTCCAACACGGGTTTTCTGGGACTGGTGGATTGCAAGAGGGGGATGCATAGCTGCACAGATAAAAAGGCCGTCAATGTGGGCTTCATCATCGACGAACTGGAAGGATGGTTTGACTATGTGAGGGGGAACAAGGTATTCGAATTATATGAGGATGAATTGGGAAGCGGACCAGAGGGCAAGTATAAAGCTTTTGTGGGATTTTGCCCGGAGGATTACTACCTGGAGTTTGACCATTTTTATCCCCATGAGGATAATAGCCTATTGCTTAACTATCTTAAAAACTAAATCATGGCCCGGAAACTTTTCCTGCTTACCCTGGTTTTCACAGCCAGTTCATTACTAAATGCCCAATCACCACTCTCGGAACTAATACCAGTCAGAGGCTTTTCCATTGCAGCTCCCAAACCAGACGGGGTGGATGATTTTGTCCGTTTTATAGAAGATGAACTGGCGGCCAGAGCGCTGAACGTCCTGATTTTGCGCGTCGACTACAACTATCAGTACAAGACTCATCCGGAGCTTCGGGATTCTGCAGCTCTTTCAGAGGCAGATGTGAAGAAAATGGTGGAAGTTTGCAGAAAACACCACATCAGGATTGTACCGCAGATAAACCTGTTGGGACATCAATCCTGGGCCGAACGAACCCTCAATCTCCTGAAAGTATATCCCGAGTTTGACGAAACCCCCTCGGTTCAGATGCCGGAAAAGTATGAATGGCCCAATGAGGACGGATTGTATTGCAAGAGCTACTGCCCTCAGCATCCGGAAGTTCATAAAGTGGTTTTTGCTATGGTGGATGAATTACTGGATGTTTTCGAAGCAAGTGATTTTCATGCAGGTCTGGATGAAGTCTTTTATATCGCAGCCGAAGAATGTCCGCGTTGTTCAGGACATGATCCGGCAAAACTGTTTTCGGACGAGGTCTGGAGAATCAGAAACCACCTGGCACAGAAGGACCGTAAACTCTGGATATGGGGAGATCGTTTGCTGGATGGAAAGTTAACGGGATTGGGAATGTGGGAGGCAAGTATGAACAATACACACCCGGCCATCGACATGGTTCCCAGGGATATTTTCATTTGCGACTGGCACTATGAACGTCCCGATAAAACGGCTGTTTATTTTGCCATGAAGGGCCTGCAGGTGGCCACCTGTCCCTGGCGCAAACCAGAAGTAGCCAGGGCGCAGATAGCTGATATGGTCCGCTTCAGAGAAGGGTCAACACCGGAAATGAGAGACTATTTCCAGGGTATAATTCTTACCAGCTGGTCCAGCGCCGAAGGTTTTATGAAAAGCTATTATAAGAATGAAGATCAGGGTGGAGCCAGAGAGATGCTCACCATTTTTGAAATGCGCTTATGAGGCAGAATATCAGAAAGCATATCGTTCTTGTTTCACTATCCCTCTTTTCCCTGGCCGGATGCCAGAAAGAAAAGGTTCCCGAGGCCTTTTTTCCACGTTCAGCCCATGAAGCCTATGCTCATTCCCTGGAACAGGCCAAGCTGCACCTGACAGCTTTGGGGGCGGAATGGATCACCGCGGGACAAAGCTCCCTGGAAAATGCGGTGGATATCACACTTCCCTTCCAGGAAAGCTTTTACTGGGATGCCAGAAAGGCCGAAGCATCCGGCTACCGTTTTTTTGTGAAACGGGGAGTGAGGGTAGAGGTGGAAATATCCATACAAGCCAAGGATTCCCTGCTCTTGTTTGCCGATCTGTTTCGGGAACGTGGCGATAGCCTGATCCAGCGAATACATGTGGCGACAGCAGATGAAAAACATCGGCTGGAGTTTGAGCCCAGAAGAGATGCCTATTATGCATTGCGTTTGCAACCAGAGCTGCTAAGAGGAGGAAAGTTCAGTCTCCTGGTCAGAGAGGTCCCTTCCATCGGCTTTCCGGTTGAGGGCAAGAACAGTCGGTCCATTGCCAGCTTTTTCGGAGATCCCCGGGATGGAGGAACCAGGGATCACCATGGGGTAGATATTTTTGCACCACGACACACTTCGGTTCTGGCACCCTCGAATGCCAGTGTGACCCGGGTTGGAGAGGGCGATATTGGAGGTAAATATGTCTGGCTGTACGATTCCCGGCGCTCCATGTACCTCTATTTTGCCCATCTGGAAACCCGTGAAGTGGAAACCGGTGATCGGGTAAGGGCCGGTCAGGTAATTGGTACTGTGGGGAATTCAGGTAATGCAAGGACCACCGCCCCGCACCTTCATTTTGGGATTTACCGGAATGGCCCCATCGATCCATTTTTTTTCATTGCTGAGACCGATACCATACCCGAAAAGATTCGCGGAGATGAGCTCTTTCTTGGTCGGATGGCTCAAATCAATAAGATTACTATTGCCAGAAATTCTCCATCCAAGGCCAGTGTGTATACAGATACTCTGGAAGTCAACTCCAGGCTGAAAGTAAAAGGACTCACTGGTAAAAAAGTCAGGGTAGAACTACCTGACGGTTCATCGGCTTATATACCCGGTGAAGGTATTGATATGGTGAATTGAAGCTATTCTTTCACCAGTTTCCCCGATTGGAAGTTTTCACCGGTAGAAATCCGATACAGGTAGACCCCTTTATTGAGTTCCTCCAGATTCAAAACAGTTCCGTTTTCTACCTGCCTTTGCAGTACACTTCTGCCCGACAGATCAAATAGTTCAAATTTTGCATAGGGGAATTTTACATCAAAATTAATGCTTAAGGTCTCTCTTACAGGATTTGGAAACAGACGTACATTTGCTTTGCTTTGGCTTGGAACACCCAGTGGAAAACCTGCAGGGTTGTAGTAATAGACTTCGCGGTAATAGATCTCGAAGCCTGCAGGATCCGGATTGTATTCATAGCTTACGTAGGCCAGCGGTTTGCTCACAATCTGTTCGCTGTAATCAGCAAGAAACCATCCGGGTGATGGGGCAAGTAGGTCTGATAACAAAACCTCCTGATCGTATAAGTACTCGTACCTGGCGGCATAAGACAGCACAGATGCGCCCTGCTCCAGAACGGAGTAGGTCTCGGTGAGTGGATTCTTCTCTTCATCGAAGGTATATTCTCCTTTCCATACCTCCTGCCAGAGCCCTTCCAGGAATTGGCTGTCGGTCTGCTCTTTCACCTCGATGCTTCCGTCGTAGATGTATTCACTCTTCCAGGAGTTAAGCCAGCTTTCAGTGTCAACATCCCACACAAATTCTTCCTTCAAAATCAGCAAATCGCTCTCGTTATAGCTCAATTGAGCTTTCCAGGAGTTTATCCAGTCTGAGAGGTCCTGATCCCATACAAATTCGGTCTCAACAAGCAGATCCCCATTGGCTGTATAGCTGTACTCATACTTCCATTGCTCCACCCATTCGCCGGAACCGGCCTCCCAAAGTGATACAAGAGACTGCGTCCTCAGGTTGTTCTCGTCCAGGGTTATATCCACTTTGCTGGTATACACCAGCTGACTGCTACTTGCATTCCATTCGGATTCGGTAATTTGAATGAGGAAATTGCTGGCGTTATAGGCATATTCAGCCTTTTCGGAGGGTTCCCAGGTGGAGCTGGGTTCATCCCACTCCTGATTCAGGGTTTCCGAAAGGTTGCCATTCATGTCGTAAGAAAGATCGGATCGGGAGTTGTTCTCCCAGAGAAAGCTGTCCGGGTTTAACAACTCATCCTGTAACCTTCCCAGGTTTCCGTCGGCATCGTAGCGAAGCCTCTGGTTATATATAGGCAGGTATTGATCCTCTCCCAGGTAAAACTGTATCTGGGCAGTGTCAAGAGATAAGCTGTCTTCGGCAGCAGATTTTAATAAGCTATATTCTTTTATCGCCTGGTAGGAATCAAGCATTTTATGATAGGTAGATACTCTTTCCTGTCTCTTGGGCTTCTGAGGAAGTTCAAATTGAGAAAAATCCTGAGCGTAGATTCCCAGTGAGATCAGGAAGATGAATACGGAGAAGGTATATTTTTTTTTCATAGGATAAAGGTTGAAAGGAATACAGCTCCTTGACAGGTTGGGGTTTATAAACATACGGAATTCTTTTTACTTGTGCTTTTCCAGGGAATTTTCCCGGCGAAATTTCCTTTTAAGGGGAAGTTTAAATACTTTGCACAGTATGAATCTGCTAAACTCTTCCCGCAGACTCGGAGTGGATAGAGATAAATCCTACGAGATGCTCAGGCAATTACACTGGCTTTCTGGTCTGAGCGATAAGGAATTCAAACAGGTGGCCAGGAGATTCAAGATCCGGTCTTTTTCACCCGGAGAAAAGCTTTTGAATGAGCAGGAACCCGATAATGGCTTGTTTTTAATTGTCGATGGTACGGTAAAGGTGGAAATCAGGAATGCACTGATGGGAGCGGCAGGCCCCGGAAAAGTTCTGGGCGAAATGGCCTTTTTGACAGGGCATCCCCGAACAGCCACGGTAATTGCTGAAACCCGGGTAGTGGTACTCTGGATACGACGAGGGCCGTTAAAAACCATCATGAAAAAGCTGCCCCGGCTGGAAAATGGTCTCTGGGAATTTGCCAGCATGCGATACGCAATGAATCTGTTGGGAAAGAAAGAGCCCTTCAGCCTGTGGGAGCAGAAACGATTCGTTCAATGGTTGTCCGCAGGAGAGGTGAAACTACCCAATGAGAACGGATGGATCGACCTGGAAGGAAAGGTTGGAGTGCTGGTTATCGGAACAGCAGCCCAGCACGATGGCAGTACAGTTGTAAAAGCACCCTGCACCCTGGCCGGAACAGACTATGTATTCAGCAGGGAAGCAAGGGTATTTCTCAGAGAACAGTAAGCCCATGCGCAGCAGGACTCAGGAAATAGTTTTTATATTTGGGACTTCTATTCAAACCCAAGCGTTATGTGGAAAACCATACTGGCCCTGCTTATTACCATTATTGTAATTCCGGTTCTTGCCTTTACATTCGACGAAGCACTTTCCTCCAATCAGCGTGAGATACTGCATACTCTGGTGGTGGTCTACCTGGTGGCAGCCCTGCTTTGTTTCTTGATTAGCACCTTAAGTAAGAATTACAGTCAGGTGGATAAACTCTGGAGCCTGATCCCCATTGCCTATGTGTGGATAACAGCTGTGAATTCGGGTTTGGAGCCCCGCATTGTGCTTATGGCCGTAATGGTGAGTGTTTGGGGCCTGAGGCTGACCTATAATTTTTCGCGTCGCGGAGGATATTCCATCAGGTTTTGGACAGGTGAAGAAGATTACCGCTGGGCAGTACTCAGGGCAAAGCCCGAGTTGACAGCAAAATGGCGCTGGGTCTTATTTAATTTGTTTTTTATTTCCCTCTATCAAATGGGTCTTATTTTGTTGATTACCCTGCCTGCTGTCCGCAGCCTGGGGGGATCACCACTGGGATGGGTCGATTATCTGCTTGCTGGATTGATCCTTGGACTTGTGCTAATCGAGATGGTGGCAGATCAACAACAGTGGAATTATCACAAGGAGAAAAAAAAGGCACTGGCTTCCGGAGGAGACGTTCCGGAGAAATATAAGAAAGGTTTTGTGCATACAGGGCTTTGGGCTAAGATGCGCCACCCGAATTATGCAGCCGAACAGGCAATCTGGATTGTCTTTTATTTTTTCAGCGTCTCGGCCAGCGGGAACTGGCTCAACTGGTCCATCATGGGCGCCATCCTCCTGGTGCTGCTTTTCTGGGGGAGCAGCAATTTCAGTGAATCCATATCGGCCGGGAAGTATCCTGAATACTCAGCATATCGGAATCAAACCCGTCGTTTTCTTCCTTTTTAGATCAAAAATCCTAAAACATTTTATCGCTGCGGGCGTATACTTTGACAATTCTCATTTGTTAAAAGAATGTTAAAACCCCAATCGGGTTTCACAGGAATATTCGTACTTTGATTGCCAGCATGGAATTCAACGGGTCTTATCTAAGCAGACCTAATGTCTTAACTATTAAACTTTTATACTGATGAAAAATTTTATCAGAGTAGTTGCTATTGTCTTCTTTCTGGGAGGACTATCTGTACCCGGGAATGCTCAAAAAAAGCCAGCCAAATTCGGCAAAATCAGCATGGAACACCTTGAGGCTACTTTATGCCCCATCGATTCCAATGCCCATGCCTATTACATTTTCGATTATGGTCATTCCTCTTTTCAATACTCGAAAGCAGCCAATTCTTTTGAGCTGATATTTAGTCGCCATTTCAGGATTAAAATCCTCGATGATCAGGCCTTTGACTGGGCTGATATTTCCATTCCCCTGTATGTGGGAGGAAGCACTGAAGAAAAAGCCGGATCCATCAAGGCCATGACCTATAACCTGGAGAATGGCAAAATTGTAAAGAGCAAAATGAACAACAAGGATATATACCTTGAGAAATCCAATGATCAATGGGACATAAAGAAATTTGCCATGCCCAATGTGAAAGAGGGTTCCATCATTGAAGTGGAATACCGGGTGGTATCAGAATACTTCTTCAATCTGCAGGAATGGAGATTTCAAACCACAATTCCGGTGCTTCAAAGCGAATATCACGTCTATATCCCCGAATATTATATCTACAATCAAACCCAAAAGGGATATTTTCCTTTTCAAACGGAAAGAAGAAATTCATCAAAGACTATATCCCTCACTTCTGTGCAAAGAGCAGAAACGACGGGAAAAACCAATATGACAAATCAGAACATCCAGTATAATGAGCAAATCTTTCATTACAATGCCAGAAATATCCCGGCATTCCCGGAAGAAGATTACCTCAGGACCAAGGATAACTATATGACAAAAATAGAGTTCGAGCTGAACAGGATAGAATATCCAAGTTCACCGGCTAAGCATTATAATACGACCTGGGCAGAAGTGGATGATCTTCTGGAAGACAGTGAAGGTTTTGGAATTGCACTCAAGAGAGAGGGGCATCTGAAAGAGGATGCAGAAAGATTAAAAAGTAAGGCCCAGGGAAATGTGGAATTACTCTCCGAGGCACTTAAACTGATTCAGGATAAAGTAGCATGGGACAATCATTACACTAAATACGTTGAGCGTTCACTTGCCAGAGCTTACAAGGATGGTCAGGGAAATGTGGCAGAAGTCAACCTGAATCTTGTGGCCCTGTTGCGACTTTTGGAATTCGAGGCATATCCATTGGTATTGAGCACACAGAGAAATGGAATCATCCACCCATCGCATCCCACAATTAGCAGTTTCAATTATGTGATTGCCATGGTTCGCATTGGAGAAAGTGATTATTTACTCGATGCCACTGATCCCAATGCGGGAGTGAACCTGCTTCCGGTACGGTGCCTGAACGATAAGGGCAGGGTAATCGGCTTGCCAGGTACAGAATGGGTAAATCTAATGGATTATAAGCCCTATAATTACAGCTCCAACTACAGTCTTTCTTTTGGAGAAGATTTAAGCCTCAAAGGAAAGCGAACGCTTTTGCTTAACGACTATGCCAAATATCACCGGATTAGGAAAATTCGGGAGTATAACAGCCTTCAAGAATACCAGGAAGACCTTAACGATGCAATGGAAGAGCAGAGTATTTCCAATCTTCAGGCGGAAGGTTTAGACAGTCTGGGAAAAACCTTAACCATCTCTTATGATCTGAATCAGGAAGCTTTTATCGATGATGCAGAGATGTTCTTCTTTTCTCCGATTTTGAACCCTTTCTTTGAATCCAACCCATTTAAACTCGAGCAAAGGGAATATCCGGTAGAATTTGACTATCCCTATACCGTACAGCAGAATTATAACTACCTGATCCCTGAAGGTTATACGGTTGAGGAAATTCCCAAGGCAATGCTCCTGAGAATGCCTGATAAGAGTGCCCAGTATACCTATCAGGTGGTAGAATCTGGTGGCTATCTGATGATCTATACAAGATTCCAGATCCGTAAAAGCAATTTTCTGCCCGAGGAGTATGAAGGCCTGAAACAGTTTTACGAGGCAGTAATTAATAAGCAAAATGAACTCGTCTTACTAACAAAAAGCTAAGTGAGAGTCCTTATTATTAGCATCCTTTTAGCCTTTATTCAAGGCATAAAGCTGGATGCCCAGTTACATATGTCGGTAACTTCAATCGAAGATTCATTGATTGAAGGAAGCAGTGCGGTAATCCGGTTCCATCATACCCGCTATGAACGAACGGCACTGGACAGGTATGAAAAGACCATACATTATGCTGTAACGGTGCTCAACACAGAGGGGGAAGACATGGCCCGATTGAGGATTAACTACGACAGGAATTCGGAAGTGAGTGAAATTCAGGGAAAGGTGTATAACGAGTTGGGCATCGAAACAGGAAAGCTGAAAAAGAAGGATATTGAAGATTATGCAAACAATGCCAGCTTTACCCTCTTTAGCGATGACAGGGTTAAAACAGCTGCTCCTGCCATTAATGGTTTTCCATATACGGTGGAGTATAATTACACCGTAAAGTATAAGCAAGTGGTTGGATTTCCTACCTGGATGCCCTTACCTGGATTCCAGGTTTCCTGTCAGAATGCTGACCTTGAGATTCGTACTCCCAAGAAATGGGGGCTAAGACATATGGAATTGAACGGGGACTTCAATTTCACCGAAGATCACACTGAGGATGTAAGTACCTATCGCTGGAGTATGTCAGGATTAAAACCTGTTGTCAGGGAATCAGGCCTTCCTAACTACCTTGATTTTATGCCTGCCGTTTATCTTACTCCCTTGGATATAGCCTATGAAACCAGTACAGGGTCCTTTAACTCCTGGCAGGACTATGGGTTTTGGGTGTATGGATTGATCCAGGGAAGAGACATAATCCCGGAAAACAGAATACAGGAACTCAGGGGAATGACAGATACTATCTCCATAAAAAGGGATAAAGTGAAAGCTGTGTACCAGTATATGCAGGCCCGAACCCGTTACGTGAACGTTTCACTGGGAATTGGAGGTTTTCAGCCAATTACGGCAGCTGAAGTGGATCAAAAGGGTTATGGAGATTGCAAAGCTCTGACCAATTACACTCGAGCCCTTTTAAAGAGCGTTGGGATCAAGTCATTTTATGCTGAAATAGGATCGGGATCGAACCGAGAGTTAAAATATCCCGATTTTGCCAGTGTGTATCAAACCAATCATGTGATCCTCTGTGTGCCCGATGAATCAGATACTATCTGGCTGGAGTGTACTTCTCAGACCATTCCTTTCGGCTATATAGGTAAATCTAATTCGGATCGCTACGCTTTGCTGGTTACCGAGAATGGAGGTGTGCTTGCAAGAACGACTAAGTATGAGTATCAAGGTAATAGAAGGGAGTCCCGGACTCATGTGAAATTGGATCCTCAGGGCAATGCCAGGGTTAGCGTAAGTACGGAATTCAGGAATGGTGAATTTGAAGCCATCGACGGTTTGTTGAGTCAATCACATCGGGAACAGCAAGATGCATTACTGGAGTATTTACCCATGGAAGGTTTCCAGATGGAGTCCTTAAATCTGGAGCAGAAAGAAGACAATCAGGCTGTAGCCCAATTAGATATCGTGGGGACGGTGGGTCGACTGGCAGTGAAAGCCGGTACAAGGCTGTTAATCAGACCCACCTATAATTTCAGTTATACAAACTTTGGTCAATTGAGTGAGAATAGAGCTGTCGATTATCATGTGGATGTGGGATATGTACACCAAGATTCGTTTAACATTAGCATCCCTGAGGGCTACACCCTTGAAAAGCTTCCGGAAGATGTATCGCTGGAGGCTTGCGGAGGCTCCTACCAGCTTACTTATAGGCAGAAAGAAAACGCTGTATTTATTTACAGAAAACTGTCTGTTTACAGCGGAACCTATACGAAATCTCAGTTCGAGGATATAAACACATTCAGAAACACACTTAACCGGGCCGATCGGAAAAGGATCGTGTTAAAAGTGGCGGCACCCTAGGGAGCTATCAATTCAATACAACTTTCCTTTCATCCTTAGCTACCAGAATAACAGGCCTCCGATCGATCTCAAAATAATCGGCCAGCGGATCAGGCATGCGACGATAATTCAGCTGGGCATTCAGGTAATATTTACCTTTCTCCATACTTTCAGGAAGCGTAAAACGATAGTTTTCCATTCGTTCCTCCAGAGGATCCAGGCGATTTTCAATTTCCTCCACACAGAGCCACTGTGCATAGGTAAATTCACCCTCAGAATCCAGGAAAGCACTATGATAAAGGCGGTCTCCTTCAATCAAACCATCACGTTCAATGGCTTCGGATAGAGTGCTGTGGGAAGGATAGGCCACCCTGGCATTGCTGGTGATAAAGTACCTGTCGTTGGGATCGTTGGGATTGGGCGGAACAGGAATATGAAGCACTTCTTCACCCGCTTCGTTGTGCAGGCTAACATGCAGCCAGACATCTCTCTCCTCCACCGAACCGGTGGGAAACTTATGCCCGGTGGCCAGGGTTTTTACCATAATCTTGAATTCTACTTCCTGACCCGGAACCAGTTCTTCCGGGAATTCCTGAATATAGACCCCGGCAGCTCCTTCTACAAATCCTTCAAAACCCCCTCCAAACCAGTGATCGGTGTTGTGGGGACGGACAAATCCCATTTTGGCCGGCTTCCCACCCATGGGTTGCATATGACAAACCTGGCAGGGTATTCCGCGGTCGGCAAATACACTCTCCGAGTATTCAATATGGGTAGCCTTTACCCATACCCCGTATGGATTTTGCTCGTTGTGGCAGGTGGCACAAATGGGAACGTCCTCATAGAGCTCCGACATCTGAGTTTCGTGATGAGGTGACCAGGGGTGCTCCAGATCACCCCGCTTGGGATCGATGCCTTCGGTGGCATGAGATATGTAATCGTGATTGAAGGGCGGATCGTTTTCAAAACGATCAAGTGTGTGGCAAAAATCACAGAAAATTCCCCGGTCCGCCAGCGTACGTGCTTCCTTAGACGGTTTCCAACGATTGTCGGCCGGAATTTTTATATCTGGAATCATGTCGCTCGCAAGAAACGCGGAAGGTGAGTGACAGCCAATGCAATCCTCTTCTACATGGGCCACTTTTTCATCCAGGCCCCTGGAAGGAAGAACGTCTTTGTAGAATTGTGCCTGGAAGAAATCACCGGTGAAACCCTTTGCATGTTGAGAAGAGGACCAGGTCTCAAATTTTTCCCAGTGGCATCCCGAACATACGGCCGGGTCCTCAAAATAGTGGTACTTCTTCTTCTGGTTTTCGGGATCGCTTAGGTCTTTCATACCGGTAAGAGCAAGCAGTAATACCAGAGTAAGAATCGGAATTATTATTTGATGCTTTTTCATGGATAAGCTGATTTAGTATGTTAGTTGAATCCCACCGAAAGGATGCTTTTGATAATGATGTTATCGGCCGGATCGGTGAGGCCGAAGCCCACACCCGCATGCCAGCGAAACTGTCCGTATTTCCCGAAGTAAAGATCAAAGGAAGGAAAGATATAATTCTTCTGTTCTCCAAAGGAATGAGGATCGTATAGCTCACCTATTTTCGAATAGTATTCTAACCGGGGTTGAAAGGTCAGGCTTCCGGTGTACATATAAGCAGCATTGAAAATGAACTCGACTCCTTCACTTACATCCTCTCCGCTTATCTTTTTCTCAAAAGTGGGATTCAGGATGATACGATGGGCCTTGATGTCTTTCTCCATGATGAGTTTGAATTCAATTTCTTCGGAAGTCTTGTATCCTCGACGTGGTAGCTTGTACTCAGCATACAAGGCCAGATCCACGGGAAGCAGGTTCTTTTCAAATAGGGAATAGTAGAGTGCTACTGCCTTGGTTCTTACCCAGCGCAATGAACTGCCTTTGGGCTGTTCAAAGTCGGCATACAGGGCAACGGTAAGCTGATTGGTAATACCGTATTCAATCTCAAAGGAATGAGCCATCAGTCCCTGTCTGCCTACCGTATCCCCAAAAAACGGATATTCATGGTCGGAGGAAGGAATGAAGGAGGTCCAGTAGACCAGTTCTTTCTCATTAGCTTCGGCAGTCTGGTAGCCATAAACCTGATAAAACTGGCCATAAAGTGCGGGTATGGAGGAAAAAAACAGGAAACCCGCTAAGAAAATTTTGAGGGTATTTTTCATCGGGAGCATCGTTATATTGTATGGTCTAGTGAATGTAAGCATATTATTTTCTGGAATCAATGTAAAAAACCCCCTCATGAGGCATCAAAAAAATTTCGTTTGCACATCTTTATTTCTGATCCTGATCACCTCAGTCTCATTTTCTCAAAGCAGTCAGAGTTCTCTGGAAGCAATGCAATGGATCGTGGAAACAGGAGGTCCTGTATACGCCTCACCCGTAATTTCTGAAGGAAGTCTGTATATTGGAAGTACCGATAGTGTGTTCTATGCCATCGATGCCGGTTCCGGAAAAATTCAATGGCGTTATCACGCCGGTAATACCATTCAGTCGAGCGCTGCCGTATTTAAAAACCTTGTCTTTTTTGAAAGTGGGAACCGCTTATTGGCTCTGAATACCAAGGGAAAGTTGAAATGGGAAAAGACCCTGTGTGAGGGGGAGGTCAGGAATCAGCTGGACCCGTGGGACTACCATCATTCTTCTCCAAGCATTCATGAGGGCATAGTGTATATAGGTACTGAACAAGGCATCTTGTTGGGATTTGAGGCCAAATCGGGGGAGCAGGTCCTGAGATCACAGACTTTGTCGGAGCAGCCTATACGCACCACTCCTGTGGTATGGAGGAATCTGGTAATTTTCGGCGACTGGGATGGGGTCTTATATGCGAGCGATATTTCCACGGGATCGCTTGTTTGGAAGTACGATACCCGTAATGACGGAACCTATCCCTGGACCAATGCCATTCTGGGATCCATTCAGGTGACTGACAGTAGCATATATTTCGCCGGTAAATCAAACCGTCTGTATTCTCTGAACGCCCGAACCGGGAAGCCCAACTGGCACTATAGCTCTCCTACGGATCAGTGGCTTATCGGGGGACCGGTAGTTCATAATGGAATTGTATACCTGGGAAGCTCCGATCAACATCTGTTTCATGCCATTGATGCAAGCAGAGGCACCCTATTATGGACTGTGGATATGGATTGCAGGACCTGGGGTAGTGCATGGGTGGATGCAGAGAAGGTCTATATTGGGAGCAACTCCTTGTATGCAATTGAAAAGGTCTCGGGAAATATCATACAGCAATGGGAATTTCCTCAGGTGCATGAGGATAAGATGTATGGAGAATACACTGACCGCAGCGCCAATTTTCATTCTTCGCCCCTGGGTTTTAAGAACATGATCATCCTGGGATCTGACGATGGAAGTATCTATGCAATAAGAAATTTATAGTTGGATGATAACACGGGTTCCCTTTCCCGTTAACGATTCTATATACATTCTTCCATGGTGAGAACGGATGATCTGTCTACATAAGCTGAGACCAATGCCTGAACCCTCCTTTCTGGTTGTAAAAAAGGGGATGAAAACCTGTTCCAGTTTATCGCCGGGTATACCTTCCCCGTTATCCCGAACGGCAAATGAGAACTGGCCTTCTTCATTCTGAGCACAGGATAATTCAATTTCCGGATTTTTAGTTTGACTCAGGGCTTCCATGGAGTTTTTCACCAGATTTATAAGCACCTGTTCCAGCATCTGCTGGTCGGCTTCCATTTCCCCGGAACAGGAGACAGATTTAAAAAAATGGACACCCTTAGCTTGAAATTCGCTTTGGAACAATTGCTCAATTTTGGAAAACAAGTCCTGGATGGCAAAATTCTCAAGCTTAAGGGGCGGCAAACCAGTAAGCTTCTTGTACCTCTCAATGAACTCCACCAGGCCACTTGAGCGTTCTTCAATTATGGAAGCACTCTGAATGGCATCCTCCAGGGCCTCCAGCTTAATTTCTTCCAGCTTTTTTGCCTGGTCTCCATGAGCCAGCTTTTTGCGTATGGCCATGGACAGGGTAATGATCGGAGTCATGGAATTCATAATCTCATGGTTTATTACCCTGATCAGTTTCTTCCAGGAGCGGATTTCCTGCTCTTCCATATGGTGGGTGATGTCACTAAATGCCGCAATGTAGACCCTTTCTTTTTTAAGTTTGATCTGAGATACCAGGAGGCTAAGGAGAGATACACCTCCAGCCTCCTTGTTTATGGGCAGGGTAAGTTGATCGCCATTGCGCAGATCAAGAAGCTTCGAACTAAGGCCGGGATGCCTGGAATCCAGTTCGGTCAGAAAGCTGATGGGCCCTGTTTCCAGCGATTCAGTGGCTGAGTGATTTATGGACCAGACCCTGCCGGTATCATCGAAGGTTAGAATGCCGGTGCTCACATTATCCAGAATGTTTTCCAGGTAGTGTGCCTGAACCTCCAGGTCGATTCGCGTTTCTTTAAATTCCCTGATCAGCTTTTCCAGGGCTTCATTGAGACCTCTGAAATTCTTCTGCACATAGCGGACAGAATAATGCAAAGTAGGATCATGCTCATGCATATAGGAAAGAAAGTTTCCCAGAATCCGGTTGGTCCGGTTCACATGGTAGATCAGGCGAAGAGTAATCAGGAAGGCAAGGATTCCAATGCCAATGGCTGTTGAGGGTTGCTGTCTGGAAATGAGGAAATGGAAAAACAAGAATGCTGCAGCGAATATCAGCAGGCAATGCAGAACAATGGAAATATAGAATCGGTTAGAGCCCATATTTTTTCAATTTGGCATACAGAGTGGTGCGGGAAATATTCAGCATTTGTGCGGCTTTGGAATGATTACCTCTGCATTTCTCCATGACGGTTAGAATAGTTCTTCGTTCCACATCGTCCAATTTGAAGGATGCATCACTGGTCCTATCCTGGAGCTCAAACAGATGAAGATCTTCTGGTCCTAGTTCCAATTGTTCGCTCAGGATGACTGCCCGTTCCATGGTGTGCTTCAATTCCCTAACATTTCCGGGCCAGGGGTATTCCCTCAGTTTTAGCAGGGCCTTTTTACTCAGTTTTAGCCCCCTTTTGTTGTATCTTCTACTGTATTCGTCCAGAAAAGCCTTGCCTAATATAAGCACATCCTCTTCGCGATCTCTCAATGGGGGCACATCTATGGCAACTGTATTCAACCGGTAGAATAAATCTTCCCGAAATTGATCTTCCCTAACCATCTTTTGCAGGTCCTGGTTTGTAGCAGAGATTAGCCGGATATCGATTTTAATGGCCTGCTGATCACCCACACGGATCAGCTCTCTGTTCTGAATGACCTGAAGCAGTTTGGCCTGTGCGGATTTAGGAATGTTTCCTATTTCATCCAGGAAAAGTGTGCCTTCATCGGCAGTTTCGAAACGTCCTGCACGGTCTTCGCGGGCATCGGTAAAAGCACCTTTCACATGACCAAACATTTCACTTTCAAATAGACTTTCACTCAGGGAGCCCATATCTACGCCAACAAATATTTGGTCGGAACGATGGGATCGTCTGTGGATTTCCCTGGCAATGACTTCTTTCCCGGTTCCATTTTCACCCAGGATGAGGACATTGGCATCGGTAGCAGCCACCCTGTCTACCGTATTCATTAATTGGGACATGAGCTCAGAGGATGCGTTGAGCATTCGAAACTCTTTATCAAGATCCTCGGATAGTTGTTTTTGCCTTTTCTTCAACTTCTTGACCTCACGTCCCGATTTATACAGCTGAAAAGCATTGGTCAGCGTGACAATCAGCTTCTCCGGATCCCAGGGTTTAGCAATAAAATCCGTAGCCCCTTCCCGGATACCTTTTACAGCCAATTCAATATCCCCGTAGGCTGTGATCAAAATAACCGGTAGGAGGGGTTCTTTCTTTTTGATCTCATTCAGCCAGAAAATCCCTTCGTTTCCGGAAGTTTCGCCCATGGCAAAGTTCATATCTAACATGACCACGTCATAGCTGTTTCGCCACATCATTTCATGGATGCGGGAAGGCTGAGTGAGGACATCAATGGTCTTAAACTCGTCTTTCAAAAGGATCCTTAGAGATTCCAGGATCTGAGCGTTGTCATCGATGATCAATATCTTTGCGGGGACCATGCTTACAGAAATTGCAGGTAATTTACACTGATTCGTTCATAATCCTGACACACTGTGTTCAGTTTCTGAACAGGTTCAAGGGGGGAATTCTAAGGCTTGACAAGGTAAAAGCCGAATAATAAGGATAATGATAAAAGAGAATACTTTTTGGCATTCATTTGGCATAATGAAAGAAAATCCCTGAATCCCAGACTATGATCTTCAATTATTTCAAATATGCTTTTCGCAACCTGGTCAAGCAGAGAGGAAGAACCCTGATCAACCTTTTCGGACTTTCCTTCAGTATTGCCATAGTGATCATCATCTTCCTATTTGTAAGTGGTGAACTGAGCTATAATAAATTCCATGAGAACGGGAACAGGATCTACCGCATGTATAGTTCGGTTAATGCCATTGATCGCGGTACCATATATTCTCCCTACCAGCCACCCAATATGGCCGCTGCACTTGAAGAAAGCATTCCGGGCGTTGAGGCCACCTGTCGACTCAAGCTAGCCTCAGCTTTTATCGGTCCGGACGAAGACTTATTTCAGCAATATGTGGGATTTGTGGATTCCACTTTTTTCGAACTTTTTAGCTATGAGATCGTTGCGGGAGACCGGGAAACGCCCTTACACAAACGGAAAAGTGTTGTGCTGACAGAAACTGTAGCCAGGAAAATTTTTCAGGACAGCCTGGTTCATCTGGACGACCTTATCGGCAAAACCCTCAAGTTTCCGGAAAGGCCTCCTTTTAATATATATACGGTAACGGCCATCATTGCCGATCCCCCCGTACATACTTCCTTCTACTGGGATGTATTAATACCCTATGTCCATGCCGGGCCATACCCGCGAAGTAATGATTTTGGAGGGGACACCTATGTCTATGTCATGCTGGATGAAAACAACCAGGCAGCAAATCTCGAAACCCAGGCCCAGTCTTTAATCGAAGACTTTCACGGTGAAGGTATCTCGCAGTATGTGCAGATGGGATTTTTGAAAGAAGGCGAACATGACTTTGCTTACCATTTTATGCCCTTCAGGGACCTGTATCTGGGGACGGAGGAAATCAGGGGATCCTACGAGGAAAGGGGGAATAGGACTTCACTATATATTCTTTCCAGCATTGCAGCTCTTATTCTCCTTATTGCCTGTTTTAATTATGTAATGATCTCCATTGGAACAGCCCTGAACCGGGTGGGTGATTTTGGGATGATGAATGTAGTAGGAGCCCGAAGGTGGCAGATCCTTGCCCAGTTTGTGGTGGAATCTTTTTTGCTAACCCTGATTTCCTTATTCCTGGGGATCATTCTGGCGGAACAGTTATTGCCTCTTTTTAACCGTCTGGCAAATGACGATCTGAGCTTTTCTCTCTATTCAAGGGGAATTAATTTCGTATTCCTCTTTGGCATCCTGATTTTCATTGTTGGGAGCACAAGCTTCTACATAGGTTTTTATCTGCTTCGAAGAAGCAATCCACTTCGCTTCCTTCGCAAGGAAATGCTTTCCGTAAGGCGTAATGGTGTAGCCCGGGTATCAGTGGTTCTGCAATTCTTCATAGCGATTACCCTTCTGATTTCGGGAGGAGTGATTCTCAAACAGCTGCATTTCCTGGTGAACACCAATGTGGGTTTCGAAAAAGAGAACACCGCTGTCATACACGTGGATTTTGCCATGGATAAGATCCAGACCCTGAAGGAACAATTTCTGGGATCTCCTCATATTAAAAGCGTAAGCATGAGTGATCGGAATTTTGATAGCGGGAGCAGTTCCCAGGGTATTAAAAACCATAAGGGCGAATTAACCACGGTCCGCTTTCTCAGGTCCGATCCGGACTACATAGAAACCCTGGGGCTGGAACTAATTGCAGGACGAAACTTTCTTGCCAGTGAGGCTGACGACAGCATTCCCAAAGTCATAGTCAACGAAACTTTACTCAGGGAGCTGGAGATCGAGGATCCTATAGGTGAAAGGGTGGTGGTGGATTCTGATGGCAGAGCAGTGGATATCATCGGAGTAGTCAGGGATTTCCATTACGATTCCATGCATGAGGAGGTCGAAGCTCTAATGCTCCATATCTTTTCTTACAACAGCATATGGTATCTGTTTGTAAAAGCAGAAGAGGGTCAGATGGCTTCCGTTCTAGAGCATTGTGAAAAAGTATGGATGGAGGTGGTGCCTGAGTTTTCCTGGGAATATGAATTTTTAAGCGAAGTTCTGGAGGGGCAGTATGAAGACGAAGACCGCTGGAGTCGTGTTGTAGCCTATGCTGCAGCCATCGCCATATTGCTTTCCTGTCTGGGCCTGATGGGCATCAGCGGCATTCTGGTTGCCAGACGATTTAAGGAGGTGGGTATCCGAAAAGCCAATGGAGCCACAGTAAAAAAGATCATTGTCCTTTTAAATATGGACATCATGAAGTGGGTCCTTATAGCCTACATTCTGGCTTGCCCGGCTGCCTTTTTCGCCATGCGTCGCTGGCTTCAGGATTTTGCCTTCCGCACGGAAATCTCCTGGTGGATTTTTGTACTTGCAGGTTTAGCTGCTTTGCTTATATCCATTCTGACGATCACACTGCAAATCTATCGCGTTGCCAGACAAAATCCAGTGAACTCACTGAGATATGAATGAGCTCCTGCGGAGCTCCTATGGGGGAGAAATCCAGCCTTTATTTGCACTGAGAATGCAAAGATAAATTTATTGTTTAGTTCAAATAACTTATAAATAAGTTTGGAGAACTAAGAAATAAGTTATATGTTTGATGTGTAATAAGGCAAAAAGGTGATCAAATGACAACCCTGACCAAAGCGGAAGAAAGGATTATGCAAATACTGTGGGACCTCGAGCGAGGATTTATCAAGGATATCCAGGAGCAGTTCCCCGATCCCCAACCCCCATACAATACCATCTCGACCATCGTACGGGTGCTGGTGAAAAAGGAAATTGTCTCCTACAAATCCTACGGAGGATCCTACCAGTATTTTCCTTTGATAACACGCGAAGAATATCGCAGCGAGCAAATGGGCCGGCTCATGAAAAACTATTTTGGCAACTCTTTGAAGGAGGTGGTGAATTTCTTTTCAGAGAAGAAAGACCTGGATGTGGATGAGCTGGATGAGGCCATGAAAATGTTGAAGAATCTGAAAAAGGAGAAGGACAAATAGGAAAAGCATTAAGCATGGTCCCTTTCATGATATACCTGCTGGAGACAGGCATCTGTCTGAGCCTGCTCTATCTGGCTTACTGGCTCTTCCTACGGAAAGAAACCTATTTCAATTTCAATCGACTTTTCCTGGTGGGAAGTCTAATCCTGGCCATGGGGGTACCCTTATTACACCTCAGCCTGGATATTACCCCTGGAAGCTCACTGGAAAGCCCGGCGCTAGGGGTTCTTAAATTCAGGAGTTCCTATGAGGAACTGGTGAGGCTGATTGATGCTGATTTTGGCACAGAGCCGGGATCAAGGCATGAGGTAGGAGGAGACAGGCAGGCCGGGATGGACGATGGAGGCAGTCAGCCTTCAGAACTGCGACACAGCAAGAGTATCAATGATGATTCCATGCAAGGCAGCTCTGACCGTTTTGTCGGCCGATCGTCATTTTCTCTATCAAGAATTCTTTTTATTCTATATATAAGTGGAGTTTTATACTTCTTTGCCAGGTTTGTATACCTGGTCATCCGACTCTATCTGCTGGCCCGTAAAAACAGGGTGGTCAGACAGGAAGGTTTCCGGATGGTCGAGATCGAAGAAGAAATCTCTCCATTCTCCTTTTTCCGCTTTCTGTTTATTAACCACGGATCTTTTGACGATTCGGAATTACGTCATGTGCTGGAGCATGAAAAGGCCCACATCAGGCAAAGGCACAGCACAGATCATCTTTTTGCACATGCTTTAGCCGTTTTTCAGTGGTTTAATCCATTTGCCTGGCAAATGCGAAAAGCATTAAAAACCACACACGAGTACATTGCCGACAGGCAAGTGATCGACGGGGGAATTGAACGTGTTGATTACCAGTCCTTATTACTAAAACAGGTGATCGGGTATCACTCTGTAGAACTTGTAAACAACTTCAATTTAAAACCCATTAAACAACGAATAGCCATGATGAATAGAAGCAAACCGGGACTATCAGCAAAGCTTAAAGCCACACTGGTAGCACCCTTCGCAATATTACTTTTCTTCCTTTTTGCTGATTTTACACTGAAAGGAAGCGATAGTGGATTTTCCGGACCCGTTCCGGATTTATCCGGACTCTGGATCAAGCAGAATAAGGATGATTTTAGTCCGGCACTTTATATCCATGGTAACAGTTTTTCCTTTTCCGAAGGAATTGAGATCAGGGATTATCAACTGAAAGTGGAAAAGGATGCTCTGGTACTATCACAGGGATCCGCTTCCCCGGGAACCCGTCTGAACTATGAACTGGGAGGTGACAAATTGGTGCTGTGGTGGAATAAGCTGCAGAGCACAACCTACCTTCGTTCCTCTGCAGCAAATACACTGGACCATTTCCTGGCTAAAAGCAAGCAGGAGGTGGATCTGCCCTACATTTCTCAATACCGGTTGATGGAACCGGAATCCTCCCTATGCCGAATTGCTTTTGGGAGAAAGCAAGGAGAAGGATTGTCGGTTAGCTTCAATGGAAAAGAATCTTCATTGAATGAGGTGACAAAACTAATCGAAAAGGAAAGGGAGAAGGTCTTCCTGCTGGATCAAAAACGGTTTACGGTCATGTTTCTGGTTGACAAGGGCATACCTATGTCACAGGTAGACCTGGTCAGGCAGAAGCTGAGAAAGACCGGTTCCCTGCTCATTGCTGAGGGAGGCTATCCTCAGGGAAATGTGAATCTATCTCCCTTGATCTATCATACGGTCGGGCTTCCCCGCGTACTTCCTCCCTTGAATGCGAAAGTACTGGATAAGAAGGAAGTTGAGAAATCGGGTGGACAGATCTTTACCATTGACCTATCGGCAAGAAATACCAGTCCCAAAACGCTGGACGCTGGACTAAAAAACTTTATCTCCGGGAGCAAAGGCGGGAAGTATGTCATCTCACTGGAGTATGATGGGACTGTACCCTATGGTCAGTATGTGGAAAGTGTCGATATGGTCTGGAAGGTGGTTTACAGTTTCAGAAAGGAGCTCGCGCTTGAAAAATACGGTCTGAGCTACGACAAACTTGGGGACGATCTGCAAAGGGAAATCCGCAAGGCTTATCCCATGGCCCTGACGGAGAGCATGAACTAAATTGATTTTTGAATGACGGACCGAAAGACGGGGCGTGAGTGATCGCCCCGTTTTTTATTACATTGCAGCGGAATCAAACTAAAGGAAAAGATGAAAAAGAATTCATGGGTAGTGTTTGTTTCAGCCTTTGTATTGCTATTGGCCATGTTTGCCTGTACCGGTAAATCAGACAAGCAGATAGCCGAAACGCCGGCAAAACTGGAAGCAGCAAAAGGATTGCATGAGGCCGATAGTCATGGCGATGGAGAAGGCGAGGAAGATGGGACCATGCTGGGCTTGGACGATACATTCGACGAGGTGAGGCACGGAGTACATTTGGTATTAGAATTCGATGAAGAATTAAAGGCATTCACCGGCACTGTGGAAAATGTTTCGGACGAGTTATTGGATAGAGTACGTGTAGAAGTTCATCTCTCCAACGGACTGGAACTGGGCCCCACCATACAGGCAGACCTGCAGCCCGGAGAGTCCAGGGAAGTGGAGCTGGCAGTTGAAACCGTGGATTTCACTTCCTGGTCGACACATCCTGAAATAGGGAGTGGTGAGCACGACCACAGCCACGATGGAGAACATAGCCATGAGGGTGAGCACAGCCATGATGGCGAAGATGAACATGGCCACAGCCACGAGGACGATGGCCATGAACACAATTAAGAGCTAAAAGTATATTTTCAGTAAATCGGCTTCCAGGGCCAGGAGGTCTCGCTTATATCGAAGTAGGAGTTGCTGGTTCCGAAAAAAGTAATCCGAACTGTAAAAATACTCCGTTAAGGAGATCTCTCCATTCTCCATGGAAATGGTCAGTAGTTCCAGACTATTTATGAAGCTCAGAGCCTCTTCAAGACTAAGCACCCTTTTTCGGAGCATCTCTCTTTCCTTGAGTTTTTGCCGGATCTCCATTTCCTGGTTGTGAATAATTCGGTTTAGCTCGGCATCTGCATACATAATGTCTGTTTTAGCTTTTTTTACCGTGCGGGCTTTCTCCCAGAGTGGAAGCGAAATTCCCAGTTTTAAACCCCGGTACCCGCTTGCATTGACCGTCTCGGAAAAGTAGCCGGCCGATAGTTTGGGAAGATGTTCACTCAATGCCAGGCTCTTCTGGGCTTCCTTTTGTTGAAGCTCGAATTCATAGAGTTGAATTCCGGGTCCCCTCAGGTAGGCCGCCAATAGAGTATCCTCATTAATGGTGGAAGGCTGAGGAAAATCCCCCTGGCTGATCAGCACCCGAGAACCCCCGCTGATTTCATTCAGGGCCAGCTCATTATTGTGCAATAAGGTCAGCAATTCTTCATGCTCACCTTCCGTGGAAGCCAGCATTAGCTTGGCCTGACTGAACTCCAAAGGACTAACTTCTCCGACTCTGGTCTTTTGCTCCACATGCGACTGAACCGATTTTGCACTCTCAAGTCTTAGTTGCTGTAGTTCCTGAAGCTGATTCAAATGCAACTGTTCAATCCATAATTGTCGGGCCTCTGTCAGCACTTGCTGTCGGATCAGCTGGTATTCCAGATCGGCTTTGGAATTTCTGATTTTTCTGATGGTCGATCGATGGACATAGGCCGTGGGAAAATCCACTTGCTGACTGACTCCGAAATCGATTCTGTGACCCAGGTCGGCTGGCTTGCCAAACAGGTAGCCAAATTCAACTTCCGGATCCGGAGGTGTGTTTCCAATTCCCGCTTCCAGCAGCGCAACTTGATAGGCCTCTCTGGCTGCCACCAGCAAGCGATTGTTTTCCAATACCTGTTTCATCAGGCTATCTGCTTCCTGAGCAAAAGCTGATGCCGAAATACTCAGGATCCATAACAGGGATAATATCATTCGTGTTTTCATGACTTTCTCTTTTCTAGCATATAGTATACTGCGGGTATCACAATCAGATTAAGTAAAGTGGAAGTAAGCAGTCCGCCCAGGATCACGATGGCCATGGGGCTCTGGATCTCATTTCCGGGCTTGTCCGCTCCCAGTGCCAGCGGGATGAGCGCCAGGGCTGAGGCAAGGGCGGTCATCAGAATGGGATTAAGTCTGTCGGCCGATCCTTCAATAATGGTTTCTTTCAATCCCAGACCGTCCTCCCTGAGATGACGATATCGGGACACCAGCAAGATCCCGTTGCGTGTGGCGATTCCAAAGAGGGTGATGAACCCAATAATGGAAGGGATGCTTACCACCGCGGAGGTGATCCAAATGGCCACCACTCCTCCGATCAGTGCCAGCGGCAGGTTCAGAAGAATCACTCCGGCCAGTTTTCCGCTCTTAAATTCCTGAAACAGGATTACAAAAATGATCAGTATGGCCAGTAAAGAAGTAATCAGCAAGGTCAGAGATGCCTTTTGGGCGCTCTCAAATTGTCCTCCGTATTGTATCCGGTAAGCTTCCGGAAGCTGGATCTGCTCTTCAATGGTGGACTGTATATCCGCCACCACACTTCCCAGGTCTCTGCCGGCAGTGTTGGCCGAAATGACCAGTTTACGCTGCACATTCTCCCGGTTAATGGTATTGGGTCCGCTGGTCGAAACCACATCCGACACGTAGCTCAAAGGAATTCGGGTTCCATCATAGCTATCTATCAGTGCCCCTTCAAGAGCTTCCTTGCTATTTCGAAAAGGCTCAGCATAGCGCAGCACCAGGGGAAAATTCAGATTCTCATCGTAAACTTCGGCGTATTTCTCTCCTGCAATGGCTGTCTCCACAAACTGGCTAAGTTGATTCTGGGAGATTCCATACCTGGCCAGCATTTCCCTGCGGGGCCGGATCTGCAACTGAGGAACCTCCACCAGTTGCTCCACATTCAGGTCCACCAATCCGGGAATCCCGGAAATGGCGCCTTCTATCTCCTGAGCTGTCCGGTACATGGTGCTTAAATCGGTGCCAAATAATTTGATGGCGATACTGGCCCGGGTTCCCGAAAGCATATGGTCTATGCGGTGTCCAAGCGGTTGACCTATGTTAAGGTTTACACCCTGGATGGTGGAGAGCCTTTCCCGGACCTCTTCCATAAAGGCTTCATGATCCCTGTCCGATAGGAGATAGGGAACATCAATTTCTGCAGAATTTGTTCCACCGTGACTGTGTTCGTTCAACTCGGCCCGCCCTGTTCTCCGGCTCACATACTTAACCTCATCCACCTCCATTAGCTGCCGGTCTATCTGCTCAATAATCCTGTTGCTTTCTTCCAGCGAAACTCCGGGAATAGTGACTGCAGTAATGGTGAGGGTACCTTCGTTAAATTCCGGCAGGAAGGAAGACCCGAACCTGCTGACGAGTATAAGTGCAAAAACCAGCAGACTGGCTGCCAGAATGACCACCTGCAATCTCCATTTTATAATGACTTGCAGAGCCCTTTTGTACCAGGAATTGAGTCCTTGTACCAGTTTGTTTCCCCCACGCTCATCTCTTTCCAGTTGCTTTTTGCTGGTTAGCATATAACTGGTCAGCACCGGAGTCAGGGTAAGGGCCACCAACAAAGAGGCGATCAGTGAAACAATAAATGTGATTCCCAGGGGTTTGAGCATGCGGCCTTCCATCCCAGCCAGAAAAAAGAGAGGGACGAAGGATACAATAATGATCAGGGTAGCCTGCACGATGGAAGAACGAATCTCCACAGAGGCCAGGTAAATTACTTTCAGAATCCCTTCCTGCTCTTCCCGGGGTTTCTTGTGGTTTTGTTTCAGCCGCTTTAGCACATTCTCCACATCGATAATGGCATCATCCACCAGGGCTCCAATAGCAATGGCCATTCCTCCAAGCGACATGGTGTTGATGGTAAGTCCGAGAAGCTTTAAGGTGATGACAGAAAGCATCAGGGAAAGCGGGATGGCAATCAGGGAGATAATTGTGGTCCGGACATTCAAAAGGAAAAGAAACAGTATGAGGGTCACAAACAATCCACCTTCGAGAAGTACTTTGAAGACGTTGGAAACTGCAGTATTAATGAAGTCGGCCTGCCTGAAAAGTTTTGAATTAATCTCCACGTTTTGTGGGAGGCTGCTCTTCAACTCTTCCAATGCGGATTCCACTTCGCTAGTAAGGGTGAGTGTATTTACATTGGGCTGTTTCAGAATGGTTAAAATCACAGCCGGTTCGCAGTCCAGATAAGCATCCCCGATCTGATCGGGGTGACCGATTTTCACCTCGGCGACGTCAGATATTTTTACCGGCTTACCATTCCTGATTCGAATCACTGCCGATCCGATGTCCTCCGGATAAGTAGATCGACCGGTAGCCCTTACGGCATACTCCTGCCCGTACTGGTTGATAATACCTCCTGCTGCATTGCTGTTGGTATTTTCAGCCGTGGCTATCATTTCCTCCAGGCTAACCTCGTGGTATTTCATCTTTTGGGGATCGGCCAGTATTTGATATTGTTTGGGTAATCCACCTATAACCACCACCTGGGCCACCCCCGTTACCGAAAGCAGCCTTTGTCGTACCTGTTTATCGGTGATGGTCCTCAGGTCGAAGAGCGATAGAGAATCGGAACTAAGCGATACCAGCATGATCTCTCCCATGATGGAGGTTTGTGGGGCCAGTATGGGGGCTTCGATATGCTTGGGCAGTAAGGCAGCTATGGTAGGCAATTTTTCGCTTACGATCTGCCTGGCCCT
>Ga0180435_10000726_pt1 | contig 34955 bp, 38 predicted proteins | sample SS_ome_3_FD_132467 | JGI IMG/M metagenome (GOLD analysis project Ga0180435, IMG submission 132467) | Hypersaline lake sediment archaeal communities from the Salton Sea, California, USA - SS_3_S_1 metaG | ecosystem: Environmental > Aquatic > Non-marine Saline and Alkaline > Hypersaline >... | reverse complement strand
TTCGAGACGATCTGCGCCCCGTTTTCTGCCGCGATCCGCTCCACCTGCCGCATCAGCCCCTGGCAGACGGACAGTTCATGCACCGCTGCCGGCCTCGTCTTCCATGGCCAGTAACTCGTCGTAGATTTCCCATGCGGACAAAGCGTCTTCCTCGCTCATTTTCTGAATCGCGTTGCCGACATGGATCATCACCATGTCACCTACCTTGATGTCCTCGTGCTGCAACAGGAACAGGCTGGCGCGGCGCTCGATGCCGCGCGCCTCGCAGCGGGCAGTGAAGCCGTCGATTTCCACGATTCGCATGGGAACACCAAGGCACATGGTTCATCCATCCTTAATTAATGCATCAGAAAGAAGTTTATTGGAACGTCCTGCGGTTGAAATGATATGGATCAAGCGGCTTATCCATAGGTGGTTTACCGTATTGCAATTAAGCTCACATTAAGCTTTTATCATATAGAAGCACTTCTGGATTTGCCTGCGAAAAAAGAGGTTTATGGCAGCAGACGACAACACCGCAAGAATCCTCGTCATGGGTGTCGGAAACACCCTGATGCAGGACGACGGTGTCGGCATCCGAGTGATCGAAACGCTTCTCCGGATGCCGGACATGCACCCTGCCCTGCGGCCGGTCGACGGCGGCACCATCGGCCTCGCGCTGCTGCCCGAAATCGAAGACGCCGATGCCGTGATCGTGGTCGACGCGTCCGAACTGGGCGCGCAACCGGGCTCCTCGCGCATTTTTCTTGACGCAGAAATCGACGAACAACTTTCCGGCAAACGACGCTCGGTTCACGAAGTGGCCCTGCTCGACCTGTTTTCGGCCGCGGCCATCCGGGGCCGAATGCCGGCACACCGCGCACTGATCGCGATCCAGCCGCAAAGCACGGACTGGGGGTCGGACCTGACGCCGCCCGTCCGCGACGCCCTCCGGTCGGCCTGCGAGACAATCAACCGCCTGGCCGCCGAGTGGCAGTCAGGGGAGAAAGCGGCCTGATGCCCGGCGGCGGTGCACCCTGTCAGACACAACACCTGACGGGCATGGCCCGCGCCGTATTAACCGAGGTGGCGCGCATGCTGGAAGCGCTGGCCGCGGACGGCACCACCGCATCCATCGACCTGCGCAGTCTGCCGATGACCGACGCCGACCGCGAACAGCTCGAAGCGTCCCTGGGCCGCGGCGAAGTCGTCGCCGAACTGGAGATTGCGGGGCGCTCTACCATCCATGAAACCGCCTACGCCGGCGCCTGGTGGATTTGCCACCGGGGCGCCAACGACCGGGTTTCTTCCGAGGAAATCGCGGTCTGTCCCGTACCAGAAATACTGGCCAGTCACCCGGCCGACATCGAGTCGGCAGCGGTACGGCTGAAAGAAGACCTGCTCGAAAACCATTCAAGCCAAGCGGAGGCCTCCAATGGCTGACAAAAACCGAAAACACCGACCACAGGCGCTGAAGACGCAGCAAACGCTCGGCGACATGCTGGCGGAGCGCGGCGTATCCCGGCGCAGCTTTCTCAAGTTCGCCGCCTATACCGCCTCGATCCTGGCCCTGCCGCCCACGGCGGCCTCGGCAATTGCAAGCGGTCTGGCCGCTGCGCGGCGCCAGTCGGTCATCTGGCTGTCGTTCCAGGAGTGCACCGGCTGCACCGAGTCGATTACGCGCGCATCCTCGCCGTCGATCGAGGACCTGATCTTCGATTTCATTTCCCTCGATTACCATCACACGCTGCAGAATGCATCCGGCCACCTGGCCGAAGCGGCGCGTGAACAGGCGATGGAGGAAAACCGGGGCGATTACCTGGTGGTGGTCGATGGTTCGATACCGCTCAAAAACGACGGTTACTCGACGATCGCAGGCATTTCGAACCGCCAGATGCTCGAGGAAACCGTTGCGCACGCCAAGGCCGTCATCGCCGTCGGCAGCTGCGCCACCTTCGGCGGCATCCCCGGCGCCAACCCGAACCCGACCGGCGCCGTGGCGATTTCCGAGCTGACCGACAAGCCGGTGATCAACCTGTCCGGCTGCCCGCCGATCCCCGAGGCCATGACCGGCACGATCGCCTACCTGCTGTCGTTCGCCGGCATCCCGGAACTGGATCACCTGGGCCGCCCGAAAGCTTTTTACGGCGAAGCCATTCACGACCGCTGCTACCGGCGGCCGTTTTACGAAAAAGGCCAGTTCGCCAAGTCGTTCGACGACGAGGGCGCCCGCCAGGGCTGGTGCCTCTACGAGGTCGGCTGCAAGGGTCCGGTGACGTACAACGCCTGCGCGACGCTGAAATGGAACGGCGGCGTGAGTTTCCCGATCCAGTCCGGCCACGGCTGCCTGGGCTGCTCGGAACCCGGCTTCTGGGACCTGGGCGGTTTCTACAAACCGCTCTCGGCGGCCAAGGACGACGCACTGAAATATGCCGCCGGGGCCGCTGTCGTCGGCGCCGCGGCGGGAGCCGCCGCATCCATGGCGGTGCGCGCCAAGAGGAACAAGCTGATGAAAGCCGCGCAGGCGGCTGTCAGCGACTCCGAGAAGGAGGAAAACTGATGGAACTTCTGGAATTTGCACGCGGACCCGCACTGACCTTCGCCCTCACGGTGTTCATCGCGGGCGTCGTCTTTCGAATCGCTTCGCTGGTTTTCATGTGGCGCACGCGGGACTCTTCCGTCGGCAGTTCGCGGGAAGAGCCGGCAGCGCTGGCCGCTGTCAAGGAAATCGCGCGGCGCATGTGGCCGCTGCCCACCTACCGCCATCGCTCGCTGTTCCAGCTGATCAACGGCTACATTTTTCACATCGGGCTGGCCATCATCGTGTTCCTGCTGCTGCCGCACATCCTGTTCATCAAGGACCTGGTCGGCCTGAGCTGGGGCCACCTGCCGAACAACCTGGTCTACGCCGTCAGCATCGTCACGCTGATTTCGCTGATCGCGGCGCTGGTGATGCGCATATCCAACCCGGCCCAGCGCATCATTTCGACCTTTGACGATTATTTCAGCTGGCTGGTGACTTTTCTGCCGGTGCTGACCGGCTTGATTGCCACCATGCACCTCGGGGCGCGGTACGAAACACTGCTCGCGCTGCACATCCTGAGCGTCTGCCTGCTGCTGATCTATATCCCGTTCGGAAAAATAATGCACTTCTTCCTGGTGTTCGTGACCCGAAGCCAGACCGGCGCCCACCTGTCGCATCGCGGCGCCCAGCAGCTGTAAGGAGAAACGGCCATGACACGAGTTGTAGTTGATCCCGTCACCCGCATCGAGGGGCATCTGCGCATCGAGGCGGAACGCTCGACCGACGGACAAATCACCGGCGCATGGAGTTCCGGCACGATGGTGCGCGGAATCGAGCTGATCCTGCAGGGCCGCGATCCGCGCGACGCCTGGGCCTTCGCCCAGCGTATCTGCGGCGTCTGCACCCTGGTGCACGGCATCGCTTCGGTACGCGCGGTGGAGGACGCGCTGGGCTACAAGGTTCCGCCCAACGCGCAGCTGATCCGCAACCTGATGATCGCCGCGCAGTACGTGCATGACCACGTGATGCACTTCTATCACCTGCATGCGCTGGACTGGGTGGACGTGGTCTCGGCGCTGAAGGCCGACCCGAAAGCGACCTCGGAACTGGCGCAGTCCATCTCGGGTTACGCCAAGTCGAGCCCGGGGTATTTCGCCGATACGCAAACGAAGCTGAAGAATTTTGTTGAAGCCGGCCAGCTCGGCATTTTCGCCAACGGCTACTACGGGCATCCGGACTTCCGGCTGCCGCCGGAAGCCAACCTGATGGCGGTGGCGCACTACCTGGATGCGCTCGAATGGCAGCGCGAAGTCGTGCAGATCCACACCATATTCGGCGGCAAGAACCCGCACCCGAACTTCCTCGTGGGCGGCATGCCCTCGCCCATCAGCAACGACCCGTCCTCGGCCACCGGCGGCTCCGCCTCCACCGCGACCAACATCGTCACGCTGGGCCAGGTGCGCGACATCATCAAGCGCATGCGCGCTTTCGTCGACCAGGTCTACGTGCCCGACACGCTGGCCATCGCATCATTCTACAAGGACTGGTTCTCGCGCGGAGAAGGCCTGGGCAATTTCATGACCTACGGTGATTTTCCGTCCGAGGGGCGGGACGATCCGACCAGCTGGCTGATCCCGAGCGGCGCGATCCTCGATCGCGACCTTTCGACCATCCACGAGATCGACCTCTATGCCCCGGACCAGGTGCAGGAGTTCGTCGGCCACTCCTGGTACGACTACGAGGGCGGCAAGGATGTCGGATTGCACCCGCACGCGGGCGAGACCCGCCTGAATTACACCGGCCCCAAGCCGCCCTACGAGCATCTCGACGTCGAAGGCAGCTATTCCTGGCTGAAGGCGCCGCGCTGGAAAGGCCACGCGATGGAAGTGGGTCCGCTGGCCCGCGTACTGATGCTCTATGCTTCCGGGCACGAAGCGACCCAGGAACTGGCGCATATGGCGCTGTCCCAACTGGATGCGCCAATCGATGCGATGTTCTCAACCCTGGGACGGACCGCGGCGCGTACGCTGGAAACCAAGATCATCGCCGACCAGATGGACGGCTGGCTGGATAAGCTGATAGCCAACATCAAGTCGGGGGATCTCGACGTGCATAACGACGAGATGTGGGATCCGTCGACCTGGCCCCGCGAATGCAAGGGCGTCGGTTTCATGGAAGCACCGCGCGGCGGACTGGCCCACTACATCGTCATCAAGGACGGCAAGATCGACAATTACCAGGCCGTGGTACCGAGCACCTGGAACGCCGGGCCGCGCGACCCGTCCGGTCAGCCGGGCGCTTACGAGGCGGCGCTGATGGACAACCACCAGCTTGCCATCGAGGACCAGCCGCTGGAGATCCAGCGCACCATTCACAGCTTCGATCCCTGCATCGCCTGCGCGGTGCACGTGAACGATCCTGAAGGTGAAGAACTGGTGCAGGTGAAGGTGAATTGAAATGTAGGAGCGCGCCCACGCGCGTGACCTCAGCATGTCGGCCGCACGGGCGGCCTCCTACAGGAGAGAAAAAATGACTGAAACGACTGCAAGAACCGATGCACAGACTGCCGCCGATCGCTTCCTGGCGCTGAACAGCGGCAACCTGGCCGCTTACCTTGAGAGCTGTGTGCGCTGCGGCCTGTGCGCGACCGCCTGCCACTTTTACGAAGTGACCGGCGACCCGAAATACACGCCGGCGTACAAGCTGTTCCCGATGGCCAAGGCGCACAAGAAAACGCTGTGGCCCTGGAGATGGCTGGGCGGCCCGAAGGTGACCGAAGAAGATCTCGAAGAATGGGAAGAACTGCTGTTCGACAGCTGCACCATGTGCGGCCGCTGCACGCAGGTCTGCCCGATGGGTATCGACATTTCTTCCATCGTCGCCGCGTCCCGCCAGGCGTTTGCCGCGGCCGGCCGTGGGCCTTCCGACCTGATGCAGGCGGCCGAAAACGTACGTGACAAAGGCAGTCCGCTGGGCGTGACGCCCTCCGTGTTCGACGGCCGCGTGGAATGGCTGGAAGACGATTACGAGGTCGACCTGCCGCTGGACAGGGAACAGGCCGAAGTGCTGTTGACCGTCTCGTCGATCGAGCTGATGAAGTACCCCAAGTCGATCGTCGCCATGGCCCGGCTGATGAACCAGGCCGGCGTGGACTGGACCTTCAGCACCAAGGGCTATGAATCCACCAACTTCGGCTTCCTGGCCGGCAAGATGGATCTGGCCAAGCTGGCCATTGAACGACTGGTGGAAACGGCGGAGTCGATCGGCGCGAAAACGCTGGTCATTCCGGAATGCGGCCACGCCTACGGCGTACTGCGCTGGTCCGGTGCGAACATCCTGGGACGGCCGCTGCCTTTCGAGGTGCTGCACATCACGGAGTTCCTGGCCAAGCTCAAGGCCGAAGGCAAGCTCAGCTTCCACCCCATCGAGCGCCCGATCACCTACCACGATCCCTGCCAGGTCTCACGCCGCGGCGGCGCCACGCAGTGCGCCCGCGACCTGCTGGACAGCGCGGTCGATTTCAGGGAGATGACCCCGACCGGTGACCAGAACTGGTGCTGCGGCGGCGGCGGTGGCGTGCAGGCCATGTCGCGTGCCACCGACCTGCGGCACAAGGTATTCCAGATCAAGATGAAACAGGTCGAGGAAACCGGCGTGGACCTGCTGGTATCGGCCTGCGCGAACTGTCGCCTGACCATGGACGACAGCATTTCGCACTGGAAGTGGGACAAGGAACTCGAGAGCCTGGTCGAGTTACTGGCCGAACACCTGATCGAGGACGAGCCGCACCCGTTTGATGCCAAGCCGCATTTGGCGACCAACGTGTAAACGACGCCCGTCACGCCGGGATGGGGCCGGGGTCTTGTGCCAGGCTGCAGGAGATCCCGGATATTTGCCTTCGGCAAATTCCGGGATGACGTACTAACTATCACCGTCACCCCGGAAAGTGCGAAGCGCTTATCCGGGGTCTTGCTAGCCGTGGTGCCATTCATCTTCGTCGTCCGGGGGACACAGGCCCAGCCTTTCGCCCTCGGTGTGAACGCCCAGGCCGGTCACCGTGCGGTTGGCATAGGCAAAGTACGCGGCGACCTGGTTGACCTCCAGGATTTCACCGTCGGAGAGGCCGGCATCGCGCATGGGCCGAAGGTCGCATTCCTCGACGAAACCCGGCGCCAGCGTGAGTTTTCGCGCATATTCGAGCGCGGCCCGTTCGGCTTCGCTGAACGGTTCGCCCGGGTGATCACGGTGCAATTGTTCCAGGCAGGCCTCGAATTTTTCCGGCTCCCTGGACATCAGCCGTTTCATGCTGGCGGAATGGTGTTTCGCGCAGTAGGAACAGTCGTTGAGCAGGCTGACCAGCACCCCGATCGCCTCCAGGAACCACTTTGGCAGATCGTTGCGCGGATGGTGCAGCGCCGCCTTGTATAAAGCCATGTGGCCTTCCAGGGTATGCGGCCGCAGACTGTGGATCTGCAGCACGTTGTCGACCTGTCCGCCCGGTCCGGTGACGCGGTCATAGATTTTCTCCAGGCGCCCCTCGGCCTGGTCGGGATGAATGACTTTGATGAATGGCATATCGCACCGTTTCCTGTCTGACCCGCTACGTCGTGCATCGGATGGCTATATCATAGGGGTATGCGGGGTCCTTTATGTATCTTTGTTTTCCTGGTTCTGCTGCTGCCGGGATGCCTGGGCGCTGACGTACGCATCGCGACGTTCAACATCGCGATGGGTTTCGATCGGCCGGGCGAGATGCGGTCCGCGCTGGAGTCAGGGCAGCACGCGCGGCTGCGGGCGGTGGCGGATGTTCTGCAGCGCGTGCGACCGGACATTGTGCTGCTCAACGAATTCGACTTCGACCCGGCGACGGATGCCGCCGGCCTGCTGAACCGCAATTACCTTGTTCTGCAACAGGGCCGCTACGCTCCCATCGAATACCCGTATCACTTCAGGGCCCCGGTCAATACCGGCGAGGACAGTGGCCTGGACCTCGACGGTGACGGTAAAACCGGCGGTCCGGGCGATGCCTGGGGATTCGGCCATTATTCAGGGCAGTACGGCATGCTCGTGCTTTCACGGTACCCGATCGATGAGCGAAGGAGCCGCAGCTTCCGTCGCTTTCCCTGGTCCGGCATGCCCGGCGCGCTGCGCCCCGTGAATCCGGACGGCACGCCGTTCCACGACGAGGCAAGCTGGTCGGTGCTGCGGCTGAGTTCAAAGAGTCACTGGGACCTGCTCATCGAGACCGGGAACGGCCCGCTGCACCTGCTGGCGTCGCATCCCACCCCGCCGGTATTCGACGGGCCGGAAGACCGCAACGGACGCCGTAATTTTGATGAGATCCGTTTCTGGCGCGAGTACACGAACCCGGAACCGGCGGCATGGATACGGGACGACCGCGGCGTGGCGGGCGGGATCGGCCCGGACGCACGCTTCGTCATCCTGGGCGACCTCAACGCGGACCCGTTTGACGGCGATTCGCTGCCGGGCGCCATCGACCAACTGCTGTCCGCGGCCTGGATCGACGCGTCGTGCACGCCGGCCTCTGCCGGCGGCGACGAGGCAGCCAGGGGGCAAGGCGGCGTGAACGCAATGCACCAGGGCGAGCCGAGCCAGGATACGGCCGATTTCAACGACCGGTTCAGTGGCAACCTGAGGGTCGATTACGTGCTGCCGTCGGCAAACCTGCAAAGCATGCGCTGCGGCATTTTCTGGCCGGCCCGCGGGTCGGGCGAACCCGACCCGGCCGAAGTGTCGGACCACCGGCTCGTGTGGCTGGACATCAGGCTGTGAGCGCGCTCAAGGACCTTTATCGCGAGGCGATCCTTCGGCACGCGGCAGAACCGGCCGGGTACCGCAAACCCGTCGCGGCCACTCACCGCTGCGAAGGGCACAACCCGTTTTGCGGCGACCGGGTGGAAGTCATGATTCAACTGGCAGGTGACGTCGTGCAGGACGTCGGGTTTGACGGCGAGGCCTGCTCGATTTGCCTGGCTTCGGCCTCGCTGCTGTGTGAACAGACCCCCGGCGCTTCAGTGAACGACCTGCTCGAGCTCAAAGCGCGGCTCGAGCGCGCCCTGGGCGCAGACAGAGAGGAAGAAATCGGCGCCTTGTCACCGCTCCTCGGCGTGCGCCCCTACCCCAGTCGCGTGCAATGCGCGCTGCTGCCCTGGCAAACGGCGGCGCGGGCGCTGCGCCCGGACGACCGAGGATCGGGGGAATCGATCTAGGATTCCTGTGGGCAGTCCAGCGGTTCGATTGCGCCGGTGATCGGCTCCGCGTTGCGGTATTTGCGATAAGGTCCGCTCTCGACCGTCACCCATACCTTGGAGATCGGGTCCGCACCGCCGAAACAGGCCACGGCACGGCCTTCACCCGGGTTTTCCTCGTTGAGCGATTCGTATTCCATGTGCGCGTAGAAACGGCACTCACCCTGGGGCTGGTCCGGCTGGATGAAATTGACCACGCGACCGGTCATTTCGACCGGGACGTCCCAGCCGGGATCGTTAAACGAAAAGCGGCCGGCCGTTTGTCCTGCGCAGCGTTCAACCGAAAAAGAGAAACCCGGCAGTTTCGCGGCCGCCAGGTCGGCCTTGTCCGTTTCGTAACTGCTCGGCGAGCAGGCCGCTGCTGCCAGAATGACGGCGAAAGCCACCAGCCCCTTGCAGATCATGTTCATTTCAATTCCTCGCAGGCCAGGCTGCCTGGCCGAATGCAGTGTAAAACGCGTCGCTTGAAACACGCTGAATTCAAGGACCAGCATCAAGTCATGCGGCAATGGTACGAAGTTCCCGCGGGCTTGAACACGGCATGGATCATTTTTTTTGCCTTCTGTTTGCCACGGGTTGAACGATGGTGTCTTCAAGGTTCCAACAATACTTTTTTCTTGAGCTTGTGGATCTCGTCCCGAACGCGCGCCGCTTCCTCGAATTCCAGTTGCTCGGCATGGGCGAACATCTTCTTTTCGAGTTCGGCGATGGCGGCGCCGAGGGTTTCCGGCGTCACTGCGGCATAACGGCTGTCCGGCTCCGCAACGCGGCGCGTGTCGCGCGCCCGCGTGTGCGGCGAATCGTGCGCACCGTCCATGATGTCGGCAACGCGTTTCTCGATCGTACGCGGCGTGATGCCGTGTTCGCGGTTGAACTCGACCTGCTTCGTGCGCCTGCGGTCCGTCTCGGCGATGGCACGCTCCATCGAACCCGTGATGCGGTCGGCGTACAGGATCGCTTTGCCGCGCACGTTGCGCGCGGCGCGCCCGATGGTCTGGATCAGCGAAGAATCGGAACGCAGGTAACCCTCGCGGTCGGCATCGAGAATTGCCACGAGAGAAACTTCTGGCATATCAAGACCTTCACGCAATAAGTTGATGCCAACTAACACATCGAATTCGCCCAACCGAAGATCGCGAATAATCTCCACGCGCTCCACCGTGTCGATGTCCGAATGCAGGTAGCGCACCCGCACGCCGTGATCGGCGAGGTACTCGGTCAGGTTTTCCGCCATGCGCTTGGTCAGCGTGGTGACCAGCACGCGGTCACCCTGGGCCGTGCGCTTGCTGATCTCCGAGAGCAGGTCGTCCACCTGGTCGCCGACGGGCCGGACCTCGACCTCCGGGTCGACCAGCCCGGTCGGGCGCACCACCTGTTCGACAATGACGCCGGAGCGAGCAGTCTCGTAGTCGCGCGGCGTGGCCGAGCAAAAAATCGTCTGCGGCGCACGCCCCTCCCACTCCTCGAACTTGAGCGGGCGGTTATCCAGCGCCGACGGCAGGCGAAAGCCGTACAGAACCAGGTTTTCCTTGCGTGAACGGTCGCCCTTGTACATCGCGCCGAGCTGCGGGACCATGACGTGGCTTTCGTCCAGCACCAGCAAGGCGTCCTCGGGCAGGTAGTCGAACAGCGTGGGCGGCGCCTCGCCGGCACCGCGCCCGGTCAGGTGCCGCGAATAATTCTCGATACCGTTGCAGTAACCCAGCTCCAGCATCATCTCCAGGTCGTAGCGCGTGCGCTGCTCCAGGCGCTGGGCCTCGACCAGTTTCTGTGCATTCCTTAGCTGCTCGAGACGGATTTTCAGTTCCTCGCCGATCGACTCCACCGCGTCCAGCACGACTTGCCGTGGGGTTACATAGTGGGATTTCGGGTAGATCGTGATGCGCGGCAGCTTGCTCAGGATCTCACCGGTCAGCGGATCGAGCAGGCAGATCGACTCGACTTCCTCGTCGAACAGCTCGATGCGGATCGCCTGGGCCTCCTCGTCGCCCGGAAAAACATCGATAATGTCGCCGCGCACGCGGTAGGTGCCTCGACGCAGCTCGAAATCGTTGCGCCCGTACTGCATCTCGGCCAGGCGACGCAGCACCGCGCGCTGGTCGATCACGTCGCCGCGCGAGAGGTGCAGCACCATGCTGAGGTACTGGGTCGGGTCACCCAGCCCATAGATGGCCGAAACCGTGGCCACGATGATCGTATCGGGCCGCTCGAGCAGCGCCTTGGTGGCGGAAAGCCGCATCTGCTCAATGTGCTCGTTTATCGAGGCGTCCTTCTCGATGTAGGTATCCGAGGCCGGCACGTAGGCCTCGGGCTGGTAGTAGTCGTAATAGGAAACGAAGTACTCAACCGCGTTTTGCGGAAAAAACTCGCGAAACTCACCGTACAGCTGGGCGGCCAGCGTCTTGTTGGGCGCCATGATCATCGTGGGGCGCTGCACGCGCTCGATCACGCTGGCGATGGAAAACGTCTTGCCGGAACCGGTGACACCGAGCAAGGTCTGGTGGGACAGGCCGTCATGCAGACCCTCGACCAGCTGGCGGATCGCTTCGGGCTGATCACCGGCAGGCTTGAAATCGGCCTGTAAAACGAATGGTTTTGATTTTTTTTTGGACATTCGACCAACTCGGTAAAAGGACACTCTGACATCGCGGGCAATTTGTTATTATAAGCGCCTCGAAGGCGCGGGGCGCTTGGAAGGGAGAGAGCAGCATGACGATTAAAACGTCTTCCAGGCTTGATCGCATCATGCCGTCGGCGACGATCGCGGTCACGGAAAAAGCCATGGCGCTCAGGGCTCAGGGCAAGGACATCCTGTCACTGAGCGCAGGTGAACCCGACTTCGACACACCGAAGCATATACGTGACGCCGCTATCGAGGCCATTCGAAAAGGCCAGACCCGCTACACCGCGACCGACGGCACGCCCGAACTGAAGGCGGCCATTATCGAAAAGTTCCGCCGCGACAATGCGCTGACGTTTACCCCGGAGCAGATCGTCGCTTCCAACGGCGCCAAGCACAGCCTTTACAACCTGATGGTCGCCGCGCTCGACGAAGGCGACGAGGTGATCGTACCGGCGCCATACTGGGTCTCCTACCCCGACATGGTCAAGCTGGCCGGCGGGCGCCCGGTGATCCTGGCGACAACGGCGGCGAACGGCTTCAAGATCACGGCCCGGCAACTGCACAACAGCCTGAACGAAGATACCCGCATGGTGATCCTGAACTCACCGTGCAACCCGACCGGCACGGTTTACAGCGAAGACGAATACCGGGCGATCGGCGAGGTGCTCGCCGAACACCCGAAAGTCCTGGTCGCCTGTGACGACATCTACGAGTTCATCTACTGGGGCGAGACGAGCTACCGCAGCTTTCTCAATGGCTGCCCCGAAATGCAGAACCGCACGGTCGTGGTCAACGGGGTATCCAAGGGCTACGCCATGACGGGTTGGCGGATCGGCTACCTGGCCGCACCGCCGGAAATGGCCTCCGCGATTCGTAAGGTTCAAAGCCAAAGCACGTCCTGCCCCGGTTCCGTCTCGCAGGCGGCCGCGGTGGCGGCGCTCGATGGTCCGCAGGACTGCGTGGAGGAAATGCGCAAAGCCTTTAAAGAACGTTACGAGTTCATGTACGCGGCCCTGAACGCCCTGCCCGGCGTGACGTGCGAACCCTGCGACGGAGCGTTCTACGCCTTTCCGTCCTTCCAGGAGTTCATTGACGCGCACGACGAAATCCGGGATGACATGGAACTGGCCACCTGGTTCCTCGACGAGGCCGGCGTGGCCACCGTTCCGGGCACGGCCTTTGGCGCTCCAGGGCACCTGCGCCTGTCCTACGCGGCCGGCATGGACTACCTGGAAAAAGCGGTCGGCCGGCTCGAAGCCGCCATGTCCTGAACGCCGCTTCGCGGCATATTCCTACGGCCCCTCGAGCGGTTTGCATGTTTTTCGGCTTCGCGCCCGGCGCGACGATAAGGCATGGACATTCACGGCCATGGAACCGGGGTCACCGTGCTCGAATTGATGGTGACGCTTGCTGTCGCAGCCGTATTGCTGGGGCTCGCGATACCCGCCTACGAAACCTTCATCAACCGTCAGCGCATGCGCGCGGCCGTCACCGGGCTGCACGGCGACCTGCTGGCAGCCCGCAGCCAGGCCGTTTTTCAAGGCATAGCGGTAATCGCCTGTCCCGGTTCTCCGGACGACGGCTGCAGCGGCAGCAACGACTGGAGCGCAGGCTGGATCGTGTTCGAGGACCACGATGGTGACCGCGAACACGACAGCGGCGAACCGCTGCGGCGCCGCGGCAGTCCGCCTGAAGCCATCGCGATTTTTACGCCTGCGAGCCGGCCCGCGCTGCGGTTTTTGCCCGACGGAAGCGCGCCCGGAAGCAACGTCAGCATCAGCCTGTGCGGCCGTGGCGGGCCTGCCAGGGCTCGAAAACTGGTTATTTCCAATATCGGGCGTATTCGCCGGGACGACCACCCGAACGTGGACGAAGCGCTGTGCCCCGGCTGAACCGCAGCGCCGACTTCTGGTCGAATTGAATGCTTGCGGATTTTTTTCAGGCACGCGCGCTGAATATCTTGACTCGTCTGCGCAAAGCGCGGAAAATACCGCGCCTTGAACAAATCCCCAGTAGCTCAGCTGGTTAGAGCGGGTGACTGTTAATCACTAGGTCCGCGGTTCGAGTCCGTGCTGGGGAGCCATACACGAAAAGGCCTCGCGTGAAAACGCGGGGCCTTGTTTTTTTGTGATGACTTGAGAAGCTTCAGCCCGTGATCAGCGCTTCCAGGCGTTCCTGGTCGGCCACGAATCCCCGGATGCCGCTGGCCAGCTTGTCGATGGCCATCGCATCGGCGTTCAGGTCATAACGGAACACGGCCTCGGTGGGCGGGTCTTTTGCATCGTCGCTGTCGGCCGCCCCGGGGGACAGGCGACGCGGCAGTTCGGCGGTATCTTCGCTGAGTTCTTCCATCAAATCGGGGCTGATCGTCAGCCGGTCGCAGCCCGCCAGCGCCTCGATCTGGCCGGTGTTGCGAAAACTGGCGCCCATCACGATGGTCTCGTAACCGTGGTGCTTGTAATAGTTGTAGATACGGCGCACCGACTGCACGCCGGGGTCGTCCTCGGGCCGTTCGATCACGATATCGGTATTGGCCTTGTACCAGTCGAATATGCGGCCGACGAAGGGTGAAATCAGGTACACGCCGGCATCCGCGCAGGCCGCGGCCTGGCCGAAGCCGAACAGCAGGGTGAGGTTGCAGTTGATGCCCTCTTTTTCGAGCTGTTCCCCGGCGCGTATGCCTTCCCAGGTCGATGCGACCTTGATCAGGATGCGGTCCCGCGCGACGCCCCGCTCCTCGTACATTCCAATCAGCTTGCGGGCGCGCTCGATGGTGGCCCCGGTATCGAACGACAGGCGGGCGTCCACCTCGGTCGAGATCCGTCCCGGGATCAAGGTGAGGATTTCGCTGCCGACGTCGACGGCGAAACGATCGCAGCAGTTCGCCAGCAGTTCGGCGCCGGAGCCGCCGCGCTGCTCCGCCCAGGCCTTTGCCTTGTCCAGCTTGCGGTCGTAACCGGGCAGTTTCGAGGCTTTGTAAAGCAACGAAGGATTGGTGGTCGCGTCCTGCGGTTTGAATCGGCGCATGGCCTCGATATCGCCGGTATCGGCGACGACCTTGGTCATTTCACGGAGTCGGTCCAGCTTGCTCTTCATCGTATCCCCACTGCACTTTTCGTTACGGCTACCTTGCCGGTTAGGTATGACACACGTATTTCACTGCTATTCTATATGTATAGGTCAAAAACAAGAACCGCGTATCAACATGAACAAGCTGTGGACATTGATCAAGAACCTCGTCATTTTGCTGCTGGTTATCTTCGTCGTGCGGTGGTCATGGCAGAAGTTCAACGAGAGCGATACCACGCAACACGACCTCAGCCGAATCCCCGACTCCGACAAGGTATGCCGGATCGTCAACGCGGACACGGGCGCCTGCGTCTGCTACCACCGCCAGACCGAGGCGCGCCTGGCCCTGTCCCACGACGAGTGCCTTTCCAGGGCGCTGAAAAGCCGCTGAGAACAGCCGGAGCCATTTGTGGCTTTGACCTTTTTTTTATGATCTACTGGTGCATTGAACTTTTCTCGAAGGAGCCTTTGGAATGAAAGCCATTTTACGTATTACCGCCCTCGCCATCCTGCTGGTCTCGGCCAGTGCTTCCGCGTTTGAGCCGGATTCCAGCGACAAGCTGCAGCTCTCGGTCGCCAAGGCCATTATCGACGTCAAGGATGCCGATCCCGGCATTGCCCAGTTCTTTGAAAATTCAGCCGCTTACGCGGTATTCCCCACCGTTGGAAAGGCTGGTATCGGTGTCGGCGGCGCGCACGGAAAGGGCCTCGTTATCCAGAACGACCAGGTCCTCGGAGAGACTTCACTCAGCCAGGTCACGGTCGGCTTCCAGCTGGGCGGTCAGGTCTATTCCCAGTTCATTTTCTTTCGGGACGAGACCGCACTGGACAGCTTCCGGCGGGGCAATTTCGAATTCGGGGCACAGGCCTCCGCGGTCGCCGTCACCCTGGGCGCTTCGGCCGATGCAAACTACGACAAGGGCGTAGCCGTGTTCACGCACGTGGGCGGCGGCCTGATGTACGAAGCGACCATCGGCGGTCAGAAGTTCAAATACAAAGACATCAAGTAAAGGTATGCACAAAGAAATGCGGAAACTGACCCCTCTCCTGTTCGCTTTCCTGATCGCCGCGGCCGCTTCACCGGCCGCGGCCTTTCAGCCAGACCCCAACAATGCGCTGGAACTCGACGCTGCACGGGCGATACTGGACATCAAGCAGGCCGACCCCGGCATCGAAACCTATTTCGAGAACGCGGCGGGTTACGCGGTGTTCCCGGGCATCGGCAAAGGCGGCCTGGTGGTCGGTGGCGCCTTTGGGCGCGGCCTGGTCATCGCCAACGACCGGGTCGTGGGGCTCACCAGCATGTCGCAGGCCACGGTCGGCTTCCAGATCGGCGCCCAGAAGTATGCGCAGTTCATATTCTTTCGCGACACCACCGCCCTGAACCACTTCAAGCGCGGTAATTTTGAATTCGGCGCACAGGCTTCGGCGGTCGCTGTCACCCTGGGCGCCTCGGCGGACGCCAGCTACGACGAGGGTGTGGCCATCTTCACCCACGCCGGCGGCGGACTGATGCTCGAAGGCTCGGTAGGCGGCCAGAAATTCACCTTCGAGCCCAAACCCTAGCGCGGAAAACCAAGCAACAAAGGACATCGCCATGCTGTCCGACACCGAGATCGCGGCGCGCGCCGTACGCGCGCCGATCACCGATATCGCCGCTCGCCTGGGCGTCGATCCCCGGCATCTCATTCCCTACGGCCACGAAATCGCGAAAATCCACATCGACGCGATGGATCGGCCGCTTGCCGATAAAAAACCGGGCAAGTTGATCCTGGTCTCGGCGACCACGCCGACCCGGGCCGGTGAAGGCAAGACCACGACGTCCATCGGTCTTGGCCAGGCTTTTACGCGGCTGGGTGAATCGGCTTGCGTGGCGCTGCGGGAACCGTCGCTCGGACCCTGCCTCGGCGTCAAGGGCGGGGCAACCGGCGGAGGTTACGCGCAGGTCGTGCCGGCCAACCGCATCAACCTGCACTTCACTGGTGATTTCCATGCCGTCACGACCGCGAACAACCTGATTTCGGCGGCCCTGGATAACCACATCTACTGGGGTAACCGCCTGGGCATCGATCCGCGCATGGTCGCCTGGCGGCGGGTCATGGACATGAACGACCGCAGCCTCAGGCACATCGTGCTGGGCCTCGGCGGGCGTTACCAGGGCATTCCCCGCGAGGGCGGCTTCGACATCACCGCGGCATCGGAGATCATGGCCATCCTGTGCCTGGCCAATGACATGGATGACCTGCGGCAGCGACTCGACCGGATTCTGATCGGCACCACCTACGAAGGCGAAGCGATTTACCTCGAGTCGCTCAACATTACCGATGCGCTGATGGCGCTGCTGCGCGACGCCCTGCACCCCAACCTGGTGCAGACACTGGAAGGAACCCCGGTGCTGATGCACGGCGGGCCATTCGCCAACATTGCGCATGGCTGCAACAGCGTGTTCGCCACCCGCATGGCGATGCACTACGCGGACTGGGCCATTACCGAGGCCGGTTTCGGATTCGACCTCGGCGCCGAGAAATTCTTTGATATCAAGTGCCGCTCGGCCGGCCTCAATCCCGACGCCGTGGTGCTGGTGACAACCGTGCGGGCGCTGAAGCTTCATGGAGGGGTCCGTGAAGACGAACTCGAAACCCCGAACCCGGACGCGGTCGAACGCGGCCTGGAAAACCTCGACAAGCACATCGAGAGCGTCATGCTGTTCAACAAGCGGCCCGTGGTGGCGCTGAACCACTTTGCCAACGATACGGCCGACGAGATTCGCCTGGTGCGCGAACGGGCCGCGCATCACGGCGTGCGTTTCGCCGAGTCGCGCCACTACAGCGAAGGCGGCGCCGGCTCGATCGAACTCGCCAAAGCGGTGATGGCAGCGGCGCAGGAAACCACCGATTACCGGCCGCTTTACGATCTGGATATGCCCGTACCGCAGAAAATCTGCGCGGTCAGCACGGCCATGTATGGAGCGAGCGACGTATCTTTCACCAAGCAGGCCGAGGCCGATCTCAGACGCATCGAGGAACTGGGCCTCGACAAGCTGCCGGTGTGTATCGCCAAGGCGCCCAGTTCGCTCTCGGACGATCCGGCGCTGCGCGGCCGTCCGCGCGATTTCCAGGTCACCGTGCGCAATATCCAGATCAACTCGGGCTCGGGTTTCCTCGTGGTGCTCACCGGTGAGATCATGCGCATGCCCGGCCTGCCGCGCGTACCGCTGGCCGAGAAGGTGCGGTTCCATCCGGACGGCACGGTCGAAGGCATGGGCTGACCGGCTCAGGGCGAGGCGAAAACCTCCAGGCTCCGCGGCAGGCAGCGAATGACCGCAGGCGTCGCGCCCTGCAATTCACCGTCGGCGGCGAGGTCCAGCGGGCCGTCTGACTCGATGCGGATTTCCTCGCCCTGCACCGCCTCCACCTCCTCGAAATCAACATGACGGCCCTTGTAGACCGAGGGAAAGAGGCGCAGGACACGCGGCCTGGAAAGCCGGCCGACCAGCGTCACGTCCAGCCGGCCGTCGTCCGGTTTCGCTGCCGGGGCGATCATGAAAGAAGTGCCGGTGTAGCGCGTATTCGACACTTCGACAAACAGGCATTCGCGTTCGATAACACGCCCGTCGACGGTGATTCGCAGCGGGTAGCACTTCATCTGCAAGGCCTTCCACAGGGTGACCAGCGAGTATGAAGACGGCCCCAGGTGCTTATACGGCGCCATGATGCGCATGACATCGACCGGCAGCCCCGCGCCGGCGATGTTCAGGAAATAAAACTCTCCCGAGGCCCACTGCACGCAGCCGACGTCAAAGCGCCGCGTTCGACCGTTCTCGATGAGCCCGACAGCCGCACGCCAGTCACCCGGCTGCAGGCCCAGGTCGCGCGAAAACGCGTTGCCGGTGCCGATCGGGATGACGCCCAGCGCGGGCCGGCGTGCCGATGGCTGCGCGAACAGACCGTTGACGGTCTCGAACAGCGTGCCGTCGCCACCGGCAGCCAATACGCCGTCAAAACCGTCAAGATCGGCATCAGCCAGCCAGCGCGTGGCATCTGCGGGTTCGGTAGTGCAGTGCAGGGAGATTTCCGCAAATCGATCCAGGCGCTCTAGCAAAAAATCCAGCAGCCGCGCCGAGCGCCCTGCCCCCGCGCTCGGATTGAACACCAGCGCCAGTTTACGCCGGGCCGGGGTGCTCACCAATCGTAAGCCAGTGAAGAACGGATACCGTAGTCACTGGAAGACGCCGCTTCCGAGATCGGAGCGCTGTCGTAATTGGCGTACAGGCTAACGATCCAGGACAGATCCCGTGCGAACTCCATATCGAAATCCATGCTGAAGTCGGCCCGCCAGCGGCCCCAGTCGGTAACGCTCGGAAACACGGTCAGCCCGGTCGAAAAGGTGCGTTCCGGATTGGAATACCGAAAGTATTCGTAGGACACGCTGGCGACCGCCTCGAGGTTGGTTTCTTCTCGGCCCTCCGTCGGCACCTCGTGGTTGGCATCCGCGCCCAGGATCAGCAACAGCATACTGTTGCTGGAGCGAATCGGCATCCAGCCGTAACCCACACCGGCCAGGGTTCGCAGCTTGAGTCCGAGTTCGTCATTGCGTTCGAGATTTCCAAAGTAGGCCGTGAACCTTTTGTTGGGGCGAAAACGCATGTGGTTGATGGATGCATTGGCGCGCTTCGTATTGTCCCTTTGCTTCTGTGTCGTTACCTCGGACAAAAAGGAAGCCCGGGTCAGGTGGTCGGGGTCACGGAACTCGGTATCCAGGCCAATATTGTATTTTCCGACTTCACTGGCCTTGTCCCAGCTGAAACCCAGGCTGACCTGGACGTCCAGGCGGTCCCAGAAACCGGACTCAACCGGGTACATCCCGATGACGTCATCGGCATCGACGCCGATCATGCCGGGACCGGTCTCGATTGCCACCATCTGCGTATCCTCGGTTTTGCGCAGGGGGCCGAAAAAACGCTGACCGTTGGCCATTTCGACCGAATGCCCCGTCTGGCTGATCACTGCGGTGATGTCCTGCCAGTCGATATAGACCGTGCCCATGGAATCGGTGCTGAACTCGAGGCGGCCGCGCATCAGGCTCTTGATTTCGCCGGTGATCTTGTCGCCATTGACCAGCACGACGATATCGGTCTTGTCCGCCCGGGCCGGATGGCAGAACGCAAGAAGGAGGAACATACAGAGCAATCGAATCAAGGTCATATTCATGGTGTGCCGGAGCCTGGTTTTTGTCGGGTATCGGTCACGAAAGGATTCTATACTGTCCGTCATAAGGAACCCTGTCAAAAATGAAACAAAGCATACGGATCACAGCCCTTGTTCTGTTGGCCACCAGCGCCTGCTTTGCCAGTGAACCAGCGTTCGAGATCAGCGGCACGCTGGAAAACCGCAAACTCAACGAGGCCAGCGGCCTTCAGGCGCTGGCCGACGACGCTTTTCTTATCCACAACGACGAAAAAAACGAACTGTTCGTCATCGATGGAAGCGGCCGTCACCTGGGCAGCTTTGAACTGGAAGGCGCCAAGAACCGCGACTGGGAAGACCTGGCACGCGTCCCGGGCCCGAACGGACCGCTGATCGTGGTCGCCGACACCGGCGACAACCAGGCAAAACGCGGCAAGGTCCGGCTGTATTTTTTTCCGGCGCCGGACCCCGATCACTACGGTGAAAAACACGATTCCATCCACCGCCTCGAAGTGCGTTACCCCGACGGTCCCCGGGATGTCGAATCCGTCGCCTATGATCCAACCGGCCGCCGCATCCTGCTGCTGAGCAAACGCGATCAGCCGCCGCGCCTTTACGGCGTGCCGCTGACGACCGCATTGGAACATAAAAAAACCGAGGCCAACTTCATCACGACCGTTCCCGGTTTCAGACCGCCGACGAAGCGGGACATCCTCGTCAACCCGACCCGCGGCCTCTGGGTCTCGCAGCCGACCGGCATGGACATTTCACCGGACGGACGCTTGGCGGCCGTGATCACCTACCGCAGCCTGTACGTTTTTTACCGCGACGACGGCCAGGACTGGGCCGAGGCGTTCCGGACGCAGCCGGTCGAGTACCTCGGCCCGCCGGGCACCTACGACGAGGCGGTGGCATTCAGCACCGACGGTAAAACCGTATACGTCACCACCGAGCGCCGGCCCGCACCGGTATACCGTCTGACCTTGCCCTGAACCGTACCGGCAGTCGGCGGCTCACGCCGCGCCGACGCTGCTCAACGCAACGCCGAGGTAATACGGCCACAGCAGGAGGGCGAGAACGCCCTTGAAGAAGCCCAGATCCAGGTAACCCAGCGTGAACAGCCAGGCGCCGAACCACAGCCCGCCGGACAAGGCGTTGTTTTCGATTTTCACATCAGTCATGACTGCCTCCACTTTAAAAGCCAGTATTCAGTCGCAGGAAAACGCCAGTTTAAACGGAAATTTTTGCAGACCCGCTCGCCTCGTAAACATCAGTTGCTTAAGGTCAGGCGCTCAAAGCGCGCCGTGGGATTCCATCAACCTGGTAAAGGCATCCTCGTCGATGACTTCGACGCCGAGCTTTTCAGCCCGGGTCAGCTTGGAACCGGCCGCCTCGCCGGCCAGCAGCACCGTCGTTTTCGCCGACACGCTGCCGGTAACACGCGCACCCAGCGACTCCAGCAGGCCCTTTGCACGCGCACGCGGCATGCTCAGGGCGCCGGTCAGCACCCAGGTCTGCCCTGCCAGCGGCTGCTCGCCCTCGCTGACGACCTCGGCCTGCCAGCGCAGCCCGGCCCGTTCCAGTTCCGCGAGGATTTCTCGGTTGTGGGGCTCGCGAAAAAAGGCGTGCACGTGCCCGGCGACGATCGGCCCGACGTCAGGAACCTCGACGAGTTCCTCGACTTCTGCCGCCGTGATTTTTTCCAGGCTGCCGAAGTGCCGCGCCAGTGATGCCGCGGTGACTTCGCCGACTTCTCGAATACCCAGCGCATACAGCAGTCGTCCGAGAGCGGGTTGCTTGCTGCGTTCAAGTTCGTTGAGAAGGTTATCCGCCGACTTTTCGCCCATGCGTTCCAGTCCCGCCAGTTGATCGCGATCGAGCCGGTAGAGGTCCGCAATGGAATGCACCATGCCGGCTTCGACCAACTGGTCGACCAGCTTGTCCCCCAGGCCCTCGATGTCCATCGCCTTTCTTGATGCGAAGTGCCGGATGCTGCGCACGCGCTGCGCCGGGCAGACCAGGCCGCCCGTGCAGCGGAACACGGCCTCGCCTTCCTCCCGTTCGACAGCGGATCCGCAAGCGGGACAGGCTTCGGGCATGTCGAAGGGCTCAAGCTCCCCTGCCCTGCGCTCGGTTACCACGCGGGCCACTTCCGGAATCACGTCGCCGGCGCGCCGCACGACGACCCAGTCTCCTACCCGCACATCTTTACGGCGGATTTCGTCGAGATTGTGCAGCGTCGCGTTGGTCACGGTGACACCGCCGACGAACACGGGTTCCAGGCGGGCGACAGGGGTCAGGGCGCCGGTACGACCGACCTGGATGTCAATGCCCAGCAGCTGCGTCATTTCTTCCTGCGCGGGGAATTTCTGCGCGATGGCCCAGCGCGGCGCGCGGCTGACGAAGCCCAGCGTCTCCTGCAGTTCGCGCATTTCCACCTTGAACACCACGCCGTCGATCTCGTAAGCCAGCCCGTCGCGTTTTTCACCCATCGACCGGTAGTAGTCGAGGCAGCCGTCCGCGTCGCGAACACGCCGAATTTCGGGGTTTACCGGAAAGCCCCACTCGCGCAGCAATTGCAGCTGCTCGTAATGGCTGCCGGGAAGCGCAGCGCCTATGGCGCCGTAGGCGTAAAAGGCCAGCGGGCGCGTGGCGGTAATCCGGGGGTCGAGCTGGCGCAGGCTGCCGGCGGCGCCGTTGCGCGGGTTGACCAGTTCTTTGCGCCCGTCGTCACGCGCCTTTGCGTTGTAGGCCCTGAACCCGGCCAGCGGCATGTAGATCTCGCCGCGGACTTCCAGGGTTTCCGGCCAGCCGCCGCCGCGAAGCATCAGGGGAATCGCGGCGATCGTACGCACGTTGCCGGTCACGTCCTCACCCGTGGCGCCATCGCCGCGGGTCGCCGCCTGGGCCAGCCGGCCGTTCTCATAACGCAATGAAATCGCAACACCGTCGAGCTTGGGCTCGGCCACGTAATCGGCATGGTCCGATTCCAAGCCGCGTATCACGCGCTCGTGGAAGGCGCGGATTTCGTCTTCGCTGAAGGCATTGGCCAGCGACAGCATCGGCGTGCGGTGGCGCACCTCCTCGAAACCGTCGAGCGGCTGGCCGCCGACGCGCTGGGTGGGAGAATCGGGGCTGCGCAGCTCCGGATGACTGTCTTCCAGCGCCTGCAATTCCCGCATCAGGCGGTCGTACTCGGCGTCGGGAACCGTCGGTTCGTCCAGCACGTAGTAACTGTAGTTGTGCCGGTCGATCTCGGCACGCAAGGCTTTGACGCGGCTTTCGACGTCAGGCACGGGTCTGTTCCGTTTCAGCCGGCCGGCTTGTTGCGGCGGTCGTATTCACGCATTTCCTCGCGGATCTGCGCCTCGCGCTGACGTGTGAAGGGATTGCGCTCGTCGTCCAACAGGTCGGCGTAAAGGATCTCGCTGCAGCGCCGCGCCGCCGCCAGCATCGAATCCCAGGCATCCAGCGCCTGCAGCGGCCCCGGCAGCGCCATGAACAGCGCCACGCCGCCGGTTTCGAACGTATTCCATTCGTCGCGGTTGAAGTGCCCGGGCTTGGCCGCGTTCGCCATGCTGAATACCGGTTTTTCCTCGCCGTCGGTGAGCCGGTGAAAAATGTTCATGTCACCGAACTCCATGCCCGTGCTGACCGTGGCCTGCAGCAATTCGGCGCCCGTGATCACGCGGTTGTCCTGCGCCAGCAGGAACAGGGTGACGATTTCTTCAGGCGGCGGGCCAGCCGGCGCCCGGCGCGCCGGAGCCGGCTGCGCGGCCTGTTCGTCGGCGTCCTCGCCAATCGCCAGTTCGCCCTGGTCGCCGAGTTCCAGGTCCGTCATCGGGCCTTCGTCCTCCGGCGGGCCATGCAGCGTCGGCTCACGCCGCCCGCGGCTGTTCTGAATCTCCCCCGGTCGGCGCCGCGACGCCTTGGGGGCACCCTTCCTGCCGGGTTTTCCGAACAGGAAAATGGCGCCGATTATCGCGAAACCGGCAATGATCAGGATCCATCGCAATGTTGAAGTTTCCAAGACCGACCTCTCCCGTTACCCGGGCCCGTTAAATCAGTTGACGGCCAGCGCCGCCGCCTCGTCTACATCGACCTGAACCAGGCGGGATACGCCCGGCTCGCGCATGGTGACGCCGCTGAGCTGGTGCACCATCTCCATCGTAATCTTGTTGTGCGTGACCAGAATGAATTCTACCGTTTCGGACATTTCCTTGAGCAGGCCGCAGAAGCGCACCACGTTGGCCTCGTCCAGCGGCGCATCCACCTCGTCAAGCAGGCAGAACGGCGCCGGGTTGAGCCGAAAAATGGCGAATACGAACGCGACCGCGGTCAGGGCCTTCTCACCACCCGAAAGCAGATGCAGGCTGCTGATGCGTTTGCCGGGCGGCTGGGCCATGATCGCCACGCCGGTCGTCAGCAGGTCTTCACCGGTCAGCTCCAGGTAACCGTGGCCGCCGCCGAACAGGCGGGGAAACAGCTCCTGGACGCCCTTGTTGACGCGCTCGAACGTTTCCTTGAAGCGCGTGCGGGTCTTGCGGTCAATCTTGGCGATCGCACTCTCCAGCGTGGACAGCGCCTGGCACAGGTCGTCATTCTGCTTGTCGAGGTAGTCCTTGCGTTTGCCCTCCTCCTCGTACTCATCGATCGCGGCCAGGTTTACCGGCTCCAGCCGGGTGATCTGCTGGGTGAGCTTTTCATTCTGCTCTTCCCATTCCGCGGGATGGGCATCCTCGGGCAGACCCTTCGCGAGTTCGTCGGCGTCGCCGCCCAGTTGCTCGATCCGCTGCTGCAGGCTGCGTGCATTGAGTTCGATTTCCTGCTGCTTCAGGCGGGCGTTTTCCAGGGCTTCACGGATTTCGTCGGAACGGCGAATCGCGGCCTGGCGCTCGCCTTCTTTTTCACGGTAGTCGTTTTCCAGCCCCTGCACCGTTCCGCGGGCCTTGGCCAGGCGGGATTCGGCGTCGACGCGCTGCTTGAGCAGGGCATCCATTTCCACGCGGTGTTCGTCGCCCGGCTCCGCGTGCCGAGCTGCTTCTTCGCGCAGGCTGACGAAACGGGCCTGCAGCTGGCTGACCTGCGTGTCCATCCGCTCCAGCGATTGGCGCAGGGAATCCAGGCTGGCGCGCCGCGAACCGGCCTGCAGTTCCAGTTCGTGCCGGCTGCTGCGCGCCTCGGCGAGATGGCCTCGGGCACGGTCGCGCGCGGCCATCAGCTCCGATCGTTTCGATTCGAGCGCGGACCGTTCATCCTCGAGGCCGGACATGTCACCAAGCAGAGTTTCCAACCGCCCGCGCGCCGTCCTGACCGACTCCTCGTCGGCCAGCACCTGCTCGCGAAGCTGGGCCGCTTCCTCTGTGACGGTGCGCTGCCGGTCGTTGAGCATGTCCAGCGTGGACCGGCGGGATTCCAGTTGACCGTCCACCTCGCTGCGGCGGCGCTGCACGGCATTGAGGTCCGACTGCCGGCTTTCGACGGCGGCTTCGAGGGTTGAAACTTCCTGCCGCAAGGCGCTGACGCGCCCGGACAGATCGCGTTCTTCCGCCTCCAGTTTTACGACATCTTGTTCCAGCCGGCGGATCGTGCGCTCGCGCTCGATGGTGCTGTCGCGGCCGGGCTGTGCGCGACCCACGCGAACCCAGCCGGCGCCGAGCCAGGTACCGCCGGCCGTGACCAGCGACTCGCCCGGCCCCAGCTCCGTGCGCTCTTGCCAGGCCTGTTCGAGGCTGTCCGCGATGCGGACGCCATTCAGCCGCGCGACCACGGCATCCGGGGCCTGAACTTTTTCCGCCAGGCTGCCGGGCTTCGCAGCGACCTTTCCGCTGCCTGTTTCAAGCAGGCCCAGTTCGACCTCCTCCAGGCTGCCGAGCGCGGCGCCATGCGCCTCGACCGTCTCGACGACCACGGACTGCAGCCAATGACCCAGTACCAGTTCAACCGCCGCCTCCCAGCTTTCATCGACCTTGAGGACCCGCGCCAGGCGCGGCGCCTTTTCGAGCCCGCGTTCCTTGAGCCAGTGCTCGGCGCTGCGATTTTCCAGCGCCGCCTGCTGCACGGCACGCAGGGACTCCAGGCTGCCTTCCCGCCCGTGGAGGTCACGCTGTACCGCCCGGTGGCGTTCATCGACCTCGCGCAGGGTCGTGCGCGCCGCAGCCAGTTCAGCCGAAACTTTTTCCAGTGCTTCGCGGCCGGCGCTTTCTTCGGCCGCCAACTGTTCGCTCTCGCTCCGAAGCGTCGCGAGCGCCTCTCCGACCGCGGCCGTATCGATGTCCCCGGCCTCCTGTTCCAGGCTTTCGATGCGGCGCGCCGCCTGCAGCAGGCGCTGGTCGAGCACCTCGATGCCGGCCCGCTCCTGGTCCGCTTCCCGGTTGCTCTGGGTGCTGACACGGTGGTGTTTCTCAAAGGCCGCCTGCCAGTCGGATACGGCGGACTCTGCCGCGGCAAACGCCTCGGTCGCGGCTTCTTCTTCCTTTACGGCCGCGGCCAGCCTGGGTTCAACACCGGCCAGCGACTGCGCCAGATCCTCGACCTGCGCCCGATCCAGCACCTGGTGTTTTTCGAGATCGCGCAGGGCCGCCTCGGTTTCTTCCAACTCCGTTCTCTGCCGCCGCCGTAGCTCCTCCTCGTGCTTGATGGCCTGTTCCAGCCGGGCAATTTCGCTACCGACCGAGTACAACTCCCCCTGGATCATGTTGAAGGCTTCGCCGGCGTCAGCCTGCGCCTGCCGCAGGGATTCGAGGTCCGCCTCGGCGGCGCGCTGTTGCGCGATGCTTTCCTGCAGCTCGGTTTCCCTGCCGGCCAGCGCCTGGCGACCCCGCTTGGCTTCGTCAGTCAGGGCTTTCCACTGCAGCGCGGTCAGGCGGGCCTCGAGTTCCCGCTTCTGCTGTTTCAGCTTGCGGTAGCGCTCGGCTGCATTGGCCTGGCGTTTCAGGCGGGACAGGTGCTTGCCGACCTCTTCGCGAAGATCGGTCAGGCGGGACAGGTTGTCCCTCGTATGCTGGATGCGGCGCTCGGTTTCCCGCCGCCGTTCCTTGTAACGGGAGATCCCGGCCGCCTCTTCGAGGTGGGCACGGATTTCTTCCGGCTTGGCCTCGACCACCTCGGAAATCATGCCCTGCTCGATGATGGAATAACTGCGCGAACCGAGACCGGTGCCCAGAAACAGGTCGCGCACGTCCTTGCGCCGGCAGCGCGTGCCGTTCAGGTAATAGAGCGATACGCCGTCGCGCGAAACCGAGCGCTTCACCGAGATTTCGTTGTAACCGGCGAACTGCCCCGTGACGCGGCCGGAACTGTTGTCGAACACCAGTTCCACCGAGGCGGTGCCCACGGGTTTGCGCGTGGAGGAACCGGAAAAGATGACATCGGCCATCGATTCGCCGCGCAGCACCCTGGCCGATCCCTCGCCCATCACCCAGCGCACCGCGTCGATGATGTTGGATTTGCCGCAGCCGTTCGGCCCGACGATACCGGTCAGGTTGCTCGGCGCATGGAAGGTGGTGGGATCGACGAAGGATTTGAACCCGGCCAGCTTGATCGCGGACAGCCTCATGCCTCACACCCGCGGAACACCGTTCCGCTGCAATCCCTTGTTGTCTGGTTCATGAAATGACTGGTTTTCTCTCGAAATATTTATGGGCCGATGTGCTCGTCGGCCCGATCTCTTATAGTATCGGGCTAATCTACAGGGAATCATACGGAGATGCCATGAGCACCGCACCCAGCAAGGAACTCGACACCTTTCCCAACCCGAAAACGGCCCGCGATTATACCATTCGAATCGAGACGCCCGAATTCACCTGCCTGTGCCCCAAGACCGGTCAGCCGGACTTCGCGCACCTCGAACTGGAGTACGTTCCGGACGAACTCTGCGTGGAACTGAAATCCTGGAAACTCTACCTGTGGAGTTACCGCGACGAAGGCGCGTTCCACGAGGCCGTCACCAACCGCATCCTGGATGACCTGGTCAAAGCCCTGTCGCCCCGCTTCGCCCGCCTGACGGCGACCTTCAACGTGCGCGGCGGCGTCTATACCTCGGTCGAGGCGGAGTACTGGCCGGAAGACGTGGCCGAGTAGAAACCATCGCCTCGCACCACTGAGGTACGGTCTCATGTACCCCTGTGCCGGGTACTCGGGTGTCGGGAACACCCGAGTAGCGCACATGGACGTCTTGAGCGTGCCCGGAACAGGGGTACGTGGGGCCGCGCCGGTGCAGCTGCGTTGAACATCCTGTATCAGGCGCCGCGACGCGTATCCTGGCTTGAGCTCATGGCCAGCGGTCTTCCATTGTCGACTTCCCTCGCGAACGTTTCGCTTTTCGAGGCCGCTCCGGAGGTACATCCCTGATACCTTCGGAGCTCGATTGGCCATCCAGGCCAATCGCCCTCGGCGCGAACCGCCTGCTCGGCGCTTCTAAATCCCTCAAGCCAGGACACGCTTCACGACACCCGGACAGCTCATGGGCGTTGGCAAAAATCTACCTGTCCAACTCGTCGGGGGTCCAGGCGTCGATGGTCAAGGCATGGATGTCGTTGCGCATCATTTCGCCGAGCGCGTCGTACACCATGCGGTGACGCTGGAGCATGCGCTTGCCGATGAATTTCACCGAGACGATCAGCACGCGAAAATGGCCGCGCCCGTCCCTGGCGCCCTCGTGGCCGGCGTGCAGGTGACTCTCGTCGTCGACGCCGATCGTCTCGGGCGTAAAGGCCGCGCTCAGCCTTTTCTCGATCTCCGCCTTGCGTTCCTTGGGATTCACGGCAGGACCCGGATGAACGGCGTGACTTCCACCGATTCGTATACGCCGGCGGTCACGTACGGATCGGCATCGGCCCAGGCGCGGGCGTCTTCCAGGGATTCGAACTCGGCGACGATCAGGGAGCCGTCGAACCCGGCCGGGCCGGGATCTTCGGAATCGATGGCCGGCCGGGGCCCGGCCAGCAGGATGCGACCCTGCTCCACCATGGACTGCACGCGTTCGAGGTGCGCCGGGCGTGCTTCGCGGCGGGCTTCCAGCGCATTTTGACGATCTCGGGAATAGATGACGTACCACATGGAGCAAAAGCTTACTTTTTGCGCCCCTCGACGTAAAGGGCGCAAACGGTTTCAAGCCCGGCCCGGCTGGATTAGAATGGCGCGACTCTGCGAGGGACGGCAGCCATGGCGCAACGCATCGAGGTCCGGTCCAACGGACCTCAACCAAGAAGAATCGATACCATCGTCGCGGAACTGGTCCGCGGTGGGCTTATCGCCTATCCGACCGATTCCGGCTATGCGCTGGGCTGGCGTTCCGACAACCGCAAGGCGGCCGAACGCGTCGTGCGTCTGCGCCGCATCGAGGGTCAGCACCATTTCACTTACTGCTGCCGCAGCATCTCGGACATCAGCCTCTTCGCCAAGGTCAGTAACTGGGCGCACCGCCTGATCCGTCAATTGGCCCCGGGACCCTACACCTTCGTTCTGCCGGCCACCACCAAGGTGCCGCGCAATCACAAGAACAAGCGCCCGGCCACCATCGGCATCCGCATCCCGGACCACGAGGTAGTGCAGGCCATACTGGAAACGATGGACGAACCCATCTTGAGTTCCTCGCTCATCGTTCCGGACATGGAGGAAGAAATCTTCGACAGCGAAGATCTTTACGACGCGGTGCATCGCGATATCGACCTGTTCGTGGACGCGGGCTACTGCCCGCTCGAACCGACCACCCTGCTCGACCTGACGGGCAACGAGCCGGTCGTACTGAGGCACGGACAGGGCGTGGTAGACTTCTGAATTCGCAATTCAGACGGCAGGCCATGGAACCTTCGAACGACCAAGCCACCACCGGCGACCTCTATCCGGCCGCCCGGCAGGAGGAGATGCCGTTTGCGATCGTTCAGGGGCAACAGCTGACGCAGATCCCCAAGGATCTCTACATTCCGCCGGATGCACTGGAAGTCATCCTGGAAGCGTTTGAAGGCCCGCTCGACCTGCTGCTCTACCTGATCCGCCGCCAGAACCTGGACATCCTGGATATCCCGATCGCGGACATTACCGAACAGTACATGTCCTACATCGGTCTGCTCGACGAACTGCAGTTCGAACTGGCGGCCGAGTACCTGGTGATGGCCGCCATCCTGGCCGAGATCAAGTCGCGCATGCTGCTGCCGCGACCGAGCGAGGAAGAAGACGAGGAAGATCCGCGCGCGGAACTGGTGCGGCGGCTGCAGGAATACGAGCGCTTCAAGAAAGCCGCCGAGGACTTGGACGACCTGCCCCGCGAGGGCCGCGACTGGGTGACCGCCGGCGCGCATGTGACCGATCGCCGCGTGGTCCAGGTACCGCCCGACGTCGACATCGGGGAAATGCTGGGCGCGCTGCGCGACGTGCTCAGCCGCGCGGAACTGTTCGGCAGCCACCAGATTCAGCTGGAAACCCTGTCGGTGCGTGAACGCATGACCTCGGTGATCGAGCGCCTGCGCCAGTCTCCCTACCTGGAGTTCGAACAGTTTTTTACCGCCGAGGAAGGGCGCATGGGCGTGGTCGTCACCTTCCTGGCGATGATGGAGCTGACACGGGAACGGGTCATCGATATCGTGCAGAACGAACCGATGGGCCGGATTTACCTGAAACTGCCCGACGACCACGACGCAGGCGCGGACTGAACGAGGAAATACGATGGCCCGGATCGGCGACACCGCCCGAACATCACTGAAAAGCATCCTGGAAGCCGTGCTGATGGCCACGGATACACCGCTGGACCTGAATGCGCTGGCGTCGGTTTTTGCCGAGGAGGAACGCCCGTCCGACGCCGAGATCGGCTCGGCGCTGGCCGAACTGTCGGATGACTACGCCGAGCGGGGCATTGAACTCAGGGAAGTCGCCAGCGGCTTTCGCATCCAGGTGCGCGAGGAAGTCAACCCCTGGGTCGCACGACTGTGGGAGGAACGCCCGCAGCGCTATTCGCGCGCCCTGCTGGAAACGCTGGCGCTGATCGCCTACCGGCAGCCCGTGACGCGCGGCGACATCGAGGAAGTACGCGGCGTGTCGGTGCGCTCCTCGATCATCCGCACGTTGCAGGAGCGCGAGTGGATCCGCGTCGTCGGGCACCGTGACGTGCCCGGAAAACCCGCGCTGTTCGGAACCACGAAGGCCTTCCTCGACTACTTCGGACTGTCCAGCCTGGATGACCTGCCGTCGCTGGCCGAGATCAAGGACATGGGCGAACTCGAGCCGGAACTGGAACTGGAACCCGTCAAGGACCAGCCGGACGAGCGGGTTTCGGGCGACGAGGCGCCCGGTGAAGCGGAAGAGTACGGCGCAGTGAACGACGAAACGCCGTGAGCAGGAAACGCGACACGGCAACGGCCGCACCGCCGCCGGAACGCCTGCAGAAGCTGATGGCCGCGGCGGGCCTGGGATCGCGGCGCGCGCTGGAAGAACGGATCAGGTCGGGGGATGTCCGGGTGAACGGCGAGCCGGCGCAACTCGGCGCCACGGCAGGCGTGGGTGACGTCGTCTCTTTCGAACAACATCGCTGGACCGTAATCGCTCAGCCGCTGCAGCATCGCACGCTTATTTACAACAAGCCCGAAGGCGAAGTCACCACCCGCTCCGACCCGGACGGGCGGCCGACGGTTTTCGACCGGCTGCCGAAACTGCGCAACGCGCGCTGGGTGGCTGTCGGCCGCCTGGACATCAACACCACCGGGCTGCTGCTCCTGACCACCGACGGCGAACTGGCCAACGCCATGATGCACCCTTCCGGCAAGGTCGACCGCGAATACGCCTGCCGCGTGCGCGGCGAAGCCACGCCGGGGCAGATAGAAGCCCTGCTGGCCGGCGTTGAACTCGACGACGGCCCCGCCGCGTTCAGCGACATCCAGCCGGCGGGCGGCAGCGGCGAAAACCACTGGTACCACGTCACCCTGATGGAAGGCCGCAACCGGGAAGTGCGCCGGCTCTGGGCCTCGCAGGGACTGGTGGTCAGCCGCCTGAAGCGCGTGCGCTACGGCGCGGCATTTCTACCCAAACGCCTGCACATGGGCAAATGGTCCGAGATCGATGCGCGTGATCATGCGGTGCTGCGCGAAGACGTCGGCCTGCCCGCGGCCGCAGCGGGCCTCTCACTGAAGGGACTTCGAGGTAAGACCGGCGGACCGCCGGCAAAGAAAAGCCGCCCCGCCGCTTCCCGCAAAAAGCGCCCACCGCGCCGCCGATGAATCACGCGGAACTGCAGGAAAATTTGCTTGAATTCATCTCGCGCGACGCCGCGGCGGACAGCGCGCACGACCTTTCACATATAAAGCGAGTTGTTAAGACTACGTTGTATCTTACTGATATTGAATCAGCAAATATTGATGTAACGCTGCCGGCCGCCTGGCTCCACGACTGTGTTGCCGTCGCCAAGGACAGCCCCCTGCGTTCACAGGCCTCGCGCATGGCGGCTGAGGCCGCCACCGCATACCTGGCGCGCATCGACTACCCGGAATCACTGCTGCCGGAAATTGCACACGCAATCGAAGCCCACAGCTTCAGCGCCGGCATCCCCTGTCGCACGCTCGAAGCGAAAGTGGTGCAGGACGCCGACCGCATGGACGCCCTGGGCGCCATCGGCATCGCCCGCTGCCTGGCGGTAGGCGGACGCTTCAACCTGCCGCTGTTCCATCCCGAGGACCCGTTCTGCGAGAACCGCGAACCGGATGAGCGTTCCTGGGCCATCGATCATTTCTACACGAAGCTGCTTAAACTTCCCGCAACCATGCAGACGCAGGCCGGGCGTGCGGAAGCGGAGCGCAGAGCCGGCCTGATGCGGCAGTACCTCAAGGATTTGTCCGAGGAAATCCTGTAGGAGCCCGATCGCCCGCATGGCGGGGCTCCTACGAAACCCAATCGCCCGCATGGCGGGGCTCCTACGAAACCCGATCGCCCGCATGGCGAGACTCCTACGAAACCCGATCACCCGCATGGCGGGCTCCTACGAAACCCGATCGCCCGCATGGCGGGCTCCTACTCGTCCTCCAGGAAATCGACGGTTCTCTGGCGCTGGCGATTGACGCTGAGCCGTGTCACGTCCGGGCGCGAGTAATGCCCGGCGGGATCGAAATTCTGGCGTTCACGCGCAACTTCGCGGTAATCCAGATCCACGGTCCACAGCCCTTCGCAGCCGGTCTGCGGTTCAAGGATCCAGCGGCCGTCGGGAGCGGCCACGCAGGATCCGCCGTCCGCCAGCCAGCCATTCGCCGCCTTCCGGATTTTTTCCGCGTGTGGAATCGCTTCGGGAATCCCGTCGGCATGCATCACGCCGCTGACCGACACGACGTAGGACCGCGATTCCTGCGCAATGAAACGGGTGATGTCGTCGGTATTGCGACGGCTGCCCGGCCAGACCGCGACGTGCAGGTTTTCGCCCTGCCCGTACAGGGCGGCGCGCGGCAGGGGCATCCAGTTCTCCCAGCAGTTCAGGCCGCCGACGGTAAACTCGCCGAGGCGGTGCACGCGCAGACCGTGGCCGTCACCGGGTGACCAGACCAGGCGCTCATCATAAGTCGGCATCAGTTTGCGATGGGCGGACCCGATGCTTCCGTCCGCAGCGATATAGACCAGGCAGGCGTACAGGCTGTGGCCGCCGCGCTCGCTGCTGCGCTCGATGACCCCGACATAGATCGCGATTCCATGCTCCCTGGCTTTCGCGCTCAGGGCATTAAGTTGACCCGCCGCGATGTCCACCGCGTTTTCCACGTAAAAGGCATAGATGTCTTTCTGCACGTCATCGTTGAAATGCGCGCCGCCGGTCAGATCCGGCCAGAACGGGTAACCGGGCACGAGCGCCTCGCCGAATACTGCGAGCTGCGCCCCCGAGGCGGCGGCTGCGTCCACGTTTTCCAGCACTTTCTCGAGCGTGGCCTCGCGGTCCAGCCAGGCGGGATGCAGCTGCGCCAGGGCTACTTTCAGCATGATTCACTCCCGTCACTATTTACCGGGTGATATATCTCGCCGTCGGAGCGCGCGTAGCGGCGCAGGATTTCCGCTGCCTCATCCCGAAGCAGCTCACCCATCGTGCGGATACCGCGGCGGTTGAGGGCAGCCTGCCAATCATCCGGTTTTTCGCCTTCATCGAATCCGCAGGCTTCCGCGTCCTCGCGGCGCGCACCCCATACCAGCGTTTTGATGCCGGACCACGGCACGGCGCCGTAGCACATCGCGCAGGGCTCGCAAGATGTCGCCAGCAGCATGGAACCCGCTGACGCCAGGTTCCAGTGACCGATCGCTGCCTGGGCCTGGCTGATCGCCACCATCTCGGCATGTGCCAGCGACAGGCCGGACGCCGTGACGCTGTTGACCCCGACCCCCAGCAAACGGCCGCTGCGCTCATCGATCACGACGGCGCCGAACGGGCCGCCCGTCCCGCGCTTGATATTTTCCGCGGACAAGGCAACCGCGAGCGACATCGCAGCCTCGGCACCTTCCGTTCGGCTTGACCATTGATCAACATAAGGTTCAACCCAAGCGGGAACTTCGACGCAAATATCTGAAATATATTTCACGAATTAGTCCTCTGGCGAACAACTTCAAACAGACACACGCCAGTGGCCACCGAAACGTTCAGGCTGCTGACCGTGCCCTGCATCGGAATGCGCAGCAGGTAGTCGCAGGTCTCGGCCGTCAGGCGGCGCATGCCCTGCCCTTCGCCACCGACCACGAGCGCCAGCGGCCCGCGCAGGTCAACATCGTGCAGTCCTTGCTCGGCATCGTCCGCAGCGCCTGCCAGCCAGATACCGCGCTCCTTGAGTCGCCGCAGCACCCGGGCCAGGTTGGTGGCGAGCAGCAGCCGTATTGTCTCCGCAGCGCCGGCGGCCGCGCGCCGCGCCACGGCGGAGAGGCCGGCCGTGCGGTCTTTCGTGGTGATTACGAGGTGCACGCCCGCGGCTTCGGCGGTTCTGAGACAGGCGCCGAGGTTGTGCGGATCCTGCACGCCGTCCAGCACCAGCACCAGCGGCGTGCCCTCGATACCATCCAGAACCCGGTCCAGGTCTTTCTCGGTAAACAGGTTGCCCGCCTCGAAGTCGGCGATGACATCCTGGTGACGCACACCGCCGCTGTCCCGGTCCAGTTCTGCGCGCGGACGGGACTCGACCGCAATTCCGAGCTTGCGCGCCTGTGCCTCCAGCTCCCGTACCCGGCGATTCTTTGCCCCTTCGGCAACCACCAGGCGGCGGACCTGCTCCGGGTGCTGTCGCAGGGCGGAAGCAACCGGGTGGATGCCGATCAGCCGTTCAGGCGTTTTTGATCCGTCCCGCGTCATCGCGCCAGCTCGA